>Ga0209585_10000767_pt1 | contig 12526 bp, 12 predicted proteins | sample NGEPerone_FD_185491 | JGI IMG/M metagenome (GOLD analysis project Ga0209585, IMG submission 185491) | Arctic peat soil microbial communities from the Barrow Environmental Observatory site, Barrow, Alaska, USA - NGEE Permafrost154B-one... | ecosystem: Environmental > Terrestrial > Soil >... | reverse complement strand
GATGTTATCTTGAATCAGTAAATAAAATAAATTTCATAGAATTTAATGAGTCTATCCCCGATTGGAATGCAAAGGGAACGAATGCTCCAAAAGAAATGATCCTTATTACTCAAAGCCTGAAAGAATTACAATTAGTAATGACAGATTATGTTGGAATTGTAAGAACAAATGAAAGGCTTGAGAGAGCCATGAAAAGACTTGATCTGCTGCATAATGAAACAGAACAACTATATCAAACCACATCTGTATCGCCACAACTTTGTGAATTAAGAAACCTGATTACTGTAGGATATTTAATTGTAAAAGGCGCCCAGTTCAGGCATGAAAGCCGAGGGCTTCATTTTAATACGGATTACCCGGGGAAAAGCGAACTGGTACAGAACATTGTTATGTAGAATAATAATGGAATATTTAGAAGGAATCTATTTTTCAATAGTAACAGGAGTGCCCACAGGAATATAACTATACAAGTCTTTGGCTTCAGTATATTTTAAAGAGATACATCCATCAGTCCAGTTTTGATAATAATCAACAGTCCATTCTTCCTGTGGCCTTGTAGCGTGAATGGCAATACCACCGCCTATTTTAGCATTGTGTGGAATTTCTCCCTTAGCGATCCTTTCCCTGAATTTTTGATAACTTTCCTGGTTAGGATAATCTAATAATAGCTCATATTTCCATTTAGAATTATCTTTTTTCAGCAACACCTTAAATTTTCCTTCGGGAGTTCTTTTATCTCCTTCCATATATTTATCACGCAGGTCATTGCTGCCAAAAACACAAGGATAAGTTGCATACCAACCCTGGTCATCATACACTTTTAATTCATAATTTTTTTTGGAAATAATGATGTAATAAGGATTATCTGTCCTGGTTTTTTTTATTAATTTCTGATCAACAGGATGACTAACAGATATAAAATTTACATGATTCTGGTTGCCACGGATTATAGGAAAAAATAAAAATGAAAATGAAAGGATGAATAATATGGTTGTAGGGGTTTTCATTTTGCCAGGGGGTTGCTGCAATTTATTTCAAACGCAGGCGCCTGCAAAATTATTTTATAAACAATATTATGATTTAACTTTTATTTGATTCCGTTTTTTTTAATAAGTATTAATCCCATTGTTCTTCAGCTTTTTTTCTTTGCTTGTATACTCTTTTACTGATAAAAATGCTTATCTCGTAAAGTATAATCAGAGGAACAGCCACAATGGTTTGGCTTGTCCAGTCTGGAGAAGGAGTAATAACAGCCGCAACAACTAAAATGATCACATAAGCATATTTTCGGTAAGTTTTCAAAAATTTAGGTGTGATCAATCCTAATTTGGAAAGCACATAAGCAAGCACCGGAAGCTCAAATGCCATTCCACAACCGAGTATAAGAGAAGTGAGCGTATCGATGTAGTCATCCAGCGTCGGCATATATTGATAAACGTCAGTATGTCCCAAATGGAAATTTGCAAGAAAATTAAATGTGAAAGGCGCTAATAAATAATACCCGAAGGCTGCTCCGGAAAAAAAACATAGTGAAACCCAGCCAATACTTCCCCTTGCATAACTGATTTCTTTCGCTGATAAAGCTGGTTTCACAAAACGCCATACTTCCCAAATTAAATATGGGAAAGCAATGACAATAGCGCCTATGAAAGAAATATTAATTGCCGACATAAACGGGCCACTAACTGTTTGCCCTAAAAGTTGAAATTTTACAGGTGGCATGCAAAGAGAATCGCCTAAATGTAAGTAATGACCAAGATTACATAATCCGGAATAGGTAATAAAGCTATTTTGGGAAGGGGCAAGAATAATATTATCAAAAATCCAATCGACGTAAAAAAATACAACGAATGCAACTACGATAAGTACCAATGCAACCCTAAAAAGATGCCAGCGCAAAACTTCCAGGTGGTCCATAAAGCTCATTTCTGCACCTTCAGTTTCCTTGCCCCGTATTCTTTTAAAAAATGCTTTCCTTTCTGATGGACTATTACTCAATGGTATGATTTCATTTTAAAATTGTGCAAATATAATAATACGAAGTTATTGCTTTGTTGGATTGGTGTAACTTTTATAATAATCTTGTGAAGGATTACAAAAATCAGGTTATTTCATTTTTTAATGCATCGCTTCAGAAAGGTTCACTTTCTTTTTCCTGTTGCCTTTTACCAATAGAACAAAAGGAACACATATTAAAAATAGCAACCCGAGATATAAAAAAGCATCCATATAAGATAATACAGATGCCTGTTTGCTTACAGTAAAATCTAATGCTTTGTAGGCACTTTTTAATGCAATATCCGGAGTCATTCCTTTTCCCTGGAAACCTTTCTGCATCAGTGAAACCCTTTGTTGCATCAATGGATTGCTAACATCTAATTTACTTACAAGATCTACACGATGCACCATATTTTGCCTTGAAAGAAAAGTGGTAATTACCGCCACGCCAAATGAACCGCCTAATTGACGCATCATTCCTGTAAAAGCTGCACCCTGGCCTATTTGCTGGCCATATAAAGTAGAAAGCGCCAGTGTGGTAATGGGTATAAATAACAAGCTTAATCCAAAACCTCTCAATATCAATAGCCACCAAAATGCGTCTTCAGGGGTGTCATGAGTGAGAATAGTAGAAGCCCATAAACTATAAATAAAAAATACGATAAGTCCGCCGGCTACAAGATATTGTTGCTTTACACCACGTTGCAATAATTGACCAATTATGGGCATCATAATAGCCGTTGCTATTCCGGAAGGAATGAACAACAAGCCGGCATCAAGAGCGGTCCAGCCTAAAATGGATTGAGTATATAACGGAATAATAAATGTAGAACCATAAAGCCCAAAGCCCAATAGAAAAGAAAGAATAGTGCCCACTCTTAAATTTCCATTTTTGAGCACGCGCAATTCCACAATCGGATTTTTATACGTTAATTCACGCCATATAAAAAAGAAGATTCCTAAAACTGCAGTTACTGATAAAAGAACAATAATATTATCATTGAACCAATCATCATCATGACCTTTTTCCAAAACATATTGAAGCGAACCTATAGCAATAGTAAGCAAGGCAATCCCTAAAAAATCTATATGTTTCCTTAAAGTTTTTTCATAAAATTTAGGGCTTCTTATAAACTGCATTGTCAACAATGTGGCTGCTATTCCTATAGGAATATTTATATAAAAAATATAAGGCCAGCTAAAATGATCAACAATATATCCACCTAATGGCGGGCCTAAAGTAGGGCCGATAATAACTCCGAGGCCGTAAAGCGCTTGTGCCATTCCTCTTTTTTCAATAGGATAACTTTCAGTAATAATTGTTTGTGAGGTTACCAATAGTGCACCACCACCTAATCCCTGCAAAAAACGAAAAGCTACCAATTCCCAAATCCCCGTTGCATTACCACATAAAAATGAAAATAACGTGAAGATCATTATGGAAGCTGCAAAATAATTCCGCCTGCCAAATTGTTGCGAAAGCCAGCTCGTCATTGGAACTATAATTACATTACCAATTGCATATGCAGTAATTACCCAGCCTATCTCGGTGAGGGTAGCTCCAAGATTACCCTTCATATCATTCAATGCTACGTTTACAATAGTAGTATCAACAATTTCAAGTAATGCGCATAATATAGCCGTAATGGTAACAATTGCCCTTCTGGCACCATACTCCACCAAAGAATTTTCCTGTTGCATTTATTTATTATTCGGCTATCTTTTAAAAAAAATTAATTAAGATGTACGTCTACATTTACATTCATTCCCGGCCTTAGCCTTGTTAGTAAAGAGTCTGCAGGATTAGTAAATTCAATTTTTACCGGAAGACGTTGCACCACTTTCACAAAATTACCGCTGGCATTATCAGGAGGAAGCAAAGCAAATTTGGCCCCTGTTGCCGGTGAAAATGAAGAAAGCGTGGCTTCAAAATCATGACCCGGAAATGCATCGGCATGAACAATTACTTTTTGCCCGATTACCATTTTACGGTATTGTGTTTCTTTAAAATTAGCCACCACCCAAATATTGGAATTATGTACAATGTTGAAGGTAGATTGGCCTGCCTGTAAAAGTTGGCCTTCTTCCACATTTACTTTCGAAACTTTTCCATCTTCCGGTGCTGTTATCACAGAATAAGAAAGATTTAATTTCGCATTCTCTACATCTACTTCTTTTTGCTTCACAATTGACTGAGCTACTTCAATTGTTTGCGCGGTGGCAGTAGATTGAGAAGAAACAACACCTGTTTGCGAACTGGCTTGTTTTTTTTGCTGCTGTAAAATCAATAGTTGTTTTTCTGCCAATTCTTTAGCAGCCTGCGCTTGCTCAAATTGTTGTAATGTAATTGAATGATCTTTTATAAGATTGGCATAGCGATCATAATCCTGTGTTGCCCTGGTTAAATTCACTTTGGCTGCCTCTATTTGAGCATTGATGGTGTAAACACCCGCTTGTGAAGTAGCAATGCCCGAACGTGCAGCCTGTGTATTGGCGCGGCTTGCATCTACATTACTTTTAGCTGTAGATAAAGCGGCTTCTGCTTCCAGAAGTTTCATTTTTAAATCACGGTCATCTATTACTATCAATGTATCACCTTTGTGTACAAATTGATTATCATTGACCCTTATTTGCTTTACATACCCGGAAACCCTTGGTATCACAGGAATAATGTCAGCTTCTATCTGTGCATCGTCTGTTTCTTCATGATGTTGGGCATACGTATATTTTGAAATTCCAAACCATGCACCGAGCAGTAGCATTACTATTAAAATTATAAAAAAAACTTTACTGCTTTTTTTGGGTTCCGGTACGGGTTTTTGATTTTCTTTACCTGCTCCGTTACTTTTAGAAATTTCTTCTTTTTCTGATTCCATAAAATTTATTTACAAAAATTTATTTATTGATTGTTTGATAATGTTCCAGTTGTTTGTAATAATTTATTATAGGCCAGCAGCACATCTGCTTTGGCTACTGCCAGGTTTATTTTTGATTGTAATAATAATACATTGGCATCCAGCAGGTCGGTGGTATTTACAAGAGCATTATCATATTTATTTTTAGTGATCCTGTAATTTTCCTCTGCCTGAATAACTGCTTTTTTATACACTTCTATTTTCTTTTGGCTTAGTAAATAATTTTGAAATTCATGATTCACCTGTAGTTTTACATCATCATCAAGTTGAGCCTGGTTGGCCACAATTTCTTTTTCGTGGGCCTGTGCCTGAGAAATTTTTGCTTTTGTTTTCCATAAGGAGCCCAGGTTGTATTGAAGGCCTATACCCACATTTACCGCATTGGTAATCGTGAGCAGATGAGGTACATCAGCAGCAATATAACCGCCGGTTAAGGCTATAGAAGGATACAATTCTGCCTTGGCTACCGATATTCCGTAAGCCGCGGCTTTTTGCCTGAAGGAAAGCGCGAGAATATCTTTACGGTTTTGCAAAGCAAGTTGTTCGTATTCTCCGATTGTTTTTAGTTCAAAGTCTTTTAGAAAACTTGTTGAATCTGTTGTAATAACGGTCGTTTCAGGCAATCCAATCATCAGGTCCATATTGATATTGGCCATTTCCAAATTACTTTTCGCATCTAACAGAGATAATGAAATATTAGAAGTCTGTAATTCAGCTTTCAACAAATCATTTCTTGCCAGCAATCCATTTTGTTCCAAACGTGATAAAACAGAATCACGATGTTCTGATTGTACGAGGTTTTCATTTACCACATTTACTGTTACCGATGCTTTATATAAATTAACGTAAGCATTGATGGTATTTAGAATTACTCCTTCTTTATTATTTTCGGCATCCAATAAAGTTGCTTGTTGCAAATATTTTGCAGATTCAATTCCGTAACGGATTTTACCACCGGCAAATAAAGGCATAGAAACATTGGCAATCCCGTATAGAGCCTGGTTTACAGAAGGTGATCCTCCTGCATTTCCGGATGTATCTGTAGAACCTCCGCCAAATGCTTTTGTTTTTAAAGAAATATTTGGGTTGTTTAATCTTAAGTAAGATCCGGAAATACTTGCATTTGGAAGACGATTATCCATTGCCTGTTTTAATTCAGCAGCAGCCTGATCATTTCTGGCTACCGAGGCTTTTAATTGATTGCTGTTTTTTAAACTTAGATCTATTGCCTGTTGTAATGATAATGGGTTTACCTCCTGTGCCTTTACATACAAGGGAGAAAAAAATAAAAATGCACCCAAAAAAATCATACCCGCCTTGAAAACTTTTGTAAATCCCCTGTTCATCTTTTAAAATTTTATTTTTTCAATAAGTGCGCACGCATCAATTGTTTAGTGTGTACGCTTAATCTTTCCTTTAATTTTTTATTTTGAAATGGATTGAAGTCCTTTTTTTTGCCTAAAATTTTCCTGCACATGGTATCAGAAGTTAGCAAATAATGTATGGTTCCAATTAAAGTGGTGAGTGTTAATTCAACATCCACTTTTTGAAATATTCCATCATCAATACCTCTTTGGATAATGGCTTTAACCGGTATCATATTTTTAAGAAGTATATCACTTATAGCATCTCTCATTTGCGGACGATGCTCCAGAGATAACTCACTGTGAAGCAAATGATGAAAATCACGGTTACAAAATTTTCTTTCAATAGTCTGATCAATAATAATATCTATTTTTTCAATTGGAGAAAGGGAATTATTATTTATTAATTCAGTAAAAACTACTTTTAGAAATGAAGCCTTGGACTCCACTACACTTTCAAATAATTTTTCCTTGGATACAAAATAATAGTTGATCATTGCCACGTTTACATCGGCATCTGTAGCTATTTCCCTGACAGAAGTTCCTTCAAAACCCTTTGTACTAAAGAGTTTTATAGCAGATTCTAAAATGATTTCTCTTTTATCCATTTATTTTAAAAAGGGGCGAAGTTAAACACTTGTTTAAAATTAAACAAATGTTTAATTAAAAAATTACAATAACCTGATATTGAAAATTATGGGTTCAAATAATTGAATTGTAATAAAAATAATACCGATGGAAGTAGAAAATTTGAAAAGAAAATTATTTTTTTTCAAATAAAAAAGCCGGTATAAAACAAATTTTATACCGGCCTGAAAAAAATATTTCGGTTTAATCCAATGTTGCATCCATTGAAACGGTAATACTTGGATTCAATGATTTTGAAATAGGACAATTTAGTTTCGCATCATTGGCACATTCCTCAAATTTTTCTTTACTGATACCGGGTATTTTTGCATGCAAAGTAAGATGCGATTTTGAAATAACACCATCGCCCAAAGTAATCTCACATTTGGTTTCAATTTTATCGGGTGTAAATCCGGCTGCATTCAATATGAAACTTAATTTCATTGAAAAGCAGCCTGCGTGTGCTGCTGCTACCAATTCTTCGGGATTGGTGCCGTCTTTGGCATCGCCAAACCTGGTTGCGTATGTATAAGGCGCATTATTTAGAGAAAGGGTTTCGGTGCTTAATACTCCTTTTCCTTCTTTTCCGGTTCCTTGCCATTCGGCATTTGCATACTTGCTCATAATTATTATTTGTTTATTGATTAAGAATTCTGTTTTGTGAATTGATGAATTGGTTACTACAGATTGCCGGACTGCCTATTACTTGAGCTTACCGAATTTCGGCTTTTAAAACTCCTGTAACACTGGTTTCGTCTGCATAATTTTTTCTATTTTTTCCAATACATCTGGTGTAAGTTTTTCCATTACTTCTACGGATTTTAAATTATCCAGCAGTTGCTGTTTTTTAGTTGCGCCCAATATGGCAGTAGTTACCTTTGGATTTTTAATACACCATGCTATAGAAAGCGCGGCAGTTGTAACGCCTAGTTTTGTGGCTAGTTCACCCAATTTTTTTACTTTTTTTAATTTGTCTTCCACCATCAAACGGTCTTTCAGCCAATCAAGTCCTTCCAATGCCAATCTTGAACTTTTAGGAATTCCATCATTGTATTTTCCTGAAAGTAAGCCAGATGCCAGTGGACTCCAAATGGTAGTGCCCAAACCTACTGTATCATAAATTGGTAAAAATTCATTTTCAATTTTATTTCTTTCAAACAAATTGTATTGTGGTTGTTCCATGGTGGGGCCAATGAGTCTATAATGCTGCGCCACACGATGGGCTTCCATTATTTCCACGCCGCTCCATTCGCTGGTGCCCCAGTACAATATTTTTCCCTGTTGAATGAGCGTATTCATTGCCCAAACGGTTTCTTCTATTGGTGTATTTTTATCAGGGCGATGACAAAAATATAAATCAAGGTATTCTACCTGTAAACGTTTTAGTGCATCTTCACACGCTTCTATTACATGTTTGCGGCTCAATCCTTTTTGATTGGGTTTATTTTCTTTTCCATACAATCCAAAAAATACTTTTGAAGAAACAGTAAATGAGGTACGGTCCCATTTTTTCTTTTTCAAAACACGGCCCATCATTTTTTCACTTTCACCACCTGCATAAGCTTCAGCGTTGTCAAAAAAATTGATACCATTGTCGTAAGAGATTCCCATTAATTCATCTGCTACTTTATCATTTATTTGTTTTTGAAAACTTAACCAGCTTCCAAAACTTACTATGCTTAATTGTAAACCTGATTTGCCTAAACGCCTGTATTCCATAACAATTTTTTTTAAATTTATTGAAGTTAATAGGAAGAATTTACCACAGTGTAAAACTTATTGCGGAAATTCTGATGAACTTACCCTTACAATTCCCCTGCCATTAATTATGTGCCAACTCCCAAAATCCTGGGGCGCATCTAAACCATCACCATCTATTATTTGAGTTTTAGTTCTTATCCTTACTGGTTTATCTGTATAAAATTCATGGCCCGGTAAATTTCTGTCCCAATATAATTCATTACAATAAAGAGTATCGCCTTTTATATTAAATACTACTACGCTATCTTTTAAAAATACTTTACTTTCTGTTTCCATATATTTAGCATAATGTGCGTCCATTTTACTTGTTACCCGTAAACTGTCATCAAAAAAATCCGCATGAATTGTTTTGGTAAATTCAACAAAAGGAACCGTTTCCTGGTGGCGCAACATTAAAGGAGCTGTAATTCTTGCACTTGTTTTTTCGCCAATACTATAAATAATTTTTACTCCCTTTGCTTCCTCTACTCCACTTCTTTTGGAGGTAATTCTATTAATATCTTCCAAAGAATTTTCGCATGATGAAAAAAAAATGCAGCTCATAATGAAAGCTGCTTTAAGTAAAATAGATGTATGGAATTTCTTATGATTCATTATTAATAATTACAGGAAACAATGTTTTCCTGCTGCAAAATTATTGATATTTCTGACGACGGAACCAAATATCGCTTAATGAAAAGCCTACGCTTACTTTATAAATATTTTCTGTGATGTTATTATTCTTATTTCCCCGGTTTCCATATTCAAATGTAAAATTCATAACACTATATTGCAAATCATAAAAACTGTGTTTTAATTTCAAAGGGAACGCACCACCAACACTGACTGTGTATAAAGGAAGATTATTATCAACATTTATATAATCGTTGCCAAAAGATACACCTGCCCTGTATTTTACATAATTAAAATAACCTGAAGAACCGATAGTGGCCGGGTAATATTGAACCCCTGCTCTGGCTGTCCAACTGTTTTTTACAAGGTCTTTCTGTCCAAAGAAACGATAGTCATTCCATTGTGTAGTTTCATAATCAATACCCAATAAAAAATGTTCTTTCTCAATGGAAAACCCTGCTCCAAAAGTTGCAGGCATTTGCACTTTTCCTTTTTGCCCATTATCAGCATGAATACTATCTATACTAACGGGCGCTCCATTGGCATCATAATTAAAAGTTTCAACCAAATCATCTTTGGTCGCGCTGTATTGCCGCTTAAGATTTCCATAGGCCCCGAACCGTAAAGTACCTCCTTTAATTTTTGCGGCATATTGCACGCCGGCAGTAAGGAATACGCCGCCAAAGCGTGTTTTAGTTGCATAGTTCGCTTTATAATAAGCTACAGTATCATTATTAAATATAAGACGTGAATTATAATCTTTTTCACCAAACAGATAGCCTGTATTGATACCGATGCTAAAATTTTTAATTTTCAAACCTGTACCTATAAAAGCTTCATTTACTCCGCCATTTCCCTCATATAAAGTTTCTGTGCTGTCAATCGAATTGCGGCCCGAACTCTGTAATTTATAATTGATTTTACTTATGGGCTTTAATCCAAAAGTAATTGCCCAGGAAGTATTATTTTTTATCGCTTTTTTATTGCCATTTAATAAAGGAAACCCCAGCTGTAAATAAGAAATAATACCGTTATTAGATTTATAACTTCCAAAAGGAATTTTACTTTTTAAATTTCTGCCATCATACTCCAGGCCTACATCCAATGTAGTATAGATCAAATTGCTGTATGACGCCGGATTTACTGTGTTAACAGTTGTAAAATCTGTGACCCCCGCAGAAATTCCTCCCATGGCACGGTTCGCTATATTACTTGTTGGAACAAGGTTTCCTATTCCATACCGGGAATAAGGGGAATTTTCTTGTGCAAAGCAAAACAGCGGTAAAGCGGCAAGCAGTAAGCAGGTAAGTTTATATTTTGGTATCATGATTGTATTTGCTGATTGCATATAGACCTTTAAGAATCAAATAGGGGTCGGCAAATATCTTATTTTTAAGGTGCCGCACAAAATTGACAGCATCCCCGCCGGTTAAAAGCACGTTAAAGTTGCTGAATTTTTCTGCATATTTATCGATGATTCCATCTATTTCCGCTACCAACCCCATTAAAACACCGCTTAAAATATTGGTGCGTGTGTCATAACCGATTAATGGAAAATTCCAATCGGCTTTTACCAGGGGAAGTTTAGCGGTATAAGCATTCATGGATTTAAAGCGCATTTCCATCCCCGGCGATATACTTCCACCAATTAAACTATTGTACTTATTAATGAAATTATAAGTAACACATGACCCAAGAGAAATAACCAGGTTATTTTGTCCAGGGTAAAAATGTACCGCAAATGCTGCAAGCGCCAACCGGTCTGCACCAATGTTTTCGGGTTTTGCTACAGGTGTAGTAAAAGGCAATTTGGTTGATGAATCGAGTTTAAGAAAAGAAGATCGGTTAGTTAATAATTTTTCAATTTCAGTATTATGGTAAATCACCGACGAAAGGATCGTGTATTCAGGGTTGTATTTATCCAATAAATTATTGATAGTTTCATTACTGTGATCATCAAGTGTAAGCACTTCTGATAATTGATCCATCATAAATACACCGCATTTAAGACGGGTATTTCCAAAGTCAAAACAAAGCGTAGTAGAACTCAAAATATTAATTCAGATTTTTTGATGGGGAAAATAGATGATCAAATATCAGGAAAGTTTAAATCCTGAAATATTTTTAAAATGCCCGTTTAATTTTATTTTTTCTTTTAGTGATTCCATTTCTGCTACCACTGGAATCACTTTTGCCAAATGTCTTTTTAAATATTCCTGGCGCTGAAGTTCATTCATAAGAGTAAGCAATTCATATTCTTCTTCCAGTGTTAATCCGGCAGAGTGAGCCACATCATAACTCCAAAGTTCATCTTCATTTTTATGCAAAGGCTTACTTACCTTAAGCATTTTGTGAAGCTGCTTTACAGCGGCAATCACCTTGTTCATAATCAGCCTTTTTCCATGTTCATAATTTTGCGGGTAATTTACAATAGCGCCACTGTATAATTTTTCAGGTATTTCGTTGATGACTTCCAGTATCCTGAACACTTTTTTCCCTTTCGTTTTTATATCCATTTCACCATTGTCATAAACTTTAGAAATTTCGGTAATTTCAAGAAGGGTTCCCAATTCATTCATTTTATCATTAATGACAACGGGCAAGCCAAAAGGTTTTTTTTGATCAAAACATTCTTTGATCAACTGTTTATATTTTGGTTCGAAAATATGCAGGTTCAGATCTTCGTGCGGATAAACCACGATTGATAATGGAAATATAAGAATGAAATTGGTCATTGATAATTTTCGTAAATGCAAATTTACAATTGTGTGAATAAACTTTACATTTAAATGTATCATGTGAAAGGCAAGTTTGTAAAAAGTATTTCCAATAATTATTAATCTTTACATTTGATTTTAAACCAACAAATAACAGCGTATGCTCATTAGCGGATTTAGTATGGTACGCAATGCCACTAAATTATATTATCCCATAAAAGCTTCTATTGAATCCATTTTACCTTTAGTAGATGAATTTGTAATTGCCTTAGGGAATTGTGATTCCGACGATCATACGCTGGAAGAAATTCAAAAAATAAAATCCGATAAAATAAAAATTATTCATACCGAATGGGATATTGAAAAATATGCCGGGGGCAGTGAATATGCTCATCAAACGGATATAGCGAAAAACCATTGCAAGGGCGATTGGCTTTTTTATTTGCAAAGTGACGAAGTGATTCATGAAAAATATTTGCCGGTAATAAAAAAAAAATGCGCCGAACTTGTGAACTATAAAGAAGTGGAAGGA
>Ga0209585_10000765_pt1 | contig 12534 bp, 12 predicted proteins | sample NGEPerone_FD_185491 | JGI IMG/M metagenome (GOLD analysis project Ga0209585, IMG submission 185491) | Arctic peat soil microbial communities from the Barrow Environmental Observatory site, Barrow, Alaska, USA - NGEE Permafrost154B-one... | ecosystem: Environmental > Terrestrial > Soil >... | reverse complement strand
CGAAGAGCCGGTTTAGGTCACCTCTATGCGACGGTCAGCGGGCGGTCACTCCATACGGTCTAGCACGATGCCCGGGTGTTTTCGGTGCGATCGACTAGCGCAGACGCCTCAATTTCTGTACCCTGACTACACGAAGTGGGGTCAGGACGTGGATGTCTACCCTCGATGCAAAGGCGGCCGCCAGCGAGGGCGCGATGGGAGAGCCCATGAAGTACAAGACTGTGCCTGCGATGCCCGATCTCGCCTTCTCGGCCGTCGGCTTCGGCTGCTGGGGGATCAGCGGCGGAAGCACGTGGAACGGAAGCACCGACGAGGAGTCCATCAGGACGGTCCGGACCGCCGTCGATCTCGGGATTACCTACTTTGACGTCGCCCCGGTTTACGGATTTGGCCACGCCGAGGAGGTGCTCGGGGAGGCCTTGGCGCGTCGCCGCGACAGCGTCCTGATCGGAAGCAAGTGCGGGCTCCTCTGGGACGACTCGGGAGCGATCCGCAACGATCTGAGCTCGGCATCGATCGGGAAGGAGATCGATGAGAGTCTCCGTCGCCTCAACACCGACCACCTCGACCTCTACCAGATGCATTGGCCGGACATCGCGACACCGATCGAGGAGTCGATGGAGGCCCTGGAGCGGGTCGTCGCGGCCGGCAAGGTCCGGTACATCGGCGTGACGAACTTCTCAGTCGAGCGCACCGACGCCTGCCGGGCGATCGGTCCTGTGGCGGCCCACCAGGGCCTGTACAACATGCTCGAGCACAATCCCACGAGCTACCACGAGATCCCGCTGGAGTACCGGACGCGGAGTGAGATTCTCCCGATGGTGATGCGGGAGGGTATGGCGTTTTTCCCGTACAGCCCGCTCTTCCAGGGGCTACTCACGGACGCCTTCAGCAGGACCGGGAACTTCGACGAGAACGATGTGCGGGCAGCCAACCCAAAGCTCAACGGGGAGGCCTTCGACGCCTACTACGAGGCCGCGCAGCGGCTGCGTCGCCTGGCCGGTGAACTCGGCCGCCCGCTCAACCAGTTCGCGATCAACTGGCTGGCCTCTCAGGCTGCCGTGACCTCAGTCATCGCCGGCGGTCAGACCCCTGAGCACGTGACCGCCAACGCGGCGGCTGTGACCTGGGACGTGACGGCTGAGGTGTTCGACCGTGTCGACGGGATCCTCGCTCCCTACGCGGAGCGCGGCCTGATCTGACCGACCCACTGCTGCTCGTCGTCCGACAGGCTCGAGAGCGAGTGGCCAGGAAACGTGCAGGCAACGATGAGGAGAGTGTGATGTCCAACGAGACACCGTCCGTGGTGCTTGACCGTGCGGCGGAGTTCGGGCTGGTGCCGGTGGTGGTGCTGGATGACGTGTCGCAGGCCGACGGCCTGGCGGGCGCGTTGGTGGCGGGTGGGCTGCCGGTGGCAGAGGTGACGTTCCGCACGGCCGCGGCGGAGGATTCGATCCGGGTGATGGCCGCGCGGGGGGACGTGCTGGTCGGTGCCGGAACGGTCCTGACCGTTGATCAGGTGAACCGTGCGGTGGGCGCGGGCGCACGGTTCGTGGTCTCGCCGGGTATGTCGCGTGCGGTGGTGGAGCGCTGCGGTGAGCTGGGGGCGGCGGTGCTGCCGGGTGTGGTTACCGCGACCGAGGTGATGGCGGCCTTGGAGCTGGGCTGTACGACAGTGAAGTTCTTCCCGGCCGGAACGTCGGGCGGAGTGAAGGCGATCACCGCGTTGGCAGCGCCGTTCGGCGGGCTGCGGTTCGTACCCACCGGTGGGGTGGGCCCGGCGAATCTGCACGAGTACCTCGCGGTGCCCGCGGTGGCAGCGGTGGGAGGGTCGTGGATGGTGCCGCGGGACCTCGTCGCGGCCGGTGACTTCGACCGGGTGCGTGGCCTGGTGGCCGAGGCGGTCGGCCTGGTCCGCGGCATCCGGGAGGCGTGATGGACGGGCTCGGCGACGAGCAGCCCGGGGCGGGCTGCGGGGGTCCGGTGGTGGCCCTGCGCCCGGCCGGCGAGTGCCGGTTCGACGCGGTGGCGTTGGGTGAGGTGATGCTGCGCCTGGATCCTGGCGAGGGGCGGATCCGCACGGCTCGCTCGTTCCGAGCCTGGGAGGGCGGCGGGGAGTACAACGTCGCCCGCGGACTGCGCAGGGCTTTCGGGTACCGCACCGCGATCGTGACCGCGTTGGCGGACAACGAGATCGGGCACCTGGTGGAGGACCTGATCCTGACCGGCGGGGTCGACACCTCCTTCCTCTCCTGGGTGCCCTATGACGGGGTCGGGCGGGCGGTCAGGAATGGGCTGAACTTCACCGAACGGGGGTTCGGGGCGCGTGGTGCTGTCGGGGTGTCCGACCGGGGCCACACCGCCGCCTCCCAGCTGCAGCCCGAGGACGTGGACTGGGACAGGCTGTTCGGCCAGGTGGGCGTGCGGTGGCTGCACACCGGAGGCATCTACGCCGCCCTGTCGGACGCCGCCGCACAGACCACCTTGGCCGCAGTGCAGGCCGCCCGGGCGTACGGCACGGTGGTGTCCTATGACTTGAACTACCGGCCGTCGTTGTGGAAGACGACCGGTGGGCAGGCTCGCGCCCAACAGGTCAACCGTGAGATAGCGCCGTTCGTGGACGTGATGATCGGCAACGAGGAGGACTTTACCGCGGCGCTGGGCTTCGAGGTGCCCGGGGTGGGGGCGAACCTTGACGAAATGGACGTGTCAGGTTTCGCGGCGATGATCGACCATGTCGCGACCACCTACCCGAACTTCCAGGTGATCGCGACCACGCTGCGCCGCGTTCGCTCCGCAACCCTCAACGACTGGGGGGCGCTGGCCTGGTCCCGGGTCCCAGGGCTGGTGCGCGCGACCCAGTGTGACGGGCTGGAGATCCTGGACCGGGTCGGTGGTGGGGACTCCTTCGCGTCCGGGCTGATCGCCGCGTTGCTCGAGGGTCAGGACCTGACAACAGCGGTCGGGTGGGGCGCCGCGCACGGCGCGCTTGCCATGACCACCCCCGGCGACACGTCCATGGCCACCAAGGCCGAAGTCCTCAAGCTCGCGTCCGGCGGCGGAGCCCGCGTCGACCGATGAGCGGGGCATGGGACGCTCCGCGGAGCGAGGCAACCCTGTCGTGGAACTACACAATCGAGACCACTTCGTTACCTCACGCGGGCTCCTAGGGCCTGGAGGGGTTCCGCGCGTGTGGTATTACTACATGGTCCGACTCAGTGAGGAGGCAGGATGCTTCAGGCCCTACCGGATCAGGCGCCCACCGGTCGCGATCGCGCTGCTGGGCGAGCCGCCGACCTTTCGCCGCGGCGTCTTTGGACGGACGCGTGATCCGGCTGTGAGCGCTCTCCTCGAGGTCTCCGGGATCGCCAAGTCGTTTCCCGGTGTCCAGGCCCTCAAGGGCGTCCAGTTCGAACTCAACTCCGGCGAGGTGCTCGCGATCGTCGGTGAGAACGGGGCCGGCAAGTCGTGCCTGATGAAGATCCTCTCGGGCATCTACACCCGCGACGCGGGCACGATCATTCTGGACGGCAAGGAAGTCCACATCGACAACCCGCGGGCTGCTCAGCGACTCGGCGTCAGCATCGTCCATCAGGAGATGAACCTGATGCCCGACTTGACGATCGCGCAGAATATCTATGTCGGCCGCGAGCCGCGCCGCGGACCCTTCGTGCGCGAGCGGGCTCTCAACCGGGAGACGACCGAGCTGCTTCAGCGACTGGGGATCCACCTCGACCCCAAGGCGCTCGTGGGAACGCTCACGGTCGCCAAGCAGCAGATGGTCGAGATCGCGAAGGCCCTCTCGTTCGACGCTCGCGTGCTGATCATGGACGAGCCGACCTCGGCCCTCACCGGGTCGGAGACCGAGACGCTCTTCACCCTGATCGACGGACTGAAGAAGCACGGCACGGGCATCATCTACATCTCGCACCGTATGGACGAGCTCCGCCGCATCGCCGACCGCGTGGTCGTGCTCCGCGACGGCGAGTACATCGGCTCGCTCGACAAGGGCGAGATCGACGTCCCGACGGTCATCGAGATGATGGTCGGCCGTCACCTCGAGGGGGGCTCGAGGCCATCGTCCAAAGACCACGAGGACGCCGAGATCGTGCTCGAGGTCACCGGCCTCAGCACGCGGGCGCTGCTCAAGGACATCACCTTCCAGCTTCGCCGCGGAGAGATCCTCGGATTCTCCGGACTGATGGGCGCGGGTCGCACCGAGGTCGCGCGGGCCCTCGTCGGCGCGGACCCTTCTGTGCGCGGCGAGGTTCGGGTGAACGGCAAGGTGGTGAAGATCAAGCAGCCGGCCGACGCCGTCGCGCTCGGCATTGGCTACCTGTCCGAGGACCGCAAGGCGCTGGGTCTGCTGCTCGAGCAGGACGTGAACACGAACGTGCTGCTTGCGTCACTTCGCGACTACATGGACTCGCTGGGGTTCATGCACCCGGGCAAGGGGCGCCAACGGTCCGAGGAGTACGTGAAGTTGCTTCGCATCAAGACCCCGTCGATCCGGGCGCTCGCCAAGAACCTCTCCGGCGGCAACCAGCAGAAGGTAGTCATCGCAAAGTGGCTGGCCCGTGACTGCGACATCCTGATCTTCGACGAGCCGACCCGAGGCATCGATGTCGGCGCCAAGGAGGAGATCTACGGACTGCTCCAGGACCTCAACACCCAAGGTAAGTCGATCATCATGATCTCCTCCGAGCTGCCTGAGGTGCTGCGGATGTCCCACCGGATCGTGGTCATGGGCAACGGACGCATCACCGGTGTCCTCGGCAACGAAGAGGCGAGCCAGGCGAAAATCATGCAATACGCAACCCTCATCGGCGACGAGGAAGAGTGACGATGACGACCAATCTCTCCGCAGAAGAGGGCAAGTCGACCCACGAGCCGACCCGGGTCGGGGACGGCCGCGCGAGGGCAAGGGCCTTCGTCCGCGTGCAGATCCAGCAGTCCCTGGCGTTCGTGACGTTGGTCGTCCTTCTCATCTTCTTCTCGATCATGAGTCCGGCCTTCTTCACCTGGAGCTTCATCTCCGGGATCCTGCTCTCCACCGCGGTGATCGGGATCCTTGCACTCGGGACCACGTTCGTGATCGTCACGGGCGGGATCGACCTCTCGGTCGGTACAGGCATGACGCTGTGTGCCGTGATGACGGCTGTGTCGCTGACCGTGTGGCACGTACCCTTCTTCATAGGTGTGCTGGTCGGCGTCATCACCGGCGCGCTGATGGGTGCCATCAACGGCGCGAACGTCGCTCTGCTGAAGCTGCCACCTTTCATCGCGACGCTTGCGATGATGCTGATAGCCCAGGGCCTTGCACTCGTCATCTCCGGGGTTCGCCCCGTCTACACGAGCAGCATCGCCGGCTTCAAGAACATCGCCCTCGGCGAACTGATCGGCTCGCTGCCCAACGCGGTGCTGATCCTCTTTGTCGGCGCGATCATCGCGTACATCGTGCTGAGCAAGACGATCCTCGGCCGCTACACCTACGCGATCGGCAGCAATGAGGGGGCGACGCGCCTGTCCGGCGTCAACACGAGCAAGTGGATGATCCTTATCTACACGTTCGCCGGGGTGTTCACAGGTGTCGCCGGCGTCGTCATCGCGTCCCGCCTGGACTCGGCCCAGCCCCAGCTGGGCCTCGGGTACGAGCTGCAGGCCATCGCGGCTGTCATCATCGGCGGCACCTCGCTGCTCGGCGGCCGGGGAACCATCATGGGCACCCTGATCGGCGCCCTCGTGATGAGCGTCCTCATCAACGGTCTGCGGATCATCTCGGTCGACACCGAGTGGCAGAACGTTGTCGTCGGCCTCGTCATCCTGATCGCGGTCGTCACCGACTCGTGGCGGCAGCGTCGCGCTGGCTCGTAGCAGACACGGGGCGAAGCCGAGCCCCTTGAACGCCCGAGTTCAGTCCATGGCCAGCCAGGAGGCTGGCCACCAATCAACATGGGAGTTGTTATGAGAACAGGCAAGAGGATTGCGGTCGTGAGTGTCGCTGCCGCCGTGGTGCTCACGCTGGCAGGGTGCGCGAGCAGCGGCGCCGACCCATCCGGGTCGACCTCGGACTCGGGCTCGTCGTCAGACGCCGCCGGCGGCGACATCTACATCGCGATGGTCTCCAAGGGCTTCCAGCACCAGTTCTGGCAGACGGTGAAGCTCGGCGCAGAGCAGAGGGCCGAGGAGCTCGGGGTGAGAATCACCTTCGAAGGCCCTGCCCAGGAATCGGAGATCGAGAAGCAGCTCGAGATGCTCCGGACCGCGATCGAGAAGAAGCCTGACGCTATTGCCTACGCGGCGCCGGACCCCGAGGCATGTGTCTCGCTGTACGACGAGGCCAAGGCAGCGGGCATCCCGATCGTCGAGTTCGACGCGGGCTGCAACAGCGACTACGCCTCCAGCATTGCCAAGACAGACAGCCTGGGCGCCGGTGCGCTCGCTGCGGACCACATGGCTGACCTCATCGGCGGGGAAGGCGAGGTGGCGATCGTCTGCCACAGCCAGGTCAACCCCACCGGCGTCGAGCGTCGCGACGGCTTCGTGAACCAGATCGAGGCCGAGTACCCCGACATCACGATCGTGGACATCCAGTACGGCGAAGGTGACCACCTCGTCTCGGCGGCCGTCGCCAAGGCCATGATCGCGGCGAATCCGAACCTCAAGGGCATCTACGCCACGAACGAGGGCTCGGCCATCGGCGTCGTCAACGCCGTCAACGAGCTGGGCCTGCAGCCGGGAGACCTCACCGTGGTCGGCTTCGATTCCGGCCAGGCGCAGATCGACGCGATCAACAACGGCATGATGGCCGGCGCGATCACGCAGGACCCGATCGGCATCGGCGCGGACGCAGTCCAGGCTGCGTACGACGTCATCCAGGGGAAGACGCCTGAGAAGGTCATCGACACCGGGTACTTCTGGTACGACAAGACCAACATCGACGCCGCCGACATCGCACCGCTTCTCTACAAGTAGCCGCTGCGGCTTCTCGCCACGCATCATTACGGGAAGGCCCGCACACCACCCGGTGTGCAGGCCTTCCCGCTTCAGTGCTCCGGCGGAGCCGCGTGAGCGCGGCAGCCGTGCCGCTCCTCAGTGCCCGCTGACCGTCGCATAGAGGTGACCTAAACCCTCAGGACTGTCGGTGGTCCGGTCGAAGATGAGGGTGTGGCCGAAGCGACAGCGAAGGGCGGGCGCCCTCGCAAGTACGACAGCTCGGCCCCTGTGGCTCCGGCCCTCCACGAGGAAGCGGTTTCGCGGATGGAATACGCCCGTGACGCCGCTGACCCCGGTCGAGCGCTCCCGGCGCTATGGAGCTCCACAACACCGCTCGCCTCCGCGTGGCGCGGTCCCCGAACCGCACGATTGCGGACCACCCGCGACCTGGCCGACCCGCCCGTACCTTGCCTGAGAACCCGTACCTGAGAGTCTGCCATCGGCCTCACGCGAGACAGGCAGGCCGCCAGCGTTCGACCCGAGTCTCACAGGTGCTGGCCTCGTTGAGGGTGTTTGTGCTGGTCAGGCGTGTGCGGGTGGCTGATTCAGGGCACTAAGGGTGCCCGGTATTCTCACGATGTGGCCCCGTTCGTGCGGAAGGTGAAGACCGCGTACGGGGCGGCGGCCGTGCAGATCGTGGACAAGCGTGCCGGGGTCCGCCGGATCGTGGAGCACCTGGGCTCGGCGCACGATGGGGCCGAGCTCGCGGTGCTGATGCAGGTCGCGCGGGAGCGGCTGAATGCCGGGCAGGACGAGTTGGACCTCGGCCTGGACTCGTCGGCGCCGGCCGCGGGAGCCCGGGCGCGGGTCGTGGCCAGCTCCAGCCAGGTGCTGTGGGACGTGCTGGTCGATGCCTACCAGCGGCTGGGGTTCACCGTCCTGGGCGACGAGGCGTTCATGAAGCTCGTGCTGGCGCGGGTGGTCGAGCCGGTCAGCAAGGCTGACACCGTGCGGGTCCTGCAGGACCTGGGCGTGGGCGCCCCGCACGTGAACACCCTGCACGCCGCCCTGGCTCGCGCAGGCGGCCGCGACTACCGCGGCCAGCTGGCCACGGCCTGCCGGGCGCACTCGGCCCGCACCACCGGCACGGGTGCGTTGGTGCTCTACGACGTCACGGTGCGCCATGAGGCGCTTGCTGTTCGGATGGAGGTGAGAGACCACCATCGCGGCCGCCGCCGTAGCAGGGGCCGTGAAGCTGAGGGCAGTCCGACCGGGGAGGCGCCCGGGAGGGCGGGAGCAGCCCTGACAAAGCCGTGTCACGTCAGCACCGTCAGATGGCGTGGGCTCGGCGAGCGTGCCGGAGAGGTATACGCGAGGAACCGGCGTCATCACCTGTCTTGACGTACTACCGCCTCGAACCTGACGGATCTGGGGCGGGCGCGGTGCGCCACCTGCTGCGGTGCTGGGCAGGTGGACTGCCCGGGGGTGGAGTAACGGCGCCCGGGTGGGGTCGACGGCGAATCACTACGGAGTAGCCGTCGATGAGGCCGCAGGCAGATAGCCGGGTGCCTCCTTCGGTGAACGAGCAGCCGACGCTGGCCCGCACGTTGCGCTCGACCAACAGCATCGAGTCGATGATCTCCATCGCCCGCACCCACTCGAGCAACGTGAAGAACTGGCAGAACGGCACCATGGCGCTGCGCTGGTGCGCCGCCGGGATGATCGAGGCCGGCAAGCAGTTCCGCCGCGTCAACGGCCACCTGCACCTGCCAGGGCTCCGCGTTGCGCTCGACGCGTATGTCGCCGCACAAACTGTCGGTGCCATCCGTCATGATGAACCAGTGATCGCCGCCTGACGATCACACCGACCGCTACCGAAGTTCAACGGGAAGCGGGACAACCTCCGACCCCGAGATCGCCCCGCTTCTTTACCAGTAGCCCGTGACAGAGGGATGGCCCGCACCCGACAAGCGGGTGCGGGCCATCCCTCTGTGCGCGACCTCGAGGGGCACGCAGGAAGTGGTGCAGATCCGCCGTCTGGGCCCCCGTCCGCTTGGCAGGTGCCGCTCAACACGCAGCGAACGAGTCCCGTTCGGGACTGGACCGAGGTCCTGATGCAACTGTTCATCGACAGCGCGGAGCGCGCCCTCCTCGCCCCGCTGCTCGAAACCGGCCTGTTTCGTGGTGTCACGACGAACCCGACGCTGTTCGCACGCGCAGGCATCACACTGCCGCACCTGCCTGACTTCGTGCGCTGGTTACGCGACCAGGGCGCCGGAACCATCTTCATCCAGGTGTGGGGACGCACCCGCGACGACTACCTCCGAAGTGCGGCCCAGCTGCTGGATGCGTGCGGTGAGGTTGTCATCAAGGTGCCGGTGACACCCGCGGGAGTCGCGGCCGTGAGCGCTCTCGAGAGAGACGGCGTGCGCACCCTGCTCACGGGGGTCTACAACCACATCCAGATCGTCCCGGCTATCGCCGCCGGCGCAACCTACGTTGCGCCGTACCTCGGGCGGATGAACGACGCGGGCGTGGACGGCATCGCGGAGATCAGGAACATGCAGACCGTGCTCGACAGGGCCACGACCACGAGCCGCCTCCTGGTCGCGAGCGTGCGGACCCCACGCGAGCTGACCGAGCTTGCCATGTGCGGGGTGCAGGACTTCACGATCTCACCGGCGTTGTGGCACGAGATGCTCTCCGAGCCGCTCACGGACGCGGCGGTCAGCGTCTTCGAACACGACGCCCGAGGTTTCCGTGCCGATGCGCCGGTCACGGGACGAGCGCACCAAGGGCCGGAGTCCACATCGTCATCCCGAGACGGAGAAGAGAATGCCTGACCTGATTGCCAAGTTCACCGCCCAGCCGGGGCACGCCGCAGTCGTCGACGAGCTGATCGGCGGATATGCACGGACGGTGCGGGCCGAGCCGGGCAATCTCCGGTTCGACGTCTTCACCGACGATGACGACGACCATGCGTTCGTCGTCATCGAGGCCTACCGGGACGACCAGGCGTTCAAGGACCACATGGACGGCGCAGCGGGTGCTGCGTTCAACGCCGAGCTGGTCAAACACATCACGACGCCGACGTCGGACCTGCAGTTCCTGCGCCCTGCAGGTGCGTGACGAGGGCCGCCTGCTCCAAGAGTCAGTGGTTCTGGATGGACTGGGTCGCGGTGACCTTGTCACGGATGAACCTGTTCGCATGGGCCCCGAGGTCCTCGCTGTCGCTCCACAGGTTCCGCCAGATCCCGAGCATCCGGCTGAGGTCCGGAGCGACGACAGCCGATGAGAAGGACTCGAAGACGATCGGCCCGTCGTAGGAGATGCGGCCAAGCGCCTTGAAGAAGCTGTCGAAGTCGACGTTGCCGCTCCCGAGATAACCTCGGTGGCTCTCGCCGATGTGGACGTAGCGCAACGCGTCTGCGGTCTCCAGCACCGGGGAGAACATGTCGGACTCCTCGATGTTCATGTGATAGGTGTCGAGGTGGACGCCCAGGGGTGCGGGCGCCACTCCCGCGACGAACTGGCGGGCCTGCCGCGCGGTGTTGATGACGTTCGACTCGTAGCGGTTGGTCACCTCGACCGAGACGTGCACGCCGCGCTCCGCGCCCTGGGCGGCAATCCGTCCGAGGACCGCCTGCGAGTTCGCGATGCCGGTCGTCGTCGCCGGTTCCATGTACTTCATCATCGCGCTGTAGATGATCCCGCAGAGGTGCTCCGAGCCGAGTTCGGCGAGGACCTCCACGGCCCGCGTCAGCAGCGCCTCGCCCGCCTCCACCGCGCGGGGGTCATCACTGCTAATGTCCGTCGCTTGGTCGAGGCCTAGCGAGCCGGTTGCGGTGATGCCGTACGCGTCCAGTGCCTCCTTCGCCGCGTCGACGTCGAAGCTGAACGGGTCCATCAACGGGAACTCGATCAGGTCGAAGCCGGCCTCCTTCGTCTTTCGGACCGCGAGTCGGATCCCATCGGGGTCGTAGTTGCCGGTCCAAACCAGGCCGTGGCAGCCGATCTGCATCGCGCGAGCTCCTTCGTGTGGTCGGTGTGTGAAAGTTGGGCCGGGCCCCGCAGACGCCTCACCGGCCGCGCCGCCGCGAGAACCATGGCTCGAGGCTCGCGTAGCCGTCGACGAATGTCGTATGCCGGGTGAGGTAGTCCCGATGGCGGACCTCATCGGGATGGAACTCCGCTGTGATCTCCGAGAGACCGCGAGCAGCCCCGAAGTCCTCGACGAGCTCGAGGCCGACCGCAGCCGTCACGGCGGCTCCGAGTGAGTTGCCTTCCTCGACTATCGTGCGCCGACGCACCGGCAGCCCCCAGACGTCAGCCATGATCTGCAGCCACACGTCGCTCACGGCACCGCCACCGATCGCGTCGACGCGGTCGATCGTCGACCCGGACTCGCGGAAGGCCTGAATGCAGGTGAGCAGGTTGAAGGCAACCCCTTCGAGGACCGCTCGCGCCATCTCCGCACGGCCGTGGTGTCGACGGATACCGAGGAAAGCCCCCGACGCATCCGGATTCCAGTAGGGAGAACGCTCGCCGAGGAGGTACGGCAGGAAGTACAGGCCACCAGTGGACGCCTCCGCCGTCGAGGCCTCTGCGACGAGGGCCGACAGCCGGGTCGAGGACGGTTCCGGCGTCAAGAGCTCGGAGACCCACTGCATGGCTGCCCCGCCGGCCTGCATCGTTGCCGTCGGCACGTAGCTACCCGGCACGACGTGGTCGAAGGTCATGGTGCGCATCAGCGGATCGGCCACCGGGGCCTCGCTGCAGAACGAGATCCAAGACGAGGTGCCCAGGCACGCGTACGCACCGTCCTGCGGTGCGACAACCCCTGCGCCGACGGCCGCGATGGGGCCGTCGCCACCGCCCATGACGACCCGCGTCTCGCGGCCGAGCCCTGTTGCGCTGGCCGCTTCCGCCGTCAGCGTGCCGACGACAGTCGTCGACTCCAGCACCCCGGGGAAGATCGACGCGTCGAGCTCCGCCGCCGCGATCATCTCCGACGACCACGTCCCGCGCCCCTGGTCGTACGCGTTGGTCGCCGAGGCGTCGGACCGGTCCGTCGCGAGCCGGCCGGTGAGCCGGCTGACGACATAGTCCTTTGCGACACAGAAGTGGCGCACCCGAGCGAAGACATCCGGTTCCTCATCCCGAACCCACATCACCTTCTCCAGGGAGTAGGTCGGGTTCAGACGGTGGCCCAGCAGCGCGTAGGCGGGCTCGATTCCGATACGTTGCTCGAGGGCGGCGGTCTGCTTCGTGCTGCGCGTGTCGGCCCAGATGATCGCCGGACGCACGGGTCGGTAGTTCGCATCCAGCAGGACGGCGCCCATCATCTGGCCACTGACTGTCAGGCCGATGACGTCCGCGGGGTCGGCGCCCGATCTGGCCATCAACGTGCGGGTTGCCTGGACGACCGCGTTCCACCAGTCCTCGGGGTCCTGCTCGGCCACTCCGCCATCGGCGAAGTTCACGCCGTAACCGACCGTGACCGCGCTCACGAGGCGACCGTCGTCATGGTGGAGCGAAGCCTTGTTGCCCGTCGTGCCCAGGTCGTACGCAATCAGCATGGCCGTTGTCCCTTCTCAG
>Ga0209585_10000764_pt1 | contig 12550 bp, 9 predicted proteins | sample NGEPerone_FD_185491 | JGI IMG/M metagenome (GOLD analysis project Ga0209585, IMG submission 185491) | Arctic peat soil microbial communities from the Barrow Environmental Observatory site, Barrow, Alaska, USA - NGEE Permafrost154B-one... | ecosystem: Environmental > Terrestrial > Soil > Wetlands... | reverse complement strand
GCTCCCGACCGCGTGCGAGGTCCGGTAGACCTCGCGCAGCGGGCCGTCGAACGGAGTGCCCAGCGATGTCGTGCCCAGGTCCCAGGTGCCCGGCTGACGATCGGTCCCGGCCCGGGCGTCTGCTCGGAGGTCGTCGGCGATCCGCGTCACCAGGGCAGCGAGGGCAGGGTGGTCGCTGAGCCTGGCTCGCGGGTCGCCGGGCGGTCGCGCGTCCAGCAGCCACGGCCGGTACGGGTCCCAGGCCGTGAGGTCGATCGCGTCGACATCGTGGCCGTCCAGCACCAGGCCATCGACCTCGACACCCCGGGTCGGGTCGATCCGGTGCGCCGACGTCAGATTCCACGGGGAGACGAGTGCGGCGACGTCGTGCACGGTGTGGTGCGGCAGCCGGCTGGACGCGATCTCCAGCCAGCGGTCGCCCGTGCCGCCGACCTCGGCGGCGGCCCTCTCCCACAGGTCGAGCAGCGCGTGCTGCCTGCCGCGCAGCGCCAGGATCTGGGGTGCATAGGCGCCGGCGCGGGCGACGTCGTCGAAGCTCGGCCAGCGGTCGTCGACGGGGAGCACCAGCGGCGTGCGCGCGACGAGGCAGATCCCGTGCCGCGCCCCGGCGTCGAGCACGGCGGCCGGCCAGCGCAGCAGCAGGACGCCGGGCTGGATGACGAGCACGGTCGCGGTCGCGGGCTCGGGCGTCGTGGCCAGGATGTCGCGCACGAGAGCGGGGTACAGGCCGCGCACCACGTCCGTCGGCTCGTGGAGCGTCGCACGGCGGTGCAGCTCGGCGTCCGTCAGGCCGACGTCGGCCGGGGTGAGCACCCGCTCCGGGCCGACGGGCACGTAGCTGCCGTCGACGTCCAGCACGTGCGTCCGTGCGGACGGTACGGCGTGGGCGGTGCGCCGGACGGTCGCGCGAGCCAACGGAGCGCTGCTCCGCGTGCTCACGACGGCGATGTGCACTGTGCTCACTGACGGCTCACTTGCATGTCCTCCGACGGGCGACCGGCCTTGAGCGTACCGAGGACGGAGGATCGGCCGGAGCGGTGAAGTCCGTGTCCGTCGCGGCTCTGCTTCGGGCTGATCTGGATCCGGGGTCTGCCGGTCCCGGTGACCGGGGCTGCAGACGCCGGGCAGGAAGGTGGGCAGGGGGCGAGGAAGTGGTCGGCAAGGGCGACGCCACCGCCTGTCCAGCCTCGATCTTCAACCTGGTCAGGGCGCAGGGCTGGGACGCGGGTCGGTGGTCGCGTTCGAGGGTGATTGTGGTCTGCGGGTGTGGCATGGCGTCCCGCTGTCGTGCGGGGTGGGCGCTGATTCCACTGGTCGGGGTTCGAGCTCGGGGTCGTCGGGACGGTGGTGGCGGGCCCGGTGGCGGTGGCGCAGCTCGAGGTCAGCCAGTTGTCCGCGACCGGTGGTGGTGACGAACGCAGTGATCCGTCTGCAGTCGACGTCGCCGGACCGCAGCTGTGCGTCAGGGCATGCACGCCGGCGGCCTTCCGCACCGCGGTTCTGGCGGTGGTCCGGGCCCGATCGATCGCGGTCAGGACCTTGGCCGGGTTGTGTGTCGCACTCGACGACCGCCACGGCTTCAGCGCCGCGCTCAGAGCGAGGTCCAGACTCGATGCCCGGACCGACTCGGTCAGCAGCGCCCCACCGGCTTGGGCCACGGCCGAGCCGCCATCGGTATCGACGATCAACCGCGGGTAGAACCCGGTACGCTTCCTTGCCTGGAAGGTGCTCCTCGGACTGCCGGATGCGGACCCTGGACAGGCCCGTTCTCGCAGGTCAGGAGCAAGTTTCGCGTCTACGGCACGACAGGGAAGTGAAGGGCCGAGGCTTGAGCGCTTCTCGGCTGCTCGCGGGCAGCCGACGGCCGACGGACGTAGGTAGGGTGGCGAGCGTCTTGTCGGGCGGATGGAGGACGCGCATGACCCAGGTGATGGTAGGCGCTGCGGAGGGCGCGCCCGATGAAGGCCGGTGGCGCAGGTTGGGGCGGTGGGGAGCCAGCGCGCCGTGGGGACGCGGCGACGATCGGCTCACGGGGTGGCGACGATGGGTGTTCGCGGCGTCTTCCTCGGCGGCACTGCTCTATGTCCTGTTCCTGCATGGCTACCTCCCGGGCATGAGCCAGACACCGCTGACGGCGTACATCGGAACGGGTGCGATCCAGTGCTTCCATGATCAGGGAGTCGCGAGCCTCTGGAACTGGTGCATGGCCACCGGGTTGCCGATCGGGACCCCGCGTCTGACCGGTCTCCCAGAGGTCTACCTCGGTTGGCTCGTCTCGTACGTTCCCGGCGTGGACGCATGGGGCGCACACCAGATCAGTCTCGGCGCGCTCGACGCTCTCTCGCTGCTGGGCGCCTTCCTGCTCGTGCGTCGGTGGCACTTCCCACGATGGCTCGCGCTCATGGCCTCGGCGAGCTACCTGACTGCCGCAAACGTGCTCATTCTCAACGGCTTCCCGTACACATTCATGGGATATCTGCTGTTGCCCGCCTTCGTGTACTGCGCACTGCGAATCCTCGACCGGATGACGGAGAGCAAGTGGTTGGCCACGTCGATCGCCGCGTTCGGCCTTGCGCTCTTCATGGTGTTCACCGACGGCTATGCGTTCTTCAGCGCGATCCTCGTCATAGCGTTCCTGGTGCTTGCCTGGATCGTTCGCGGATGGTCCACCCACGGTCACAGGGTGTCCATTGTCGGTGGACTGGTCTGGTTCGCCAGCATCGCCGGGGCAGGCTTCCTCTACTGGTTGTGGGTGCCCGACAACGCGTACGAGGCTCATGCCCCTCTTGAGTCGTTCGCCCTGTTGGGAATTGACGTCAAGACCTTCCTCGTGCCGTCTGCCCGGTTCCTCTACCCGCGCCTGTTCGACCTGCACATCCCCCCCCTGCAGACGTGGGGCATCGATTCCACTGCACCCACGAACTACATGGGGTACATCGCGTTGGTCCTCGTCGCGGCCTATCTCGTGATCGGACGTCGGAGGCTGCCTGGCAAGCACACGGGTGAGATCCTGGTGCTTGCCCTCGCGGGAGCCGTGGCTCTGCTCATGTCACTGGGCCCCACGCTCAAGATCGGTCAGATCGAGCCCGGCATCGAGGCATCCATCATGACCTTGCCGACGGCTTGGATCTACGAGAACGTCCCGGGGATCTCCGAGATGCGGGCAACCAACAGGTGGTTCATCGTCACACGTCTCGCTCTCATCGTCCTGGCGGGCTCCGCCCTGAGCGTCCTGTGGCACCGGTGGCGGGGAACCAGCACGATCCGGGCGATAGTCATCGTCGTGCTGGCCTGTGCGGTGGTGCTCGAGACGATGCCGAATCTGTGGAACCTCGTTCGGGAGCGCGAGCTCTCGATCGAGCACGTCCACCGCGTGCGCGACGGGGTCGTCGCCGAGGCGGATGCGATGCTTGAGGACGGGGAGCGGATCCTCATCCTTCCGTCACTGAACGACTTCCTCGCGAACTACCTGGTGCCGATGACCGGCACGCAGTCGTACAACGTCGGGGGCGACAAGAACTACGCGCTATCGGTCTCAACCTGGCCAGACTCCGTGATAGCCGCTCGAGACGGCTACGGACCCGACGCGGCGGACCTGCTGTGCGAGGTGCTCAAGGCGGATGCGGACGCGATCGTTCTCACGTACACGACCCAGCGCTGGGCCGCGCTGATCCGCCCGGAGGACGAGGAGGACGCGACGCGGCGTGCGTGGGCGCTCGAACTCAGCCAGGATCGGAGGTTCGACGCGCAAGTGGGTACCTGGATCGTGACGATCAGAGCACACGGGGAGAGCTGCTCGTCGTGAGGTCGGCCCCCCCGGGCAGTGCGTCGCGGATCATGTGCGATCGAACAGGTCGAACGTGAGGTCTGTCACCGCGTCGACGACCGCCTGCTCCTCGTCCAGACCGAGACGATGAAGCCGTGCCGCGAGATCCGTGTTGAGGTGGGCGAACGGCTTCGCGGCGAGTGCTCTCTCGCCGGCATCGATGAGGGCTGCCGCGTACGCGGAGCCGCTTCGGGAGGTGAGAACGTAGTCCCTTCCCCGAGCGCCTCGACGCCTTCGTTCGCCCTCGTCCCCGACCAGGAGCAGCAGTGCGTCGCGGATGCCGGGCACGGGGTTGCGTGGATCCACCTTGAGCGCCACGTCGTCGGGCAGCTCGGCGTAGTGGGCCGTGTCGTAGACGATTACCGGCGTGTCCGAGAGCAGCTGGGTCAGCAGGCTGGCGGACTGCCCCTCCAGCACCGGGTCCCGAAGTGCGGCGGCGATGTCGGCCCGGGCGAGGATCTCCTGGAGGAGGGAGTCCGTGACTCGGCCGGTGACGGCGAACTGATCGGTCAGCCCGAGCGTGCGGGCCTGCCGGAGCAGGTTGCTGCGGGCGGAGTCCTCGGATGGTCCGACGGCCCACAAGTGGATCCGGCTGCGTAGGTCGTCGTCGCCGCCGATCGTTTCCAGAAGTAGATCCACGCGACGGTTGGCGTTCACGGTCCCGACCGTCACGAGCAGCACGGCGTCGTCCGGCAGGCCGTCCAGGAGGGTGGTGGCCGTTCGGGTCTGGTTCTCGTCGAAACCGAGCCGCGTCGAGGGCACCGGGAGCGGGGCGACGGTGACTTCCCCGAAGGTGAGACCGTCGACGCGGCGAGCATGCCATGCCGAGTGGACGACAGCCCCGAGGCTGCCCTCCGTGGCGATGTCGTCGAGGGGGACCTCGGCACAGAAGCGCAGCCATCCGTCCTGCCCGCCGACGGCAACGCCGGTGCGCAGAGTCTCGGCGTGGTCGGGGCCGTGCTGCGACTCCACCCGCTGGACGAGGGCATCCAGCTCGCTCTGCTCGATCGCCGTGTGCCGTACGAGATTCGTCAGCGAGGCGTCGTGGAGAACCACCAGTCCGGGCAGGCGCTGTGCGAGCGGCAGGATCCGCGAGTGCCATGGGCTGTCGCCGAGCACGTACATGACCAGATCGAACTCGGCCAGGGTCCCGAGGACTGCGGCGTCCGGGTGATCGTACGGTCGTACCTGGACCGGGCACTGGCGGTACGCCGGTTCTGTGGGGCACCAGACCTCGAGGTCCCACGCCGTGCTCAGGTCCGGGACGGCCTGCATCATGACATCCGCGATGGCGCTCTCGGGCGACATCGGCGTGACCATCGCGACCCTCATCGGGTCAGCTCCTCGATGACGCGCGCCCAGGAGAGATCGAGCTCCAGGGCGAGTGTTCGCGCATTCTGCCCCATCGCACGTGCGCGATCACGGTGCAGCGCGAGTTCGTCGAACGCCGACGCCAGTGCTTCTGGTTCGGGGGCCGAGACCAGCCCGGTTCTCCCGTGGTCGACGAGCGTCAGCGTGCCGCCGGAGTCGGTCCCGGTGATCGAGGGCTTGCGCGACATCGCGGCCTCGTAGCACACGTACCCGTAGGAGTCCTCGTCGATCGGCAGGTAGACCGATCCGATGGAGCGTGCGATCAGGTCGAGCTTCTCTTCCTCGGAAATGAAGCGGGGGATGAGCTCCACCCGATCGGCGACGCGCGCGTCGGCGATGGTCCGCTCGATCGCCTCGAGGGTCTCGGGGTTGTCGGGCGCACCTGCGACGACAAGACGGTAGCCGGGGCGCGCGTACCTCATGGCCTTGATGGCCAGGACCTGACGTTTGCCCCCGGAGATGCGACCGAGTGCAACCAAGAAGTCCTCGGGTTCCGCCGTGCGGTAGTCCTGCTCCGCGTAGGGCGGGGTCATCAGCACCCCTGCCGTCACACCGTTGCTTCGACGCAGGCGTTCGGCGATCATCGGAGAGATCGCATACATCCGGTTGGCCGCGGAGAAGGCCTTGCGGTCCGCGGTGCGAACCGCGCTCACCACAGGGTCCAGCGATGGGTCCTTGGGCCAACCAACCGGCGGTGGGTCGTAGGCCTGGCGGAACTGGTGGATCAGCCAGACCACAACATCCTGGTGCGGGAGAAGGTAGGCCGGGAACTTCAACCCGATCACACGATCCACGTTCCGGGTGTCGAGCATCGCCGCGGCGACCATGCTCTCGAGGATCTGTTGCGGGGTGTTGCCGAGCGGGAGCCGGAGGAGGTCGACCTCGTGCCCCGCCTTGGTCAGCTCGACCACTAGCCGGTCGGCAAGGAGCTCGGCCCCGCCTCTGACGAACGGAGCGGCGTTGTTCGCGACGAGCAGCTTCATGAGTCCTCTCCGAGCAACCGGCGGATCACATGCGGCCAGGCGATGTGGAGCTCGTCGCGGCGCGCGCTGCTCTGCATCCCCATCCGCTCGGCTGTCGCACGGTCCTCATGGAGCCGGTCGAACGCGACGGCGAGGTCCTGAGGTCGTGGCTCGGTGACCAAGCCCTCCGCCTCGTCCCGGACGAACTCCAGTGCCCCCCCGGCATCGGTCAACGTGACGATCGGCTTGGCCGAGTGCGATGCCTCCAGCGACGGGTAGCCGTAGGAGTCCTCATCGAACGGCAGGTAGGCGAGGGCCAGACAGCGCGCGAGCAGGCCGAGCTTCTCGTCCTCGTCCATCCAGCCGAACCTGAGCTCGACGCGGTCACCGAGGTCATGCTCGCGAACGTAGTCCTGGAGCTTCTTCCGGTAGGACGAGGACTCCGGCTTCCCTGCGATGACGAGCCGCACCGCCGACGTCGTGTGGCGCATCGCCTCGACCGCGAGGAGCTGTCGCTTGATGGGGGTGATGCGACTCGGGTAGAAGATGAAGTCGCCGTACTCGTCGGTACGGAACCGTGAGGTGTCGCCCCCCATCGGAGGGAAGAGCGGTTCGGCTTCCAGGCCGTTGTACTCGCGCACACGATCACGGACGATCAAGGAGTTCGTGAAGAGGTCGCGTGACTCGCCGAGTCCCTGGTTGTCGATCCGTCGAAGGGCCTCGCGGTAGGCGACCCCCTCGCCGTTCGCCGGGACGCCGCGGTGTGGTGAGTCCCACAGGTCGAAGAGCTCCCGGTAGTGATGGATGAACCACGTGGCCTTGTTCTCGTGGCGGATGACGTGGGCCGGCCAGCGGATGGCGACGAGGCGGTCGCCGTTGCCTGCGAACGGAGTCGCTCGCAGGCCGACCATGGCGGCCAGTGCGGGGCGCGGTGTCGTGGGAAAGGGAAGGAAGTACTCCTCGACCTGATGGCCCTCCGCGCGCATCGCCTCTGCGGTCCAGCGCACGATCAGTCGGCCACCTCCGTCGACCAGGGGCACCGACGTCGAAGCGATGATGACCCGCATCGTCAGGGCTCCTCGGTCGCGTCGGTGAGATCCGCGGCCAGTTCCTGGATCCTCGGCCGGGCGACGGCCAGGGTGGCGAGAATCTGCCCGATCTGGCGGTCCTCGGAGGCAGCGACGAGCGCCCGGAACGTGTCGACGTGATGCCGCCCGGTCCACCAGCGCCTCACTCGGTGCACGATTCCACCCGAAGGCTCACCAAGGAGGCGTCGGCGCGCCTCTGGGTTCTTGGCAAAGGCCCGCACCATCCGCTCGCGCCCGACACCGGCGACCAGCCGTGCGATCTCGCGCGAGGCCTCATCGGGCGCCGGCTCACTTCCGAGACCGACCTCGAAGAGCGCGTTCACGAGGATCTCGTGTGCGACGGCGCCCTCGCGGTAGGTCATTCTCGGCTGCTGTCCTGCGATCCCCAGCTCCATGGCGGCCCGAAGGCTGCTCCATGCCGCCAGGTCGGCCTGGACGCGTGCTCGGCGCTGCGGGGGTTGCCCCAGCGCCTCGTCGGATCGAGCCAGATTGCGCGCGATGTCGAAGAACGGCATCCCCGTCTCGCTGTGCGAGGTCCATGTGGCGAGCCCTTCCGGCTCAGGGTCGCGGCCAAGGATCGCTCGGTAGAGGATGGAGACCGCCGCGCTGGGCGGGCGGTCCGCCAGAGCGAGTTCCAGCACGCTGGGCGGCAGGGCGTTCGGCGTGTCGCGGAGAAGACGAGCGAACATCGCACGTCGTCGAGCCAGACGTGTGGTCGGGTCCAGGTCGACCGGGGTGAGATCAACTGTCGCGACACGCGGGCCGTCGCCTCGACCGCCTCCTGCGCCGCTGGGACTCCCGCCGTCGGAGCCGCTCGCCCCGGAAGTGCGGGCGTCAGCGGGCGTGGCTCGGGTGGGGACCGGGGCGACGTCGTCGTCCGGCAAGGGCTGGCCGGCCGCGGGAGTTCCGCTGAGGCCTCTCAGTGTGGTGTTCTCGGCGGCGAGGGCGGCAATCGTGACGAGGTTCTCGTGACGTTCGGCGTGGAGTCGGTTCACCAGATCGGTGGCGAAGCCGTCCAGCGGGTTCGCCGGGGTCGAGAGCGCCTCCTGGAGCGACGGGTCGGTCGTCAGGTAGTGATTGAGGCCGTCGAACAGGCAGTGCACGTAGCCGTCGTCGACGAGCAGCGCGACAGCCTCGTCGCCAAACGTGCGTCCGACACCCGGCGCCACGCCCTCGACGACGCAGACCCGAGGCCGTACGGGCCCTCCGAGGAGCCCGCGGACAACCGCGGGCTCAGCGCCCTCGACATCGATCTTGAGCACATCCACGTGAGTGATGGCGAGATCTGCAAGCAGGGTGTCGAGACGCCGGAGCTGTACCACGAGGACCTGGCTGGTCGACGGATCGGCACCGGTCAGCGTGGGATCGAGCGTCGATGCCCAGCCTGGGTTGTCGGGGAGGATGAGTTCGATGGTTCCGTCCTGATCCCCGATCGCGAGGTTCAGGTTCAGGTCCTCTGGTCGCTCGTCCTCGAAGGCCTGGATGCGGTCCGGTTGCGGTTCGATGTTGATGCCACGCCAGCCACGTTCGTAGAGTGCGCGCGTGACGGAGTCGTAGGTCGGGTCGAACGCGCCGACGTCGACGTAGAAGACGCTCGCGCGCCCGCCGAGCGCGCGCCACAGGATGACGTCTTCGCCGTGCTGGGCATACGAGACGAACAGGTCGGGATCGCTCACAGGAGGCACCCCGCCTCGGCCGTTACCGCGCGATCCGCCGAGGCGGGCCGTGTCGTTGCGGCGGCGCAGGCTCTCATCCGCGCAGCTCCTGGACACGTCTGACAAGGGCCTCGCACACGGTGGCGACCTGCTCGTCCGTGAGCAGCACGTGCGTGGGCAGCGAGATCCCCTCTGCGCCGAGCCTCTCGGCCACCGGGAACGAGGCGACCGGCTCGGTGACATACGGCGGCATCAGGTGCAGCGGGTAGAAGACCGGCCGGGTCTCGACGCCGTCGGCCTTGAGCAGGTCGATCAGGGTGTTGCGCTGCTCGGTCGAGAAGCCGTCGATCATCACGGTGTAGAGCCAGTCGACGCGGTGCGCGTCGGGACGTTCCACCGGCAGGGTGACCCCGCCGACCGGTGCGAGCAGCTCGGTGTACCGGGCGGCGATCTCGTGGCGCCGCCCGAGCATCTGCTCGAACCGCTCGAGCTGGGCCACGCCGATCGCCGCAGCCACGTTGGTCATCCGGTAGTTGAAGCCGATCTCGGAGAACCAGTAGCGCTTGCTCGAGTCCATGCCCTGACCGCGCAGCAGGCGCAGCCGGGCGTCGAGCGCGTCGTCGTCCGTTGTGACAGCGCCCCCCTCGCCGGTGGTGACGATCTTGTTGCCGAAAAAGCTGAACGTGGCCATGTGGGCGAGCGAGCCGACCGGGCGTCCGTCCACCCGCGCGCCGTGCGCCTCGGCGGCATCCTCGATGACCGTCAGTCCGTGCCGCTCGGCGATCGCCATGATCGCCGTCATGTCCGCCGGGTGGCCGTACAGGTGCACCGCGATGATCGCCTTGGTGTGCTCGGTGATCCGGTGCTCGATGTCCGCCGGGTCGAGGTTCAGCGTGTCGGCCTCGACATCGGCGAGCACCGGGGTCGCGCCGCAGTAGACCACCGCGTTGGCCGAGGCGATGTAGGTGAGGGTGGGGACGATGACCTCATCCCCCGGACCGATCCCGATCGCGGCAAGGGCGAGGTGCAGCGCTGTGGTCCCGTTGTTGGTCGCCACCACGTGCCGGCTGCCGGCCACCTTCGCGAACGCCACCTCGAAGTCAGTGATGAAGTGCCCCACGGAGGAGATCCAGGTGGACTCCAGGCATTCGTTGACGTAGAGGGACTCCTGGCCTGAGAGATCCGGGCTGGCGATCGGGATCAACGTTTCATCTCCTGTGCCGGCACACCGACGACCGTGCACCCATCGGGGACGTCGCGGACCACCACGGCGCCCGCGCCGACGGTCGCCCCGGCGCCGATGCGGATCCCTGGCACGATGGTGGCGCCGATACCGACCATTGCACCGTCGCCCACGGTGACCGTTCCGGCAAGGTTGGCCCCCGGGGCGATGTGCACGAACTCGCCGATCACACAGTCATGATCCACCGTCGCGCCGGTGTTGATGATCGAGCCACGTCCGACCCGGGCGTTCGCGCCGACCACCGCCTTGTGCAGCACGATGCTGCCCGCGCCGACGGAGGCAGTGACACCCACCTGGGCGCTCGGAGCGATGATGGTGACGAGGTCGAGACCCGCCGCGAGGCACCGGTCGGTCACTGCGGAGCGCACGTGACTCGAGCCGAGTGCGACGAAGGCGTGGACCAGCCCGGACGCGGCGAGGCCCGCCAATCTGTCGTCGTCGCCAAGATAGGCCAACCCGAGCACGTCACCTTCGGCGGGCCCGACGTAGCCGATCGGGACGAGCTCGGGGGAGGGATCCCACGCGTCGAGGCAGGCGCGTGCGTGCCCGCCGTTTCCGACGATGACCACCCCGTGCATCAGCCCCTACTCCCTGCTCGCTCGGTCCGACACGCACGCACCGAGCGACCCTGCGGTGTCATGCGTCCCGAGAAGAGTAGTCGATGGGCGGTGCCGAGCCGGGTGAATGGCAACCTCCGTCAGGTCTTGGCGCTGCGTTCCCTCCCAGTGGCCCAACGCGGAACAGACGTGTCCGGCGGCTTTCGACCCGATCCCAACTCGTAGCGGCGGGGCAGCGGGCACCGAGCCGCCGGGCGTGGCGTGCTGCCTCGAGAAGCGGTTCGAGCCGACCGGCCGGATACCGTACCGGCGCCGAATCCGGGCCACGGTCGACAGGGCCCGGTTGCTGCGCCCGGGTAGGATCGCCGCGTCTCCATCTGTGGCATCCGAGTCTCGACCGGCATCCGAGGACACATGACGCGCGCACTCATCACTGGCATCACCGGCCAGGACGGCCTGTACCTCTCCGAGCAGCTGCTGTCCAAGGGCTACGAGGTGTACGGCCTCATCCGGGGCCAGAACAACCCGAAGCTCGATCTGGTGCGCACCGTCGTGCCCGACGTGCAGCTCCTGACCGGCGACCTGCTCGACCTGTCCAGCCTGCTCCGTGCGATGGAGCACTCCGAGCCTGACGAGGTGTACAACCTGGCGGCCATCTCGTTCGTGGCGTACTCGTGGGAGAACGCCATGCTCACCGCGGATGTGACGGCCAAGGGCGTGCTGAACATGCTGGAGGCGGTGCGCCTGCACGCCCACGACGAGCCGTCCCGGGTCCGCTTCTACCAGGCGTCCAGTTCGGAGATGTTCGGCAAGGTGCAGGAGGTCCCGCAGCGCGAGTCCACCCTGCTGTGGCCTCGCTCGCCCTACGGCGTGGCCAAGGTCTTCGGGCACTACATGACCATCAACTACCGCGAGTCCTACGGGATGCACGCCTCGTCCGGGATCCTGTTCAACCACGAGTCGCCCCGTCGGGGCCCGGAGTTCGTCACGCGCAAGGTGAGCCAGGCGGTGGCCCGGATCGCGCTCGGCGTTCAGGACGAGATCGTGATGGGGAACCTGGACGCGAAGCGGGACTGGGGGTTCGCCGGGGACTACGTCGACGCCATGTGGCGGATGCTGCAGCAGGACACCGCCGACGACTACGTCGTGGCCACGGGCCGGACCCACTCGATCAGGGATCTGCTGGATGTCGCCTTCGGGGCCGCCGGCATCGACGACTGGTCGGGGTACGTCAAGCAGGACCCGCGCTTCATGCGCCCGGCCGAGGTCGACATGCTGATCGGCGACCCGACCAAGGCACGCGAGGTGCTCGGTTGGCAGCCGGTGGTCGGCTTCACGGAGCTCATCACCATGATGGTTGAGAACGACCTCGTCGAGCAGCGCGCGCTGACCGGACGCTGAGCGATGACTCGTGTCCTGATCACGGGTGTCACCGGTCAGGACGGCGGCTACCTCGTCGAGAGGATGCTCGCCGAGGGGGCCGAGGTCCATGGCCTCGTGCACTACGGGGATGCCGCCAAGGAGTCGGTCGCGGCCGCATACCCAGGGCTCCAACTGCACTCCGGTGACCTCGCCGATCACACGGGCCTGGTGCGGCTGGTCGACCAGGTGGAACCGGACGAGCTGTACAACCTCGCCGGCGTCAGCTCCGTCGCCTTCTCGTGGCAGGAGCCGATCCTGACCGCGGAGCTGAGCGGAATCGCCGCCGCCGTGCTCATGCAGGCGGCCTTCGACCTGCAGGAGCGAGTGGGGCACCGGGTTGCGTGCGTCCAGGCGTCCAGCTCGGAGATCTTCGGTCAGGCGGAGAGATCGCCTCAGGACGAGACGACACCCGTCCGGCCTGTGTCG
>Ga0209585_10000763_pt1 | contig 12554 bp, 13 predicted proteins | sample NGEPerone_FD_185491 | JGI IMG/M metagenome (GOLD analysis project Ga0209585, IMG submission 185491) | Arctic peat soil microbial communities from the Barrow Environmental Observatory site, Barrow, Alaska, USA - NGEE Permafrost154B-one... | ecosystem: Environmental > Terrestrial > Soil >... | reverse complement strand
GATCCCGGCCGGTGGCCTTGGCGAACGCCCAGTCGACATAGCCGCTGGTGTGGATCCCTCTTGGTGGCTGCGAAGCCGCATCCGGTGACGTCACGATTCCATGTCCTCCTGCGCCTCAGCCGCACCCGCACGATGCGAGCGTCGCCACGAACCGATCCAACGCCGCCCGCGCGGTCAGCGTTCCCACACCGGCCGGGATCCTGTCCGCCAGGATGGCGAACACCAGCAACCTGCCGTCTCTGTCCACGACCGTCCCGGCAAGGGCGCTGGCACCGGTCAACGTGCCGGTCTTGGCTCGGACGACCCCTGCAGCAGAGTGCGCCGAGCCCGAGAGGAACCGGTCCGCCAACGTCCCGCTCAGACCGGCGACGGGAAGCTGGGCCACGATCTGTTGCAGGGCCGGATCCTTGCCTCCGGCGGCAAGAGCAAGAACGTCCCCCAGCGCCCGCGCCGTGACGAGAGTGCCTCCAGAGAGCCCGCTGGTGTCGATCAGCGTGACGCCCTCAATATGGACCCCCTTCGCTGCGGCCTTCTCCTTGACCCATGCGGCCACGGCAGTGAACGAGGTGGGCCTGCCTGCCTTGGTGGCCGCTTGACGGGCCAGTGACTCGGTCAGGGGGTTGTCACTGTTGGTCAGAGCCATTGCAAGGACGTCGGACAACGGCGCCGAACGAACCACACCAAGCTCTGGCGCTCCCTTGGGCGACGCCGCCCAGTCGATGGCCGGGGCCACGGTGAGGCCCCGAGCGGCAAGCGCTGTACGAAAGGCTTGGGCGGTGCTCAACGCGGGATCGGTGAACGCGCTCGTACCCGGGCGCGGTTGTTGGGTCGAGAGCCCGAGCATGGCGACCGGGCCGGTCAAGCCCTGGCTGATGTCCGCGTGCAGCCACCCCGGCGCATACCTGGGGCCGGAGGCGTATCGCTCGTCGATGCGCAACCTGACGCTCGTGATGCCTTGGGTCTTGAGCGCCTGCGAGGTCTGCTCGGCCAGATCGACGAGCCCGGCCCGGCCAGCCACGGCCAGGGGGTTGCCCTTGCCCGGGCTGAGCAGGGTGTCACCCCCCGCGACGAGGATCACGTCGGTGACGTGGCCGGCGCTGGCACCGCGCACCGCCCTGGTCGGGAACGTCAGCGCCGGGTCCAGCGTCGTCACGATGGCAGTCGCGGTGAGCAGCTTGACCGTCGAGGCCGGGGTCCGTGGCACCTGGGCCGAGACGTCGAGCAGGTGAGCCCCGGTGTGGGCATCTCGGACGGTCAGGCCCACCGACGAACCAAGCCCGGCGTCGGTCAACGCGCGGGCCAGAGCAGCAGCCAGACCGGCCTTGGTCGGGGTTGGCGCCGCGTCGGCGACAGCGGGCAGGGGCGCCGCGACGGAGCCGGCCACCGACGGGATCGGCACCCCGGTGACCGTCCCGGAGGGAGAGGCCGTCTGTGTGACGGCCGGGAGGATCGGCGTACCGCTGTGTGAGGGAGCCCGATCAAGGGTGAACACGCCGGGGACCACGTCGTAGACATCCGCCGTGAGGTAGCCGCCGCCCGCCACGAGGAGGACGCCGAGGGCGGCGAGACCCCTGGAGACGGAGCGCACAAAACCCCCTGTTCGTGATTCGGCTGGGATACGCGACACTTACGAGCGAGCCTAAGCCAATCCCCATCGAAGGGCACCGCTGTGGAGTATGACGTCACGATCGAGATCCCCAAGGGACACCGCAACAAGTACGAGGTGGACCACGCAACCGGTCGCATCAGACTCGACCGGTTGTTGTTCACCTCCACGCGCTACCCGGCCGACTACGGATACATCGAGAACACACTGGGCGAGGACAGCGACCCTCTGGACGCGCTCGTCCTGCTCGAGGAGCCGACGTTTCCCGGGTGTCTGGTCGGAGCGCGGGCGATCGGCCTGTTCCACATGACCGACGAGGCCGGCGGCGACGACAAGATCCTGATGGTGCCCGCCCACGACCCCCGGGTTGCCCACATCATGGAGCTCGAGGACGTCAGCGCGTTCGACCGGCTCGAGATCCAGCACTTCTTCGAGACCTACAAGGACCTGGAGCCGGGCAAGTCTGTCGAAGGTGCCCACTGGGGTGGCCGCGCCGAGGCCGAGAAGGTCATCGTGGAGGCCATCAAACGCGCCACCGATGCCGGAATGAGCACGGCTCGCTGGGGCGCACCTCACTGAGGAAGCGCCGGGTGCTCGACTACGGGCGGCCGGCCTCCGGGACGATGTCGCTGCGCCAGATTGAGGCGTAGCGCACGTTCTTGCCGGTTTCCGGTGCCTCGATCATCTGACCGCCGCCGATGTAGAGGCCAACATGGTGGCTGGACGGACCGGAGTCACCATAGAAGACCAGGTCACCTGGCTGCAGGTCGCTGAGCGGCACCCGACTGGTCTCGGCCCACTGCCACCCGGTGTAGTGCGAGAGGCTCACCCCGGCCTGGGCCCACGCCGCCTGGGTCAGACCTGAGCAGTCCCAGGAGTCCGGACCTGCGCCACCCCACAGGTAGGGCTTGCCGATCTGGGCCCGCGCGAAGGCAAGGACGGCGGAGACGTCACCATGAGAAGGGACCGGGCTGTACGCCACCGGAGAGGTGGTCGGGTCATAGGCGACCGGGTCCGGCGCAGACGTTCGCTGGGCATCCCTTGCCGCACGGTCACGGGCGTCCGCCCGAGCCTTCGCTACCGCACGAGCCTTGGCAGCGGCACGAGCCTTGGCAGCGGCACGGGCCTGCGCGTCGGCACGAGCCTTGGCGGCAGCTGCGGCGCGACGCTCAGCGTCGGCCTTGAGCCCGGCCTGCCGCTGTCGCTCGAGCGTGACCGAGGTGTTCCGCAGGGTCGCAAGCTGGGCGATCATTACGTCCTGCTGCTTCTGGATGCTTGCGGTCTCGGCCGTGGCCAGGTCCACCTGAGCCTGGGCCGCAACCCTTGCGTCCTCGGCTGCCTGGGCGGCGGCCAGCTGCTGGGCCTGGGCCTGGGCCGCCTGGCGCCGAAGGACGCCGGCCACCACGGAAGACGCGTCGGCGTCCTGCATGACCTGGTTGCGAATGTCGGTGATCAGCTGGATGCCGGCGGCACGGTCCAGGACGTCCTGGGGGCCCTTGCTGGACAGGAACGCCTCGAGCTGACCGAGGTTCCCTCCCTGCATGTACGTCGCGGCGGCAAACTGACCCAGCTTGTTCGAGGCGATGTCAGCGATCTCCTGTGCTGCCGCGGCCCGCTCGCCGGCGGCCTTCGCGGCGTCGGTGGCTTGTTGGAGCAGCAGGCGCGCCAGGTTGTACTTCTCTGCAGCCACCTCGGCGGCTGACTGCACTTCCTCCAGTCGCGCGTTGGACGCCTTCAGCTGGCCCTCGATGACAGAGATCTGGGCGGCCTTGTCCCCGACGGCTGCCTGGGCGGCCTTGACCTGACCCGCCGAGGGGTAAACGGGATCTGCGTGAGCGGTGAGTCCGGGAACCGTCACGGCAAGCGCAAGCGCGGTACCAGTCGCAATGACCAGCTGGAACCGGATGAGCCTGCGGGTGCTCGGCACGGAGTACGCCTTTCGATCGACAACCGTCAGTCTTTTCAGCGTAGATGCGACAAACCACTCTGGGAACACCAGTCACACGAATACCAGACAAACCAGCACCGTTCGGCGATGCGGTTGGCTCGTCTCCACCGAATGACAGGCTTGTTTTTTTGCAGGTCACCCCCCGAACGTCGATCAAGAGTTCGTGCCAGACCCGCTTCATCACAAATTGGTAACGACACGGCTCTGCGCCAGCTGGGCACGTCGGGCCTTGCGCCGGAAGCGAAGGATCTGGACCACACCGAGAACCCACACGATGTACTGCACAGACATGGCGGCACGGAACGAGTCCACCGTGTAGGTCGAAGGACCACCTGGCGCCACCTGGTCGAGCACGATACCGATCAGGGCGACAGTGCCCAGCGAGGCAACGAAGCCACCGACGTTGACGATCCCGGTGGCGCTGCCCAGACGGGTGGGCGGGTTGAAGGTCCGCGCCAGGTCAAATCCCACCATCGAGCCCGGCCCGCCCACGGCGAGGACCACCACGAGGACCACCAGCAGCCACAGAGGTGCGCGCCCGGGCCATACGAGCACGACTGCCCAGACCGTCATGATGGAGCCGACGATCCACAGGATCAGCGTGGACCGTGAGTAGGGCCACCGGGTGACGAACGCGCCGATCAGCGGGCTGGTCACGACGGCAGTGACGGTCATGACGATGAGCAGGCCGCTGGCGGCACGTGGGGTCAGGCCCTGTCCGGAGACCAGGAAGGGGAACCCCCACAGGAGCGCGAAGACGGTAGCGCCGAACTGCGCGGAGAAGTGCGACCAGAGACCGAGCCGGGTCCCGGGCTCTGTCCACGCCAGCTTCAACGCCCGCCCCACTGCCCTCATCTTGAGCTCGTCGCGGTGGTGGTCCGTGTAAGGCGAGTCGCGCACGACGACGACCAGCACGATCCCGAGAAGGACACCAACACTTGCCGCCGAGGCGAACGACCGTGTCCAGCCCAGGTTGTGCAGCGCGGCGGACAGGGGCACCGTTGCAGCGACCGCGCCAACCTGCCCGAAGACACCGGTCAGCTGGGTGATCATGGCGGTACGTGCCGGCGGGAACCACAGGGCGACCAGCTGCATGAGGCTGATGAAGATCATTGCGTCGCCCATGCCGACGAAGACCCGAGCCGCGACCCCGTCACCGAACGTGTTGGCGAAGGCAAACGCGAACTGGCCGCCCGTCATCAGCACGACCCCGGTGATCAGCAGCTTCTTGGCACCAACGCGGTCCAGGATGGCGCCGACAGGGATCTGCATGGCCGCGTATACGAACAGCTGCACCATCGTGAACGTGGCGAGCTGGGCGGAGGTGATGTGGAACCGCTCTGCCGCGATGAGGCCGGCAACGCCCAACGAGGTGCGGTGAAAGACCGCGAGGATGTAGACGGAGGTAGCGGCCGCCCAGACCATCCACGTCTTTCGGCCACCGAGGCGGTAGCGCAGTGTCGGGTCGGTGGCGACGTCCCCCACGTCATGTGGTGACGTCACGCAGGGGTGTCCGTCTGCGGCAGCAATCGAACGCAGCAACCGGAGTGGCCCGGCTCAAGGCGGGCCTGAAGCCCCGTCGTGCCGAGACCCTCCAGGACACCCACCAACAGATGCAGGTTCATGCCGCAGACCAGCTCGGCCTGCTCCTGGGCAAGGGTGTGGAACGGGCAGTTGTGAAGGACGATGCCGCCGGCTGCGGACCGTGGCTCGAAGCCGTGGTCCTCCAGCAGACCCATGAGGACGCTGATGTCGCCCCGATCCGCCGGTCCGCCGGACCGTTCGCGTGCCATGGCTCGACCGAGGTCACGTGCCTGCCGGTCAAGAACCTCACGAGGACGCTCGCCGGTTTGCTGGGCCTGAGCCATGGCTCCGGCAAGAAGCCTCCCGGCGAGATCGTAGTCACGGGGGGGCAGCGAGACCGCGACGTCGCGAGTCGAACGCTGGTAGAGCTTGGCTGGGCGGCCTGCGCCCGGGCCGGTGCGCCCGGTGCGGCGTCCGTATGAGACCGCGAGCAACCCCAGCTCTGCCAGACGGTCGAGATGGAAGGCAGCCGTGCGCCTCGGGACGTCGAGCGCGACCGCCACGTCGTCACGGCTGACGGGGGCCGCCTGGGCGCCGACGTGGTCATAGATACGCCGCCGGGTGGGCTCATCCAGACTCGCCACGGCCGAGACATCCGCCGAGGCGTCCGCAGTCGCCCCACGAGCGGCCCGGCTACGGGGGGCGGAATGCATTCCTGGCGCCATGACTTACATCCTTACACCGAATTCGCTGTTGACGAGGCTCCACTCTATCTTCTAATGTCAACGTACACCGGTTTTAGAAGGGATCAGGATGAGCATCGCCAAGCTCGAACACCCGACCGCAGCCGAGGACAGGGCCTACGATGTCAGCCGGCGGCTCCGAGTCGTCCACGACCGCGAGCAGGTCAACCTGCCGGCCGCAGAACGTGCCGTCCGTGACCTGCTCCGCGCGCTTGGCCGCGATCCCGCCTCACCGCACCTGGCGGACACCCCGCGTCGAGTCGCTGAGTCCTTCACCGAGATGCTGACACCACGTGAGTTCGACCTCACGACCTTCCCCAACGACGAACACTACGACGAGCTGGTGCTGGCGAGGAACATCCCGGTGCACTCACTGTGCGAGCACCACATGTTGCCGTTCACCGGGGTCGCTCACGTCGGCTACCTGCCCGGTGAGCGCATCCTCGGCCTGTCCAAGCTGGCGCGCGTGGTTGAGCTGTTCGCCCGAGACCTCCAGGTGCAGGAGCGGCTCACCGTTCAGGTCGCGAACTGGCTTCAGGAAAACCTCGCGCCCAAGGGAGTCGGCGTGGTGATCGAGGCTGAGCACATGTGCATGTCCATGCGTGGGGTCCAGGCAAGTGGCTCGACGACCATCACGTCATCGGTCCACGGTGCCCTTCGCGAGGACGCGCGCTCGCGACAGGAGTTCTTCGCCCTCACCAGGGGTCATTGATGGCTTCGGAACAGACCTTCGTCATTGTCGGCGCGAGCTTGGCCGGAGCCAAGGCGGCCGAGACGCTGCGTATCGAGGGCTTCGATGGCCGGGTAGTGCTGATCGGCGAGGAGACCGAGCGCCCCTACGAGCGTCCCCTGCTGTCCAAGGACTACCTTCGCGGGGAAAAGCCTGCCGCCAAGCTCTATGTCCACGACGAGGGCTTCTACGCACACAACGACATCGAGCTGTTGACCGGGACACAGGTCGCATCCTTCGACCCCGCTATGCACGAGCTGACCATGAAGAACGGCAGCCGTATGCCGTACAGCCGGCTCCTCCTGTCCACCGGCGCTGTCCCGCGGCGCCTTCCAGTGCCGGGCGCGGAGCTTCCGGGGGTGCGGTACCTGCGCGACATGGGCGACTCGGATGCTCTTCGCACTGCGATCGGAACAGCCAACCGTGTTGTGGTCATCGGCGCCGGCTGGATCGGCTCCGAAGTTGCCGCATCCGCCCGCCAGCTGGGCGCCGAGGTTGCGATCGTGGCCCCCGAAACGGTTCCGCTCGAGCGGGTTCTGGGGCAGAAGCTCGGCGGCATCTACCGCGACCTGCACGCCGAGCACGGAGTCGACCTTCACCTGTCCGCGCAGATCGAGTCGATAGTGGGAACCGTTGCTGCGCAAGGCGTTCGCACGAAGGACGGCTCGCTGATCGAGGGCGACCTGGTTGTCGTGGGAGTCGGTGCATCGCCGCGCGACGAGCTGGCGAGGGACGCCGGGCTGGACGTCGGGAACGGCATCGTCGTCGATGAGTTCCTGCGCACCAGCGCCGCTGACGTCTTTGCTGCCGGCGACGTCGCTTCGACGTGGAACCCCATGTACCAGAAGCGAATTCGAATGGAGCACTGGGCCAACGCCCTCAACCAGGGCCAGACCGCGGCGCGCAACATGCTCGACCAGGGCACGGCATACGCGAAGCTCCCCTACTTCTACTCCGACCAGTACGACTTCGGCATGGAGTACAACGGCTTCGCCGCAGACTGGGACCAGGTCGTGGTTCGCGGGGACGCGGCGGGACGAGAGTTCCTCGCCTTCTGGCTCAAGGACGGGCACGTCCTGGCCGGGATGAACGCCAACGTCTGGGACCAGGGCGACGGCATCAAGGCGCTCATCCGCAGCGACACAGCCGTCAACCTCGATCGCCTCGCGGACCCCTCGGTCCCTTTGACCGAGCTGGCAGAAGAGGCGTAGATCCTCGCCGGCTTTGCCGAGGTGCTGGCCAACGACTTGGACGTGAAGTTGTACCGCGTCGACCTGTCCAGCGTGGCCAGCAAGTGGATCTGGGAGACGGAGAATCCGGCATTCACCCGCCGCATCCGGTTCATCGTGGCATTCGAACCTCCCGGGCAGGCGGAACGAGAGCGGATCTGGGCCTCTGCGTTCCCGGCCGGAGTGCCGACCGATGACCTGGATGTGCGACTGCTGGCTCAACTGAACATCAGTGGCACGCTTATCCACTCGATCGCGCTGCAGTCTTCTTCGGTCGCAGCATCGACGGGCTCCACTGTGACGACGGACAGTGTGTTGGAAGTCGCCCGACGGGAGATGCGCAACTTGGATCGCCCAATCAACCAGCCCGAGTCTCCCTGACGACCGATCCCCTATCGCGTCTGTCCACGGTGAGAACTCTCTCATCTGGCTCTCGCGGTCACCTCATACCGCGCTGAGACAGTGATGACCGCGCCCCGGAACCGGGACGTTGTAACGAAGGGTCCAAGAACATGATGAAGACATCCAGCAAGCTGCTCGTGACCGGAGCCGCGAGCATGCTCGGCGTGGCGCTCGCCGCCGGCGGAGCATACGCAGCCACCGGATCGTTGACACCTGCCGATTCCCCAGGTCAGGTTCTTCAGGTAAGTGGAGTCGGGCCGGCGGCTGCGCACGCCGGCGACACGGCCATGGAAAACGCCAACCCCAACGCCAAGGGCCTGTTCGGCACCACGCCGACGTCGGCTCGCGACAAGGGTCTGTTGCACCACACATCCATGCCGATTGCGGCGGGGCACCGAAGCGTCAGCCAGGTCGTGCGGCCCGCCCCCAGGACTCTCCCCGCGTATCACTCGGTCATGCCCAGCTCGCACGCGTCGATGCACCCGGCCGTGCCGGTCCAGGACGCCCCGGCCACGATGGTGCCAGTGAGCCCGATGCGGTAGGGATCGAGAACACCTTCGTCCACGCAGCGAGCTGCTTGGTTGTGCAGGGCTCTGGCAAGGTCGACGCTGACGGCGTGCCGCACAGCGGCACGCCGTCAGCGTGTCAGGGCACGTGGTATCCGAACGTATACCCCAGGGGGTATGCTGTGCATGACGAATGGAGCCCACTTTGACAACCTCATCCACCCCCAGCTCGACCCCCTCTGTCCTCGAACGGCTGCGACGGCTCTTTGGCGGGCAGCCAGCCGACGGAAGCCTCGGTTCGAAGGTCAAGGCCGCACAGGCTCTTGATCTGGTCCGCGACGGGGCGACCCTGCTGGACGTGAGGGAGAGCAGCGAATGGAAGTCCGGGCATGCGCCCGGCGCCATCCACGTCGCCCTCGGCAACATTGACCAGGCGCCACGGCGCCTTCACCAGGGTCGACCAATCGTCGTGATGTGTGCTAGCGGGATGCGCTCACGGACCGCAGCAAAGCACCTGCGCGGGCTCGGGTTCGATGCGGCGAGCCTGACCGGCGGACTGGGCGCCTGGCAGCGCGCCGGCGGGGCCATCCGCTGATGACCTCGACCACTGGGCCCACCCCCGCCGAGGGCGGCATGCGGATCGTTATCGTCGGAGGCGTCGCCGGCGGCATGAGCGCCGCGGCCCGCGCCCGACGTCTGGACGAGCACGCCGAGATCATCGTCCTCGAGCAGGGGGCCTACGTCTCCTTTGCCAACTGCGGCCTGCCCTACCACCTCTCAGGCGAGATCGCCCAGCGAGATGCGCTCCTGTTGCACACCCCCGAGTCCCTGGCGGCGTCCCTCAACCTGGACGTGCGCACCGGCCACCGCGTCACCGGCATCGACCGGCACGCCCAAAAGGTCACCATCGCAGCCGGGGAGGACTCCTACGCCCTGCCGTACGACGCGCTGGTGCTGTCCCCGGGAGCGGTCGGTGTACGTCCGCCCATCGGGGGCCTGGACCACCCGGCCGTGCATACCTTGCGCACCATCCCCGACGTCGATGCGCTTCGGGAGCGCGTTGACGAGTTGTTGGATACGCGCGTCGAGACCGGGCAAGCCCCGCGCGCCGTCGTCATCGGTGCCGGTTTCATCGGCCTCGAAGCGGTCGAGGCGCTCACCTCGCGCGGCCTCCAGGTCCACCTCGTCGAGCTGGCCGACCACGTCCTGCCGCCGATGGACGCCGAGCTCGCACCACTGCTGGCCGCCGAGCTCACCGCTCACGGGGTGGACCTCCGTCTGGGCGTATCGGCGCAGACCGTCACACCGCTCGACGAGTCGGACGAGAGCAGCCCGACCGGCGCTGTGACCGTCACCCTGTCCGACGGTGCCACCCTCGCCGCCGACCTCGTCATCGTCAACGTCGGAGTGCGGCCCGCGAGCGCGCTGGCGCTCGACGCCGATCTGGACCTGGGCCCCACCGGCGCGATCCGCGTCGATGCCGACCAGCACACCTCCGACCCCCACATCTGGGCGGTCGGCGACGCGGTCGAGGTCACCCAGGCCATCACCGGCTCACGGATGCCGGTGCCGCTGGCAGGCCCTGCCAACCGACAGGGTCGCCGGGCGGCCGACTCGATCTGCGGGCACCACACCACCCCACAGGCCGCGGTCCTGGGCACAGCGATCGTGCGGGTCTTCGGCCTCACCGCCGCAACCACCGGTGCGAACCAGGCCACGTTGCGTCGAGCGGGCATCAAGCACGAGGTGATGCACATTCATCCCGGGGACCACGCAGGCTACTTCCCAGGTTCCGAAGATGTGCACCTCGTCGCGAGCTTTGCCCCCGATGGCACACTGCTCGGAGCCCAGGGGGTCGGCCGCGCGGGCGTCGACAAGCGCATCGACATCCTTGCCACCGCCATCCGGGCCGGCATGACCGCGGACGACCTCGCCGAGCTGGAGCTCGCCTACGCCCCGCCCTACGGCTCGGCCAAGGACCCGGTGAACATGCTGGGGTTCGTCGCCCAGAACGTCCTCGACGGCACCATGCCGCAGTGGCAGGCCGATGACTTGGACGAGGCGATGGCAACGACCCTCGTGCTGGACGTCCGGTCACGGACGGAGTTCGCCGAGGGCCACCTCGACGACGCCCTCAACATCCCCCACCTCGAGATTCGGCAACGGCTGGACGAGGTTCGTGCAGCGGCGAAAGGACGCAAGGTGAGCGTCCTTTGCGCCCGCGGTGTCCGTGCCTACCTGGCCACCCGGGTGCTGCTCGGTGAAGGGTTTGACGCCCGCAACCTCTCCGGCGGATGGCTCACCCTCCGAGCTGTCCATCCGAACCTCTGATGCCCGCCCGTCGATTCCTCCCGCAAGGAGCCAGCACGATGCACCTGCACCTCACCCGATCTTGGTCCGCCCGATTGGCAGCCGGCGCCATGGCCGTGGCTGCGATCACAGGAGTCAGCGCCTGCTCGTCCAGTGAGCCCACCGGCAGTTCGGCGTCACAAGCGACCGGTCAGCACATGACCGCCAGCGATTTCTCCACCGCCATAGCCAAACCCGGCACCATCGTGCTCGACGTGCGCACCCCGGCGGAGTACGCCAGCGGCCACCTGCCACAGGCACAGAACATCGATATCGAGGCCGCTGACTTCGCGACCCGGATCACCACGCTCGACAAGAACGCTTCCTACGCCGTGTACTGCCGCAGCGGAAACCGCTCTGGCGTAGCGCTGGAGCAGATGGCTGGTGCTGGTTTCACCCACCTCTACGACCTCGCCGGCGGGATCGGCGCGTGGCAGGGCATGGGCGGACCCATGGTCATGGGCGGCTCCTGACTTTCGGGGAACCGCCGGTGGTGTCGGCCAGGTCACGTTCGGCGCACGGTTGTGCCACGGGTTACTCGCGCCTCACCAGCGGTGATCACATGGAATCCGATCCCCACGCCGCTTCCTTCCACGACCACTTCGCGACCGTCCGGGTGTTGAGTTTGGTGTCCTAGCCGGATGAGTTGTTTCAGGTCGCGTTTCGCATTCCCTGAACAGGTCGATGCCCGCCCTTTGCCACACTGGGCTTTTCGCTTGCTGTTCGCGTGCTTTTCGCGCCCGTCGGCGCTCTCGATGGACGCATATCGACCACTCCTTCCGCGCGCTGACTCAGCCTCAAGTAGCCTCCGGATGCACACACGCTCTGATCCAGAGGGAGGCAAGGCATGAGCTCCGATACAACTGAGGTCAACGCCGACGACGCCGACCTCTTGCCTCGGGACGTGCTCCAGAACTCTCTCGACTTCATGGCCGACTGGGCCATACAGATCAACGAGCGCGAACGAGTTCTCGATCAGCAGCTGGAAGCCTCACCCGGAGGCCGAGGGGGTCCTCGCCGACAGGGGCTAGGGAGTCATTTCGGGCGTCATCGCGAAGAAGCCTGATCGGCAGCAAGAAGGCCCCCACTGCGAAGCCGAGAACCCCAGGTCGGAGAGTCTCTGACCTGGGGTTCTTCGCGGAGCCGCCTATCGGAATCGAACCGATGACCTATTCATTACGAGTAGCGCCCACGGCGTCCACCGCGGACCAAGAGCACGGCTGCCGTGCTTGGCTGCGGGCCTGACGATGCGGTGCTGCCTGATCCGATCCGGGTTTCGGTTAGCAAATTGTTAGCACGCAACGGGGCGACTCCCGTGTGCATGCACGGTCCAGAGTCAGTCGCGCCAACGGCTCCCATGACCGGCAAGGAATCTATCGGATCTGCCGATGAGCGTGCGGTCATTCCGCCCACTATGACGCGGGGCGGAAGCTGGGCCTGGGGAGTACCCAACCGGAGGAGATCAGCAGCAACGATCCGACCTCGACGTCGACCGCGGTCAACGCGCTGCACGGGAC
>Ga0209585_10000762_pt1 | contig 12558 bp, 11 predicted proteins | sample NGEPerone_FD_185491 | JGI IMG/M metagenome (GOLD analysis project Ga0209585, IMG submission 185491) | Arctic peat soil microbial communities from the Barrow Environmental Observatory site, Barrow, Alaska, USA - NGEE Permafrost154B-one... | ecosystem: Environmental > Terrestrial > Soil >... | reverse complement strand
AGATAACTGTTCAAAGCATCAGGCGGCAAAACCATTCGGTGGAAGAGGCCCTTTCATTGATGGAAACAAAGGGGGTAAATGTTGATAAAATGCCCACACACCGTTTCAGTTTCGAAAACACGAAAGACGCATTTGATCTTGTGACTACTTATGGGGATGGTGTGATGAAGGCAATGATAGATTTTGATTAAATGAATGATCTTAAGACGCATGTAGTGTAGAGACGCACTGCTGTGTGTCTCTACTAATTTTAAACATGAACCAAAAAATGACAGGTCTGACCGCCACGCCTGATTGATTCGAGAATATCAACCTTAAATGGCCGGCCCAAGGCGTTCTCAAATATTGCCTGGTGTGTCGCTTTGGTACAATTGCAATGCAAACCTTTTGTGTTGTACGAGTGATTCTTTAGTACGGGACAATAACACCCGGGTGACTTCTCCCCATAACGAATATGAACAGTATCACCTTCTTTCCAAACCTCGAAATTCTTTTTGTAGGCAGTCAGTAGTTTCTCCAGATCACCTTGTGCTGCAATTGAAATATCTTTTTTAAACTGGTGACGGTTATAGCAGCCACGTCCGCAACCTTCAATCAATCTGATATACGTCTCTTCATCCAGAACCTTATCCATCGTATCCATTAAATCATTGACCCAGTTCAGGATAAAGTCACGTTCCATTTTTGTGTTTGCCAATTCATCCGGCTTGTCATCAGGTGCAGTTCCCGGCATAAAAGATCTGTTTACAGAAGGAGAGGAGGGGTCAGCATTTGCTGTACTTAGAAGGGTAGAAACCATAGCTGCGCAACATCCAACTCCGGCCATGCGTTTGAGAAATAGCGTTCGGTCCATATGATTGGCATTAGTGATTTTTGTTAAGACAGATTACCTGATAGATACCCTGAATCAGCACTTCTCTATTTTGATTTTTTTATTTATATTCTAGGTAATGATCTCATTTTAATAATTAATTTCTTCGAGAACCTTACTAAAAACAGGATTAGAACCGTATCCGCCATACAGGAGATCGCTCCCTGTGATGTCATAAAATGAATTTCCTTCTATCAGAACTGGTCCGGCTGTACTTAAACTGACATCCCACCCAATGAGTCGTAATCCCGGCATAAATGAAGCCGCTTTTAGTACCAGTTCTTTTGCTTTTTCAAATTCCGGAATCATAAAATCTTTAAATACTGTTTTAGTGAGTGGATGTTCTGTTATCCTTTTTCCGTGGCTCAAACTAAAAGACCGATACCCTAATTCTTCAAGGTTACCGGTAATTAGATTTACCTTAACTGCACAACCTCCTGAACTTACATTATCCACATGCAAATTATTAACACTCATTCGGACATGAGCAGAAATAATTTCTATTTTTCCTGTACAATCAATAAAAGTATCGAATCGGATTGTATTGTTACAAGATGGATTTAATATATCCATATCCGGATGTTGACGGATAGTTTCCTGAAACAGGTAGCCAGCTTTTATAACCTCCTGATAAAGATGATCAATCAAATCTGAGTTTATTAATATCTGCTCCATAGATATTTTGTAGATTCTGTCGCCGCCATAAGTCCCATATGTTCGTTTAATAAAGATGGAACTTTCAGGATCATTATTATTGACCAAATTTGTCAGAACCGATTTGAAATCCTGTGAGTTGTTTATGTATAAAACACGATCATCGACGACAAACATATTTTTATGGTTGTACATCCGTATTTTTGGTAGGCTGATACCAAACTGACCATAGAAAAAATTGAAATACAATTTATTTTCCAAGACCTCCGAAACTTCCCGATCGTTAAATCTTGATCTTATATTTGCAAGGTATTTATCAGATAATGAATTAAATATGTTTTTATGATCTTTCTTATATAAATAACGGGTTATGTAATGTGCAGGAATACACCTTTGCCTGAATGCCATATGAATGACTTCGCCTATCATATTTGGAACAGACTTTCGTTCAGGATCTTTTAATATGCTTTTAACTAATTGTAATTTTTTGGTTAGTCTTGATGGTTTTAACATATGTATATGAGTTTAAGATGTTGTAAAATCGCATCTGTATCTTTATACTCATTAAAATTATTTTGGTTATCAAATTCGACGTGTTTTTTTGTTACAATAATGATTCAGGTGAAAAATGATATTGAAATTACATAAGATCAGGAGATGTGGCTATTTAATTAGTTATGAAACTATATATTTCAAATAGAAACAATTGGGAAATCAGGAATAAAATTCTCTGTTGTTAATATTTAGGTTCATCAATATTTACAAAAAACGGCCATGCGTTTGAGAAATAGTGAGCGGTCCATGTAATTGGTTTTAGCGATTTTTGTTAGGACAGATCAATGTAAAAATACCCTGAATTACCTTTGTAATTTCTTTAATAAAAATCTAAAACCAATGCTTTGGCATTGCAAGAAATACACTGATGAAGTTAATGGTCGAATGCATTAACCAGCCATTTGCAAATCCATATTTCATTCTTGCATAACCAAATACATATCCCATTGAAATGTATGGGGCAGTTAAAAGCGGTATCATCGCAATCATCCACCAGTAAATGGTTTCGTAATTTGACAAATGAAGCATTCCAAAAATAATCGCTGAAAGGTGAAATACATACTTGAATTTCGATTTAACAAAGTTGTCAATTACTTCAATTGGAAAATGGAGTTGGTTTATTGTATAGTAAATCAATGCGAACAAAGGTATTATTGAGAGGTAGATAAAAAAATGAAACCTCCGGAAAAAAAATACTTGAATAATCAACATCAAAATTGCTGTCAAAAAAGCGGAGATGTTCAACTTCGTTATTTTCAAATTCAACCTGCAGAGTACTTCTTCGATGAGTGGGCCAAATATTACAACGAACAGGAATAGAATTATAGAACCTGAATTAGCGAACGACTCTATTTTTGGTACAGAATATTCAGGTAAAAAATCAAATGACCTGAAGATGGCCAAAAAAATGGAGGAAACAAAAAGGAACAGATAACACATCCCTATTAGTTTGAAATAGATTTTGAAGGTGATTAATTCAGCGTTTTCAGTCGAAACAGAGTTTTTCAGGTATTCAAAAAAGTTTTTAATCATAGGTTTTTATATCAGGCAGATTAGTTTTTAAAAGCTTAGGTAATCAAATAAGAATTGTGGAACACGAAAATGGTAAAGAGCCTCGTGTGTAAAACGAAGCACTTTAGAAGTTCTTCAAGAAATATTAAACATCCTACTTTTCTGTTAAGCGTTTTTATCCTTCAGGTCATACACCATCAGTGCATTTCCATGTCTGATGTAAATACTTCCTTCGTAAATCACAGGATGAGACCAATGTTGGTCCGTTCCAAGTGGTATCTGGAATCTGCTGATTATATCGAACAAGGTAGAATTGGCACTAACCAATGCCAATTCCCCTTTTTCGCTGTAACAATAGAACAAACTATCAGCCATTATAATATTTCCATTGTTGAATTTATCAGTTGAATACAGAATTTGACCGTTAGATGCATCGATACAGCACCATATATTTTTCCGGTAAACAGCACCATAGATATAACCATCCGTTAGGATGATACCTCCCATCAGGTTTTTATAATTCTCATTTCGCCATTTAGTAGTAACACGCTTTCCATCATCCGATAGCTTTAATGCAACGAGACCGGCATTTGTTTCTGCATTGTCGCTTGAACAATAAATCATTCCATTCGAATAGACCGGTGAATTGGCATGGATTTTATTTGTTTGAAACTGTGGTACCTGCCAATAAAACTGCCCTGTTAAAGCATCCACACCAATAATCGATTCAGCAGTCATTGTAACAATTAACGAAGTCCTATTGTGTTTGACGAATACCGGTGAGCAATAAGCTGAAGGCTGACTATTCCCGGGACTGGTCCATACTGTTTCTCCGTTAAAGCGGTTCAGTGCAACAATATTGTTATCTTTTCCTCCGGGAGTGCAATATAAAAGATCACCTTCAATGAGAATAGATTCCGCCATGCCCCATGTGATATTTGAAGCATCAAACTTCTTCATCAGATCAACTGACCATATTTTATTTCCTGTGTTTCCATTATAACAAAATACAGTTCCTAGTCCGCTTTCGAAATATACCCGTTCATCAACGATTGTAGGAGTTGTTCTCGGACCTGTGTAATTTTCATGCCATTCCAACCCATATTTCTTTTCCCAAAGGAGTTTCCCATGATAATTAAATGCATAAAGAACACCAATGCTATCTGGCATTCCAAGTACAAATATCTTATCCTTGCTGAGACCAACATTCCCGTGACCTGCTCCAAGTCCCTCAAACGACCACCGCATTTCGGGGCCATTCACAGGCCATGATTTTTGTAATCCTTTTTCATTATAGATTCCATTGCGTTGCGGACCCCGCCACTGCGAAACCTCTTCAGATCGTTTGTCTATTGAAAAAAACAGGGTCGTTAAAAACACCAGAATATTAATGTACAGCATGAAAATCAAATTAGAAATAAACAAACTATTTTCCCCTCAACCGTTCAGGTCTATTTTAGAAGCATCATCGACAACGACTCTTTATCCTTTACAAAAAGCATATTACCTATGAGCAATGGATATGAATACGTTGGTGTGTCAGCAACTTTAATTGTTGCGACTTCTGTATATGCTTTCTGATCGGGTTTAAAAACAACAAGGTTCGAAGTTTGCGGTAATGCAATGATCACTGAACCCGCATCGACAATGGTGCCGAAATCGTTGTGCAGCTTCGTATCTATCCATGCGGTCTCTCCATTTGCAGCATTCATGCAAAAAAGTTTCCGTCCTTCTGAGAGTCCATAAAGGAAACCATCTTTCAACACCGGAGTGTTCCATTTTGTGCCCAATTCTGCATTTTTCCAAAGTTCACTTACAACAAATTGTTCCCCTTGTTTTTGAATTTTCAGGGCTTTTGTCCCCTGACCCTGACCCGTTATAATAATGGTCTGTCCGTCGATTACAGGACTGGCAGAATTATAAAAGCGATTCTCAACGGGAACAGGGTATGACCATAAAAGCTTTCCGTTCTCCGGATCAAACCCCTGCAGGTTTTTCGATGTTAAATCAACAATTTGCTTTTTACCATTTACTGTCATCATTGCAGGCGAAGCATACGAAGGACCATCGCCGGCAGTTAACCATTTCTGTTTGCCTGTTTTCAGGTCAAATGCGATGAGTTCACCTTTTTCTTTTCCTCCCAGGTGAACGATACACAATCCTTTATAAATCATTGGTGACAAGCCGGTATAGAAAGCTGGTAGTTCATCAATGAACTTTTCAGTTCTCCATTCCAAATCCCCTGTAGCAGCATTCAAACAGGAGAGTACGCCCCCAATACCTAACGTAACAATCTTTCCTTCTGCTACTGCCGGTGTACTTCTTGGACCGGAATGTTGTGAACTTGCAGGACCCGTAATTGCCAATGCCGGGAATAGATTTACCCATACCTTCTGTCCTGTTTTAACATCAAGGCAGGTGATTATTTCATTTGAATCGAGCCTCGCAAATGTATAGAGTCTATCTTTTGCAATAACAGGCGAAGCATCACCCACTCCAACGATTATTTTCCATGTTGGTGTCAATTCTGCAGGCCACGATTTAGGAGCATCGAAACCTGTAACTTTTCCGTCGCGGTTAGCACCACGCCATTGCGGCCAATCCTGCGAGAATACATTCGCAGTCATTGCCAAAAAAATAATCCAGGTAACAGCAATAAACAACCGATTCGATTTTTTCATGTTAATTACTTTTAGAATTTAAATAAAAATGACCTTTTCCAGTGGCATAAATTTACGAATAATTTAAATAAAGATATAACTTTGAAAATTATTATCACGAATGATTATGAAAACAGTGTGAACTCTGGCACTTTTTCATCGTAGCTTTGATTTTATTAATAAAAGAAGTACTAACTGTTATGATCCGAAACCTGATCCTAATCGTGCTATTAACTTTAGTTAATTGTATATCTTTTGCACAAGAGGCGCTAAGTGATTCGATGCTTGTGAATAAACTATTCACCCCTTATCAAAGCTACTTCCGGCTTGACCGCGAATGGATCTACCCGCACTTTAATAAATCAGCCTATATTCAGGGTGACGACATTTGGTTTACGACCTATCTGTTAAACCCCGCAAACAAGCGGTTGAACTTTGCAACATCAAAACTTTATGTCGAACTATGGTCGCCCGAAAAAAAGTTGATCGCACGTAAGATTCTCTTTGCGGAAGAGGGCACAGCAGGTTACTTTATTCATCTTTCCGATACGCTGGCTCCTGGGTCTTATTGTTTCCGTGCTTATACAAACTGGATGCGGAACTTCTATCCTGAAAAAGACTTTAACACTTACATCACTGTCCTTGGCCATGAGAAAGTATTTGGGAATGAACTTGTCGTGAAGCATTTTATTAAATCGGTTGATATGGATGCTCAAAAGGAGTTGGCGGCTGTACCCGACACAGTTCCTGATTACGATGTACAGTTCCTTCCCGAAAGCGGAACTTTTCTTGAAGGAGTAGACAATGTATTTGGAATCAAAGCGCTTGACCCGTATGGTAAAGGGGTGAAAATTGGCGGAAAGATATTTTCTGCTGATAATCAGGTAATCTCTGCTTTTTCTACGAATGATTTGGGAATGAATAACGTCACTATTCCGCAGGCAACAAACCAACAATATATTGCAAAAGTAACCCTCCCCGACGGAAGTGTGCGTGAATTTAAATTCCCGAGAACAGCACCCATCGGAGTTATTATCCATACAAACCCTTCTTTCGGTGATACCGCCCGGATCAGGATGAAAACGAACGGGACTACCCGTCAGCTGAAAAAGGAATTCCTCCTGTTGATACATTCGAATGGTTCGGTATTCAAGGCCTATCGTTTTACCTTTTTGAACGGAAATGCAATAAATGTAAATGTGATTAATAAAAATATGAGCAGTGGTATTGTCACGGCAACAGTGTTTGACGAAAACCTGGCGCCGGTTGCCGAACGTATCTTCTACAATCCTGATAAGACAGCAAAAGGGGACTTAACCGTTAATTGTGAAAAGCTTGAGAACGATACACTGAAACTGAATATCAACATCGCAGACCAGTTTCCAATATCGGATCCGGCAAAACTAAGTATCTCTGTTCTTCCGGGCGAAAGTCATATCAATCATTTCACGAACAGCCTTTATGCCGAATCTGTATTTCGTCCTGCTTTACGCGGTAACATCGAAAATCCAAACATCTATTTTGATAAAAACGACACAATACATTCGGTAGCCATCAACAACCTGCTTTTAACACAAGGATGGCGCAAGTACGACTGGCCAACTATTTTAAGAGATTCCTTACCCAACATCACTTATCCCTTTGAAGAGGGTTTTATCGTTGAAGGAGAGGTAAAGAACTGGCTGAAGAACAAACCGGAACAAAAAAGTGAAATTACGTTGCTCTCTATTCAAAACGATCTGGTTATGTGGACACATGCTGATAATTTGGGTAAGTATAAATTTGAGAAGTTATATCTCAATGACTCAACATGGATTATTGCATCAGCTTCAAATAGTAAAGGGCGAAACATGAACCGGGTGCTTCAGATGCGTATTCCCGAATCTTTTATGGGGATCCCTGATCTGCGGCCTCCGTTTGTGTCACGTGATAAACCAAAAGAAATCATTGGTGATCTTCCTCAGCTTACAAATGGGACGATCCTGTTAGGTGAGGTGATGGTTAAATCGAAGAAGAAAGACCCTTTTGCCAATAATGTCAATATCGGGTTGACAGATAAAGTACTGAATCTCACAAAAGATAATTACAAGCAATTCAATAATATGATGATGTTGCTGGCCTCTAACTTTGGTATAATGGTAAGTAAGGACGAAAAAGGTGAATATTATATTAAAATGGGAAGGGGATCGAGCTCCTTCCAGGCAGCACCACGCGAACCCTTGTTAATGATTGACGGAATTAAAACAAGAGATCTCCGTGATATCATCGATTTCCCAATTGAGTTGGTAGAGGCAGTGGCGGTCAACAAAAGCGGACTTGGAGGCGGATTTGATGCTACAGAGGGTACGATAGCTATTAAGACGCGTGTTACACCATTGTTTGAAAATACGGCTGACCCGTTAAATATAAAGCGAATAGCAGTTAACGGATATGCACCTCCCACCAAATATTTCGAACCTAAATATGTGATCCCGCCAACTTCTTCTGATTATGAAAAATTTGCATGTGTTTACTGGAAACCGTCTCTGCTGATTGATAAAACCAAAACTGCTTCCTTCCGGTTTTATGCGCCTCAGTCAATCAAAAGTCTCTCCGTTCGCATCGAAGGGATTTCGATAAGTGGCAAAATATTCCTGCATGAAGAGAAAATAGAGATACCGGGAAGAAATTAAGAGATGAGAACAAAATAAGTGTCTCCTTAAACGATGATTAAACAATACAATCATCTATTTTAACCATTAATTAAAGGTGCGGAAAACAGCGAAAAAGAATGCCACCAAATCGCGAAAACACCAAATTCCACCAATGTTAAAAATGAATTGCTGCAATTGGTTTACTTTGTTGACTTTGAGATTTGATGGCAAAAGAAACGATTCAAAGGCTTAAATTTGAAATACTGAAATACAATATTTTGCCTTTCCGATTCTTAAATGCAACTGCATTCTATTCAATTTTATTGATGATTTCCCTGAGCTTATCTATTTCTTCCTTACTTAGTTTCTCTTCTTTGACCATAAAAGAAAGCAGCGACGCGGGTGAATTGCTGAAATATCCAGCTATCATTTTCTTTACTTGTATTTTGCGGTATTCTGATTTACTGATTGCCGGAAAATATTCATAGGTTTTCCCATATGCTTTATAATTGAGATATCCTTTGGTGACCAATATCCGCACTACCGAAGAAATTGTATTGTATGGTGGTTTTGGTTCCTCAGTCATCTGCTCAATAACATCTTTGACAAATGCTTTTTTGAGATCCCAGAATAACTGCATGATCCGTTCTTCAGTTTTTGTAAGTTCTTCCATTTTGTTTTTATTTCTCTGTTACATTAAATGCGATATCAACAATTGCAAAATCAGCATCTGATTCTTTTGACTGTGGGGTGATATCGGGCATAATTTTATCATTATCGAATTTACCCATATTACTTAATGCCTTTACTGATTCTACAATTTTGGTTTTACTAAACAAATCGCCAGGTTTGACACTGATTTTCGCGAGAATGTCTTCGGATGATACCAGCTTATTCCCCCTGATACTGACTTTACCAATTTTACTTTGAACTCCTTCATAAACAGTTATTGTAAGATCAACTACACCTTCACTTACAGGACCTTCCGAAATATCCATATTTGAGAACACATAACCTTTATCCAGATAAAAGGTCGAAATTCCATCCATATCTGACAAAACACGTTTTTCAAAATTCTCTTTGATGTATTCATCTCCGGTTTTCAGACCTAATATTTTATTCAGACCTTCCGCATCTATCATCTTATTATTTACCCAGTTTATCTTCCCAATTTTAAGTGAAGAGTTGACACCGGAATTGATTTCATTGTTTCTAATATTTGCAGGGGTTGTTGCTGATGGATTATCCAAATAAGAAAATGACAACAAAAGAACAGCTGCAACCGGAATAAGAGCGGCAAAAATTAATTTATGCTTTGGTAATGAGCGGGTCTTTGCTACCATTGCTATTCTGTTCTTAATTTGTTTGCCAGAAAAGCCGGTTGAAAGATAAAATGCTTTGTTCTCTGAGGCAAGATTGAAAAGCAACTGTGCATATTGTCTTTTCATTTCCCCGTTCCCGGCAGTTTTCTCATCTGCAATATATTCATGAATTTCCTGAATTTTTATTTTTGCATAACGTACCAACGGACTAAACCAGAACAGGATGCCTATGATTTCAACAAACAGGATATCAATTGTGTGCCGCTGATTTGCATGTATATGTTCGTGATATTTGATTTGTTTAAATTCTTCGCTGGTAAGGTTCTTATGATCGCTGCTGATAAAAATGTAATTCAGGAATGAAAAAGCAGTTACTTCATTTCCTGCATTCACAATCCAATATTTACCTTCCTTCGATTTGGGATTATTCAGGATACTTTCTCTTATCTGAAGCAGGTTCCTTAATAGGGTGATTGATTTATAGATTGCACCGATCAAATAGATCAATGATAATATGACAATCAAGGATGACCAAAGATTTGAGTGTACACTCATTTGTATACCCGGTTCAACAGCTTTCGGGGTAAATACCATTAGCGGGTTAAGCATGGTTGGTAATAATGTTTTATCAAACAACGAATTTCCAATGATCGAATGTGACCATTGTCCCGGTATTTTCACCAGCGGAAGCAGCATACTAAGTGTAAGGCTAACTAATAAATACCCCCGCATCCAATTAAAATGAGTCAAATGAGCAAGTGCCAGCCTGTAAATAACAAGAAAGAAAAGCAGGTAGATTGAAGATTCAATTAAGAAATAGAAAAACGTTGTATTCATAATTTCAAAATTTAAAGTGTGCTGCAAACATACAACTGATATTTCAGTTATACAACTGTAAATGCAGTTGTGAAATTGGATAACCAGTTAATAATTGTTAAAAGAATAGTTGAACGCTGTTTCCTGACCTTTCAGGTGCTTGTTATTTCTTTTTTGCTTCTGAATAAGCGATTGCGACCGCCTGTTTTTGTGCCTTTTCCATCGACTCCGGGTGACTTGTCCCGATGGTTCCTGTCTCCTTGAATTTATCAAGTAATTCCGCTATATTAGAACTGATTACCTTCTTCGACTTTCCCTTTTTTAGTGGCATCTTCTTCTTTTTTACTAGTTGCAAATAGTTTCGATCAGATCTTCCATTTGAACAATGATCAAATGACGTCCGACAACAAAAGTTGAAATCAAAAACAACACAACAAAAAATACAACTGTGACTGGATTTGCGTGCAACGCAAAATTCAACATGATTCCGATTAATACTCCAAACATGATTGATATAAAAGCCAATGAATCAAGTTTAACCTCCCATTCCAGTTTTATTTTACTTTCATCGAGTTTTATCAATTGAATTTTGCCTTCCCTTAAAATTTTTATTGATTTCATCCGGTTTTCACCTGTTGGTATATATCTTCTAAGCAAGCGCTTAAACCTGATTGTGTTTCCATCGACTTCGGTACTGGCATCCATTTGATTCAACAATATTTTCAGATTTGAGATGATCCTTGCAGAGACAATGTCAAAACCTGACCTGGTTCGAATCGTTTTTGAACTTTTGTATTTTAAAAACATATTTGCGTTAATCAGGTCAGTTTGGTGATGGAATACAACATCAATCGGGTAAAGATATGAATACGCATCCGCAATCACATTAAACAACTGGTTTGGATCAAATCTCTCATTTCAAAAATGGTATACTGACGCCAGGCGAGAAATGCAGAAAGCCATGCCGCTGCGGTTATTACGGTTGAACCAATCAGCATTGTATCGAGGAATACATAGGAAAGAAACCCCGCAATCGCACCAATGATAAACGTCACAAACAGAAGGGAATCAAGTTTGATCTCCCATTCCACTTTTATATGGTCCTTTTCGATCCTTATTAATTGGATTTCACCCTGCCGAAGCGGCATGATTGTTACCGGTTGCTCATTGGGGGTTTGTAAAAGCCTGTTAATCCGGTTGAAAATGATCTTATTTCCTTGAATTTCGGTACGGACATCAACACCATTCAGCAATGTTTTCAGATTTTCGAGAATCCTGGTTGAATCAGCCTTAAAATCGGGCTGACTTTGAATCGTTTCTGATGATTTGTATGTTAACAGCATATTGTAACTAGTAATATCTTATTGCAAAAGTGGATGATTGCTCCTGTTTCGCGTTATTCATCTTTGCCAATTGTTTTTATTGACGTTTATAAACACGTACCCAGTCGATGTAGGTAGAACAGGGGAATACAGCATCCGGTCCGATGGCGCCTCCGTAAGTGAGGTTGTCGTTACCTCCGACTCCACCCGTTAAAAGTAGAAAGAATTTATGTTCGAATGGTGACCACTCAGAAAAATGATTGGAATATTCCGACTTCAAGGTCCTTTTGCCATTTATTTGCACAACTGCATCCTGGTCCTGTCCGTCCTTTGCACCGTTATCGAATGCGGCACCATCGTTAAAATAGTGAATGTGGTAGATGTAGTTATCGATCGAGAATTCCATTCTTTCTGCAAACCAATCAATCCGGTAGATATGAAAGCCGGCGCTTCCTGCGGTTGTATCTCCTGACGCGGGAGGCCATCCGCCATAGGAAGGATTTGTTGCAGGGACTTGTTGATCTTTATACGAATAGTAACCACCTTTGTGTCCGTGATTCCAGCTTTGGTACAGGTTATTCTCCCACGACCATGCATAATGAACGCTTCCAAGGTTATGGTAGGGAATGGCCGCTACATATTCCATGATATCGATTTCGCCACCTTGCGGCCACATTAGTGATGTTACATTTGCCGGCATCTCAGCGGGCATCA
>Ga0209585_10000761_pt1 | contig 12562 bp, 12 predicted proteins | sample NGEPerone_FD_185491 | JGI IMG/M metagenome (GOLD analysis project Ga0209585, IMG submission 185491) | Arctic peat soil microbial communities from the Barrow Environmental Observatory site, Barrow, Alaska, USA - NGEE Permafrost154B-one... | ecosystem: Environmental > Terrestrial > Soil >... | reverse complement strand
CCGGGTCATTGTTCTGCGGGTCAACCCACGCCGTGAGTCCGGCCGCGTCACAGGCGGCGGCGGTGATGGCCCTGGCCACTCCGAGAAGGGGACGGACGTACGGACCGCGGCGCATCGGCATACCGGAGAGCGAGCGGGCGCCGGAACCCCTGGCGAGGCCCAGCAGAACCTGCTCAGCCTGGTCGTCGCGGGTGTGACCGAGCATGACCGCCACCGCCCCCACTCGTTCGGCGACGTCTTCGAAGGCCCTGTATCGCGCGTCCCTGGCATGTGCTTCCGGGCCGGAGCCCGAGGATGCGACCCGGACCGTGACAACCTCGACGGGGTCGAGCGACAACAGGCGCCGGCACTGGTCCGCCGCTCGGCCGGCCACCGCCAGCGAGCCCTCCTGCAGGCCGTGGTCGACAATCACGGCGCCGGCGGTCAGCCCAGCCCGCGGCGCCTCGAAAGCCACAGCGGCGGCGAGCGCAAGGGAGTCCGCGCCACCACTACAGGCGACGAGGACCAGGCCGCCCGGTGTGATCTGCTCGATCTGTCCGAGCGCCAGTCGGACGGCCACCCGCGTGGCGGCGATGGCGGGATGCGGTCCGGTCACCTGTCGCCGCCGGTCATCCGTGGACGCGACTGACCCAGGTCGCGGGGCTCTCGATCTCTTCGGGCAGCGGCAAGGTCTCCGGCGAGGTCCACACCGCGTTGAAACCGTCGGTGCCGACCTTGTCCGTCACCGCGCGGACGAACAGTGCACCGTCGCGGTACTGGCGCATCTTGGCCTCCAGCCCCAGCAGTCTGCGCAGGATCTTGTCGACACCGCTGACGTCCTTGCGGCGTTGCTGGAACCGTGACCGGATGTGCTCGACGCTCGGCACGATGGCGGGCCCGACGTCGTCCATGACGACGTCGGCGTGGCCTTCGAGCAGCGCCATGATGGCGGTGACCTTGGCGATCTGGGCGCGTTGCTCGGGTGTGGCGAAGATGTCGGTCAAGCCGTTGCCGCCGCTCCGGAGCGCGTCAGGAAGGTTCTGGGCGAGCTGCTGGAGCTTGAGACCGAGCTGCTCGGGGTCGGGCGCGAGATCCAGCGAGAGCTGACGGGCCGAGTCGATCACGTGCTGGCGCAGCCACGGCACGGCCGTGAACTGCACGCGGTGCGTCTCCTCGTGCAAGCAGACCCAGAGCCGGAAGTCGGCCGGGTCGACGCCGATCTCGGTCTCAGTGTGCAGCACGTTGGGCGCCACGAGCAGCAGCCGGGGCGTCGCATCGGGGGCGAGGTCGTACTGACCCAGGATCTTGCTCGACAGGAAGGACATGAGCGCACCCGCCTCGGCGCCAGTGACCTTGCCACCGACCTCCAGCACCAGGTTCGACGGGGCCGGTGCCGGGGTCTTGCGCTTGGCGACCATGGCGGCGACCACCGGCTCGAGCATGGACTGCAGAGAGTCCACGTTGGCGTCGATCCAGCCTGGACGATCCACGATCAGAACCGGGCTGCTGCCGGCCGGTGAGTGCATCCGGGCTGTCTCGGCGACCGGTCCACGAGATCGTTCAGCGGCCGAGCGGAGGGCACTGACGATCTCATCGGCCTGGGCGGACGTGACCTTGGGGCCTGCCGCGACCATGCGCCGACCGGTGGCCTTGGCGAACGCCCAGTCGACATAGCCGCTGGCATGGATCCCTCTTGGTGGCTGCGAAGCCGTATCCGGTGACGTCACGATTCCCATGTCCTCCTGCACCTCAGCCGCACCCGCACGATGCGAGCGTCGCCACGAACCGATCCAACGCCGCCCGCGCGGTCAGCGTTCCCACACCAGATGGGATCCTGTCCGCAAGGATGGCAAACGTCAGCAACCTGCCGTCCCTGTCCACGACCGTTCCGGCAAGGGCGCTGGCACCGGTCAACGTGCCCGTCTTGGCTCGGACGAGACCGGCAGCAGAGTGCGCCGAGCCCGTGAGGAACCGGTCTGCCAACGTCCCGCTCAGACCGGCGACCGGAAGCTGAGCCACGACCTGCTGCAGGGCCGGGCTCTTTCCTCCGGCGGCAAGACCAAGAACGTCCCCCAGCGCGCGAGCCGTGATGACGGTGCCTGCTGAGAGTCCGCTGGTGTCGATCAGAGTGACGCCCTCAACGTGGACCCCCTTCGCTGCAGCCTTGTCCTTGACCCATGCGGCCACGGCAGCGAACGAGGTGGATCTGTCCGCCGTGGAGGCCGCTTGACGGGCCAGCGACTCGGTCAGCGGGTTGTCGCTGGTGCGAAGAGCCAAAGCCAGGACGTCGGCCAGCGGTGCGGAATGAACCACACCAAGATCAGGCGCTCCCTTGGGTGAGGCCACCCAGTCGATGCCCGGTGCCATGACCAGGCCCTGTCCGGCCAGCGCTGTGCGGAAGGCCTGGGCAGTGCTCAACGCGGGATCGGTGAACGCGCTCTTGCCCGGGCGCGGCTGCTGGGTCGAGAGCCCGAGCATGGCGACCGGGCCGGTCAAGCCCTGGCTGATGTCCGCGTGCAACCACCCCGGCGCATACCTGGGGCCCGAGGCGTAACGCTCGTCGATGCGCAGTCTGACACTGGTGATGCCTTGGGTCTTGAGCGCCTGCGAGGTCTGCTCGGCCAGATCGACGAGCCCGGCCCGGCCGGCCACGGCCAGGGTGTTGCCCTTGCCCGGGCTGAGCAGGGTGTCGCCGCCCGCGACGAGAATCACGTCGGTGACATGGCCGGCGCTGGCACCGCGCACCGCCCTGGTCGAGAACGTCAGCGCCGGGTCCAACGTCGTCGCGATGGCGGTCGCGGTGAACAGCTTGACCGTCGAAGCCGGGGTCCGTGGCACCTGGGCCGAGACATCGAGCAGGTGAGCCCCGGTGTGGGCATCTCGGACGGTCAGGCCCACCGACGAGCCAAGCCCGGAGTCGGCCAGCGCGCGTGCCAGTGCGGCAGCCAGACCGGCCTTGGTCGGTACTGGCGCCTCGTCGGCGAGGGCGAGCAGCGGCGCCGCGACGAAGCCGGCCACCGACGGAATCGGCACCCCGGTGACCATCCCCGAGGAAGAGGCCGTCTGTGTGGCAGCCGGGAGGATCGGCGTATCGCTGCGTGAGGGAGCCCGATCAAGGGTGAACACGCCGGGGACCACGTCGTAGACATCCGCCGTGAGGTAGCCGCCGCCCGCCACGAGAAGCACGCCTAGGGCGACGAGACCCCTGGAGACGGAGCGCACCAAAATCCCCCTGTTCGTGATTCGGCTGGGATACGCGACACTTACGAGCGAGCCTAAGCCAATCCCCATCGAAGGGCACCGCTGTGGAGTACGACGTCACGATCGAGATCCCCAAGGGACACCGCAACAAGTACGAGGTGGACCACGCGACGGGTCGCATCCGGCTCGACCGGTTGCTGTTCACCTCCACGCGTTACCCGGCCGACTACGGCTACGTGGAGGACACACTGGGCGAGGACGGCGACCCTCTGGACGCGCTCGTCCTGCTCGAGGAGCCGACGTTCCCCGGATGCCTGGTCGGCGCGCGCGCGATCGGTCTGTTCCACATGACCGACGAAGCCGGCGGCGACGACAAGATCCTGATGGTGCCCTCGCACGACCCCCGGGTTGCCCACATCACCGAGCTGGAGCACGTCAGTGCGTTCGACCGGCTCGAGATCCAGCACTTCTTCGAGACCTACAAGGATCTGGAGCCCGGCAAGTCGGTCGAAGGCGCCCACTGGGGTGGCCGCGCCGAGGCCGAAAGAGTCATCCTGGAAGCGCTTCAACGCGCGACCGACGCTGGCATGACCACGGCTCGCTGGAGCGGTCCTCACTGATTCGGAGCACGCCGTATGCCGGGTGCTCGCCTACGGGCGGCCGCCCTCCGGGACGATGTCGCTGCGCCAGATCGAGGCGTATCGCACGTTCTTGCCCGTCTCCGGCGCCTCGATCATCTGACCACCACCGACGTAGAGGCCGACGTGGTGGCTGGTCGCGCCGGAGCCACCAAAGAAGACCAGGTCACCGGGCTGCAGGTCGCTCAGCGGCACGCGACGGGTTTCGGCCCACTGATCGCCGGTGAAATGCGCAAGGTACACACCGGCCTGGCGCCACGCCATCATGGTCAGACCTGAGCAGTCCCACTCATTCGGGCCGGCGGCAGCCCACTTGTAGGGTTCACCGATCTGCGCTTGGGCGAAGGCGATGACCGCGGAGACGCCGTTGCGGGGAGGTCCAGGCGCGGGGACCGGGGAAGGGGCCTGCGGCACCGGACTCGGCGAGGAAGAACGCCGGGCGGCGTCCCTGGCCGCACGGGCACGGGCGTCCGCACGAGCCTGCGCTGCCGCACGAGCCTGCGCTGCCGCACGAGCCTGCGCTGCCGCACGAGCCTGCGCTGCCGCACGAGCCTTGGCGGCGGCTGCGGCGCGGCGCTCGGCCTCGGCCTTGAGCCCGGCCTGACGCTGCGTCTCGAGCGTGACCGAGGTGTTGCGTAGGGTCGCGAGCTGGGCGATCATCGCGCCCTGCTGTTGCTGGATGTTGGCGGTCTCGGCAGCTGCCAGGTCCACCTGGGCCTGGGCCGCAGCCCTCGCATTCTCGGCCGCCTGTGCCGCAGCCAGCTGCTGTGCCTGGGCCTGGGCCGCCTGGCGGCGCAGGACGACAGCCACCACTGAGGACGCATCGGCGTCCTGCATGATCTGGTTGCGGATGTCGCTGATCAGCTGGATGCCGGCGGCTCGGTCCAGGACATCCTGTGGCCCCTTGCTGGACAGGAAGGCCTCGAGCTGGCCGAGATTTCCGCCCTGCATGTAGGCCGTGGCGGCAAACTGGCCCAGCTTGTCCGAGGCGGTGTCAGCAATCTTCTGTGCCGCCGCTGCACGCTCTCCGGCAGCCTTCGCCGCGTCGGTGCGCTCCCTGAGCAGTTCCCGCGCCCCGTTGTACCTCTCAGCCGCCACCTCGGCGGCCGTCTGCACTTCCACCAAACGTGCGTTGGACGCCTTCAGCTGGCCCTCGATGACGGCGATCTGAGCGGCCTTGTCTCCGACAGCGGCCTTGGCTGCGCTGACCTGACCCGCTGAGGGGTAGACCGGATCTGCGTGGGCGCTGAGTATGGGGGCGGCCAGCGCAAGCGCAAGGGCGGTACCAGTCGCAGTGACCAGCTGGAACCGGATGGGCTTGCGGGTGCTCGGCACGAGGTACGCCTTTCGCTCGACAACCTTCAGCCTTTTTAGCGTAGAGGCGGTCAACCACTCTGGGAACACCAGTCACACTAATACCACGCAAACAGGGCCTCTGAGACATCCGACAGCACCCGTTGCGACGAATGACACCGATGTTTTTCTGCAGGTCAACCCCCGAACGTCGATCAGGAGTTCGTGCCAGACCAGCTTCATCACAAATTGGTAACGACACGGCTCTGCGTCAGCTGGGCACGTCGGGCCTTGCGCCGGAAGCGCAGGATCTGGACCACACCGAGCACCCACACGATGTACTGCACGGACATGGCGGCACGGAACGAGTCCACCGTGTAGGTCGAAGGACCACCTGGCGCCACCTTGTCAAGCACGATGCCGATCAAGGCGACAGTGCCCAGGGAGGCAACAAAGCCACCGACGTTGACGATCCCGGTGGCGCTGCCAAGACGGGTGGGCGGGTTGAAGGTCCGCGCCAGGTCGAACCCGACCATCGAGCCCGGCCCGCCCACTGCGAGGACCACCACGAGGACCACCAGCAACCACAGGGGTGCGCGTCCGGGCCATACGAGCACGACCGCCCAGACCGTCATGATGGAGCCGACGATCCACAGGATCAGCGTGGACCGTGAGTACGGCCACCGGGTGACGAACGCGCCGATCATCGGGCTGGTCACGACTGCAGTGACGGTCATGACGATGAGCAGGCCGCTGGCGGCACCCGGGGTCAGGCCCTGTCCGGAGACCAGGAAGGGGAAACCCCACAGGAGCGCGAAGACGGTGGCGCCGAACTGCGCGGAGAAGTGCGACCAGAGACCGAGCCGGGTCCCAGGCTCCGTCCACGCCAGCTTCAGCGCTCGGCCAACCGCCCTCATCTTGAGCTCGTCCCGGTGGTGGTCCTTGTAAGGGGAGTCCTGCACGACGACGATCAGCACGATCCCGAGAAGGACACCAACACTTGCCGCCGACGCGAACGACCGCGTCCAGCCCAGGTGGTGCAGCGCGGCGGACAGGGGTGCCGTTGCGGCGACCGCGCCGACCTGCCCGAGGACGCCGGTCAGCTGGGTGATCATGGCGGTACGCGCCGGCGGGAACCACAGTGCGACCAGCTGCATGAGGCTGATGAAGATCATTGCATCGCCCATGCCTACGAAGACCCGAGCCGCGACCCCGGCACCGAAGGTGTTGGCGAAGGCAAACGCGAACTGGCCGCCCGTCATCAGCACGACCCCGGTGATCAGCAGCTTCTTGGCACCAACGCGGTCCAGGATGGCGCCGACAGGGATCTGCATGGCCGCGTATACGAACAGCTGCACCATCGTGAACGTGGCGAGCTGGGCGGAGGTGATGTGGAACCGCTCTGCCGCGATGAGGCCGGCAACACCCAACGAGGTGCGGTGAAAGACCGCGAGGATGTAGACGGAGGTGGCCGCTGCCCAGACCATCCACGTCTTTCGGCCACCGAGGCGGTAGCGCAGTGTCGGGTCGGTGGCGACGTCCCCCACGCCATGTGGTGACGTCACGCAGGGGTGTCCGTCTGCCCCAACCGAACGCAGCAACCGGAGTGGCCCGGTTCAAGGCGGGCCTGAAGCCCCGTCGCGCCGAGACCTTCCAGGACACCCACCAGCAGATGCAGGTTCATGCCGCAGACCAGCTCGGCCTGCTCCTGGGCGAGGGCGTGGAACGGGCAGTTGTGAAGGACGATGTCGCCGGCCGCGGACCGTGGCTCGAAGCCGTGGTCCTCCAGCAGACTCATGAGGATGCCGGTCGCACCCAGGCCAGCCGGTCCGCCGGACCGTTCGCGCGCCATGGATCGGCCGAGGTCACGTGCCTGCCGGTCGAGAACCTCGCGAGGGCGTTCACCGGTTTGCTGGGCCTGAACCATGGCCCCGGCAAGGAGCCTCCCGGCGAGATCGTAGTCACGGGGCGGCAGCGAGACGGCAACGTCGCGAGCCGAACGCTGGTAGAGCTTGGACGGACGACCTGCGCCCGGACCGTTGCGACCGGTGCGACGTGCGAACGAGACCGAGAGCAGCCCCAGCTCCGCCAGACGGTCGAGATGGAAGGCGGCCGTGCGCCTCGGGACATCAAGCGCGACCGCCACGTCGTCACGGCCGACCGGGGCGACCTGTGCGCCGACGTAGTCGTAGATGCGCCGCCGGGTGGGCTCATCCAGACTGGCCACGGCCGAGACATCCGCCCTGACATCGGCCGAGGCGTCCGCGGTCGCCTCGCGAGCGGCCCGGCCTGGGGGCACGGAATGCATTCCTGGCGCCATGACTTACATCCTTACACCAAATTTCCTGTTGACGAGGCTCCACTCTATCTTCTAATGTCAACGTACAACGTTTTTAGAAGGGATCAGGATGAGCATCGCCAAGCTCGAACACCCGACCACTGCCAAAGACAGGGCCCAAGACGCCAGCCGGCGGCTCCGGGTCGTCCACGACCGCGAGAACATCAACCTGCCGGCCGCAGAACGTGCCGTCCGCGACCTGCTCCTCGCGCTTGGCCGCGATCCCGCCTCACCGCACCTGGCGGACACCCCGCGCCGAGTCGCTGAGTCCTTCACCGAGATGCTGACACCGCGTGAGTTCGACCTCACGACCTTCCCCAACGACGAGCACTATGACGAGCTGGTGCTGGCCAGGAACATCCCCGTGCACTCTCTGTGCGAGCACCACATGTTGCCGTTCACCGGGGTCGCGCACGTCGGCTACCTGCCCGGTGAGCGCATCCTCGGTCTGTCCAAGCTGGCGCGCGTGGTTGAGCTGTTCGCCCGGGACCTCCAGGTGCAGGAGCGGCTTACCGTACAGGTCGCGAACTGGCTGCAGGAGAACCTTGCGCCCAAGGGAGTCGGCGTGGTGATCGAGGCCGAGCACATGTGCATGTCCATGCGTGGGGTCCAGGCCAGAGGGTCGACAACCATCACGTCATCGGTGCACGGCGCCCTTCGCGAGGACGCGCGCTCGCGACAGGAGTTCTTCGCCCTCACCAGGGGTCACTGATGGCTTCGGAACAGACCTTCGTCATCGTCGGCGCGAGCCTGGCCGGAGCCAAGGCGGCCGAGACGCTGCGCACCGAGGGCTTCGACGGCCGCGTGGTGCTGATCGGCGAAGAAAGCGAGCGCCCCTACGAGCGCCCCCTGCTGTCCAAGGAATACCTTCGCGGGGAGAAGCCTGCCGCCAAGCTCTACGTCCACGACGAGGGCTTCTACGCTGACAACGACATCGAGCTTTTGACCGGGACACACGTCGCATCCTTCGACCCCGCTGCGCACGAGGTCACCATGAAGAACGGCAGCCGTATGCCGTACAGCCGGCTCCTCCTGTCCACGGGCGCTGTCCCACGGCGCCTTCCACTGCCGGGCGCGGACCTGCCGGGGGTGCGGTACCTGCGCGACATGGGCGACTCGGATGCTCTCCGCACCGCGATCGGAACAGCCAGCCGTGTTGTGGTCATCGGTGCCGGCTGGATCGGCTCCGAAGTTGCCGCCTCCGCCCGCCAGCTGGGTGCCGAGGTGGCAATCGTGGCCCCCGAGGCGGTCCCGCTCGAGCGGGTTCTGGGAGTGGAGCTCGGTGGCGTCTACCGCGACCTGCACGCTGAGCACGGGGTCGACCTTCACCTGTCCACGCAGGTCGAGGCGATCGTGGGAACCGTTGCTGCACAAGGCGTTCGAACGAAAGACGGCTCGCTCATCGAGGGCGACCTCGTCGTCGTGGGGGTCGGCGCATCACCGCGCGACGAGCTTGCGCGGGACGCCGGGCTGGACGTCGAGAACGGCATCGTCGTCGACGAGTTCCTGCGCACCAGCGCCGCTGACGTCTTCGCTGCCGGCGACGTCGCCTCGACGTGGAATCCCATGTACCAGAAGCGGATTCGCATGGAGCACTGGGCCAATGCCCTCAACCAGGGCCAGACCGCGGCGCGCAACATGCTCGGCCAGGACACGGCATACGCGAAGCTCCCCTACTTCTACTCCGACCAGTACGACTTCGGCATGGAGTACAACGGCTTCGCCGCAGACTGGGACCAGATCGTGGTTCGCGGGGACAAAGCGGGACGAGAGTTCCTCGCCTTCTGGCTCAAGAACGGGCGCGTCCTGGCCGGGATGAACGCCAACGTCTGGGATCAGGGTGACGACATCAAGGCGCTCATCCGCAGCGACACAGCTGTCAACGTCGAACGCCTGGCGGACCCCTCGGTCCCTTTGACCGATCTGGCAGAAAAGGCGTAGGTCCTCGCCGGCTTTGCCGAAGTCCTGCCGGCAGGGCTTCGCGACGGTGGAATGTCCAGGGCGCGTGGTGTTCAAGCATATACCCCCTAGGGTATGCTGTGCATGACGAACGGAGCCCACCTTGACAACCTCATCCACCCCCACCCCGACCCCCTCTGTCCTCGACCGGCTACGCCTGCTCTTTGGCGGGCAACCAGCCGACGGTCGCCTCGGTTCGAAGGTCAAAGCCGCACAGGCTCTTGATCTGGCCCGCGACGGGGCGACCCTGCTGGACGTGCGAGAGAGCAGCGAATGGAAGTCCGGGCATGCACCCGGCGGCATCCACGTCGCGCTCGGCAACATTGACCAGGCGCCACGCCGTCTTCACCAGGGTCGACCCATCGTTGTGATGTGTGCGAGCGGGATGCGCTCGCGCACCGCAGCCAAGCACCTGCGCGGGCTCGGGTTCGACGCGGCAAGGCTCACCGGCGGCCTGGGCGCCTGGCAGCGCGCCGGCGGGGCCATCCGCCGATGACCTCGACCACAAGGCCCTCGATGACCGAGCCCACACCCACCGAGGGCGGCATGCGGATCGTCATCGTCGGCGGCGTCGCAGGCGGCATGAGCGCAGCGGCCCGCGCCCGACGTCTGGACGAGCACGCCGAGATCGTCGTCCTCGAGCAGGGGGCTTACGTCTCCTTTGCCAACTGCGGCCTGCCCTACCACCTCTCCGGCGAGATCGGCGAGCGAGATGCGCTCCTGTTGCACACCCCCGAGTCCCTGGCCGCGTCCCTCAACCTGGACGTGCGCACCGGCCACCGGGTCACCGGCATCGACCGGCACTCCCAGAAGGTCACCATCGCAGCCGGGGAGGACACCTACTCCCTGCCGTACGACGCTCTGGTGCTGTCCCCCGGCGCGGTCGCTGTGCGCCCGCCCATCGAGGGCCTGGACCACCCGGCCGTGCATACCTTGCGCACCATCCCCGACGTGGACGCCCTGCGGGACCGCATCCAAGCGTTGCTGGATACGCGCGACCGGATCGGCCAAGCCCCACGCGCCGTCGTCATCGGTGCCGGCTTCATCGGCCTCGAAGCGGTCGAGGCGCTCACCTCGCGCGGCCTTCAGGTCCACCTCGTCGAGCTGGCCGACCACGTCCTGCCGCCGATGGACGCCGAGCTCGCACCCCTGTTGGCCGACGAGCTCACCGCTCATGGGGTCGACCTGCGTCTGGGCGTATCCGCGCAGACCGTCACACCGCTCGACGAGTCGGTCGACAGCGGCCCGACAGGCGCTGTGACAGTCAGCCTGTCCGACGGTGCCGCCCTCGCCGCCGACCTCGTCATCGTCAACGTCGGGGTGCGGCCCGCGAGCGCGCTGGCGCATGACGCTGATCTGGACCTGGGTCCCACCGGCGCGATCCGCGTCGATGCCGACCAGCGCACCTCCGACCCCCACATCTGGGCGGTCGGCGACGCCGTTGAGGTCACTCAAGCCATCACCGGCGCACGGATCCCGGTGCCGTTGGCCGGCCCTGCCAACCGACAGGGTCGCCGAGCGGCCGACTCGATCTGCGGACGCCGCACCACACCCCAGGCCGCCGTCCTGGGGACAGCGATCGTCCGGGTCTTCGGCCTCACCGCCGCAACCACCGGTGCGAACCAGGTCACGCTGCGTCGGGCGGGCATCGAGCATGAGGTGATGCACATCCACCCGGGGGACCACGCCGGCTACTACCCCGGCTCCGAACAGGTGCACCTCGTCGCCAGCTTCGCCCCCGATGGCACCCTGCTCGGAGCCCAAGGGGTTGGCCGCGCGGGCGTGGACAAGCGCATCGACATCCTCGCCACGGCGATCCGTGCCGGCATGTCGGCGGACGACCTCGCCGAGCTGGAGCTCGCCTACGCACCGCCGTACGGCTCCGCCAAGGACCCCGTGAACATGCTGGGGTTCGTTGCCCAGAACGTCCTCGACGGAACCATGCCGCAATGGCAGGCCCAGGACCTGGACGACGCCATGGCAACGACCCTCGTGCTGGACGTACGATCGCCAGCGGAGTTCGCCGAGGGCCACCTCGCAGGCGCCCTCAACATCTCCCACCTCGAGCTGCGACAGCGGCTGGACGAGGTCCGCACCGCGGCGGCCGGGCGCCCGGTGAGCGTGCACTGCGCCAGCGGCGTCCGCTCCTACCTCGCCACCCGGGTGCTGCTCGGTGAAGGGTTCGACGCCCGCAACCTCTCCGGCGGATGGCTCACCCTCCAAGCCGTCCACCCGAACCTCTGATGCCAGCCCGTCGATTCTTCCGATAAGGAGCCAGCACGATGCACACGCACATGCACCTCACCCGATCCTGGTCGACCCGCATGGCAGTCGGCGCCATGGCCGTGGCTGCGATCACCGGAGTCAGCGCCTGCTCGTCCAGCGAACCCGTGGCCAGCTCGGCCTCACAGGCAACCGGTCAGCACATGACCGCCAGCGACTTCTCAACCGCCATGGCCAAACCGGGCACCATCGTGCTCGACGTGCGCACCCCGGCCGAGTACGCCAGCGGCCACCTGCCACAGGCACAGAACATCGACATCGAGGCCGCTGACTTCGCGACCAGGATCACCACGCTCGACAAGAACGCCACCTATGCCGTGTACTGCCGCAGCGGAAACCGTTCGGGCGTGGCGCTGGAACAGATGGCTGGGGCTGGCTTCACCCACCTCTACGACCTCGCCGGCGGGATCGGCGCCTGGCAGAGCATGGGCGGACCAATGGTCATGGGCGGCTCCTGACCCTCGGAATACCGCCGTTGGTGTCGCTGGTCGGCGCTCTCGATGGGGCTCATTTCGACCACTCCGTCCGCACTCTCGCTCAGCCTCCAGTAGCCTCGGATGCACACAAGCTCTGGACAAGAGGGAGGCAAGGCATGAGTTCAAAGACCACTAAGGTCGACGCCGATAGCGCCGACATCTTGCCCCGGGACCTGCTTCAGGACTCTCTCAACTTTCTGTCCGACTGGGCCCTGCAGATCAACGAGCGCGAACGAGGACTTGACCAGCAACGCCAAGCCTCACCCGGAGGGGCAAAGGCCGCTCGACGACAGGAGTTCGCGCGCCATTTCGGGCGTCACCGTGAGGAAGCCTGATCGGCTGCGAGAAGGCCGCCAGTGTGAACGCGAGAACTGAACGCACGAACCCCAGGTCAG
>Ga0209585_10000760_pt1 | contig 12563 bp, 12 predicted proteins | sample NGEPerone_FD_185491 | JGI IMG/M metagenome (GOLD analysis project Ga0209585, IMG submission 185491) | Arctic peat soil microbial communities from the Barrow Environmental Observatory site, Barrow, Alaska, USA - NGEE Permafrost154B-one... | ecosystem: Environmental > Terrestrial > Soil >... | reverse complement strand
GCCGCCGACGCCTACTTCGAGGAAGACACGCGAGAGATCGTGGTGCGCTTCGAGCTGACCGGCCTGGCGATGGACGACATCGAGCTGCTCGTCGACCGCCGCGAGCTCGTGGTCCGCGGCGAGCGCGCCTTCCCCACGCGCGAGGGCCGCGTCTACCAGCAGGTGGAGATGGACTATGGTCCCTTCGAGCGTCGCCTGCGTCTCATGGTCGACGTCGACCCCGACGTCACCACGGCGACGTACGAGGCCGGCGTGCTTGAGGTGAGGCTCACCCTCACCGCGCGTGACGGCGCCCGCAAGGTCGACATCCAGACGGGGGGAGGCGACGAATGAGCGACCCTCAGGATATCCAGGTCGACGCGGCGCAGGAGATACCGGGCACGCTGCCGGTGCTGCCCCTGCGGGACACGGTGGTCTTCCCCGACACCATGATCCCGCTCACCATCGGTCAGGAGCGCTCCATCAAGCTCATCGACGACGTGCTCGCCGGCGATCGGCTGCTCACGCTCGTCACCAGCAAGGACGCAGAGATCGAGGTGCCGGGCCCCGAGCTTCTGCACCCCATCGGCACGGTGGGTCTGGCCCATAAGATGATCAAGCTGCCCGACGGCACCATGCGCATCCTCGTCCAGGGTCTGCAGCGCGTGCACGTCGACAAGTACGTGCAGGAGGAGCCGTATCTGGCGGCCGAGATCACCAAGGTCGAGGACGTCGTCGACGAGAGCAAGGAGATCGACGCCCTGCGCGCCAGCCTGCTGAGCGTGTTCAGCAAGATCGTCGCGCTGGTGCCCTACCTGCCCGAAGAGCTCGAGATGGCGGCCGCCAACGTCGAAGACCCCGGGCCGCTCACCTTCCTCATCGCCAGCACGATGCGCATCAAGGCCGCGGACAAGCAGGCCCTGCTCGAGGAGAGCGACGTCGAGAAGCGCATGCGCATGCTGATCGGCATCCTCACGCGCGAGCTCGACGTGCTCGAACTGGGCTCCAAGATCCAGAGCGACGTGCGCAGCGAGATCGACAAGGGGCAGCGTGAGTACTTCTTGCGCCAGCAGATGCGCGCCATCCAGCAGGAGCTCGGCGAGACCAACGAGCAGGAAGCCGAGATCACGGAGCTGCGCCAGAAGGTCGACGAGCTCAAGCTCCCGGAAGAGGCCGACAAGGCCGCCCGCCGGGAGCTCGACCGGCTCGCCAACGTCTCGCCGCAGAGCGCCGAGTACCCCGTGATCCGCACCTACCTGGACTGGATCATCACGCTGCCGTGGAACGTGAGCAGCGACGACAATCTCGACGTGGCGCACGCCCGCGGGATCCTCGACCGCGACCACTACGACCTCGAGAAGGTCAAGGACCGCATCCTCGAGTTCCTCGCGGTGCGCAAGCTCAAGGCCGACCTGCGCGGGCCGATCCTCTGCTTCGTCGGCCCGCCCGGCGTCGGCAAGACGAGCCTGGGCCACAGCATCGCCGAGGCCATGGGCCGCAAGTTTGAGCGCATCAGTGTCGGCGGCGTGCGCGACGAGGCCGAGATCCGCGGGCATCGCCGCACGTACGTGGGGGCGATGCCCGGCATCATCATCCGCGCCATGCGCGACGCCGGCACCGACAACCCGCTGTTCATGATCGACGAGATCGACAAGACCGGCGCCGATTGGCGCGGCGACCCGTCGAGCGCCCTGCTCGAGGTGCTCGACCCGGAGCAGAACGTCACCTTCCGCGACCACTACATGGACCTGCCGTTCGACCTCAGCAAGGTGCTGTTCATCACCACGGCCAACCAGCTCGAACCCATCCCGGCTCCGTTGCGCGACCGCATGGAGATCATCTTCCTCGCCGGGTACACGATCGAGGAGAAGCTCCACATCGCCAGGAACTATCTGGTGCCGCGGCAGATCGACGCCAACGGCCTCAAGCCGAAGCAGGTGACCTTCCGCGACGAGGCGGTCGTCGAGATCATCTCGAGCTACACGCGCGAAGCCGGCGTGCGTAACCTGGAGCGCGAGATCGGCACCGTCTGCCGCAAGCTCGCGCGCGAGGTGGTCGAGGCGACCAACGGGGGCCGCAAGCGCTTCACCGTCAACGTGAAGCGCGTGCACGACCTGCTGGGGCGGCCGCGGATGACCGCCGAGGTCAAGCGGCGCACCAGCGACCCGGGCGTCGCCACGGGCCTGGCCTGGACGCCGGTGGGCGGCGACATCCTCTTCATCGAGGCGACGGCCATGCCGGGCGACGGCCATCTCACGGTCACCGGCCAGCTCGGCGACGTGATGAAGGAATCGGCCATGGCCGCCATGAGCTACGTGCGCACGCACTCGCGCGAGCTCGGCCTCGCAGACGACTACTTCCAGGTGCACGACATCCACATCCACGTGCCGGCGGGGGCGATCCCCAAGGACGGCCCCAGCGCCGGCGTGACGATGGCCACGGCGATCTGCTCGCTGGTCACCGGCACGCCGGTCAGCGCCGAAGTGGCGATGACCGGCGAGGTCACCCTCACCGGCCAGGTGCTGCCCATCGGCGGCCTCAAGGCGAAGACCCTGGCCGCCCAGCGCGCCGGCATCACCACGGTGATCCTGCCGAGCCGCAACGAGGCCGACCTGGAGGACGTGCCGGAAGAGCTGCGCAAAGGCATGACCTTCGTTCCGGTCGACCGCGTGGAGCAGGTGTGGGAGGCCGCCATGGGCCTGCGCCTCGACGGCAAGGGCGCCGAGCTGGCCGAAGCCAACGACCTGCTCGAGGAGGCCAGCGAGCTGCTGCAGCAGGCGCGGCGCAAGGCCGGCGTGCGCCGCGGGGCCGAGGCCGAAGCGGCGGAGGCCGATGAGAGCTCTGCCAGGAAGGCGCCGGCCAAGGCCAAGGCGCCGCCGCCGAAGGCGAAGGGCGGCGCCAAGAAGACCACCGCCGCCCGCGGGCGCAGCGGGCGCAAGAAGTAAGGGCGCCCGGAGTCGCGGCGCCCGGTGGGGACGCCGGGCGCCACTCCCGTCCGCACCGAGCGGCAACGCGGCGGCAGCGCCTGAGACGGTGCTGCCGCCGCGTTGCCTTTCGCGGGCGCGCCGCATACCCTTTGGCTTGCCTCCGCCGGCGGCCGCCGGCGGAGCTCTTCGATCTCGAGGAGCCATGCTCTACGCCCCGCCCGCGCCGCCCGCCGGGACGACGCTCAAACGTGCGCTGCCGAGCGTCCTTCTCATCGCGGTCGCGTCGTTGGCGCCGCTGTGGGGTGTCCTCGCGCAAGACTGGAGCGTGCTGGCCGTTGTCTTCGTCTACGTCGCCGACGGGGTCGCCGACGGCTTGACCTTCTGGCTGCGGGCGCGCCGCGCCCAGGGCGCCGCGTCCGACGAGGACACCAAGGACCGCGTCCTCGTCAGCGAGTTCGTACGCACGTACTTCGTGGTGGTGACCGCGATGGCCCTGGTGCTGTACATGGTCTTCAGCGGCCGCCTGCTCAAGCCTGGAGGCGGCGTGCCCGAGGGCGTGTTCCAGCCATTCACCACCTGGCAGTTCTGGGGGGTGGTCGCCGGATTCGTCGCGGTCCGCTGGTTCACGTACTGGTGGGATTGGGTGCGCGGCGCGGAGGCGGCGTTCATGCCGCCGGCCGGCGTGGTCGCTGCGCCGCTGCGCCGCCTCTTCGTGCTGCAGTTCGGCGTGCTCGTCGGCGGGCTCATCGTCTACTGGCCCCTGCGTTCGTCCGGCGCCGCACTGGTCGTCCTGGTCGTCCTCATCGCGGCGGCGGAAGTGGCGCTGGCCGTGTTCGAACGCCTGCGCACGGCGCGTATCCGCGCCGCCGTCGAGGCGGGGGTCAGGGTCGAGCTGCGCCGCGGGCGGCGCGGCTGACGCGGCCCGTCTTGCCTCCGTTCTCCGTGGCGGTCTACCATTGACCACCACGCGGGCGGGATCGTCCTACCCGCGCGCCGTCTCTGCATCAGCCAAGGGGGTGCCGATCTTGAGCGCGAAGGAGCGCGAAACGGCCAACGTGGGCGCTGGCCTTTGGAAAGGCATCGGCATGTGGGCCTGGATGCTCTTCCGCATCAGCGGCCTGGTGCTGGTCTTCTACCTGTTCGTCCACCTCTGGGTGATCTCCCAGGGGCGCGTCGGCGGCGCGGAGTCGCTGAACAAGCTCTTGGAGACCTTCGACAAGCCGCTGCTCGCGTTCCTCGATCTCATGCTGGTGGCGGCCGTGCTGTACCACGCGCTCAACGGCGTGCGCATCCTGCTCATGGACGTCGGCGTGGGGATCAGGCAGCACAAGGCCGTCTTCTGGGCCTGCATGCTCGTGGCGGCGCTGGCGCTCGGCGCGTTCGCCTTCAAAGCCTCCAGCTTCATCCTGGGATAGAGGGCGGACATGGCACTCAGAACCGAGACCCTGGACCGCAGCCGCGGCGGCATGTGGCCCTGGCTGGGCCAGCGCGTCACCGCGGTGCTCGTCATCGTCACCATCATGGTGCACCTCGTGCTCACGCACTACATCGCCATCGGCCAGCTGTCCTTCGACAACATCGGCGACCGCCTGGCCGGCGGCGCGGTGCTCGTCAACGACATCGTGCTGCTGGTGGCGGTCGTCTACCACGCCCTCAACGGCCTGCGCATGGTCGTGCTCGACTGGGGGCTCGCGAGTAGCGGCGGGCGGCGCGTCTTCGACGCCGTGCTGTGGCTCGTCGGCATCCTCGCCATCGTCTACGGCATCTGGGCCCTCTGGGTCTGGGTGAGCTGAGGGGGACGGCATGATCCATCATCAGCTCATCGTCGTCGGCGGCGGCCTGGCCGGGCTGCGCGCCGCCGTCGAGGCCAAGGCGGCCGGCATCGACGTGGCGATCCTCAGCCAGGTCCACCCCGGCCGCAGCCACTCCGGAGCCGCCCAAGGCGGCATCAACGCGGCTCTCGCCAACCACCCCGAGAGCTACGACGACACCCCCGAGAAGCACGCTTTCGACACGGTCAAAGGCTCGGATTACCTGGCCGACCAGGACGCCGCCATCCAGATGACCAGCGACGCTCCGGGCGTCATCTTCGAGATGGACCACTGGGGCTGCCCGTTCAGCCGCTTCGACGACGGGCGCATCGCCCAGCGGCCGTTCGGCGGCGCCGGCTACCCGCGCACCTGCTACGGCGCCGACAAGACCGGGCATTATCTGCTCCACTGCCTCGTCGAGCGCGCCTACGAACGGCAAGTGAAGATGTACGTCGAGGTCTTCGTCACCGACTTCATCGTGGAGGACGGCCGCTGCCGCGGGGTCGTCGCCTACGACATGATTCGCGGCGGCTTCGAGGCGTTCACCGCCGACGCCGTGATCATGGCCACCGGCGGGGCCGGGCGCATCTACGGCAACTCCACCAATGCCATCATCTCGACCGGCGCCGCCGCCGCCGTCGCCTATCACGCGGGCGTGCCGGTCAAGGACATGGAGTTCATCCAGTTCCATCCCACGGGGCTGCTCACCACCAACATCCTCATGACCGAGGGCGCCCGCGGGGAGGGCGGCTATCTCATCAATGATCTCGGCGAGCGCTTCATGAGCAAGTACGCGCCCAAGGCCATGGAGCTGGCGCCGCGCGATATCACCTCGCGTTCGATCACCACCGAGGTCCTGGAGGGCCGGGGCATCGGCGGCAAGGACTACGTCTACCTCGACTTGCGGCATCTGGGAGCCGCGAAGATCATGGAGAAGCTCCCCGGCATCCGCGACCTCGCCATCCACTTCGAGGGCGTCGACCCGATCGAAGAGCCGATCCCGATCACGCCGTGCCAGCACTACACGATGGGCGGCATCGACACCGACGTGAACGGGCGTACCGTGATGCCGGGCTTCTACGCCGCCGGCGAGTGCGCCTGCGTAAGCGTGCACGGCGCCAATCGCCTGGGCGGCAACTCGCTGCTCGAGACGATCGTCTTCGGGCGCCGCTCCGGCGCGGCCGTGGTCGCCGACCTCGCGGGGAGGGCCGGCGGGGGCGACGCCTCCGCCGCCGGCGCCCGCGTGGTCGCCGCGGTGGAGGCCCGCGTGGCGGCCCTTGCCGGGCGCGGCGCGGACGGCCAAGACCCGTACGCCATCCGCGCCGACATGATGGCTACCATGAAGGACCATTTCGGCGTCTTCCGCGAGGAGAAGCAGATGCGCGAGGGCCTCGAGCGGCTGCTCGCGCTCAAGGAGCGTTGCGCGACGATCGGCCTGCGCAATGCTGAAGGTGTCTTCAATCTTGACCTGATCCGCACGCTCGAGCTCGAGGGCATGGTCGATCTCGCGCTTGCGGTGGCCACCGGCGCCGTCGCGCGCACCGAGTCGCGCGGCTCTCACTCGCGCACCGACTACCCCACACGCGACGACGTGGCCTGGCTGAAGCACACCATGGCGCATTACACGCCCGACGGGCCGCGGCTCGACTACAAGCCGGTGACACTGGGGACGTTCGAGCCACAGGAGCGCAAGTACTGATGCCTGAAGCGAAGTTCCATATCAAGCGCTACGACCCCGCCCGCGACGCGAAGGGCGCGTCGCGCTACGACGACTTCGTCGTCTCCTACGACAGCAGCCTCACGGTCCTCGAGGGGCTCTTCTCCATCCAGGAGCATCAGGACGGCTCGCTGGCCTTTCGCTACTGTTGTCGCGCGTCCATCTGCGGCTCGTGCGCGATGTACATCAACGGCAAGTACCGGCTCGCCTGCCAGACCAACCTGCGCCACGTGCACGCCGACGTGATCACCGTGGAGCCCATGCCGCACCTGCCGCTGGTCAAGGACCTGGTCTGCGACATGAGCGATTTCTTCGCCAAGTACGAGTACGTGAAGCCGTGGCTGATCCGCAACTCCCAGCCGCCGGAGAGGGAGATCCTGCAGTCGCCGGAGGAGCGCAAGAAGCTCGACATGCCCATCGACTGCATCCTCTGCGGCGCCTGCTACAGCAGCTGCCCGTCGGTGTGGACCGAGGACAACTACCTCGGGCCCGCGGCCCTGCTCAAGGCCTACCGCTTCGAGGTCGACTCGCGCGACGAGGCGGGGAAGGTCCGTATGCCCGGCTGGGACAACGAGCGCGGCGTCTACCGCTGCCACACGATCACCAACTGCGTCGAGGCGTGTCCGAAGGAGCTCAACCCGACCGAGGGCATCCAGTGGCTGAAGATGGCCGCGGTGCGCCGCCGGCTGTTCGGCAGGAGCAAGTAGAGCCGGCGGCCGGGCGCCGCCTCAGAACAGTCGCGCCGCCGTGGCGATGGAGCACGCCGCGCCGTTGATGCCGAAGCCGTAGGGCCAAGGATGCAGTGCCGTGAGCGGCACGGTCAGCGCGACCAGCCTGCCGATGGCGACGATGCGCACGAGGAAGTTGAGGGGCACCGGGTGCACGTCCTCGAGGAGGCGCTTGTTGATCACGGAGACCACGCCCCAGCTCGTGGCCATCACGAGACCGCAGCCGGCCCAGACGATCGCTGTCTGCGAGATCGCATCACCCCTCCAGGCGCGCATCGTATCGCAGGCGTGGCGCGGGGGGCGAGCGGCGCGGGCGCCGACGGTGCGGGGCGTCGGCAGTGCGGGGGTTATAATCGCTGTAACGCGAGCCCCGTGCCCCGAAGTACCTTGGAGGACCATGAAAACGTCCGTCGGCAAGACCAAGCTCGAGATCGCCTCCGGCGACATCACCGAACTCGAGGTGGACGCGATCGCCAACGCCGCCAACACCGAGCTGCGGATGGGCGCGGGCGTGGCCGGCGCCATCAAGCGCGTGGGCGGCGAGGCCGTCGAGAAGGAGGCTATGCTGCAGGGGCCCATCAAGATCGGCGAGGCCGTCGCGACGACCGGTCACGATCTCAAGGCGCGCTGGGTCATCCACGCCGCGGTGATGGGCGCCGATCTGCAGACCAACGCCAACGCGATCGCCAAGGCCACGCGCAGTGCTCTCGACTGCGCCGAGCGCTGCCAGACGAGCTCCATCGCCATGCCGGCCTTCGGCACCGGCGTCGGCGGTTTCCCCCTGTACCAGTGCGCCAGCATCATGGTGGCCGAGACGGTGGCCTACCTGAAGGCCAAGCCCAACACCGTGCTGCGGCACGTCATGTTCTCGGTCTACACCGACGCGGCGAGGGCGGCGTTCAAGCACGCGCTCGCCGGCGCCAGCCGCTTCTAGTCGACCGGTCGGCCGGGCGGGCATGCAGGGAGCGATCGCCACCACCATCTTCGTGGTGAGCCTGGTGCTCATCTTCGCGGAGTGGTTCCACCGTACCGTCATCGCCATCGCCGGTGCGATCCTCATGGTGGTCGCCGGCAAGGTCCTGGGCTTCTACGCCGAAGGCGCCGCGCTCGACTCGATAGACTTCAATACCATCGGTCTGCTGCTCGGCATGATGATCGTCGTCGCCCTGCTCGAGCCGACGGGCTTCTTCGAGTACCTGGCGCTCTGGGCCGGCCGCGCGTCGAAGGGCCGGCCCCTGGTGGTCTTCCTCCTCCTGGGGGCGGTCACGAGCGTTCTCTCCATGTTCCTCGACAACGTCACCACCGTGGTCGTCATCGCGCCGGTCACCCTGGTGATCGCCAGGGTGCTCGAAGTAGACGTCATGCCGCTGCTCGTGGCAGAGGCGATGCTCTCGAACGTCGGCGGCATCGCCACCCTCGTCGGAGATCCGCCGAACATCCTCATCGGATCGGCGGCGGGCCTGTCGTTCAACGCGTTTCTCACGCACTCTCTGCCGATCGTGCTCGTGCTCTGGGTCGCGGCCGTGATCCTTCTCCGCTTTCAGTTCAGGGGACAGCTGGTCGACCGCCCAGGTGAGCTGGCCGACGCGCTCCGCCTGCATCCGTCACAGGCGCTCAAGCAGCCGCGCGTCGCGCGACGGGTCCTGATCGTGCTCGGACTCGCCGTGGTCCTGTTTCTCTTTCAGGAGCAGCTGGACATCTCGCCCGCGCTCATCGCGATGGGGGCGGCGGGCGTTGCCCTGTTGGTCGTCGGCCCCGACGTTCACGAGACGTTCAAGCGGGTGGAATGGAGCGTCCTCATCTTCTTCTCCGCCCTGTTCGTGATGGTGGGAGGCCTGGAGGCCGCCGGTGTCCTGGCCCGCGTGGCCGAGTGGCTGGGCGCGGCGGCTGTGAGCGTCAATCCGTACCTGCTCGGCGTGGCCGTCATCTGGGTCGTTGCTCTGCTCTCGGCGGTCGTCGACAACGTGCCCATCACGATCGCCGTGATCCCGGTGGTGGCGGGACTGGAGGCGGCCGGAGTCAAGATCGAGCCGCTCTGGTGGGCGCTCGCGTTGGGTGCGGGGCTTGGCGGCAACGCCACCGTGATCGGTTCGACCGCCAACATCGTGGTGGTCAGTATCTCCGAGCGATCGGGGCATCCCATCCAGTCCTCCCAGTGGATGAGGTACGGGATTCCGATGATGCTGGTGACGTGCACGGTCGCCAGCATCTGCTACGTGGCGCTCTACCCGCTGCTGACACGCTGACCGTTCGCCGACGGGGCGGCGTCGGGTTCTGACGACGCATCGTTCGCGGGCTTCTTCCGTGAGAACGCCGCCTTGATCAGGTACGGGCTGACCATGGTCGTCGCCAGCACCATGCCCAGTACGGCCGCGTTGGCGTCTTCACTCACCGCGCCGGAGGCCAGCGCGATGCCGGCGACGACGATGCCCACCTCGCCGCGAGGGACCATTCCGACGTCGACCTCGCGGGCGATGCGCGGACCTTCGGTTCTGGCTCCCCAGATGGCCCTGAGGTACTTGGTGACCACGGCGATCACGGCGATCACGGTGAATGCGACAATCACGGATGGTTGCCTGGCCGCCTGGAAGAGCCGGCCGAGCAGCCGCGCTCCAGCAAACGCCAGGAAGATCTCGAGCAGGATCCGGGTCGTGTGCTCTATCCGTAGCTGAAGTATAGTCGAGCTGGCTTCGCCGGACGCCCCGAGTGGGCCGGGCGGGGGCCGTCTGACGGTGACGCGGGAGGGGGGTGGGTCGTGAACGGGACGCTGACCGACGTGGACGGTCTGTCGGTCGGTCACTGGACCGACCGCGAGGCCGCCACCGGCTGCACGGTCGTGCTGTGCGCCGGCGACGGCGCCGTCGCCGGCGTCGACGTGCGCGGCTCGGCGCCGGGCACGCGCGAGACCGATCTTCTGGATCCGGTGAATCTCGTCGAGCGCGTCCACGCGGTGCTGATCGGCGGCGGCAGCGCCTTCGGCCTGGACGCCGCCGGCGGAGTGATGCGCTGGCTCGAGAGCCGCGGCCGCGGCGTCGAGCTCGGCTCCGTCCGGGTGCCCATCGTGTGCGCCGCCGTGCTCTTCGATCTGCCGGTGGGGCGCCCCGACGTGCGCCCCGACGCGGCCGCCGGCGAGGCGGCGTGCGACGCCGCCTCCACCGCGGCCGTCCCTCAAGGCTCGGTCGGCGCCGGCACCGGCGCGACCGTGGGCAAGGCGCTCGGCTTCGCGCACGCCACCAAGAGCGGTCTGGGCTCGGCCAGCGTCAGGCTGGGCAGCGGCGTGGTGGTCGCGGCCCTGGTGGCGGTCAACGCGTTCGGCGACGTCGTCGACCCCGCGAGCGGCGCCGTCCTCGCCGGTCCGCGACTGCCGCACGGCGGCTTCGCGCGCACGGCGGAGCTCCTGCGCGAGTCCGCGCCGTCAGTCGCCCCGGGGTCGAACACCACGCTTGCCGTCGTGGCGACCGACGCGATCCTGACCAAGGCCGGCGCCGCGAAGGTCGCGCAGATGGCTCACGACGGCCTGGCGCGCACCATCGACCCGGTGCACACGATGTTCGACGGCGACACGGTCTTCGCGCTGGCTACGGGCGTGGCCGCGACGCCGGCCGACGTGAGCGTCGTCGGCAGTGCGGCCGCGGGCGTGCTCGCCGTCGCCGTCCTTGCCGCGGTGCGCGCCGCGAGCGGCCTCGCCGGTCTGCCGTCGATGAGCGAGCTGGCTGCAGATTAGCCACCGCAGGCGGGCTAACGTGGGGGGCGCCGCAGGCGCACCGCACACTAGCTTTCGCCGCCGGGCGTCACGCCCCGCTCCGAGAAGGCGCGCAGCAGGCCGAAGCAGCCGGTGAGCATCATGTCGCCATACGGCGCCGCGTGCTCGAGCGGCAGCGCGCTGCCGGCGAGCAGGGCGCGGCGCGGTCCCGTCGCGAAGAACGGCAACGCGGTCAGGTCGACCGTCTTCGCCGCGGCGGCCAGCACGGCTCCGTGGCCGCCGTCTTCGCGCACCTCGTCGCTGGTCAGATCCCCGGCCAGGAACCGCCGCAGGTACTGCTCGAGACCGGGGCCGTCGAGCTGGCGCGTGTGATGCTCGAACACGCCGGCCAGGCGGCCGCCCAGCGTGACCACGCAGATCGTGTGCCCGTTACCGACGTTGACGAGCACGGCGTCGGTGACGCCCGCCGGGAGCGCGCCGTAGAGCGCCGCCGGGCCGGTGTCGGCGACGAGCGCCGGCCCGCCGCCGGCGAGCTCTTCGGCGAGCGCCGCCGCGGCGCGCAGCCTGGTGAAGTCGGGCGGCGTGTCGGCGGCCGCGTAGAAGAGGTCACCGAGAAGCCGGCCCTCGTCCACGGCGGCCTTCCAGAAGGCGAAGCGGAAGACGCGATTGGAGCCGCGCGGGCTGAAGCCGTGGTCCTGGACGGCGACAGCCGCGGCGTCGAAGCGCGGCTCCACGCCGAGCATCTCGAGCGCGGCGCGCAGGCCGGCCGCGTCGAGGTCGCCGGAGCGCACGTGGGCGTACGAGCCGGCCGGCAGACGGCCGAGCAGCTCTGCGGCAGTACTCTCGCCGACCACACGCGCCCCCAGAGCGCGGACCTTGTCCACGTCGTCGGCGAAGGTCCGCGCCGCCTCATCGGTGGCGACGAAGGCGTGGCCGGCGCCGAGGTGCGCCTTCATGGCGGCGCCGTCGGCGCCGCCGCCCATCGTCGGCCCCGTGAACACGACGGTCTGGCCGCGCCCGGTCGCCTGGGCGATCTGCGCGGCCACCACCTGCGTGCGGGACGGCACGACGAGCTTGACAGCGTTCTCGAGCGGCTGGCCGGGACGCGTGAGGAGGATGTCGGCGGTGCCGGCGCCGACGTCGACGGCGAGGATGCGCGTGCCGGAGTCTCCTGGGGCCGGCGCCGTGCCGGGGGCGCTCCCGCGGCGGCCGGAGGGGGCGGCGCCGTCGGCGCCGCCGCTCACGCCGGCCGCCGGGCCGGCGCCTTGCCGAAGCGGAGCTTCCAGACGTTCGTCATCGCCTCGAGGACGATGTCGTTGCTCATCTTGCTCTCGCCGACTTTGCGGTCGACGAAGATGATGGGCAGTTCCACGACCTTGAAGCCGAGCTTGTATGCGCGGTAGGTCATCTCGATCTGGAAGCCGTAGCCGGCGGCGCCGATGGCATCGAGGTCGATCGTCTCGAGCACGCGGCGGCGGAAGCACTTGAAGCCGCCCGTGAGATCGTGGAACGGGAGGCCGAGGATGGTCTGCGCGTAGAGGCAGCCGCCACGGCTGATGACCTTGCGCGACAGCCCCCAGTTCTCGACACCGCCGCCCTTGACGTAGCGCGACCCGAGCACGAGGTCGGCGCCCTGGTCGATGAGTCGCAGGAAGTGAGGCAGGTAGCTCGCGTCGTGGCTGAGGTCGGCGTCCATCT
>Ga0209585_10000758_pt1 | contig 12573 bp, 15 predicted proteins | sample NGEPerone_FD_185491 | JGI IMG/M metagenome (GOLD analysis project Ga0209585, IMG submission 185491) | Arctic peat soil microbial communities from the Barrow Environmental Observatory site, Barrow, Alaska, USA - NGEE Permafrost154B-one... | ecosystem: Environmental > Terrestrial > Soil >... | reverse complement strand
GGTATGTATAGTGGTATGTCCGTATGGTAGGTTACAGGGTGTATTGCTCGATAAAAATTCTATTGTGGTAGCCTATGATTATAAACGTGGAGAACCTAGAGGGAAAATAGGAAAAAGCACCCAGGTCAAGGTTGAAGATAAGCCGGAAAACAAATGTGATGATTGTGAATCTTCATCATGTAGTAAACAGGAAACACCCGTACCTGTTGCTCACCTAAATGGCGATTGCATTGATTGCTTTGCCTGTGTAAGGGTATGCCCAACCGGAATTGATATAAGAAACGGTACCCAATTGGAGTGTGTGAATTGCACAGCATGTATAGATGCCTGTGATGCTATCATGACAAGTGTCCATAAGCCGGAAGGCCTTATTCGTTATGCATCTGAAAATACGATTAAAGAAGGTATTCAATTAAAGTTTACCAACCGTATTAAAGCATATACTGCCATTCTTACCCTTCTTATTTCATTGCTTGTTTTTTTAATGGTGAGCCGTTCAGATTTGGATGCCACCTTAATGCGCACTGCAGGCATGACTTACACTTCGCTGCCCGATGGGCGTATTAGTAACCTGTACAATTTAAAATTGGCAAACAAGACTCATGATAATATTCCTGTGTTCTTAAAACTTGAAAATTTGCCTGGAGAAATACAGTTAATAAATAACAATAACCCGGTGATAAAAAAAGAAGATTATATAACATTGCAGTTTTTTGTGAAGCTAAATAGAAAGGATGTAATCAACTGGGAAACACCGATAGTTATTGGCTTGTATGATTCTACAAAAAAAATAAAAACAATTACGGCAAAATTTATTGGGCCGGAAGTGTATCAATAAATTTATTAAAATTAAAAACTGAAATTATGAACTGGGGATATAAAATAATGGTGGTGTATATTATTTTTATTGCTGGAATTCTGTTCCTGGTTTTCAAATCCTCTTCGCAAAAAGTAGATTTGGTTACTGATCATTATTATGAACAGGAACTAAAATTTCAGCAAAAAATTGATGAGGCGGTAAGGGCTCAATCGCTATCCTCACCATTAAAATATGATTTAAATAATAATATACTTACCATTTTTTTCCCGGATGAAATGAAGGGAGTGAAATTAAATGCAAATGCTCTTTTATATTATGCTGCAGATGAAACGAAAGATAAAACATATTCCCTGGTTACCGATAATGCTAAATTGGCAATAAATATACCCGTTAGTGACAAAGGGAAGTATGAACTAAAAATGGACTGGGTGGCAGATAGTATAAGCTACTATTCTGAGTATAAATTTTTTATTAAATGATCAGTTTGTTCATTACTGCTTTTATATTAGGCAGCCTCGGAAGCGTGCATTGTATTGGTATGTGCGGCCCATTGGCTTTATCGTTGCCGGTTGTGAATAACAGTGTGCAATCCAAATTGGCATCAACTTTATTATACAATGGCGGAAGAATTGTTACTTATGCTACACTGGGTGCATTGTTTGGTATCATTGGAAGAACCTTTGTACTTTTTGGTTACCAGCAATGGTTGTCTATTTCCCTTGGTGTTTTAATTATCGTTTTATTAGTGCTTCCAAAAAAAATAAAAGTATTTGAGAAAACCAATTTGTTAACCGGGATTTATAATAAATTAAGGGCACATCTTGGAAAATTATTTATAAAGAAAAACTATCACTCTGTTTTTTTTATCGGATTGCTAAATGGATTATTACCATGTGGACTGGTATATATGGCCGTTGCGGGTGCTATTGCTACAGCTTCGGTAATCAAAAGCAGCATTTTTATGGCATCTTTTGGATTGGGCACATTACCTGTGATGTGGGGTGTTAGTTTTTTTGGAAGCTTTATCAATCTAAATACAAGGCAAAAAATACGTGCTGCTTATCCTTATATGATGTTTATAATGGCATGTCTACTCATTATCAGGGGATTAGGGTTGGGGATTCCTTATCTAAGTCCTGCAAATTTTGATACTGCAAAAAATGTTATAGAATTGCCATAATTAATTAGAATTTTAAAAATCATAAAATACTTAAGGCTGCATCCAAAAAACTAAATTATTTTCCATAAATAAAAAAAGACAATCTTAAATCGGATTGTCTTTTGTGAGTGTTGTCCCAAGAGGACAACAAATACTCTTCTTTCGTTTACTCTCATTTTTCTTTATCCTTCTTCAAAATCCTTTATCATACTACATTTGAAAGAAAGTTTCAAAGACAACAGATAAAATAAAACAAAAAAAAACTGTCAATCATAGTGTCAATTGTCAAAATAATGATTATATTTATTGTGTTCAAAATTGATAAAGATGAAAGTCAGATTTTATTTACTTCGTCCTGATAGTAAAACCGAATCAGGTTTATTAGCCTCCATAAGTTATAAGAACGAAAGATTAAGAATTGGTATTGATGAAAGTATCAATCCAAAGTGTATTGGAATGTAAAAACAAACCGCGCAAGAACTACTCCCTCTTTCCCTCAGTCACCTGAATTCAATTTGCGCCTGGAAAATATAAAGGCCGGAATTGAAAAGTGCTATCACAGTTACTTTAATGAGACTGCACAGCCACCAACACCACAACTTTTAAAATCATTAATTCTCAGGAATGTATTGGACAAACAAAAGAAACTTTCATTCCTTGATTTCTATGAGGACTTTATTATTCTAACTGCAAGCGGGTCCAGAATAACCAAAAAGGGAGGCGTTGTAGCGCCGGAATCAGCAAAACAATATCGTGTTGCTTTAAAAAACCTGAAAGAGTACAATCCTAATCTAAACTATAACGATCTTACCCAGGATTTTTATAATGATTACATGAAGTTCCTGAACAAAAAAGGATTAGCATTAAATACAATTGGGGATCAGATTAAGAAATTAAAGGCTGTTATGAATGCAGCATTAATAGCCGGGCACCACAGGAACGAAGCATTTAAAAGTTTTACAAAGCCTTCTGAAGATGCAGAAAATGTTTATTTATCACATAAAGAATTAAAGGAAATAGAAAGCCTTAACCTTACTTCAAATCCTGCCTATGACAGAGTAAGGGACCTATTTTTGATTGGATGTTATACTGGCTTAAGATATTCTGATTTTAGCCGGCTAACACCGCAGCATATTAAGGATGGATACATTACTATCGAACAGCAAAAAACAACGGGCAATGTGGTTATACCTGTCCATAGTGTGGTAAAGAAAATCCTTGCCAAAAACAACGGCAATTTACCGGATGCAATAACAGGGCAAAAATTTAACGAGGTTTTGAAAGAAGTTTGCAAGAAGGTAACAGGTCTTAAAGAGAATGAAAGCAAGCGGAGAACTAAAGGCGGTTTGAAAACAATAACCACTTTACAAAAATGGGAAATGGTAAGCAGCCATACAGCCAGGCGGACCTTTTGTACTAATCAGTATTTACAGGGCACTCCAACACTTACAATCATGAAAGTTTCAGGACATGCCACAGAATCAGCATTCCTAAAATACATAAAGATTTCACCAAAAGAACATGCTGAAAAAATGAGGCAGCTTTGGGATAAAAGAGAAAATCTTTTAAAGGTTGTGTAATACACATGGAATAATCTATCAAAACAAATTTAATCAACCCGTATGTATTTAAAGTATAACTATAAGGATAGCGAAGTTTATGAACATGAACTTCATGAATTAAAAAAACAATTCAGCGATTTAAAGAAAGAAGAATTACTGAATTTATGTGCTAGCCTTAAAAAGTATGTTGACTTGTTAGAAGAACAGAATTCCTTATTACGGTCCTTGACAGAAAATAAGCTTTGCAAAAGGCCAGGGCTTTTTCCCTTAGTAAAAATAACTTCCAAGAAACCTTTAAAGAAACCTTCCATTATCATTGAAATGCCGATGGCTAAATAGTTTCAGATATTCATTCATCATTTATTATAATTTAAATCAAAACTATCATGAAAAGAACAAGCACAAAAATTCCGCCTCAATTAACATCGAAAGAAAAAGAATTACTTAACATCTGCATCCGTATAGGTGATTGGCATTTGGCGACGTTTTTTAGGGATCAGTGTCATGTAATAGGTAAATATTGCATAGGGTGGAAAAGGGAAGGTAAAAGAGATGAAATGCCGATATGGGTTTACATCTATGGCTTAAATGCCATTACTACTAATACCGGGCAACCAATTATTGCAAATTTTTTCATACATTATCAAGACAGAGTTTATCAGGAGTTGGATATTGAAGGAGCTATTGAAATTAAAAATTTGATTAAAAAAGAATTGATTGCAGCAAATTATAATAGAAAAATTCGCTGTGAAAGACAGTCTAAACAAAACAACTTAGAGATTAACAACGCAGCATAATTATCCCATTTTAATATCTGCAAATAACACAAGCGATCTGAAACAGGATTTATAGATGAAATTCTATTTAAAACATTTTTCCTCAAATCTTTTTTACAGGTTTTATATTCAAGTTTGCAAACTGAAAACTAATTAATAACTTTGCATTAATGAAAATACTTGTAAAACGTACTATTCATCATTACATAAACAAATATCCAAACGCTGAAAGAGCATTACAATTTTGGGTAAGCGAATTTTCAAAAGCGGGTTTTAAAAGTTTTAATGAAATAAAAGGTGTTTATGGGAATGCAAGTATCGTAGCGAACAACAGGGTAATCTTTAATATCAAAGGCAATGATTACCGGCTGATAGTATCTATAAATTTTATTCAGCAAGCCTGCTATGTAATCTGGTTTGGCACACACAAAGAATATGATAAAATAAATGCCGCAACAATTGCCTTTGATAAAAAAATACAAAGCTTCAAAACAAAGTAATTATGAAATGGAAAGTATTAAAAACAGAAAGCGATTATACAAAAGCTACTAACAGGCTTATGAAAATTTTTCATGCAGAGCCGGGCACTCCGGAAGGGGATGAAATGGAATTATTAATGGTTTTGGTTAAAGACTATGATGATAAGCATTACGCTATCAACCTTCCAGAGCCATTGGAAGCCATTAAATATAAGATGGAAGAAAGGGGCATGAAGGCCAAAGACCTTGAGCCCATTATTGGAAGTAAAGGCCATGTTTCATCCATCCTCTCAGGACGGAGGGAATTAACATTAAAAATGGCACAGCGATTAAAAGAATACTTTCAACTACCTGCAGAAATATTTTTACATTCTGCATAAGAGAAAAGCGGAAAAAAATTGACTACTGGAAATATTTGTGAGAGGGTGTTAAAGTGGAAAACCCACGTAAATTGTCTAAATTCAGAAGAGAGCTATTACTTATTGGTGTAACCTATTATGAAAGATTATTGGTGTTTGAACATCTAAATAAACCAATAGATCATGTACTTTATTTTCCTGTCTCCAGTGTTGAGTTAGGATTCAATAAAGAAGAAATGGTATCAGTATGGATACTATTAGAAAACTGCAATATTGATGATTTATTAGATACTATTGAAAGTCATCAGAATAAAAAAGCTACTGAAGTTATGCATGGTGAATTTGATAAGATTGAAAATAAGCTGCTGTATAGATGGCAGGATAAGACTCATTTACTTGGCATAGGATTAAGAAATTCAACAAACCAATTATTTATCTATTTTACTATTAAAGAATTTACCCTCTATTAATCTTAAGGTGTAAATGATCGCGCTACTGTACCGCAGAGTGTACCGCAAATCGTAATTATTCATATAATTAATTGAATAATAATATACTTATACTCTGCATTGTTGCCCTGCACGGACATTTCTCGAACCACTTTATACCTGATTTGACAAGACTCGCCAATCTTTTGACGGCATAAGATTGGACGAGTCTTATTTATTTATTTATTGATTATTGAGCAGTTAAAAGCAGTAAAATTCAAATAATGAAACCTGATAAAAATTACCTGGAATTTATCCGCTCTTTGAAGCAGGAGATTATTAATAGCCGGTACCAGGCTGCAAGGCTCGCCAACCGTGAACAATTGCTCTTGTATTTCAAAACTGGCAGGATGCTTTCTGTTAAGGTCAAAGCCCAAAAATGGGGTACTAAGGTGCTGGAACAAATTGCAGTCGATTTACAAAGTAACCTGCCTGGATTGAAGGGGTTCTCCTTCACAAACCTTAAGAAAATGAGGCAATTTTATGAGGCATATCCCGAATTGGAAGTTAGGCCGTCAGCGACGGCCCAAATTGAAAATCCCGATTTAGCAGTACAGCAGAAGGAAGTTAATTTAATTGGGCCGTTGGCAACGACCCAATTGGAGGCATTTTACAGCATCAGTTTTACCCATCATATACTATTGCTAAACCGTTGTAAGAAGGCTGATGAAAGGTTCTTTTACATAGAGCATTCCGCAACCCAATTTTGGTCAGTTAGTATTATGGAACATCAGATTGATGCTGACTTGTTCAAGAAACAGGGAAAGTTGCCGAATAATTTCCAAACGACAATTTCGGAATCTTTGAAGCCATCGGCACTGAAGGTATTTAAAGACGAATACCTACTGGATTTTATTGCTGGTGATGTACTGGACGATGAAAGACACATTGAGCAGCAAGTAGTATTAAACATCCGGAACTTCATTTTACAAATGGGTAAGGGCTTTTGCTTTATTGGTAATCAGTACCGGCTTGAAGTAGATGGGGATGAATTTTTTATTGACCTATTGTTTTTTAACCGTCATTTACAAGCACTCGTGGCTTTTGAATTGAAGAAAACGAAATTCAAACCTGCAGATGCTGGACAACTCAATTTTTACTTGAACGTACTGGATGAAAAAGTAAAACTGCAGCAGGAAAATTCCAGCATTGGTATTGTCCTTTGCAAAGAAAAAAATAATACTGTGGTTGAGTTCGCAATTAAAAGTTTTGATAAGGCTATGGGGGTGGCTACTTATAAAACGTCTAAACAAACGCCGCTTCAAATGAAAGGTATATTGCCTGATACGGACACATTGGCTAAATTCCTGGAATAAACTGATCCATGAAAAGGGTTCACTCAAATTTTGCGGATAGCGTCCGCAAAATTTCACTTCATACATTAGAACGCTATAAATCGATCTGCCATTTTACTGCAACCAACCTGGCATAAATTATTTTCAAACTGGCAACTAAATCTTCTTCACCCGGAAGAACTCCCATTACTAAATCCTTAAATGTTGTCCGGTAGGTAGCCCTTATTTTATCCCAGGTTTCTCCGGGATGTTTGAAAATGATTGCATCAGCAGGGTGATTTGCAAGCCACTTGTTATTATTCTTAAAACTCACCACATCATCATTTCCAACCTTAATCAGCAATTCATCAAAAACAGGGCTGTTGAAAAAATTAGCGACTTCTGTATTTTTAAGCATCATGTGTATGTCATAAATATGCCTCACTTTATTGGCTAAGTCTTTATACGGTTCTTCCGTTTGGGAAAAGCGGACAAGGCTCATAATTTTCTCACACAATGTCCTTTCCTTACTCAATACTTTTACCGTGAATGGCTGCAGATTGTATTGTTCAATCATTTTACTCTGACCTGTTGCTTCCATCATTTCGGTAATGTAACAAGTTACGGCTGCATTTATAAAAGGCTCTGAACTTCCCAGCCAGCTTGCTTCTACAAAGATCTGTTCCCTTACTTGCCCAAACGTTCCCTGAAAGTTTTGTTTATTATACTGATGGGCAGTTTTACGAATCATTCCCAGTTTATTGGTAATGCCTTCTATTTCCACTTCAGGCATCACACTGCTTACAGCTTCTGTTATAGCTTTGAGTTTATTTTTAAGTCTGTTACCAGATTCACCTTTGTTGTTAAGCACCACTATGTCCACATCTACAGAAAATTTATCGAAACTTGTGATAAGTTTTCTTATCCAAAGTAAATTGTTATCCAAAGTAGCCCATAGAAAGTTACCTAGTCCCACTACAAATTTCCTTTACTTGTGATAATCTTCTTGTGATAATATTATGGCTTACATTGTTTATGGAGCGAGATGTTTCGTTCTATAAAACAATGTAAGATGAAAACGGAAAGTAACAACATCAGAATTCTTGTCAAAAAGTGTGAGAACTTTTTGAGAGAAAAAGGCTACTCGGAAGCCTGCATTTCAGTGCATCTGCGCAAATGGGAGCAAGGTATTCAGCAGTATATGGATGACAATTTTATATCTGACTATAATTCAGATGTAGGAGAACAATATTTACTTATTGCGACAAAGAACAGTGCCCCGTCCACCAGTCGAGCAAGGACTCGCAATATACACATCCTGTCAGACTTCCTATCGTCGGGAACCATTCGCAAACGGATCGTTCGTTTGATAGACTACCCTTTACCCGGAGAAATTGGAATAATTGCAGAAAAATTCTTAGAAAGTTTAAGAATAGCAAGACGTTGCGATTTAACTATTAATGAACATCGCCGTATCCTCAGCTACCTTATTGAAAGGCTGTCAATAAAATTAATACACCAGGTTACGGATATAAACGAATCCGATGTTATAGATTTTATTGGGTCAGCACAGCACTGTAAGGATAAGTATTTGAATACTACCCGTCTTTTCTGTCGATTTCTTTATAAAGAAAAATATATCGACAAAAACATAGAGTATATTCTTGGACGAAACAATCTTCCTAAACGTGAAAAGATACCTTCGGTATATAATCCTAACGAAATCAGGCAAATTGAGAGGTCTGTTGATCAGGCAAGTCCTGTTGGCAAGCGTGATTATGCGATATTGTTGCTAACCACCCGACTGGGGTTGCGGGCATCTGATGTCTGTAACCTAGAATTTTCTAATATAGACTGGGATAAGAATACGATTAGGTTAAGCCAATATAAAACAAAGCGGGATTTGGATTTGCCTTTGTTGGCTGATATTGGTGAAGCCATTGTCAACTATCTGAAATACGGGAGACCTATTTCAGATTCTTCCCTTGTGTTTCTGTCTGTGGTAGCTCCCTACCGGGCATTGAATCATATTAGCATGAATGGTATAATAAGTAGAATCATTACATCTTCAGGAATAAAAATAAATAATCGAAAATTTGGTCCACACGCCATGAGGCATACACTGGCAAGCCAGCTTTTAAGTAATGGTATATCGCTACCTATAATATCGGAAACTTTAGGACATGAAAAAACTCAAACAACGATGAACTATTTACGCATAGATCTTAAAAGTTTGGTGAAATGTACGCTTGATGTTCCTCCTGTCAAACAAGAATTTTATGATCAGCAAGGAGGGATCTTTTATGAAAGAGTATAAGTTCAAAAGCGTATTCGCTCCGCATATTAATAGCTTTCTACGGATGAAAGAAGCAATGGGCTTCGGATTAGTTGGGTTCAAAATAAAATTGAAAGAATTTGACTTGTTCTTTATAGAAAATAATGTTACAGATTTATCAATTACAAAGTCCTTAATATCGGAATGGAGCAAAACCCGCGTTAATGATAGTCGCAGGACATTATATGATAAATATTCTGTCATATCTCAGTTTTGCAAATACATGTGCCATATCGGATATTTATGCCACGTACCCCGGCTCCCAAGACGATCCTTTGAAAATTATGTACCCCATATCTTTACCCACGAACAGATACAGCAGTTTTTTGGAGTATGTGATGCATTGGTTAGTAGCTCCAGAAATATGGACTGTATTTTATTCGCGCTTCCAGCCTTGTATCGTCTCCTTTACAGTACGGGTGTACGGATTGGTGAAGCTATATCGTTAAGAAATAAGGATATTGATTTTGGACGTCAGTATATCATTATACGAAAAACTAAGAATCAACAACAAAGATTGGTTCCGCTTAACTCATCAATGTTGCAAACGCTGCTTCAGTATAAAGAAGCTCGCGATAATCTACCCTTGCAAAATATTGTTGATTTGGACAGTTATTTTTTTATTTCACCATCAGGGCATCGATTAAGTAATGGAGCTGTTTATAGATGGTTCAGAGTGATTCTAAAAAAGTACGGTATACCTCATATTGGGAAAAATCATGGACCCAGGGTTCATGATGTCCGTCACACCGCAGCCGTGCACTCTCTGATGAAACAAGTTAAATCGGGAGCGGATATTTATTGTGTTCTTCCCATAATATCTGTCTTCCTTGGACACAAAACAATAAAGGGGACAGAAAAATACGTAAGACTTACACAGGAAATGTTTCCCGAGATCATAAAATTGGAGCAATCCTTAACCTCGTTTGTGTTTCCATCACAGCGAATAATAGAAATTAATTATGAAAAATAATTTTGCAAAATACATAACATCGTTCTTCTTGGAATACCTATCCGGAGAACGGGGAGCCAGTCCTCATACAATCAGGTCATACAGTAATACCTTCATCTTACTTCTGAATTATATGGATGAAGTAAAGCATGTAAAAGCTGATAAGTTGGTTTTGACCCATATTAATAGGGAAGTCGTATTAGGTTTCTTGGATTGGTTACAGAACAACAGAAAGTGTGGAAATGCTACAAGAAACCAACGTTTAGCTGCATTACATGCCTTTTTTAAATACATGCAATATGAAGATATCCAGCATTTAGAACAATGGCAAGAGATTTTGTCCATTAAGGTTAAGAAGGGTGGAAAAAGAAGTGCTGTTAACTATCTTTCTATTGATGGTATTAAACTACTGTTGGAACAAATCCCAACAAACACAAAGTCTGGAAGAAGGGATCTGTCTATGATTGCATTTTTATATGATAGCGGAGCAAGAGTGCAGGAGCTAATAGATCTTACACCAGTATCATTGATGTTAAATAAGCCCTGCTACGTTACGCTGTTCGGTAAAGGCAGCAAAAAAAGAGTTGTACCCTTGCAAGATCGACAAGTGTCTTTGCTTCAGAATTATATGATGGAGAATGCACTGGATAATCCTTCCTATAACCAACGGCCATTATTCGCTAATAATCGAGGAGGAAAACTCACGAATGCTGGTGTTACATATATATTGGCTCAATATGCAAGAAGCGCTCGTAAAATAAACCCTGAACTTATTCCGGACAGAATTAGTCCCCATAGCCTGCGACACAGCAAGGCTATGCATCTGTTGCAAGCAGGCGTAAATCTCGTTTACATAAGAGATATGTTAGGGCATGTCTCTATACAAACCACTGAGATCTATGCGCGTGCCGATTCAAAACAAAAAAGGGAGGCGTTGGAAAGCGCATATATAAACATTATACCGGTTAATGCGGAGGAGGGGTCTTGGGAAAAAGATTCTAAACTAAAGGTATGGCTGAAAGGATTGGGAAAATAAAATTGCAGAATTATTATCCAAAGCTATTTTACAAAGTTGGTAGCTTAAGTTATTGATCAACAACCTCCATTTTTATTAACTTTGGATAAGAATTTACTTTGGATAAGAAAACCTTTCTATCAGTTTATGACATTTTGAAAGTGCTGTACCACCTTTAAAAACAGCCTCATTGGCTATTGGCGAATGAAAGATGCTGTGTAAAGCAACTGTTACCCAATAATCTTTTTCAATATAGATTTCCGGAATACTAAACCGCTGTGCCGTTGCAATAACCGCATCCTGAAAAAGTTGTTTGTTGGTATGTAAATTCATAGTTACCTGATATTCCAATATTCAATATTAGAAAGTTGCTTTTTATTTATTCCGAATTCATAAATAGTAAGGGGATTGATACTTTTCTTTAAATCTACAACAGGTTTTCCCGGATTTATTTCATTCAATATTGCCCCGGTAAATGCCCTTACCCGTGGCGGATATTTAAGCGCTATATCTATAAGCTCTTTCATTTCTTTATTGGTAAGCCCTTTTATTTTTTGGAGCATAAACTTTATTACCTGGCTTTTTTCTGCGTCGGGGATTGTTTTAAAATCCTTTAGCACATCCAGTAATTCCATTAAATAATAATTGTCGTTCGTTACATCCACATAACTTTTTACCGGCTTTACCTGTATGCTGCCTATTTTGGTAACAATACGCTTGCTCCTGCTGGCCACCCGAATATTTTTAGGCACCTGTGTTGTTAATCCCATTCTGTTGTACAAAGACGTGCCAGTGATATAAGCAATACGCTTACCATCTTCAAAAAGATAGGGCTTTAATAGTTCTTCTTCTTTTGGTTTCAGGTTGCCGAATGCCGTCTTTTTGGGCTTGTAGAATACTCCTGTTGATGCCCTGTTAATAAGCCCCTTTTTTATTAGTCGTTCAATGGCTTTGGCTGCGGCAGGGTATTCATCCTGGGCAATAGCCAGCCCTTGGTACTTGAATGTAGTACCATCGGGCATTTTATTAATTCTTGTTTCTATTTTTTCGGCCACCTTCATAAAGGCTATTTGAGGTAGACAAAGATAAAAAGTATTTTTAAAATGTCAAGTATTTAGTGCATAATACTTGACATTTTAGTTCTGCATTGCCTTCAACCTCTCCACCTCCTCCCCAATCAACTGCTTCACCTCCATCTTCACCTGGTAATAATTATCCATCACTTGTTGTTGGGTAACGTTAGATACTACTGGAATGTCTTTATACCGACTTATTTCCTCATTTAATTTTTTAGCATCATTAATAATCTCGGCGTGAAACATTTTGAGCTTAATTTTTTCATCCGGGTTATCTG
>Ga0209585_10000757_pt1 | contig 12581 bp, 12 predicted proteins | sample NGEPerone_FD_185491 | JGI IMG/M metagenome (GOLD analysis project Ga0209585, IMG submission 185491) | Arctic peat soil microbial communities from the Barrow Environmental Observatory site, Barrow, Alaska, USA - NGEE Permafrost154B-one... | ecosystem: Environmental > Terrestrial > Soil >... | reverse complement strand
GAATAGTCCTATTTTACCAGTGGGTTTATACTTTCTTGACATTGCTTGATGGTTATCTGTTTTTCAATAGCCAAATATAACATATTTATTTGATATACTGATATTTAAATTATAGAACCTCCCTTTAGAGACTCACCTGTCAATGCAGCTTTTAAAGTCGCTTTTCTAAGAAATAAATCGATAATTAATTCCTTTTTATCATTGTCAAATGAAACATCCACAAAAGTAGGAATGTATTCTGGTAAGTCTAATTTGAAAGTTTCAAGTATTTTTACAACTATCTCTTTTTTAGAAGGATCAGACTTTATTAATTGTTCACAAAAGGAAATAATGGTTGGCCAAAAATAATTTTCGAACTTAACCTTATTAGTTAAATAACGATATATATTAATGGCAATTTCATTCAGGTCGTAAAAAGGAATTCTAAAATTTCTTATCTTTTCAAGTATCATTAATTTGGCATAAATTGGCAGATCTACCGATCTTAACCATTTTAGAATTTCTTCATTTTCAGAATGATTTAAAACGTTATCAATTAGATTTTTTGTGGCATTAAATACTGCCATTTTAGGTGACCATCGTTTCAGCCAATTAAAAGCTTCTAGAGGACCAAATATGCGAAGATTTGCTTCGGCGCCATTCGCTATATCTTCATCTGTAATATTATAATTTTCATATTCCTCTGAATTCTTCTGGCTTTGCCTCCATTGCATCCATTTTTCAGCGTTACTTAAATGCTTAATTGCATATTCAACTGAATTTGAATCTCTTGAATATATCGCAGCCAACTGGTAATTAAAAGAACCTGCCCATGATTTTCCTTCAGATTGTAAATTTACCTTTTGCAATGATTCTGTTTCTCCAAATGACACCACTAAATCAACATTCCTAATAAGTAAATTTCTTATAGCAACATCCGTTTTTGCAACTTCTGCTGCGATAAAAACAAGTTTGAAAAAGGTAAGATTATCAGCGACTTTACTACAAACCTTCATCGCCAATTTAGTCCTTTCAATATATACTTCCTTATTTCTTATTGGATCAATGGGCAAAGATCTGTATTCCTCTTGTAGAACTATATCTTTTAGTTTTTTTTCATTGTTTGCCTCAAATAATGCAATACCTAGATTAATTGATGCATATTCGTCCGTATTTGCCTTTTCAAGAAATAAATTGGCAATTCCTTTATGCGTTTCCACATTTGGCATGTACTTTTGTCTTATGAAATTTTCAAAATCTTCATCCCTAAACGACAATTGCTTGTTGCCTAAGACCAATCCATGCCAAATATCAGTTGATAAATCTAGAAGTAATTCTTCACTTAATCCTGTAAGTATTTCAATATATAAAATTGATACTGGACGTGGTAATGTGATTAAATTTGTGAAAAAATCATTTAGCATTATTTGTGCATTGGCGCCTAATTTTTTCCCTGCCTCATGGATTCGATCTTGAATTAAATCCTCTACAGATTTACCATTGGGTTTTAAGTAATTAATAACCTCATCAATACCTACTTTTTTTAGGCCCAATACATATGTCTGAACTCTTGGAATACCATTTGTTAGTTTGTGAAAATCTTGAATTTCAAATTCTGTACTTTCAGGAAAGTAGTAAGTTAAATTTGCTTTAGTCTCTTCATAATTGAAAGGCTTTAAAGGTAGGTCGATATAATTTCCAGGAAGATTCAAAGAATGTATTCTATATGTTCTTGAAGTTACAACAAGTCTAAAGCCATTAGGGATTGGTTCATTAAGTAAATCTTGTATAAAACTTGATGTTTGGTTTTTCTGTGCCGCTGTAATACTATTATCGGCAGCATCAACAATCAAAACTAAAACGGAATCTGGATTTCTCTTTTTTAAAATGTTTACGGCAGATTCAACTCGTATCTTAAATTCTCGCATAAGAATATGTGAATCATTATCCGAACTCAATAAAAAAGGTGATCCTATCTTCTTTGCAATCTCATTGGCGATTTGCAGCAAAGCTTCTTTATGCAAATGCCGACAATCTGATGGATTAAGATATGCCCCAGCTCCATAACAATCAAACAAAATTACTTCTGAACCATCTGGAATATTTTTTTGAATAAGCTGAGAAATAATTGATTTACCAATTCCTGCACCACCATGTATACATATAGGATAACCAGATTCATTATTCAATATTTTGCTGATTAAATCTTTCACCTGATTTCTTTCAACTAAATTTTCAAGTAATTCAAAATTCTGTGAAACAGGGAAAAGCCTTTCCATACTCATTTGGAAACAATGTAAAAGGTCAATTTCTGTAATTTTATTCTCACCTTTGGCAATGGCGTCGGGTAACATTTTTCTCCATACCATATGAAAAAGAGAATCATGCTGAACTGGATTATTTATACCAACATCCCTTATTGCCGTTATTATTTCTATTTCCTGATAGTAACTAGAACGAGTACCACAGTCCTCAAAATTTAGCAATCTCAGAAAGTCTGTAAACTCAACTGAAGTTAATTTTGATGCTTCTAGTAAAGAATTCAGTGTGGTTTTTTGAGAAGGAAATTCTTTAATCAACGTACTGATAAATGTTTTAGAGTTTTTTTTATCTAAGAACTTTTGAAAGTTTAAAAAGATCTGGTTTTGTGCTAAACTAAGGTTTCTATTACTGACAAGTTTTAGTGTTAATTTCTCCAACACTAATTCCCGTCCATAATTAATTAAAAATGTTTTAAAGATTTGGGCAAGTCTGTGAATAATAGACCCATCAAATGACCCACTCTTTTTCCCCTGACTTAACTTCGCGAATGTCCAATTTACACTTGCTCTCCGTGTGCTATATTTCAACTGTGAAACTAAAACCTTGTTTGCGCTTTCAAAATTTTCTCCGCCAAAATATTCAGCAATGTCTACACCTAGTAATTTGTCTCCATTAGGATCTATTGTGTTGGCATTCTTTGGATCAATACCTTCTATTGTGATGGCTTTCAATCCATTTTCCTTGAAATTTAAAAGATCAAATGATTTTTTTATTGTCCAAAGAACATGATAATCATCACCGGCGTTTGATTCTGGAGCTTCTGATATTTTTTTTGTAGTTTGCACTTTTTTAATTTTTTGTTAATATTCAGAATTGGCATAATTGTAACTCGTCTCTTTAATTTGTCGAAAGTTGAAATTTGCCTGAAACTTCTACATCTTTCAAAACAGCCTTTTAATAATTTAAATGTGCTTTCATCAGGTTTGTTTACACAATAATGATTAATATTCATTCTTATTATTACCAAAGAAAGTAATAAATAACTTTATTTCAATTTATTTTATTGAAAAATACCAGGATAGTGAATATTTCAAGTTGTACTGTATAACACACTCCACAGCACCGCTTTTGAAAGTCTCCATTGCCATGGCTTTCGCAATCATCATCTAATAGGGCAGCAAAAAATTGAGTATTGTTATTCACCGATTACAAACAGTTTCTTCTATTCTTTGACTTTAACAAGTAATTATCTGCTTCTGCCTTGATTTCATAAATGGTTTTCCTCCTGCCAGATTTAATCCATTCAACCAAATCAGTCCTAATAAAATATACACGTTTACCTTTTTTGTTACATGGGATTCCCATTTTGTGAATGAGTCCATAAATTGTTGGGACTGATAAATTAAGAAATTCAGCAGTTTCCTGTACAGTCAATAATTTGTTTTCTTCCAAAGCTGGTCCATTTTTTTGTTTTAGTAGAAATTCAATCCGATTTAAAGTCTCTAAAATCTGTGCAACAGCTTTTGGTAATTGTTCAAATGTAAGTTCCATAGTATTGATATTTAGTTATAACATGAAATAACCCAAAAATTCATAAAATGGCAAGTGTGTTTTTACTGACTGGTGGATAAACCTTTACGGAAAGATTTAATTTAAAGTTATAAGATAGTGAATATTCCGGTCTATAGTGTACAACAGATCCTGCTCTTTAGTGGTTACAGGTCATCATAGTTTCAAAAAGTTGGAAAGTGTTATTTATCAAATACAATAATCTTAAAAGTCAATACAGTGTAAATAAAATTCAGTTAATTTTGAACCTTTCATAAGTTTAAATTAGCATTTGTAATGTACATTACCAACATGACTCATTTCATTGATGAAACTGGGAATATTCCTACCCAGATGCCAAAAGAAGCAAGGGAATTAGCCAATTTTATGGCATTGGTAGTTGATGAATCAACTAAAGAATATGATTCATCAGTTGTCTCTACCTCTCTCAGGTGTTTCAAGAAAAAATGTTTTGGGACAATCAGTAGTGAGTTTCTTATTGAAAATGATGAGATACATTGGGCATGTACAAAATGCAAGAATGAAGGAATAATAAGTGACTGGCAGAGTACAAGATGGGATAATAGGTAAATTTAAAACTTTGTTATTTGGGAGGTTGTAATTTTGGATCATTCTCAAACCAATTTCTTTCAGACTTTGGTTTCACCTTATGATGATACCCTCCAGTAAATTTTACCGGACTGGTTTCAATCAATAATTTTGCTCCAACAGGTTTCACCATTGAAGGATCATTCATTCCCTGGATATTTACCATATCTGAAACAGGATAAGCATTCATCTTTTCAGATGGATAAGGGACAAGCAATCTTAAAACATCAGACAAATGGTTTGAAGATTTAATCCATTGCAATTCATTTGATCTGGAAAGGATTACAGGCATTCTTTTAATACCAATGCTTTGTAATAAACTATTGGCTGTTGTGGTAATTATTGCATATGAGTAAATAATTTCCTCTGATTCAGGATTTTTCCAGCCATCATAAATTCCTGCAAATGAAAATGGTCTATTCTTATTCTGAAGGTAAACTAAATAAGGCTTATTTTGATCTGACCATTCATAATAAGCATCAGCCACCACTATGCACCTTTGTGACTGGATTGGCTTCATAAAAGCTGGTTTTAAGAAGATTGATTTTGACCCATTGTAAGATGGATCATTATTTAGGTTCTTATCTCCTTCAGCTCTTGCATTAATTAAATTCAACGGCTCTTTTGAAAAACATGGAGTCATCCCATAATTGAAAACCTGAATTAAATTCTGATTTTGGCTTGTAATGACATATGAACTATCACCAGATGAAACTGAAAACATTTTGGGAATTGCCATTATATTTGTTTCAAGCCTGACATTAAAGCTGTTTTCAATTGTTTCAAGATCACTTACCAAAATGAATTTCTTGCACATGATTACATTTTCATCATTTATCCGATTGTAATATAATCAATTTAAATCAAGTGGATAATCACATTGGTTAATTAAGCTTTTTTTTCACCAGGATATTAGATTACAAGTTCAGGGTAAATGAATTCTGATTATTCCGAGCAAAATGGATTACCAATTCAAGAACAATGTTTGGATTGGTAACTTTGCCACATCTTCAATATTCAGTGAGCAACATGGTTACGAAAAGTTGAGCAGTCTATTTACGAAAAGTTGAGCATTGTTATTTACCAGTTACAAAGTAAGATTATTAAATATAATCTACTTTAATTTAATAGTATTGATCATACGACTCCTTCTTTAGAATTATTCAAAATTAAAAGTCCTGAAATTATTACCGAGTACCTTAATTAAGACGGCAGGATCATTAAAACCATTGGTTTTACTTTAGTAGGAGAAGTTTTGATTTTGAATGTTAATCCTATTGAGTACGGATCTGAAAAAATAGCCACTGTCAGTTGTACCGATGGTGAATTGCACTTTGTTCCTTTTGATTCCTTAGTCTTTTTAAAAGAAAAGGAGTAGCCAGTTGACTACTCTCTTTATAATATATTTCAATGTCCCATATTTGAATTAATCCTTTATGCAGCGAACTGACATTCCTCCAGTCTTTGGAGAGAGTGAACTATAAAAGAAAGTTCTTTGATCATCTATTCATATACTTTTGTATTAGCGATAGTAATTCATCTTTCTTTATTGGTTTTGAAATATAATCGTTGCATCCCGCTGCAATTGCCTTTTCTCTGTTACCAGTTAGTGCAAAAGCAGTTTGAGCAATGATAACCACGTCTTTGTTGAATTGCCGTATTTGCCGGGTAGCTTCATATCCGTCCATATCAGGCATTTGTATATCCATCAGAACTAAATCAATGTCAGAATTATTACGGCACACTTCAACGGCTTTTGTTCCGGTTGCTACATTGATAATTTCTTTTCCAAATTTCCAGACTACAATTGAAATGAGTTTATCAGATGATTCATCGTCTTCAGCAATTAATATTTTCAGCTTTTTCATCTGGTTTTCTTCAACATCAGCCTTAACAATATTTTCAACAACTGTTTTTTCTTCATGTTCAGTATTGTAAGGTAAAGTGAAATAAAAGGTTGAGCCTTTCCCCTCTTCGCTTTCGACCCAGATTTTGCCACCAAGCATCTCCACATAGGCTTTGGCAATCGACAAGCCTAGTCCTGCACCCTCATAGGCCCTTCTATTGCCAATATCAGCCTGAATGAAACGTTCAAAAATGGCTACCTGCCTGTCTTTGGGAATCCCAATTCCTGTGTCTTTCACGTAAAACACAAGGGTTTCATCCCTTTTTATATAACCCAATTCTATTGAACCTTCCTTGCTGTATTTAATAGCATTTTTAACAAGGTTTGTAAGGATAGCATATAGTTTTTCACGATCGGTTTTAATATTGGATTCTCCTGATACCAAACTATTTTTATAGGAAAACTGCATTCCTTTCCCTTCAACATCTGGTTTGAAGAACGTATAAATGTAATCGATTTGCTCATTTATATTCGAATTCTGAATGTTAACCTCCAACAGACCCGATTCTACCTTTGAAATACTAACAATATCATTGATAATATTAAGCATGCGAGCACCACTTTTCTCGATAATCTGGATGTACTCTTGTCGCTCTGTTCCTGTTAAGTTTGGTTCTTTCAGTAGTTCGGCAAAGCCAAGAATGCCATTCATTGGGGTACGGATTTCATGACTCATATTGGCCAGGAAAGCTGATTTCAAACGGTCGCTTTGCTCGGCGTGTTCTTTGGCTGCTATCAGATCTAAGGTTAGCTTCTTTTGTTCCGTAATATCGAGATTAATTACCTGATAATGCTTGATCCCATTCCACAGAACTTCTTTTCTCGAAACTTTTACATGGCGGATTTCCGCATTTTTACGTATAATACTTACCTCATAATCAAATACCTCATGTCCATTTTTTCTTTTTTCTTTTCTTTCCTGATGTTGCGCATAACTTTCGGGAGTGTATCTGTTTATTGCCGGTATACTTCTGAATTCTTCCAGACTGTTGATTTTATAAATATCAAGGAAGGCTTTATTTACATAAATTGTTTCTCCTTCGCTGGAAATAATATGTATCCCCAAAGCAGATTCTGAAATGGAACGATGGAAATTTTCTTCCGATTGAAGAAGTGCTTCTTCCGCCCGTTTGCGTTCGGTGATGTCTAAAATAGAAACGATACTTTGTTTGGTGCCGGATATCATACCGATATTAAGAATGACATCCAGTTTTTCTCCCTGTTTATTAAAAAGTTTTACTTCATGTTTTTTTGGAGCTAAATCTGGATTTTGACGTCTGAGGTGGTGGTTCTTCATTATCTCCTGCAAACTCTCAGGGGCAAAATATTGATTCCATTTCTGTCCAATAATTTCAGTAGGATTATATCCCATAATGGAATAACACTCATTGTTTGTCATAAGGATAATGCCATTCTCGTCACCAATAAATGTTGCTGTGCCGGTAGATTCAAAGATTTCCTGATACTTAACTTTACTCTCCTGCAATGTCTCTTCCAATCTCTTGCGCTCGGTAATATTTGATGCTATCCCATCAATTCGTATTAGTTTTCCGTTCGTGTCGAGGGTGGGTTTCATTTTTGCTTCAATCCATCGTATTTGGCCATCTGCATGAACTATCCTGTACTCATGATGAAGGTTCTTCCCTGAAAATAAAACCGGATAACCGGCATCAACTATTAGTTTATCTTCCGGAACTATGATTTCATACCATAACATTGTATTATTGAAAAACGCTTCCTGGGAATAGCCGAACATTGCTTCGTGTGCAACAGAAACCTGAAGCATTTTGTTATGAATCACATCTACCGAAAAAACAGCTAGGTCCAGATTGTTATGGAGATTTTGCAATTCACTATTAGCTTGTTTATGCGCTTCCTCCGCCCGCTTGCGGTTGGTGATGTCTTTATCATATAATGCCTTTAAGGAATTATTCTCATACTTTAATTCCTGTAACTCTTTTATAAGTTCTTCTTTGGTTTTGTCCTGAATGTCCATAGCAAAGTTTGTTTAAAATGTTGAACTTCCTGTTACCGTGTCTTTTTTAGCATTGGCTATAACTCTTCTATACAAACGAATTTTCCGTACAATAAATTCCAAATCATGGTAGCTAAGTATGGTTTTAGTTGTTTTCTATTTTTAAATGTAAAATCATGCATACCAAAATTATGATTCAAATATACTTGTTTATATTACAAACTTATCGATAATAATTTAATTAGATAAAGGACGTAATATTTTTTTCAATATGCTTTCTCTTTATCCAAAAGAAGAAACACCATAAGATTATGTAACTCTAAAGTGCTTCTCACAATGACAACTAATGATGTTAAGGTTTGTTGCGTTCTACTGTTATATCACTGTATTTTAACAATTGAGTGGAATATATTCTGGTAGAAACAACTGTCCACTGTCCAAATCTCCTAAGGAATCTGGACAGATGGACACTATAATTAAAACAGAAATCTGTATTCATTTTTATTTCCTCCTTACTAACAAATCATATAAAACAATACTTTTCACCAATGAGTATTGTGAGGATAACCATAAAATTCCATTCTCCCACTAACAGTGTATGAAGTTCCACCATCATCAACTAATTTTATTTTAGAAAACTCGACTGTCCTTATGCTATTTATAAGTGAATATTTTACGTTCCCAGAGTTGGTCTCTGATCTTAATCTATTTAAAATTGCTCCATTATTTTTAGATAATATAATATAGGCCTCAGCATATCCAGTAGGTTCATTATCAGAACTATTAACAATTACATAGTTACTTTTGGAAAGATTATTATCCCATATAGTAATAATAATTTCAAGATTAGTGTTTGGCAAACCTGCAATTCCTGTTGAAAATTGTTTATCAGTCATTGAAAATTGATACCCTGGTTCACCCCAAGTTCCATATTCCAATATAACATTTGAATTTGTGGCATCTATAATCCTTCTATCTCCATTGATTTCAATGAAATTTCCGCTTGAAATTGCCTCCTCACCTTTCTTGCAACTTATTGTAAACGTAAGTATTAATCCTAATAATATTAAAGGGTAAATCAAAATTAAACTTTTCTTTTTCATTGTTACTTGATTTTATATTTAGTTCTTATTGAGTTTGCCATAAAACTGGCTTCATACACTATCGCATTTGTTTCGGGTTTATCTTTAAGAAGTTTAATGACATTGTTATCAGACGGGTAACCCGCAATTGCTATTGTATTACCAATAACATTGGTTGCTGCCAATGCTCCAGTAGAGCTTTCCTTGTTTGAAATAATGTTAAAATATTTATACCCATTTTGAATAGTCAGTTCAGCACATCTTAATAAGCAGAAATCATTCGCCATTTCAGTCCTTGTATAACCATTACCTTGAAACCTAACAGAAAAAATATCGGAGGCTAATTGAGTTTCTGAATAACCTCCAGTCACTGCCTTTGCTTGGTATCCAGTATGTCTGGTTAAGGAGCAACTACTAATTAAAATTGCAACAATGAGGAAAATTTGCGTTGTAATAAAAATGTTTCTTTTTTTCATAATTTGTTTTTGTTAAAATGTATTAATCAGAAATTTACGATTATTGCACATCATAGGAAACGTTTTGCTGCTATTTGTGACTTTTTAATGGTCGAAATAATCTTTCCCTCGTCAATACCAATTTGCTCAAAAATAGTAGTCATCATATTCAATTCTGTTTCATTTGGACTTCCATCACAATTAATCAAGTCATAAGCCACGACAACTAAAAAGTCTTTTATTGATTGACTTAATGGTTTAAGGTCATTTACCAATCTTGACTGTCCTTCTAATTCTAAATAATCCAGACTTTTGTCACTTCTTACACCTAAGATACTAACATAGGTATTTAAGAATTTCATTTCTTTGGTGCGGTCACCCTGTCCTTTATCACATACAGCAATAGTTACCAATAAATTCATTACTGACATTTTTTGATTTGTAGTCAGATCTGCAAAGACTTTGGAAATTGGGTTTTCTACTTTCTTTTTAAAAAAATCAAACATTTTGCTTATTGTTAATTAGTTGGAAATAATTTGTTGAGTTTTGAGTTAAGCTTAAGGAACTTTATATATAGAAATTTAGGAACAAAAGCGTTTTTCTCATTACTATTAATTGTTAAATTCAGTATTCATTCAGAATAATTAAATGTAAATGTAGGGATTTATCCCAACCAATAATCAAGAATAAAAGAAAATCTTCGTGATCATAAATGAATACGGAGATTTTCAATAATTTATCTGCAAAAATTGGTACTCGGATTAGGATATTACGAGAGGCCAAAAATATGACTCAGCAAGATTTAGCTGACCTATGCAACTTTGACAAAGCTGATATGTCCAAGATTGAATCAGGGAAGGCAAATCCAACAATTAAAACCTTATTGAAAATCAGTCAGGCATTAGAAGTGCAGTTTTCAGTTTTATTTCAAATTGAAGATATTTAAGAGATATAGATCAATAAGTATTTAGTTATTAGCTTATCAGAAAAGGTTGATATTGATAACACTGGTGATGTGTAGAAACTTCTCATATCACCAAAGTAAAAAATTCAATAATTTTCAATTGTTGAATCCACACTAATCAACGGAATATTCAATTTCAAAATCAATTACTTTCAAGCTTAGTCTTTTTCTATTTAACGCCTTCTTTGTTTGATGCCTTTTCTTGTAATCTCAACTCCAATAGCTCAATATAGATATTCAACGACCATTTATCCATCATTTCATCAAGATTCCAGAACGTAATTTCTACTAATGCCTTATCAATCAATTTAAAATACCATTGATATAATTCATTGGATTTTTCCTGGAAGCCCACAAGGTCTAATATTTCCTGACTAATATTTAAGGTATATGAAGAACAATCAAAACCTAAATCTCTCAATGAGTACATTAAACATTTATTGCGTAGTTCCTCCCGTATCAGGTGAACTACAAGTTCTTTATTGTTCATAATTATTTATTTAGATTTTTGACAATGAATCAACTAATAAAGCTAAGTGAATAAACTTTCTTGTCACAGAAAGGCTTATCTACAAATAGCTGTGCTTCTTTTGTATCATATTAAAACCAATCTAAATTGGTTAAGTATGCTGTCCACTGTCCAAATCTCTTAGGGTAATTGGATAGTGGACACTTAAAATTCAATATTGCACATACCACAACCTTTATTTTTTTGGATGTTAATATGGTGGAAAATGTGGCTGGCAATTGTTCCTCCTAAATTTTCTCCGTTTTTAAGTTGAGAATCCAATTCTATTTCTAATTCAGATAAGGATTTCCCCTCTGTCATTTCTCTTAATTCCGTCATTTTTAATATGATTTTTAACAAAGGAAAGAGGGCTTTCACCCCCTTTCTTTACAATCAAGGATCAGCATCTTGCATACTGGTTTAATAACTAATCTTCATCTGGAAACATAATAGTAATAGCAGGGTTTGGATCATCCAGATCAAGAGGCCCAATCACCGCTCTAAGGGTAACATCTCTTAGTAGTCGATTGCCTTCACAGACTTTTTCGTATTTAGTCCAGTCACCTGCATTAGGGAGTTGACAGCAGAACTGAAAATTCAATTCTTCCGAATCCGTTTTTCTGGCTTGTAGCGCAAACATGAAAAGGATGTCCCATAGTCTGCCTTGTTCGTCTTGATGGTTCATACCTTTCGGAACTTTCACGTACTTGTCGTAAACTCCCTTAGTAAAGAACACTGGAAAGATAATTCCAGCCTCTTTTGTTATCTCTGGCGGAATTGCCACTTGAAATCCATCAGCTAGAGCTTCTGCTCTCGTGTAACTTGAAATGATTTTCCAATTGTTTAAATTCATGACATTTTGAACGTTAATTTTGATTATGATTTAATGGTCAGAGTAAGCCTTCATCAGCAAAAGAGAAAAACCCAGATTGGGTAACAATAATGTGATCTATCACTGGTATCTCCATTACAGTTGCTGCTTCTTTAAGTTGCCTTGTAATCTTCTTATCAGCATCACTGGGTTCTAGATTTCCTGATGGGTGGTTGTGACAAAATATCAAAGAGGTGGCATACTTCTCTAAGGCTGATTTCAATACCAGACGTACATCAATGACTGTTCCTGTCATACCTCCCATGCTGAGCTTGCTGGAACAAATGATTCCATTTTTACGATTAAGATAGATAACCCAGAATTCCTCATGGTGCAAATCACCAATCATAGGACGGATATAATTGGCAGCATCTTTACTTCCTCTGATCTGACCATTGTCTATTGCCTCTGACTGATTCCTT
>Ga0209585_10000755_pt1 | contig 12605 bp, 6 predicted proteins | sample NGEPerone_FD_185491 | JGI IMG/M metagenome (GOLD analysis project Ga0209585, IMG submission 185491) | Arctic peat soil microbial communities from the Barrow Environmental Observatory site, Barrow, Alaska, USA - NGEE Permafrost154B-one... | ecosystem: Environmental > Terrestrial > Soil > Wetlands... | reverse complement strand
CGACGCTCAACGGGTCGCCGTCTGGGGTGACGGCGAGCAGCTCCTGCATCGCCCCCCGCCGGTCGCCGAACTGCCGTCACGCCTGCGGGCGCTGTGCACCTTCGCCAATGACGCCTCCGGGTCGCCGTACATGCCGCCGGTGCTGCGCGCCCTCACCATCCACTTCATGGTCGGCTACGACCACTACTTCGAAGACGGCAACGGACGCACCGCGCGAGCGCTCTTCTACTGGTCGATGCTGCGGCAGGGCTACTGGCTCGCGGAGTTCCTCAGCATCTCCCGGGTGCTGCGCGCGGCGCCCGCAAAGTACGCACGGTCCTTCCTGTTCACAGAGCAGGACGACGGCGACCTCACGCACTTCTTCATCTACCACCTGGAAGTCATCGAGCGCGCGATCGCGGAGCTCCACACGTACCTCGCCAGGAAGGCCGACGAGATGCGGTCGGTCCAGTCGCGCTTGCGCGCCATGCCGGGCGAGTACAACCACCGCCAGCTCGCGGTTCTCGACTACTCACTTCGCAACCCAGGTGAGTACTTCACCGTGCGCTCACACTCCAACAGCCACCGAGTGTCCGTCGAGACGGCACGCCAGGACCTTCAGGCCCTTGAGCGGCGGGGCATGGTGGAGCGGTTCAAGGTCAGCAAGCAGTTTGCCTGGCGACCCGTGCCGGACCTACCGCGTCGGCTCGCGGGGTCGTAGGCCCATCTCGTCACGAGATTCTCCCAGCTTGCAGCAGACTTGGAGAAGGCTTGAGCCCGCGACCACGCCGTCAGCCCATCCGGACGGTGACGACCGAGCCGTCCCGCAGCCGGTCGGCGGGGACGACGCACCCCGGCACCGGCTGCGAGTCGACCTCCAGCACGACGACGCCGCGGCTCACGTGGTCGGGGTTGCTCACCCGGATCGTCAGCCACTTGTCGCGGAACTGGCGTGACACCTCGAAGCCGTCCCAGTCGGCGGGGATGCACGGGTCCACCCGCAGGCCCTCGAGCTCCGGACGGATGCCAAGGATGTACTGGGTGACCCCGATGTACGTCCAGCTCGCGGTGCCGGTCAGCCACGGGTTGCGCGCCTGGCCGAAGCGCGGCGACGTCGGGCCGTGCGCGAACTGGCTGTACACGTACGGCTCGGCCTGGTGCACCTCAGCGATGTCGTTGTAGCGGGCGGGCAGGTAGGACCGGTAGTACTCGTAGGCCCGGTCGCCACGCCCGAGCATCGCCTCGGCGACGATCGTCCAGGAGTCGGCGTGGCAGAAGATGCCGCCGTTCTCCTTGTGACCCACCGGGAACACCAGGAGGGACAGCCCGACGCCGGGTATCGCCTTGGTGTGCGGCGGGTGGCAGAGCGCAACACCGTGCTCGCTGGCCAGGTGAGTGTGCACCGAGTCCATCGCGGTCTGCGCCCGCTCGCGCGACGTCGCACCGGAGATCGCCGCCCACGCGTTGGGTTCCAGGTAGATCTGGCCCTCGTCTGCCAGGTGCGACCCGAGTGCCGCACCGGTGGCGGAGATGCCGCGGATGAACCACTCGCCGTCCCAGGCCGCCTCGATGGCCGGCTCCATCTCGGTCAGCCGGTCGGCGCACCACCGGGCCGCGGTCTCGCGGCCGGACTGCTGCGCCAGCTCCTGGGTGATCCGCAGGCCGTTGGCCAGCAGGAACGTGGAGAACATCGACTCGCCGGTGGTGCCGAACTGCAGGCAGTCGTTCCAGTCCGCGGCCAGACCCTGCACCAGACCGTTCGCCCCGCGGTGGACGAGGCTGAAGGTCAGCGCCTGCAGCAGGTGGTCGAAGACCGCTGCCTCACCGGTGTCGGCATAGGGCAGCACCTCGTCCAGGTAGCCCAGGTCGCCCGTCTCGTAGACGAAGTTCGCCACGGTGATCGGCAGCCACAGGGCGTCGTCGGACCGGTACTGCTCGAGCTTCGGCGCGGGCTCCCGGCCCGGCGTGTGGGTGAGTGGCTTGACCAGGGGCAGCGCGCCGCCCTCCGCCGTCTGGCCGGTGATGATCAGGTCGAGGCGCTCCCGGACGTGCCCGGGGATGGCGTGCGTCACGGCAAGCATGTCCTGGACGGTGTCCCGGTAGCCCAGGCCGTCCCGGTCGCCCGCCTCGACCATCGAGACGCCGCGCGACCAGCTGAACGTCATGTGCGTCTGGTAGGCGTGCCAGACGTTGACCATCGAGTTCAGGTCGGGGTCCGGGGTCTTGACCTGCAGCGGGGCCAGGTGGGCTGCCCACTCGTTGCGGATCTCCTCGAGCTCGGCCGCCACCCGCTCCGGGCTGGCGTACTCGGCCATCACCTCCCGGCCGGGTCGGAGCGAGGCCTCACCCGGAGCGTGGCCGACGCCCTGACGCTCGTCGCGCCATGGCTTGTCAGGGTTGCCGACGCCGAGGCAGAAGACGACCTGCCGGGTCTGGCCCGGTGCCAGCTCGAGCCGCACCTGCAGCGACGCGCAGGCGTTGTCCCCGACGGTCTCGCTGCCCGAGCAGGCCCCGCGCTCGACGGCGAGCGGGTTGGCCTGGGTGCGGTAGGGCCCGAGGAAGGCATCCCGGTCGGTGTCGAACCCGACGACGTCGGCCCCGGCCACCCCGAACCACAGCTCGCTCATCGCATCCCGGGTCGAGTTGGTCCGGTGGATCATCCCGTCGGTGCAGGTCGCCCGGACCACGTACTGGCTGTACTGCAGGTTCTCCAGGTCCTGGCGGTAGCTCCACTCGTTGGCGAGCTCGGCGTAGGAGAAGACCGAGATCGTCCGGGCCTGTGGGCCAGGGTTGGTCACCGCCAGGGACCAGTACTCGAACGCCTGGCCGGTCGGGATGAAGCAGGTCATCTCCGAGCGGACGCCGGCGTACTCGGCCTCGAACACCGAGTAGCCCAGACCGTGCCGTACCCGCGCCGCGCACTCCTCGAGCGGCTTGCCCACCGGCTGCCAGGACGCCGACCAATAGTCGCCGGACGCGTCGTCGCGCAGGTAGAGGTAGCGGCCCGGCTCGTCGACCGGGACGCCGTTGAACCGCATCCGCAGCACTCGACCGGTGCCGCCGGACTTGTAGAACGAGTACCCCCCGGCGTTCTGGCTGATGATCCCGCCGTACAGCCGAGAGCCCAGATAGTTGATCCACGACCTTGGGGTGTCCGGGCGAGTGATGACGTACTCGCGGGCCTCGTCATCGAAGTACCCGAACTGCATGGCGGTGGTCCTCTCGGCGGGTGAGCACGCGGGCGCCGTCGACCGCGCCGCGCCAGCGGGTCAATCCTAGGGGCACGACCGGAGGCGACTGTCGCGATCCAGAAGGCCGCCCGGTCGGGCTGAGGGACGGTTCAGGGTGCGACGACGACGACGCCGGCCGCGCCATCGGGGACTCAGACCGTGCAGTCCACCCGGACCGTCGCACCGGGCGCGGCGTAGGGCACCAGGCGACCCTCGATCGAGTTGCCGTCGACCGTCAGCCGCGCCCGCGCGCCCGGTCTGCCGGAGTTGTGCACGGTGATCTCGTACGTCGCGCCGCGGACCACCCGCGTGACGGCGAACTCCGGCACCTCCGGCCCGATCTGCGGGTCGATCACCAGGCCGTCGTAGTCGGGCCGGACACCCAGCAGGTACTGGCTGGCCGCGACGAACGTCCACGCGGCCGTCCCCGTGAGGAAGGAGTTCTTCGCCTCACCCATCCGGGCCGCCTGCTTGCCCGCGATCATCTGGGCGTACACGTACGGCTCGAGCTTGTGGACCTCGCTGATGTCCTCGCGGTACGCGGGGGTGATCCGCTTGTAGTAGTCGAACGCGCGGTCGCCGCGGCCGAGCACCGTCTCGCCGATGATCACCCACGGGTTGTTGTGGCAGAAGATGCCACCGTTCTCCTTGTACCCCGGCGGGTACGTCGTGATCTCGCCCATGTTCAGCCGGTAGGTGGTGTAGCCGGGGTAGACCAGCGACAGACCATGCTCGCAGCCGAGCATCTCGCCCACCGAGTCCAGCGCCGTCGCGGCCTTGCTGGCGGCGAACTCCGGCGTCGTCGGGTCCGTGCTCTGCACGCCGATGCCGGCCATCACGGCAACGCCCTGGGGCTCGATGAAGATCTTGCCCTCGGTGTCCTCGTCCGTCCCGATCGGGGTGCCGTAGAAGTCGTACGCACGGCGGAACCACTTGCCGTCCCAGCCGCTGTCCTCGACCGTCGCCTTCATCGCGGCGATCTCCTCGCGCGCGGCCGCCGCGACGTCGGGCAGGCCGTGCCGCTCGGCGATCGCGGCGTAGTCGGCGCCGTAGAGCACGAACTGGGTCCCGATGAACACCGACTCGGCGACGCCGCCGCCCTGGTTCTCCGTGGTCTGGAAGGACTCACCAGGGGTGGTCGAGAAGCAGTTGAGGTTCAGGCAGTCGTTCCAGTCGGCCCGGCCGATCAGCGGCAGGCCGTGCGGGCCCCTGTTCGTGACCGTGTGCTGGAACGAGCGCGTGAGGTGCTCGAAGAGCGTGTCGGCCAGGGCCTCGTCGTTGTCGAATGCGACCTGCTCGTCGAGGATCGACCAGTCGCCGGTCTCCTTGAGGTATGCGGCCACGGCGGCGATGAGCCACAGCGGGTCGTCGTTGAAGCCGGAGCCGACCTCGAGGTTCCCGCGCTTGGTCAGCGGCTGGTACTGGTGGTACGCCGACCCGTCCGGGAACTGGGTGGCCGCGATGTCGAGGATCCGCTCGCGGGCCCGCTCGGGCACCAGGTGCACGAAGCCGAGGACGTCCTGGGTCGAGTCGCGGAAGCCCATCCCGCGCCCGATGCCGGTCTCGAAGTACGAAGCCGACCGCGACATGTTGAACGTGACCATGCACTGGTACTGGTTCCAGATGTTGACCATCCGGTCGAGCTTGGGGTCCGTCGACGTGACGGTGTAGCGCGAGAGCAGCTCGGTCCAGGAGGCCCCGAGGTCGGCGAACGCGGCGTCCACCTGCTCGGTGGTCGCGAACTTGCCCAGCAGCTCGTGCGCCGGCTCCTTGTTGATGATCTGGTGGGCGTCGTCGGCCCACTTCTCCTCGTCCGGGTTCTCCAGGTAGCCGAGCACGACGGTGATCACGCGCGACTCGCCCGGCGCCAGCTCGACGGGCACGCTCAGGGAGCCCATCGGGTACCAGCCGTAGGCGATCGAGTTGCCGGACACCCCGGACAGCGGCACCTGCGGGTCGTACAGGCCGTTGAACTCGCCGGTGAACGCCTCACGGTCCGTGTCGTAGCCGGCCGCGCGCACGTTGACGGCGTGCACGGCGTAGTGGTTGCGACGCTCGCGGTACTCGGTCTTGTGGTAGATCGCGCTCCCGTACGGGGAGTCCATCTCCACCTCGACCTCGCCGACGGAGAGGTTGCGCTGGTAGTTGGTCTGGTCGTCCAGGGCGTTCCACAGGGCGAACTCGACGAACGTGAAGAGGGTCAGCGTCTTCGCGGCGTCGGACGTGTTGGTGACGGTGATCCGCTGGATCTCGGCGTTCTCGCCGTTCGGGACGAAGTACAGGGTCTCGACGCGGACGCCGCGGCGCTCGCCGGTGATCCGCGTGTAGCCCATGCCGTGCCGGGTCTCGAAGTGGTCCAGCTCCGCCTTCACCGGCAGGTACGACGGGGTCCAGACGTCGCCGCCGTCGTTGACGTACAGGTAGCGGCCGCCGACGTCGGTCGGCACGTTGTTGTAGCGGTACCGGGTGAGCCGGCGCATCCGGGCGTCCCGGTAGAACGAGTACCCGCCGGCCTGGTGGGAGATCAGGGAGAAGAAGTCCTGCGAGCCCAGGTAGTTGATCCACGGGTACGGCGTGTGGGGGGTCGTGATGACGTACTCGCGGGCCTCGTCGTCGAAGTGGCCGAAGCGCATGGGAAGTGACCCTCTCGTGATGGCCGGTCATGGGCCGGGGCGCACGCACGCTCGCGATCGACGAGCGGCGGCGGCGTCAGTGCTGCGCCGCTGCGTCGAGATGGGGCGAGAGCCCTCCCACGGCCGCGCTCATCTTACCCGCCGCGTGGCCGTCCGGGGGAGGGTCTTGTGGCCTGTGACAGGCCCGTCGCGAGCATTTCGCCCGCTACGCCCCGACCCGGTCCGACGAGTGTTCGGGCGCCGTCCGACGTTGGTCCGGTACCCATCAGCGCCCGGCTTGACTAACCTGCACGCGAGGGCCACTCCAACGAAGGAGATCCGACATGGACACGGCGCAGACGCCAATGATCCGAAACGTGGCCCTGGTGGGCCACAGCGGCGCAGGCAAGACGACACTGGCCGAGGCACTGCTGCACCGGGCCGGCGTCGTCCCCCGCTTGGGCCGGGTCGAAGAGGGCACGACGGTGTGCGACACCGAACCCGAGGAGATCAAGCGCGGCATCTCGCTGTCCCCGGCGATCGCCCCCTTTCTCTGGACGGCCTCGGACGGCCTCGAGTACACGATCAACCTGATCGACACCCCCGGGTACGCCGACTTCGCGGGCGGGGTGGACGCCGCCCTCGCGGTCGCCGACCTGGCACTCCTCGTGGTCAGCGCTGTCGACGGCGTCGAGGTGGGCACCGAGATCGTCTGGCAGCAGTGTGCCGAGCTCGGCATCCCGCGGATGGTCTTCCTGACCAAGGAGGACAAGCCGAGGGCCGACTTCCACCGGGTGCTCGACCAGATGCGGGCGGCGTTCGGCGGCGGTCTGGTGCCGCTCGAGATCCCGATCGGTGAGGAGGAGGCGTTCCACGGCGTCGCCGACGTGCTCTCCGACACCGGGTTCGGCTACGGCGGCGAGGGTCAGCACCACACCGAGCCGATCCCGGACGACGTCGCGGCCGAGGAGCAGCGCGTGCACGACGAGGTCGCCGAGGAGATCGTCTCCGGCGACGACGAGCAGCTGGAGCGCTACCTGTCCGGCGAGGTGCCGTCGGCGACCGAGCTCGAGAGGGCCCTGGTGCACGAGGTGCGCGAGTGCGCCGAGTTCCCGGTGCTGGTCGGCTCCGCGCTGACCGGCGTCGGCGTCGACCGCCTCGCTGACTACCTGTGCGAGCTGGGTCCCTCTCCGGCGGACCGCCCCGCCACCGTGCACGCGGGAAAGTTGGACGGTCCCGCGACGGAGGTCGACGCGAACCCCGAGGGAGACCCGCTGCTGTACGTCTTCCGCACCGTCGCCGACCCGTTCGTCGGCCAGGTCTCGCTGTTCAAGGTGCTCTCCGGCACGGTGGCCAACGAGGACCGGCTGATCAACGCGGTGACGGGCACCGAGGAGCGCCTGCACGGCCTGTTCAAGCTGCGCGGCAAGGAGCACCTCGCTGTCGAACGGATCGCCGCCGGTGACATCGGCGCGGTCGCCAAGCTGGCGGCCACCCCGACCGGCTCCACCCTGGCCAAGCGAGGCATGACCGTGCACGTGACGGGCACGCCGCCGCGCCCGACGCCGTACGCCCTCGCCCTGAACCCGCTCACACAGGCGGACGACGACAAGCTGTCCAGCGCCCTGCAGCGCCTGGTCGGCGAGGACCCGACCCTGCTCATCGACAGGTCGGTGGACTCCGGGCAGACCATCCTGCGCGGCACCGGCGACACCCACATCGCGGTGGCGCTGGAGCGGCTGTCCCGCAAGTTCGGCGTCAACGTGAGCACCGAAGAGGTGCGGATCCCCTACCGCGAGACCATCGCCAAGACCACCGAGGCGGAGGGCAAGCTCAAGAAGCAGTCCGGTGGCCACGGCCAGTTCGCCGTCTGCCAGCTGCGGGTCAGCCCGACCGCGCGGGGCGAGGGCACATCCTTCGTCGACCGCATCGTCGGTGGCTCGATCCCCCGCAACTACATCCCTGCGGTGGAGAAGGGCATCTTCGAGGCCATGTCGACGGGCGGCGTGCACGGGTTCCCCGTTGTCGACGTCCAGGTCGAGGCCTACGACGGCAAGTTCCACCCGGTGGACTCCTCGGACATGGCGTTCCGCACGGCCGGCGCGATCGGCCTCAAGGAGGCGCTGGCCAAGGCCGGGACCGTTGTGCTCGAGCCGATCTCGCTGGTCACCGTGATCGTCCCGTCCGCCCTGCAGGGCGACGTGATGGGTGACCTGTCGTCCCGGCGTGGCCGGATCGCCGGCACGACGGCGCTCGACGAGAGCCGGCACCAGATCCAGGCACTGGTCCCCGAGGCGGAGGTGCAGCGCTACGTGCTGGACCTGCGGTCGCTGACCGGCGGCCGGGGCACCTTCACGGCCGTGCACGACCACTACGACGTCGTCCCGTCGCACCTGGTGGACAAGATCGCCGCAGCGGCGAAGGCGGCCAAGGACCCCAGGGAGCACTGAGCCCGACCCGCACCGCACGGCAGCCCCGCCCGCATCACCGGGGAGACGCGGCCTCCGGACCGCCGACGACCGCGACCGCCTGGGCCGAGGGCCAGGCGGTCGCGCGGTCCAGGTCCTCCTGGCGAAGGACGGCCTCGACGGCGGCGAGCTGGTCATCCGTGCACTTCAGGTCGAAGGCGAAGCGGACGGCCCGGGCCAGGTCGCCCCGGTGGTCGTGCCCGTTGCCGGTGAACCGACCCGGAGTCGTGTCGGCGGAGTTCTTCGCGTCGATCAGGGTCTGCAGGAACGTGACCGGGGTGGACCAGCCCGCCTGCGGCGGCACGGCCGGGGTCCGTTGGTCCCCTAGCCATGGCGGGCACCGCACGAGCAGCTCCGGGCTGAACAGGGTGACCCCGTCGTCCTGGTGGGAGAGCAGCACGTAGCGGGCCGCCTCGGCGACCTCGGGTTCGAGCTGGTCGAGGTCGTCGGCGCCGGCCGACCGCAGCACCTCGCCCGGCTCGACGTCCGGCCGGTCCAGGTCGCGGACCTCACGCGCCCAGCCACTCGCGTACGGCGTGCCGAGCCACAGGGCGCGGTCAACGAAGTGCACCCGGAGCCCGCGGGTACCGGTGTGCAGGAACGTGTCCTGGCTGGTGAACGCGCCGAGGCTCTCACCGAACAGGACGACCCGCGGGCGGCGCTCCGGAGCCCGCGCGGCGAGCACCGGAGCCAGCGCCGCCATCAGGACCTGGTTCTGCTCGCGCCCCTCGTCCACCCGGTCGAGGGACAGCACCGATGGCCGCAACGAGTACTGCAGGGTGAGCGAGGCACAGTCCCCCCGGGTGAGGTACTCCCAGGCCGACCCGGCGACGTAGTTGACCAGACCGCTCCCGGTGGGGGAGCAGAGGACGAGAAGGCTCCGGTCGAGGGCCCCGGTGCGTTCGAGCTCCGTCAGGGCCAAGGAGACCCGCTCGGCGGCGGTGCCGGCGCTGGTGAGGCCGACGTACAGCCGGATCGGCTCGATCGCCGGCTCGTCCATGACCGACGCGATCCGCTGCGCCGGGGTCGCGGACGCGAGGTGGCGGCGGGCATCCCGGGTGAGCGGGGCCCAGCAGACCGCGCTGCCCTGGCATCCGCTGACGAACGGTGAAGTGGGCGGCTCGCCGAGCACGCCGTCCGGCACGGAGATCTCCGCCTCGACCCGGTGGGTGATCCAGGCGACGGCACCGACCAGACCCGCGGTGATGGCCGCGACCGAGGTCAGGTGGCTCACCACTGCGCCGTGGCCGGCGGCGCCGCTCACCCGCTGGATGGCCCGGTCCGCGACCTGTGCGATCCGGCGCTCGACCGACGCGAAGGCAACCGCTCCTGCGGCGGTCGCCGCGCCGACGCCGAGGGACTTCAGCATCGGTGCACGGTGGTCCGGCGCGGGGTCGATGCCGGCGGCCCGGAGGCGCTGGACACGCAGATGCTGCATGGCCGCCGAAACGCCGGTGCCGATCCCCACCATCCCGGGGACGGAGCGGACCGCAACGCCCAACCGGGTGTCCCGCCCAGGCAGGGCATCGAGCGCGCCGGGCAGCGCACTCGCCAGCGACGCCGCCCGGATCCGGTGCGCACCGGTCCGGACGAGCGCGCGGGCGATCGACTCGTCCGCGCGCTGCGGGAGTGCGGCATGGACGGCCGAGGCGACCGCGAAGGCGACGACGTCAACGACGAGCGTGGTCCGCGCGGTGTTCCGGAGGTCGATGCGGGCGCGTGCGAGGCGCAACACCGTGTGCGACCCGCCGAGCACCATGTCGTGGGCAAGAGCGGTCAGCGCGTAGTTCATCGCTGAGGAGAGCCCGGTGATCACGCCTTGGTCGACCGCGGAGCGCGGCCGGAGCGACGGAACCAGGCTCGTCGGCACCGACGCGGACGCGGCGACGATCCCGGCGCGCTGGCTGGCGAACAGCCGTCGGTGCATGTCGGGCCGTCGCATGGGGCCATCGTGCCCGACTCCGGACCTCGACCGGGGCGTTCTGAGGGTCAGCGGTGCGGGTACGCCTCGACCAGCCCGGCGAGCAGGTCGTCCCACGGGGTCGGGGTCAGGGCGAACACCCGCTCAGCCGCGGACGAGTCGAGCACGAACGGCCGCTCGAACTGGTACCCGACCTCCGGTAGCTCCCGGATCAGCGGCACCACCAGGCCGAGCGCCCGGATCAGCCACTCCGGGTACTCGCGCACGGCGCCCGGCGGCACACCGGCCACTCGGCACAGGTCCGCAAAGGCCTCCCGCTGGGTGCGCGGCTCGTTGCTGGGCACGTGCCACGCACGACCCCAACCACGCTCGTCGGTGGCCACGGTGACCAGCAGGCGCGCGACGTCGTCGGGCGAGGTCCAGCTGTGCGCGGTGTCGGCGCTGCGCAGGACCCGCACCGGACGGCCGGCCAGCGCCCGCTTGGCCACCCGCCCCAGGCCGCTGTTCGGCCCGGCGCAGGCGTAGTCGGAGCCGCGCACCTCGGTGACCCGCACCCGCCCGGCCTGGTGGGCGGCAAGGGCGTCGATCCACATCTGTGCCCTGACCCGGCCCTTGGGGCCGGTGGCCGCGAGCGGCAGGTCCTCGGTCATCGGTCCGTCCACCGGGCCGTAGCCGTAGAGGTTGCTCACCGTCGCCAGGACCGCCCCGCTGCGTTCGGCAGCGGTCAGCAGCGAAGCGGCCAACGGGGGCCAATCGGTCGGCCACCGCTGGTAGGCCGGGTTGGCGCAGTTGTGGATCGCGACGGCGCCACTGGCGATCGCGGCGAGCTGCTGCACGTCGCCGGCATCCGCCGCGGTCCGCGTGATCCCGGGTTGCTGCGGGCCGGAGCCGGACCGCGTCACGACCACGACGTCGTCCCCCCGCTCCGCGAGCAGACGGGCGGTGGCGGTCCCGACGGGTCCGGCCCCGACGACGACGTGCTTGGCCATGGTCTCTCTTGATGCGAGCGCCGGTCTGAGTCGAGAGCGGTGCTCTCGTTCGGCATAGCCTGGTCACCCGGGCCCTACCTTGTCAAGAGCACTGCTCTCGTTTGTGGCCTCCGCTCTCGAAACCGGGCAGGATGGGTGTCGTGACAACGCACCCGGACTCCACGGCGCACCCGGACTCCGCGCCGCGCACCGCCCGCGCCCGCGTCCGGGCGGAGCTGACGGCACAGATCAAGGCCCATGCACTGGACCAGCTGGCGACCGGCGGGGCCCCCGCCCTGTCCCTGCGCGCCATTGCACGGGAGATGGGGATGGCGTCCTCGGCGCTCTTCCGGTACTTCCCCAACCGGAACGCGATCCTGACCGCGCTGATCATCGACAGCTACGGCGCGCTCGCCGACGCAGCGGAGGCCGCCGAGGCACGCGCCCACGCCGATGCCGGCACGGTGCTCGACCGCTGGCTCGCGATCTGCCACGGGGTGCGCGACTGGGCGGTGGCGCACCCGCACGAGTACGCGCTGATCTTCGGCTCGCCGATCCCCGGATATGCCGCCCCACCGGACACGATCGCCCCGGCGTCACGCGTGCCCATGCTGCTCACTGCGCTGCTCACGGAGCTGCTCGCGTCCGGGCGCTACGCCGCGGACGCCCACGTGCCCGTCCCGCCCGAGGTGGCTCGCGCCGTCGGGCCGGTGCAGGACATGCTGCCGCCCGGCGCACCGGCCGACCTCGTGGTGCGCGGGCTGATGGCCTGGACGTACCTGTTCGGCGCGGTGTCGTTCGAGCTGTTCGGCCACCGCCACAACGTGGTCGACGGCTACCGGGCGTTCTTCGACCACGAGGCCCGACGGATCGCCCAGGTGCTGGGCCTGGACGGGTGACCGGCCGGCCGGAGGCGAAGCAGCCGCTCCAGCGAGTAAGGTAACCCTTACCTGCAGACACACACCCTGCACACGTTCATGGTCTCGCTCGGAGACCCACCGTGTCGTCGACGAGGAAGCTGACAATGGCCCCGGCCGCATCAACGCATGCCCCCCGCACCACCCGGATCCACCACCCGCTGGTGCCGCGACTGCTCACCGTGCGGCGGGTGACCGACCTCAGCCCCACCCTGCGGCAGGTGGCGCTCGGCGGGCCGGCCCTCGACGGGTTCGCCGCCAACGGGCCGACCGACCACGTCAAGGTGTTCTTCCCCGACGCCGACGGCGAGGTCCGGATGCCGGTCGTCGAGGACGGCCGGTGGGCCGGCCGGGACGACTCCCTGCCGTTCCGGGACTTCACCGTCCGCACGTTCGGGCCCCAGAGCCGCGAGCTGGTGCTGGAGATCGCCGTGCATGCCGACGGCCTCGCCGGGGCCTGGGCGGCCCAGGCGGCCCCCGGCCAGCGCCTCGGCGTGCTCGGCCCCAAGA
>Ga0209585_10000754_pt1 | contig 12626 bp, 12 predicted proteins | sample NGEPerone_FD_185491 | JGI IMG/M metagenome (GOLD analysis project Ga0209585, IMG submission 185491) | Arctic peat soil microbial communities from the Barrow Environmental Observatory site, Barrow, Alaska, USA - NGEE Permafrost154B-one... | ecosystem: Environmental > Terrestrial > Soil >... | reverse complement strand
ATTAAGACGTTTTATTTCTTGAATCATTCTTTCTTGATTGTTACAATCAATTACTTGAAACCCGATTTTTCCTAGAAAATCAAAGAAATCACTACTGCAGTTTAGTAGTAAAAAAGAAATTTCATATTTGTTTTCCAAAGCCTTCGCGAAGTTGATGAATGGACGAACTACCCCTTCATGAGGCTTTTGTTGATCTGTAAATATGAAAGCAATATTCAAGATCGGTTCACTTAAATTAACTTATTTTGGTTATGAATTCACTAGCGGTATTATCCCAATTAAATTCTTTCGCATAGTTTAATGCGTTTGAACTTAACATTTCAAGTTTGACAGGATTTTCCAATAAGCTAATAACGTTTTGGGCAAGTGCTGGAATGTTTCCTGATTCGACCAATAAGCCTGTTTCACCTTTTTTTATGCTGTCTCTAAGTCCGGGCACATCGTAAGCTACGCATGTCACTCCAAGAGCATTAGCTTCAATAACGTTTAAACCCCACCCTTCACGCAAACCAGGAACCATCAAAACCCAACTTTTTCCTAGCAACGCTCTCCGCTTAGAACTGTCTAAATTCCCAAAGAATTGCACACCCAACCCAGCTATATTCTCGAGCTTTTTTCTAAAAGGACCTTCACCAAAAACCCATAATTCAGCATTGGGAAACTTTTCTTTCACTTTTGCAAAGGCTTTGATCGCATGATCAGGTCGTTTAGCACGTTTCAAACGACCAGAAAAAACTACAATTGGCTTAACATCTTTCTTTGGCAAAGAAGATAGAGGTTCGAAATTCAATCCTTCAGGCACAATAGATACATACTTGAAACCTAAATCTAACAAATCCTGACGTGTACTTTCAGAAACCGTTACTATGGGAACGTCAACATACTGTTTTAACCAATGATTCTCAAGAAAATGATACCCAATGAAATTGATGGGAAAAGGAGAATCGTAAAACCAGAATTCCCGTGCAAATTGGTGAATTAAAGCAATAACTTTCTCTCCGTTTTTAGCAAATTTTTGCGCAAAAAAAGGCTGTGTATTAATTTCATCGATAATAACATCAAAATCTTCCTTGATAAAACGCTTCGAATAGAATCGTTTTGCCTGACGATAAACTGTAAACCGCCCGCCTCCTCGGATGATTTTGATACCATCCACGGTTTCTTCGTTTTTGCATCTTGGAAACTTGGAAGTAAATAAGGTAACTTCGTGACCATATGCAACCAAACGCTTGGCAACCTCGTAAGTGAAAACTTCAGCTCCACCCATAGCTGGATTAAGCCAACAACGCCAATTAAGCCAAAGTATCTTCATAGAGTTTCACATTAAAAAGACTATTTTGCTAATTTGTTTTTGGGGCAAATTTGACGTTGATACCACTGTATTATCCTAAGCCTATAAGCGATTCCTAGCAAATCGACAAACATTCTCCAAGCGTCTTTTGACTTAAATGAAGAAGATAATTTGAGGTTTACAGGCAACTCGACAATTTTTAACTTGTAAAGGTGAGCTAATGCCAATAATTCAACGTCGAATGCATAACGTTTCACTGCTAGCCTTGGAAAAATTTTGTCGACGGCGCTTCTTTTCATCACTTTTAGGCCTACCTGGGTATCTTTAAGGTTAAAACCGATTAGAATTCTCGCTAAAACATTGAAAGTTCGACTAAGCATTTTTCGACTAAGCGGCATCGATACTGTTGAGCTAGGATGCCACTTGGTAGCGATAACAATATCAGCATTCTCCAAAGCTTCGACGTACTTGGAAAGAGTACTTAAATTTATTTCCATATCGCCATCAACAAAAATAACTACCTCTCCAGTCGACCCCAGTACACCAGTTTTGATGGCAAACCCTTTTCCCTCGTTTCTAGCATACCGAATTACTTTCACATGATCATTTCTTTTTGAGTATTGCATTGCTTTATTGAAGGTTTTATCTTTGCTTCCATCATCAACGACAACGATTTCGTAATGGAACCTTTCGTCTTTAATAGCAAAGTCTAATGTGCCAAGGGTATCTTCTATGAAGAATTCTTCGTTGTATGCTGGAATAACAAAGGATAATTCAACCTGGCCCATCAAACACAACTCCATTTTTGGACCTGAGTCTTCCAAAGCAAACAAACTGCAATAGAACGCCAAAAGCTATTGAGAAATACCCCGCGGTTGCTGTTGATTCACCCCATGAAGCCCAACCAACTTCTATTAAAAAAGTTGCCATAAACAAAAGTATCAAAAAGGCTGTAATTAATGGTAAACCTCTATTAACTTTAGCAAATCGACCGGTTTGTTGCTGAATTTGTTTAAAGTATGTACTTGTTTTTGTCACAATGAGTATCAGGCTTTCTTTCTTCAAGGTAATAACACGATTAGATTTAACATTTGCCCATAATTGTGTAAAATGCTTCAATTTCTGTGTTTGAGCATGCATTAATTTTTGGAAATATTTTTTTAACGGTTAACTATTGAATATGTAGATGGCAATATTTCCGCTTTGGTAAATTTCTTTGAACGTTGCGGGCACAGTTGATTGCCCGTACCACCCTGTCCCATTAACCCACCAAATAAGATAAAGTGGGTTGGAGTTATTTTCTTGTTGCAATTTATTCACCGCATCCGTTGGATTTCCGAAGAAGTAAGGAATCAATTTACTGTTGTTGAAGCTGAGTGTTGCCCAACCATAAAACGCTTCATGAACAAGCAGGTAACTATTGCTTGGCATATTATTCTGTGCCCAAAGCAATGCATTAGTGGTATCTTGGCAGTCACTTAGTTGAACCGTATTCTGCAACATCGATTTAGGAATATACACTGGGTAACTACCAAAATAGTCTAACGCCCCGCTATTAGGTAGAACTAGAAAACCTACGCTTAAGACCGCGATTATGCCCCCTATTGCGATTTTGTAAACTATTTTATACCAGTTCCATTTAATTGCAAAAAGACCTTCTACAGCGTAAAAAGACAAAGGGTAAGTTAAGAGTAGAATCCAACGATATGGAAGTACACCCCCAAGGAAGAATGTGGTGGGACTAATGATAACTATCAATAATGGTATAAAAATCCAGAGCATCCAAGCTTTAAGTTGAATATTGCTTTTAGAACGTTTCAAACCGAAAATAAGCAATGGTACAAGAGGCAAGTAACAGATGGCAAGAAAACCCAAAGTATTGAAAATCAATTCAGGATGAGAAGTGACAGCAAGTGATTCGAATCCTCCAGCATAGTCAACAGAGTAACCCATTATGGGTGATGAAAAAATAAAGTAATTTATGTAAATTATTAAGCTAAATAATAAAATAGCAGGAATTGAACAGATAAAAATTCGTTTCATTTCTGTTTCTTTCTTTTTGAAGTAGAAACTTGCGATTGTAGCAATTATTATTGCAAACATTATAATAGCGATGAGTTGATGAGTGAAAACAACTAATGCCATTATTATAGAAATTAGGAATCCATTTCTAAGAGTATTTCCATTTTTTTGTAGAAAGATAAGCATTAAGAAAAGAAATACGAGTGCAAGCTCGGTACGGAACATATCCCAAGATATTCTTAATGCAACAAAATAGAGCGTAGACAATAGTGCCAAGATTAAGCTCTTTTTGGATGACCAAGAGAGAACTTTATGGGCATAATTGTATGTAACAAATCCTAGAAGACCTAAAAGCATAGGAGCTAAGATTTTGAGCGTCAAAACTATTGGGGCTCCTGTGTAAGTAATTCCCATTAAAAGTATGTAGAACAAAGGAGCTGATGACATCAGAGACCAGAAACTAACTCCGTTTCCCAGCCAAGTAAGAGTATTTGGAACATAATATCCAAGACTATCAAAACCAACCAAGTATGGGCCCATCAAGATTTCGGGTATTGCTCGCACGATCAGCGGGATGGCAAAAGCCAGGAATGGAAACAATAGGTTTCCATTTTGGCGAAACCAAATATCAATTAGATTACGAGCCTCAGTCACTTTATTGTCTCCAGCTATGCAAAGGAAAGTGTAGGTTTATAAACTGTTAATTTCCATCCTAAATGCCTTGTGCTTAAAAAGATAAAATTTTCGAACTTGCAAATACGATAAAATGAATCTTTCATCATTGATAATTCTTTATAGCGTACTTAGCAGGATTAAGATCATACCGTTTGAATTGGTATCAATCGATAAAACTAAATTTGTAGTATCGATTGAACCATAATCGGCTCCTGAATAATATCCACTTGTAGAATCTGGAGGATTTTGCTCTAGATAAATGTTCATGTTTCGGGCAAACGATGTATTGTAAAGAGCCAAAAAACTCTGGCACTTTAGTTTAAATAACAGGATTAATGTTTAAGAATGATGTTTCTCAAACATTCATTATTTTTCATTTATCTCCGTTAGGGTGCCCATTCGTAAATGAAACCTGTGGGGGTATTTCCTTCACTACAAGCAATGTATACTCCTTTTGCGTTATATTTTGCTTCATGGGCTAAGTAGACTTGCTTTGATAGATCCATCAACTTGGGATTATTGTTGAGTTCAAAAACTGAACAAAATAGTGGCTCACTTGAAATTGAGGCATTAGGTAATGAAACACCGTATGTTGTAACTATACCTATTTTTTGGGAATTATTGATGTTGTTGAGTACCTTCGGGGTTGCACTAGTCAACTCATTGGGCCAAAAGCTCTCACATTGAGCCTTTTTTAACGGTTTTTGTCCAAACTCTTTTTGTTCTAAATATAAGTTTTAGAAATGCCCAGCCGGCGATGAACATTTGGACAATCCAATACAGGTATATCGATGGGATCCAGAGAATGTTTCTAAGTTTAATTGGTTTCTCAGATGCAGTTAAGGCGATTCCAACTGAAACAAGTGAAACAGCAGTTAAAGCTATGACTAACCCCGTGAAGTCGATGATTGGGTTGCTTTGAGACAGGAATAGAGCAACAAAGAACCAGTTTATGTAACTTAGTAGTGACACAACCATCATGTATGGTCCTGCCATTGAAATTTCGGCATCAATTGTTCTTTTATTCACGTTATCGAGAAGTCGCCCATATTTTATGGCTGTTTCCATATATCCGCGGTACCATCGAACTCTTTGTTTGAACAAGCTGCCTATGTTGTTTGGCGTTTCTTGTCCTGAGCAGACATCAGGAGCATATTTTATGTGTTGGTTTTTTTCAACAAGCCGTAATGCTAATTCAACGTCTTCTGTGAGAGAGTTCTCGTCCCAACCCCCCATTTCTTTAAGTACCTTTGTTCGCACAAATTGGCAACTTCCAGTTAATGGAACGAATAATTGGAGTTTTTCTCTTCCGCTCATTAACGCTTGGAACCAGGCTCTTTCTTCCATAGCGATAACTCTTGTGAGTGCATTGTTTTTCTCGTTCAGTGAAGTTGTTCTACCTTGCAGAGCCTTCAATTTTTCATCTTTGAAGTAAAAAGCGACCTTTGCCAGAACGTCTTTTTCGGGTAGACTATCGGCGTCAAAAACACCTACCAATTCTCCTTCAATGTATGGCAGGGCAAGGTTAAGGGCTGCTGGTTTGCCTTTTGCCGTTTTCTCTGAAATAATTTTGATGTTTTCAGGGTATTTCTCTGAAAACTCAGAGCATATTTTGCCTGTATTATCTTCGGATTTTCCATCCACTACAATTATTTGCATTTTCTCTTTTGGATAATCAATATTCATTATACCATTTAGGCAGCGTCGAATTACAGTTTCTTCATTTTTTGTTGGAACGATGAGGGAAATCTTTGGAAGTTCGCCGGATTTATATGATAGGAATGCCGTTTGTTTGCGTTTATTTTTTATACCTACATATATTATTGAGCCGTTGTAGAGGGTCCAAAAAAGCAGTATTGCGAGTAATATTATGGATATTATATCGGAAACTATCATGGGTATCCAGCCTTATTGATGCGTTTACTGGACAACATGATATTATACGAGGGAACTGCGGGATTTGTCTTCGATCGCGCGAAAAGGATAATGCCAGTCTTGACAGCCTTAAACCTTACCAATTGAGCTACGCTAGGGAAGATAAATCTATTTTTCATTACAGTCTCACATATACATTTTTGAACCCTTTTAAGGTTTGTTTTCGTTCAGGGATAGAGTACAATCTTTCTAAACCCATTGTTTAGAACAGGAGCAATAAAAAAGTATCTCAATTAACGCGTTTAAGTTTCTTATGAAATAAAAACTAACTTGGTTCTTACAGGTTAATTTTCTAATTGATCTCGCAAATTTTGAACGAAGCAATAAAACTTAAAGGGAGCAACCGCAATTTTATTATAGGAAGCGCTATGCGCAGAATTTTATTAATTTTGTGGATTGCAAGTTTGTTTTTAGCAGGTATTTTTGTTAGCGGCGGCTCAGTTCAGGGCCAAAGTCAAGATAAGTATTCTTTGCATCTTCAAGGATTTGTTTGGAGCCACTCAAAACTAAACGCTCTTGTCGTTACCGCAGATAATGAGTCTTGGTGGGACCCTGCTTTTCTTAATACCGCGCTTCGCGCAATCGGTCAATGGAACGAAGCTATCGCCACTTTTGCAGCCAACTACTCCGACTTCTCTTATTTATCGAGCGTGAGGATTCAACCGACCGTTTCAAACTCCACGCAATCTGGCTATGATATCTATGTCAGTTGGCATGAGTCTCCGTTTAGCAATACGACTGATGAGGTAGGTTTATCACAAATCTCCGCCAACTACCAAAACATTATCACTAATTGCACTGTTAAACTTGCAGCGCACACTCGCCATGGAGACACATTGAACGAAGGTGACAGACAGAACATCGCTTTGCACGAGCTGGGACACAGCTTAGGATTAGGACATAGCAATTACACAGGAGATTTGATGTATGCCCTATACACTATGGGAAGTCCCGGCGAAGACATTTCAACATTAGACGTTTATGGCGTAGCCACAGTCTTTGCATTGGAGACAAATACACCCATATTTTATCCCGTTAATAGTTTGGTAAATCATGTAATTTTGCCGGCGAACATAACTTATCAATTTTTGCCTGTATCACAACAAAACGCCCGCCCACCAACTCTTGCAAATAATTCCGTGGTCCAGTTTTTGGTTCTTATGATTGAGATTTTAATTCACCCGGAAATTTATCCGTTCATCGTTTTGTTTGTCGTTGTTTTAGTGATAATTGCTATATTTCCTATAAGAAGAAAACGAGTTAAGGCTGACTCATAAATTCAATGAATTCTTTGAGACTTCGTTGTTGCAGGGTGTAGTTTGACTTTTTTTCTTCACCTATAGTTGATGACGGCTTAAGCCCGTAGTCGTGTCCAGGGTAAACTTCAACGCTGTCGTTTAGTTTTGTTAGCGTGTTGAGGCTCTCGTACATGCTTTTTGTGTTGCCACCGGGAAAATCGGTTCTTCCGCATTCACCAACAAACAAGGTGTCGCCCGTCAATAGTTTCTGGTCGTTGATAAGTAGGCAGATACTGTCGGCGGTGTGCCCGGGTGTGTAAATTATTTTTAATGAGATTTTGCCAACGTTAAGCGTATCAGCTTCGTCAACTTGGATGTCAGGATGGATCTTAGATTGCTTATGGGCTACTATTTTGGCTCCAAAGATCGATTGCAATTCTGTGTTTCCAGCGGTATGGTCGGAGTGCCCATGCGTATTTATAATGTATTTTAGTTGAAGCTTTTGTGTTTTTATGGTTTTTAGTATTTCGTCGGCATTATAGCTTGAATCAACCACCGCTGCTTCTCTGGTTTGTTCATCTGCTATGATGTATGTGAAGTTGTCGCTATGCTGTTGGATTTGCTTAAAAAACATTCCCGTAATCACCTTAATGGTTATTGCTTTGTTCTTTTCTCCTTTGCATTAAGGATTTTTTGGCCAATTCTTGCCCTTTTTTGGTGTAAATGAGGTTGACTATTTTGTCCCAGTCAAAACCTTCGCGAGCATTGTAATATCGATATTCTTCTTGGGAGAACATGACCAGCTTATCAGAATCGTAGAGAATGCGGAAGGGTTCCGAAGGATTGTCCGGGTGCTCATGGTGCGTGCTTATTATATCGCAAACCTGTTTAACGAAGTTGTCAGAGCATCCCAGTTTTTTTAGAATCTGCGTAGCTATCTGGGGTCCTTTTTCATATTGGTCCTTTATTGAGCTTCCGCCGATGTCATGAAAAATAATGGCCGTGAAAGTTAGTTCTTGCAGTTTAGGTTTGACTTGGAAGTTTTGTTTTGCAATGTCGAAAACTCTTTTGGTGTGGGCTATTCCGAAATCGTTTTTTTCCAAGTATGGTATAGCTAATTGGAACAGTTTTTCAGTGTCTATTTTTCCTCACCTGGGCTGTCTATACATTCTTATGGATCGTTATTTAGCGTTCTTATCATTGCTTTTTGCTGTTTAAGTATTTTTGCAGGTTGACAATATCTGAGGGCGGATAACCTGAGTAGTATTTGCCAAAGTACCCGAAAACCATCTTAGGACTATCTAAGAAAGGTTTGATTTTTTCTACCACCAACTTCAAATCCTCAGACCTGTCGACTTCTATATTTCCCAAGGTTCCGTTGACTTTTTTTCTGTCGCCTTCCCATCTGAAATAAAGGAAACCACCAGTTAGTTCGTTAATTTGAGCCATTCGAGGGCTTTCAGCCCATGCCAAAGCGGTCTTGTTAGCTTCTAAAATTGAATAAAATTCTTGGTTTAACCAGCTTTTGTTTCTAACTTCAACCACATAACGGTAATTTGCTGGAAGTTTGTGCAAGAAATTCTCCAAGTCAGCCAAGTGTTCAATGCTGAAGTTGGGTGGAAACTGCAACAATAAAGCTCCAAGCTTTTCCCCAAGCAGGTCTGCCCTGTCTAGAAAAATCTCCGTTTCGTATTCGCAGTCTTTAAGCATTTTTATATGAGTTATGGCTTGGGGGAACTTTAAGGAAAACAGAAAGTTTTCAGGTGTTTGTTCTTTCCAGTTGGACACGGTTGAGGGCGTTGGGGTTCGATAGAATGTGCTGTCAACTTCAACTGTGTTAAACTGAGAGGAATAATATGTTAAGTAGTTTTTCGGTGTTGTTTTGTTTGGGTAGAATTTGCCCCTCCAAAAGTTGTAGCTCCAGCCAATCGTGCCCAAATACAGGTTTTGCATGCTACTCTTTTCCTTTAAGCAAGAGCCAATCTTTGTCTCCTGCCCTCTTGAGACGAACCAGAATGTAGCGTCCGTTGAGACGTTGGCCGTTGAGGGTGACTTCGATTTTGTCTTTTTCCCAGAGTTTAGGCTCGTAATGTCCTTTATCCCAGATTTTTACTGTCCCAGCGCCATATTGCCCTTTGGGAATTGTACCTTCAAAACTGCCGTATTCAAACGGGTGGTCTTCAACTTCTACTGCCAAGTGCTTTTGGTCACCTTCAGGGATTCCTTTTGGAACAGCCCAACTTTTTAAGACACCATCCTTTTCCAGTCTAAGATCGAAGTGGAGGGCTCTTGCATGGTGCTCTTGAATTACATAAATTAGGTTACCGCCCTTTTTTTCTGCTGTAGCTTTGGGTTCGGGGGTTTCTTCAAAGTGGCGTTTTTTTGTGTACTCCAACAGCTTTTCGGATTCGTCTGTGTCTTTCTGCTTTCTCTTGTCAGTAGTGTCATCGATGTCTGTTTTCTTGACTTCGATTATTTGGTCAAGTGTGCATTGTTCGGGCGGTTTATCGTCTCTTAATCGTTTGAAACGTGCCATACGCAATCTTAGGTCTCGTGTTGCTACTTGATATGCAACTTCACAGACAAGTTTGGGTTCAAGCCAAGTCACTACATCGCCAGCCTCAGGCTTAAATGGGGCAGTATCTGTTGTTATTTTTTCAAATTTATCAACTAAAATTCTAATCATCTCTTGAGTAAAACCTGTGCCAACTTTGCCCAGATAAACTGGTTTACTCTCTTTGTCGTAAACGCCTATCAGCAGGGCGCCAAATGTTGAGCCTCTTGATTCACTGCCTTTGGTATAACCAAAGATTATGCAGTCACATGTTTTGAGTTTTTTTATTTTCAACCAACTCCCAGTCCTCAAGCCTTCCTCATATTGACTATCCTTCTTTTTTGCAACAACCCCTTCCAAACCCTTCTCCAAAGCTAGTTGAAAATAGGCTTCTCCTTTCTCTTCAATAAAATCGCACAAAAGCACGTTTGAGCCTTCTCTGAGGGAATCCTTAAGGATTGTTTTACGTTCAATCAAAGGCAGTTTAGTAAGTGTTTTCCCTTCTTTCTCTAAAATGTCAAAAACGATGTAGACTGCTGGTAACCGATTTTCTTGCCTTTGCATCTCGCCTTTAGAAACGGCTTTCCCGCGTTCGAGCAAAGATTGGAAGTCGGGTTTGCCTTCGCGCATAACGATGATTTCGCCGTCAACAACTATGTTTTTTGCAAGCTTTTTTAGTTCCTGCAGTTCTGGAAAGTTGCCTTTGAGTTCTTTTTCGTTGCGGCTTTTAAGGCTGAAAGGTTCTTCAACGTAGGCGATGGCTCTAAACCCGTCCCATTTTACCTCAAAAAACCAGTCCTTATCTGAAAAAGCTTCCTCGGCAACTTTTGTAAGCATAGGGAGGTAGATGTGGCGGCTCATTTGGTCTCCAACTGTTTGAGCGTTTCTCTAAGTGCAACCATGAGTCCTTTTGCTTCAACTTCTGGAGGTCTCTCAATGTGTATTTTTTCGCCCTTCACCTTTTGTCTTACTAGTTCTTTAATTCTTTTCTGGTAGGTGTCTTCGAATTCTGTTATGTCGAATTCGCCTGATAGGTCAGTTACGATTTTTACTGCGAGGTCTAATTCGGTTTTCTGAGGCGTTTCAAGTTTGTGTAGAGGTTCAAAATCTGTAGGGTTAACCACGTCGTATGAGTAACGTAGGGTTGTTAGGACTAAGGCTCCTTTGTAGGTGTGGAGAAGCGCTGGGTATTCTTTGGTTCGCAAGGTGATTCGTCCGGCGCCCGCTTTGTTTGTTTTTTCAAGCGCTTTTAATAGTAACCCGTAGGCGTCTTTGCTTTTGTCTGGAAGCAAAGCGTACGTTCTGTCAAAGTAAACTGGATCAACTGAGAAGTAATCGACAAACTTGCTGATTCGAATGCGCTTGTCAGATTCTGGTTTAGCTTCGTTGAGTTCCTTTTGATCGAAGGTTATGAATTCGTTTTTGGATACTTCGTATCCTCTGACTACCTCGTTCCAAGGCACTATTTTTTCGTCTTTAGTGCACATTTTAACGTATTTTAATGGTTGACCATCAGTTTTGTGGAGAAAATGAAAAGCTATGCCTTTGTCATAAATCATCGAGAACAATTTAACAGGAACGTTCACTAATCCAATCGTGATGTTTCCTGACCAAATAGACCTGCTTGGGGCTGAAGCGCTGGTTTTTTCAGAAGAGGTTTCCTCAATGTTTTCTTGTTCCATAATTAAATCTCCAGTTTACATCTTTTTCCAAAAATATCTTTCCACGGATTACTCGTTCGCTTAACTACTGTAGAAATAGTGTAGTCGGAGGGGTTTATTCCTTTCTTTACTTCACTCCATTCTAAAGGCGCTGAAACCGTGGCGTCAGGCGTCGGCCTCAAACTGTAGGGAACAACCATCGTTCTCATCGGGGAATTCTGTAAGTAATCAGCAAAAACTTTTCCTGGTTTTTTTGTGTCCTTGAATTCAGAAACTACGATTTCGCTTTCTTTTGCAAGTTCAACGCCTATTTTATGAACAAAAGCCCTCGTTTTCTCAAACGTGTGTTCAGGAACAATGGGGATTACCACATGTAATCCTTTTTTGCCCGACGTTTTAACGAACGGTGTAAGTCCCAATTCCAACAGTTTATCTTTAAGCAGCAATGCAACTTCAGCGGCATCACTAAGGGTTGCGGGCGACTCGGGATCTACATCAAAGAATAACAAGTCGGGCCTATCTAAATCGTCAATCTTGGAAAATGGCATGTGAATTTCCAATGCAGCCAAGTTTGCCAACCAAATAAGCGTATCCAAGTCGTTGCATACAATGTAGTAAACATCCCGTTTTGATGTTGAGGAATAGATTATTTTGGTTTTAACCCATTTGGGTGTGCCTTCGGGAGCGTTCTTTTCGAAAAAGCTGACTTTGTCGCCTTCGACTCCGTCAGGATACCTAGTTAAAACCAGTGGTCTATCCGCTATTATGGGAAGAATTTTTGGAGCCATTCTAACGTAGTATTCGATGACTTGCCCTTTGGTTACTTTGTTTTTGGGGTAGAAGATTTTATCGAGATTTTTTAAATCAACTTTGGTTAAGTCTTTGAGGTTTTCAGTCATAATTTAACTCCAAAAATAAACATTATCTAGATTTTATGTGGAGCTATGCTTTTTGCCTTTTGGAAAACTCCGCAAGCCTTTGAGCACCTTACCCAAAAGCAATATGTTTTCCGTGAGAGCGTTGTTTTTTTTATAGTTACACCTATATAGCTAAAGAAACCTTATTATTAAATTGCGGAAGTTAATCAAGGAAAAAGTAAATTTTAGGGCTAACTAGTTTGCTATTTTCGAGATTATTCGCTAAATTAAAAGGAGAACAAAATAAAGTATGAAACCAAAAAAGCCCACATTAGAAGACCAACTTGCCTTCATCGCCACACAGCATGAAGTTTACCCAACCGAACTCTTCCA
>Ga0209585_10000753_pt1 | contig 12631 bp, 8 predicted proteins | sample NGEPerone_FD_185491 | JGI IMG/M metagenome (GOLD analysis project Ga0209585, IMG submission 185491) | Arctic peat soil microbial communities from the Barrow Environmental Observatory site, Barrow, Alaska, USA - NGEE Permafrost154B-one... | ecosystem: Environmental > Terrestrial > Soil > Wetlands... | reverse complement strand
CAGTGAAGCCCTGCATCCGAATCGCCCAGAGGTAGAGGGTCTGGTAGACGCAGTTCCCCAGCAAGCTGAGTGGCAGCAGCCACATGTACGAAGCGAGCTGTGGCATGTGCATCAGCGTCGCGAATCGATGACCAAGGGCGACCCCGAGAAGTCCGAAGACGATGGACATTGCCGTTCCCAGGGTAAGGCTAACGGCGACAACGTTGACTGCTTCTGTCTCTTCCTCGGGAAGCGGGACCACAACCATGTAGCGGAGCCCCACGACTACTCCCAGGAGTGCGACAGTACCCGTGAAGACTCCCAGTACGCCGAAATCTGCCGGAGTGTAGAGGCGCGTCAACACGGGAGCCGTGAGAACGAGAATCGCCTGCGAAGCCGTGGTTCCCCCGACAAGCACGGCCACGCCTCTGGCAAACCGCCCCCTAGGTATGCCTCGACGAATCAGTCTTCTCGAAAGACCGTGGGCCTCCGGCTCGGAGGCCGGTGTGTTGTCTGAGTGACCCTCATGTTCCACGTGCAAAATGCCTGTCGTTCGAGTTCCAGAAGAATCCGTGCGGTTGGCCACATGGTACGCTTCTGCTGGATCCATCGTATGGAACGTCCATCATTATGCGACCCGCGACGCGCGGCCGGGGGGAATCTTGGCGCTGACACGGCGGCATCGCCCCAGAGGAGTCCAGTCAACCGGGATGTCGCCCCCTCTGCTCGGATACGACCACGTAGACCACGCCACTGGGGCGCGACTCATCTCCTCGCACAGGTGACGACGGCTGCCCTGGGCTCGCGCATGAGACGTAGGCGGTCAGCGTGACCGCTTGAGGGTGGCTGAATGGGATTCCTTGATGCGCTCTGCTCGATGATGCAGAGTGGGAGGAAGCAAAACCGTCTTCGGGTGTGACAAGGTGATGAAGAGTAGCTTAGCGAACGGCTGGAAGGGATGGCGACCAAGGAGGGGCCGCTCCCTCCTGTACGCGCCTGACGCCGACAACCTGGACCTCCAGCAACATCTGCACGAGGCCATGGAATGGCTGAAGCGAGCTCAGGACGCCGGTTCCGATGCCGGCGTGTCCTACGGCGTGTTGTTTGGCGAGGACTTTGACGTCAGCTACCCGGAGACCACTGGCTATGTCTGCCAGACCTTTGTTGAGCGAGCGCAGTCGACGGGCGACTCGAGCCTCCTGGAACGAGCCGTGGCGATGGCAGAATGGGAGGTCGAGATCCAGCTTGCCGAAGGCGCGGTGATGGGAGGCAAGGCAAACTCCCGACCGACACCGGCAGTGTTCAACACCGGCATGGTCCTGCTCGGCTGGAGCGCGCTTGTCCAACGAACAGGAGATCACCGCTTCGAGCAACCCGCGCGCCGAGCCTCTGACTGGCTGATATCCGTTCAGGAAGCAGATGGACGCTGGATTCGCAACAACTCGCGATTTGCCGTGGCCGAGTCGACTCTCTACAACGTCATGGCCGCGTGGGGCCTTTGCGAGGCGGGAGCGGCCCTTGGCGAGGAGACTTACGTGGAGGCCGCCGTGCGCAACGGCGAGTACTGCATCGCGCGGCAGATCAAGAATGGCTGGTTGCCCGACTGCTGTTTGACCGACGCACAGTCGCCACTTCTGCACACGTTGGCGTACAGCATGCAAGGGCTCATCGGGATCGGCAAGCTTACTGGCCGACGTGACCTGATTGCGGGTGCTCAACTACTGGCCGATGCACTCTTGGGAATCATGCAGCCCGATGGCTTCATCCCCGGACGGCTGGGCCACGATTTCTCAGCTGGCGTGGACTGGTGCTGTCTCACTGGCTCAGCACAGGCGTCGACTGTGTGGAGCGAGCTCTACCTACTGACTCATGATGAGCGCTACCGCGAAGCGGCCGTGAGAATCAACAGGTACCTGATGGCACGCCATGATATTCGCAATACGGACCTTCGCTTGCGAGGAGGCGTTCCGGGATCGTGGCCAGTGTGGGGCGACTACGGCGCACTGCGAATCCTCAACTGGGCCACGAAGTTCCTGGTCGATGCGCTCGCCCTCGAAACGAGGATCTGCGCACCGTGAGCGCCAGTTTCGTAGCCTCGCCAGCGGACGAGAGCGTGGCCGCCGAATTGAGCGCTCTCGCCCCCGAAAACCCTTTCGCTACGACGGAGTACTTCGAGTCGAGACGGCAGGCGGGCTGGGCCGTTCTGGTCGTGACGCAGAGGGACCCGACCGGCAGCGTCGAGCATGGGTGCGGAGCGTTCCTCAAGACAAGGGGGTGGTTCCGGAAGCTCGAGATCCCGTCGCTCCCTGCAGTCAGCGCGGATGATTCGTTCTGGGATGATCTACGGGAACTATGCCGCCGCCTGAATGTTACCAAGCTCGAACTCGGCACATTCGCCTCGCCGCTGGGTGTTGAAATCCCAGACTTTGGTACATGCATGCATCGCACGCGCTGTGAGTTCGTTCTCGACCTCACCGACGATTTCTTCGCCCTGCTCGATCGAAATCACAGAAGGAACGTGAAGAGAGCGCGGGAGGCTGGCCTCGTCGTCAAGCGAACACTCTCGATTGAAGCGGTGAGTGCGCATCGAGCGATGATCGACCGGTCAATGGACCGGCGGCGCGCCCTTGGAGAAGACGTGCCGTCCGTCGGTCCGTCACGCGAGTTCCTGGCACTTCTCCAATCTGGCGCCGGCGAGTTGTATCAAGTATTCCGCGGCGAGACGGTGCTCTCAAGTGGGATAGTGCTGCGCGCACCAAATGGGGCCTATGGCCATTCTACGGGAACGTCACCAGAAGGTATGGCAGTGGGTGCCTCTCACTTCCTCGTCCATGGCATCGCGAGTCAACTCAGCGCCGACGGCGTGCAGACATACAATCTGGGTGGTGCGGACGAGGAATCGGGCTTGGCGCGCTTCAAGACAGGGTTTGGAGCTTCACCACGCGCGCCGCTGCCGTCGGCCAGCTGCTACGTAGGACCGTTGTGGCGGCGTACGGCCTATCGAGCGATTGAACCTGTGCGCTCCGAGCAGCAGATTCTGCTGCGCTCGCTCAAGGAGCGACTGGCGCGCCCGAAAGTAAGTCGCCAGCTCGCATCCCCAAAGGGCCTGCGTTGGGCTGACCCGCGTATCGCCGGACGGATTCCCGAATCGTGGGCCGCGCGAGATTATGATCACCGCGACTCCCTCAGCCGCGCCGCGAAGACCCTCGTCCCGATGCTCGGCTTCGAAATAGGGCTCTGCCGACAATGAGCGACCGATTCGTCGCCCTGCCTGCGCAAGAGAGCGTGGTCGCGGAGCTAAGCGCTGTCCTGCCCACGAATGCATTCGCCACGGTCGGCTATTTCGAGTCGAGGCGGAGGACAGGCTCAGATGCTTGGGTCCTGGTGCGGCGGAACGCGAGCGGACACGTCGAGTCTGGATGTGGCGCGTTCATACTGCGGAGGGGAGTGAACCGGAAGCTCGAGATCCCGTCGCTCCCAGCAGTCAGTGCCGATAGCTGCTTCTGGGACGACTTGTGGAAGTTCTGTCGCCGCCACTTCGTCACGAAGCTCGAACTCGGCACGTTTGGTTCGCCAGTAGGGGTGCAAATCCCGGAATTCGGCACGTGCTTGCCGCATGCGCGCAGCGAGTACATTCTCGACCTCAGCCTCGATCTCGAGGTCCAGATCGATCGGCGTCACAGGGCACATATCAAGAAGGCGCGCCGCGCCGGCCTCATAGTCAGACGAACGCGGTCGGTCGAAGCGGTGGGCACGCATCGAGCCATGATCGGCTGTTCGATGGACAGACGGCGCAAGCGTGGAGAAGACGTGCCCACCGTCGGTCCAGAGCGCGATTTCGCGGCGTTTCTCCAAACAGGCGCAGGCGAACTGTATCAAGCCCTCGATGGGGAAACGGTCCTCTCCAGTGGCCTCGTGCTGAGCGCACCAAAAGGGGCCTACTTCCATTCCAGAGGAACATCACCCGAAGGTATGGCGGTGGGTGCTTCTCACCTCGTCATCTACCACATCATGACTCAGCTCAAGACCGAGGGAGCACTGACATTCAACCTCGGCGGTGCGGATGAAGGATCCGGCCTCGAGCGCTTCAAGAAGAGGTTCGGTGCAGTGCCCGTGCAGTTGCCGTCGGCCACATGCTATGTCGGACCTGCGTGGGCGCGGAGAGCCACGTGGGGCATGGAACTAGTCCGCTCCGACGGTTTGTTGGTGCTGCGCTCCATTTCCCGGAGACTTTCACGAAGAGACCACCTAGCGTGACCGCGCAAGCGGGTTTCGGCCAACGGCTCCCGCGGAGCGGCATTCGATTGCGTAGGCCTCTGCTCCCTGGAGGTGTGACCTTCTCGACCTCGCCCAACGTGGCCCCATGATGCCATCTTCTCCTTCAGGACCTCATAGGGCGTGAGATGTACTGCGCGGAACAAGAGCTGAACGTGAAGGCAAGCTGCGGAAACTAACTGCCTCCATCAAACCCGGCGCGCTCCAAGAAGTGAACGAGGAGGCAAGCTGCGTAAGGTAATGGCCTCCATCAAGCCCGGCGCGCTTCAGTTGAACCAACCTTGCTGTCCAGTTTCGTAGCGACGTAGCTCACGGCCACAACGGACAGGGGAATCATGGCCGGAAACGCGAGGAACCACACTCGCTCCAGGCTCGTGGTCAAGAGGAATGACAGCGCCACAACGACAAGCACGAGCCATGTGAGACGGAGAAGTTCTTGCCGATCACCGGCTCGGCGAACGACTACCCAACCCAATGGCGCCAAGACCAGCAGTGGGCCAAAGCCAGCAAGGAGCGAGTACGCGAACTGGACGAGCCCCGATCCGGATGTCGAGTAATGAATGATATCGGCTGCCGCCGAAGACAGGCTGTAGCTATACCCCGCAGTCGTGGGAAGGATGAAGAGCCTCACAACACCGTATGCCACGAGACCGGGCAAGCAGGCTAGGAGTGCGCTCCTCCGGTCCACCCAATTCGACTGGTAGAGGATTGCGCCAACCGCGATGAGGACCGAGGTCTCCTTGACAAACATCGCAACGAGAGTGATCGCTGCCAGCGCGATCCATCTCCTCCAAGCCCCAGCAGCAATACCAAGCGCCAATGCTGCGAAAGAGGCACCGTCAACTTGCGGTACGGTGCCGTAGTTGACCGTGACAAAACACGTGAGGAAGACGAACGACCCGAGGAGTTGCTCGGCAGCCGAGAAACGAAGCCTCCCCATGAGAAGAGCGAGTCCAACCGTGGCGAGAAACAGCCCCAGGGCGTTGACGATCGCGAATCGGTATGTCACGACCTTGATTGCACTCATCTGAAAATGACGGAGAAGGACCCCCGGCGGCAGGGGGACCGCCCGGGCAAGCACGGGCACAACGAACCGGTAACGATAGGGCTTCGGGATTCCATGGAGACTCGCTCCGTGATAGATCGCTATGTACTGAGCGGCGTCTCCGTCGGCCCCGCCGGTGAATGCATCGTACGGGTTGTACTTGGTCGCCGGGAAGTAAGCCAACGCCAAACAGGCGGGGAGCACAAGAAGTGCCCACAGGAGGAACTGCGCGGGGTAGCTGTGCCCACTCAGTAGTCGATGCGGAAGCGCGGAAACCATTGCGGCGACAGCATACACCTTGCGTCGAAGCGGCCTCTCGGTTGCCACCGTCGTTCCGACCCAGCATCAGTGTCTCTCGGCGACGCGGCCGGCATCATTGATGGCGAACGGAGCCAGCCTCGGCGCCCGAGGAAGGCCGAGGCGATTGGCGTCACGGCATTCTGCTGGGGTCATGAGCCGAGAAAGCGGGACTCCGGTCAGTGTTCTCGCGGCCGGCACAGCGTTTCGCCTCCGTGAGTCCAAGTGAGGCCGTGAGAGTCCCTCTTGACGGCTTCCCCATTGTTGCTGGACTCGGTCTCCCCTGTCCAATGCGCTACGCTACCACCCGGACCAAGTCTGCTTCAGCGATGGTGCAGAATGGCTCACAGTATCGGGCATCCCAAAGTGGACGAGCCAGGAGGACGGTGTGCGCCTGCTCTTCGTGACCTACTTCTTCCCACCCTTCAGAACATCTGCTGCAGTGAGGACGGGTCAGACCGCAAAGTACCTCTCGGCAATGGGCCACGACGTCCGCGTGGTAACAGCCGATCGTCTGCCGTGGGAGCGCAGTCTACCCCTCGAGATACCTCGCGACCATGTCGCCTATACACCCTGGCTCGGCTCGGGTGTCACTGCGATTGTCGCGGGACGAAGACTGTTCCGGGCCAACGTCGAAGTTGCGCGTAGCTCCGCGGAACGGAGGCTCGTGACGCCGTCCGCGAAGCGTCTCATCCGGCTCGCTCAACGGAATCTCCTCTATATGCCGGATGACTGCATCGGCTGGTATCCCTGGGCTCTGCGCGCCTCTCTTCGCATCGCCGAACAACAGCCAGTCGACCTAATCTACGCCAGCGCTGGGCCTTTCACCTCTCTTCTTGTCGCCGCAACAGTGGCCCGTGTCTGCGGTGCGCCTTGGGTCGGGGAGCTTCGGGATCTCTGGTCGGACAACCACTATCGCAGCCTACCACCGTGGTTTCGAGGCATCGACGCGCGTCTCGAAGCACGTGTCCTCAAGTCAGCCGCTGGGCTTGTCACAATGTCTGAACTCTGGGCTGAAGGACTCGAGAGCAAGTACGCAGTCCCCGTGCGCGCAGTGTACAACGGATTCGAGGAGCGGGATGAGCAGACTTCACGTCGGAATGAAGCTCGATCTGAGAGCATCGTCATCGCCCACCTCGGCATGCTGTATGGAGGGAAGCGCGATCCAACCCCCCTTTTCCAAGCCATTCAAGCCCTCGGCGACGACGCTCATCGCGTACGCGTCGAGTTCTATGGACCCGAGCAGGACCTGGTCCGGCGGCTCGCCAGATCGTCAGGCGTCGAGGATCGTGTTCGAGTCTTTGGTGACATTCCCTATGCAGAGTCACTGACCGTGCAGTCAAACTCCGACGTCCTGCTCCTCTTGATGTGGGACACTCCCGAGGAAGCAGGTGTGCTTCCCGGAAAGCTGTTCGAGTACCTGGGCGCTCGGCGACCCGTCCTCGCCGTCGGCGCCGGATACGGAGTCGGGGCCCACCTCATTTCGAGTCGTCGGCTTGGCCTCGCCTCCTCGGACCCCGTCGAGATCGCGGTCCAGCTGAGAACGTGGATTGCTGAGAAGGACGCCCTAGGCAGGCCGGAACCGTTGTCCGCCGAAGCGGTTGCCGACTTCAGCCGGGTGCGTCAGGTCCAGAGGCTCTCGGAGTTTCTGTGCGAACTGAGCACGGCGGCCAAATCCCCATAGACCGAGGGCCTTGGAGTTGCCCCTCCCTTTGAACCTCAAGACCGGCGTTCTCACGGAAGACGACGCGGAGCGATAAGCATCGAGACGATTCCTCGCGGTTCACGCAGACCAATCCAAGCGGCATCGCGTGGTTCGGTGCGATACGGTTGCACAAGAGAAAGGGGGATGCAACGCGCGTTCTACTAGCTCATGTCTTCTACCGTCAGCACGGCGGAGAAGACGCAGTCTTCGCCCACGAAGTCGACCTGCTAAGAAGCGCGGGCGCCGCTGTCGAGGTGCTCGAACTTCGCAGCGCGGACCTGGACAGACTCTCTCCGGCATCGAAGATGGCGATTCTGACGCGGTACTCGAATCACGCCTATGGCAGACGTTTGATAAGGGACGCCATCGCACGTTTCCGCCCTGACTTGGTCCACTTTCACAATCTCTACCCCTTGCTCGGGCCTGGTGCCGTGGCTGAATCGCACCTGATGAAATGCGCGACGATCCACACGCTGCACAACTACCGCCTGTCCTGCCTCAACGGACTTCACTACAGGGGAGCGGAGATCTGCGAATTGTGTCGACCTGCCCACTTCTTTCCAGGGATCCGCTATTCGTGCTATCGGGGATCTTGGCCGCAGAGTGTCCTGACGGCACAGGCCACGTCCGCTGAATGGCGGGCCTATCAGAGAAGCGGCTATCCCACCCTGCTTTTCGCGCTAACGAAGTTCGCCCGGGACAGGCTTCTGGAACAGGGAGCTGATCCCTTGCGCGTTGTCGTCAAGGCCAACAGCATACCTCCCCCCCAGGGAATGGTCCCACATTCCGTGGCCGGCCGGACTGGCGTGGTGGTAGCCGGACGCCTGACGGCAGAGAAGGGCGTCATCCAGATGATGAACGCTTGGCCGGAGCGGCTGCCGCGGTTGACGATTGTTGGAGACGGGCCGTTGGCTTCAGCGGCAGCCGCAGGTATCAGGCAGAATGTCCGCTACTTGGGACGCCTCTCATCGGCGAATCTGCGCCTGCAGCTTCGGAAGGCGCGTGTTCTCGCCCTCCCGTCGCTCTGGTATGAGGCAATGCCGCTAATCATCCTGGAGGCATTGTCCGAGGGCACGCCGGTTGTGGGGTTCAAGGGCGGTGCGCTTGACTCAATGGGCTTGCCCTCCACGCTGGCTGCCCGTGCCCCTCGTGGCGACTTCCCAGCTCTCGCGCAAGCGGCAACCCGCGTTGCACTCGCGTCGGATTGGGAACACCTGAGCGCACAGTGTCACTCGATCTGGCGGACCACCTACTCCGATCAGGTGAATACTCAGTCCTTGTTTCGTCTCTACTCTCGTGCGCTGGCGCTCAATGCGGAGACCGTCGCATCAGCCATCCCTAGCGAAACCCGCGAATCCAGCAAGGAGTGGCGGCGTCCGTGAGAATCGGGCAGCCAATCTCAAGAAGCACACTCCCGTCTGGACTTTGAGCATGACCAGCGGAACCGCTGTGTCCCCATTGCGGAGTTGTCGTCTCGGCTCTGCTAGAGTGGAAAGGATGCTGATCAAACGTCGAGCGGCCGATGAGCTCGGAGAATCGCCTCTAGAGAGGCGGGATGACCTCCCGTCGACACACCGATTCCAGCCTTCCGCAGCAGAGGGAGCGCCTCTGCGGTTTGAGGCCATCCAGCAGAAGTGCCATCAGACCAGGCCACTTGACGAGTATTGAGTATCAAGACGTCAACACTAGCTCGCCCTCGCCTCGGCCCCGCGTCCCACATCGGCCTCGGTTGCCTTTTTGCAGCGGCCGGGCTCCTTGCTGGCAGCCAAATGGCCTCGACAACGACCCGACCCATCGCCGTCTTGGCTGCGGCCGCCTTGGTCTATCTCGCATTCTTTCTATGGCAGCCCACAGTGGCGATCTTGGGCTACATCGCGCTGAGGCCACTGGTCGATGCCTTTGTCTTCCAGAGCTACCACGGTTTCACCTTGGGCGTGCTATGGGGCATCGGGATGGTCGTCTCTGCGAGCCTGTTCCTCGTGATGGAGAGCGCGGACAGAGTCCATCGAATGCGGGTGGCAGCCGTGCCCATCGCGTTCTTGTTCATTCTCGCTGTCCTAACCTTCACGCGACCCGAGTTCCCCACCGCCGTTTCGGACTGGACGAAGGTAGCGTCTTGGATTCTGGTCTTGTTGGTTTGCGAGCGTATCGCCAGCGACCGCGCGGGGCAGCTGAGGTGCTGGTGGGCCGGCATTGTCATGGCCTGCGTTCTTGTCGTCGCCGTCGGCATCATGATCGTGCAGCACAGGTACGGCTCCACTTTCTACGCCGACGCGCTGAGTCAGATTACTGGCGAACCGCCCCATCCCCTATCGTTGACCGCCGTCCTTCTCCTTCCCCTGGCGCTGAGCGGCGCGCTGGTCGTCGGGCGCCGCAGACTCTCGCTCTCGATTGCCGCGGGCCTGTTGGCAGCAATCATCCTTTCCTACGTCCGAACGGCATATATTGGTGGCTTCCTTGTCCTCGGCGCCTTGGTTGCCGTCGCAGTCAGGGGGCGGGGTAGGGCCTCGGCATTCGCCATTGCTGCCGTGCTGGGCTTGGGCGTCGCCGTGTATGCGATGTGGGGTCGAATCAGCGCGAGGTTCTCGGACCTGACGCTGCTTGCCGACTCGGGCGCAGCACGGGCGGGAGCTGGATCCGGGAGGATAGGAATCTGGCGAGCGGCCCTGAATGGCTCTTTTGACACAGTCCAGCACGCCATCATCGGAAGGGGCCGGTGGGACGCCGAGCAACTCATGATCAAGGCTATCGGAAGCCATGTCGGCGCACACAACGACTTGCTTGACTATTTGCTGGTCGGCGGAGTGGTGCTGGGAATCGCCTGGCTGGTGATGCTGGCCTGGATGATCGCGACCCCCCTGCATGTTCTCAGAGACCGTAGGCAGTCCTCCGATGCGAAGGCCTTTGCGGGTTTGATGCTCGGTGGTGCCGCAGCATTCGTCCTCATGTCGATGGTCAACGCAATCGCTCCCTATCAGGCGAGCATCGCCGCAGGCCTTCTCCTAGGTCTGACCCGCGGGGTCATGGTGACGCCGGGAGAGACCTTCCTGGATCCTGATTCCTGCCGGCCCGGGAGTGCGACGGCACTGACGCACCCTGCGCTAGACGCAAAGGGCGGTCTCGCAGAGCAACTTGTTCACCAGAGCTCCGATGTAGTCTGACGAGTGCTGGCTCACTGATGCTGTCAGCTCGCGCGCTGACCAGCGCTGATCCAGTGCCCTCTCCGTGGCAGCAACCAAAGCCTCGGGAGTCCGCACATTGAGGAGAAGGCCGTTCTCACCCTCCTTGATGAGCCCGGGGAGGCCACCGACAGCAGTAGCCACGACCGGGGTTGCGCAGGCAAGCGCTTCAACTACAGCAGTTGGGAGACCCTCGTACTCAGAGGGCAGCAGCAGTGCGTCTGCCGCTTGGAACCACGAGGGAAGGCTGTCGTGATCGACCCAGCCCGCAAACAGGACGCGATGCTCCACGCCAGCCCTCCGAGCCTGATCAATCATGGCTGAGCGCTGGGAGCCATCGCCGATGAGTGCAAGAGAAAGTGAATCCCTGCGTGCCGCGAGCTCTGCAAATGCCTCCACAAGCCGCTCTGTGCCCTTGGCCTGCTCCAGGCGACCAACGAACAACAGAAGGGGCGTCAACGGCGGCAGACCGAGCTTCGATCGAGCGGACGCCTTGTCTCCCGGATGAAAGAGGCTGGTATCTACGCAGATCGGCATGAGGGCGAGACGTGTGTGGCTGTCCACCGAAAGGCTCGTCTTCGCCAGCTGAAGCCCCTTCTCATCGACGGACAGAACCAGAGCGGATGCGTTGATAACGCGCCTCTGCAAAGCGCGATACAGGTAGCGAAGAGTCGCCGTTCTTGCCCAAGTGTAGCGAGAAACCGTGAGTGGATTTGCCGCCCCATGAAGATGCGTGACGATGGGCTTGCGGTGCGGCCCCACTCCGAGCGGCAGGCCCATTTCAGGGGAGTGCACGTACATGACATCGCCGGCACGAAGAATCCGGCGGCGAAAGATCGCAACGCCCAAACAGCTAGTCAGACGCAACGGGACAAAAGGAGCACGCCCGGGTGGGGGCATCCGTGCGACGGGCATGAAGTCGTAGGCAACTCCACGAAGGCTGCGCCGTTGCCATTTGCCGAGCGCCTCCGATCCACTGGTCGTTCCCACTACCTTCACGTCGACCTTGAGGCAGGGAATGAGGTTGCGGATGAAGACGGATTGCCCCCCGGTCATTTCGTCGGGGTTGCTTGTGTCGAGAATGACGACGCGCAACGGACTAGCCACCTGTTCCAGAAAACCTAGAGCGTCCCGTCCTGGAAGCGGCAGTCGCAATCTCAATGACGACCAGCGCGACGAATCTGAGATTGTGTTTCGCATATCTGCGCCAGAGCCTGGCGGGATCCGAAGCGAGTCGGAAGACCCACTCTAGTCCACTTGACTGCATCCAGCGTGGCGCGACCGGCTGCTGTTCACCGATCATGTCGATGGCCGCCCCCGCCCCGATCATTACGGCGCTCAAACCGCTCAAATGGGCGGCCATCCACTTTTCCTGCTTCGGGCAGCCCGTGGCGACCAGCAGGATTTGAGCTTCTGAACGGTTGATGGCGTCAATGACTTGTCGATCCTCCTGCAAGCTAAGGTTGCGGAAAGGTGGCGCGTGCGAAAACACGATGTTCAGTCTCGGGAATCGCCTGAGCAGGTTTCTCTTGGCTGCCTCAAGCACTTCTTCCGTGGTTCCATACATGCCGACTCTGAGCAGTCGCTCCTCCGCCGTCTCACAAACCGCAAGGACGAGATCTTGACCGCGAACATGACGAGCGTCGGCAAACCCGCGCGCCTTCAGCGCCCAGACCAGCGGGTTGCCGTCGGGGACGACAAGATCCGCCTCGTTCATGATGTTGCGGAATGCTTGGTCGTCGACGGCCTCCATCGTCATATGGACATTCGCGGCGAGAACCATTCGAGAGGAGTGGAGAGCGGCCCAATCGCCGATCAGTTCGCTCGCCTCGCTGCAGGAGATCCTGTCGACATCCACTCCCAGGATTCTTCCGCGTGAACGGTCACGCGCGGGATTCTCGTCTATCGCTGCACCTCTGGATGAGTGACACTGGATGCTAAAGACTCGTCGTCTGACACCGATAGTATATTCGAGACCGGCGGTTACGCGGGCGCCCCACGTCGTTTCATCTCGAGCGGAGCAGGAGCGGGGTTCCGGACGAGGACACTTTCGGCGAGGAAGAATGGCTCACTCTGCTTCGCGCGCGGTTTGCCAGGAGAAGCCTCGCAACCTAGCATAACTCCCGCGATCCTTGGAGGGTTGATGCCAGA
>Ga0209585_10000750_pt1 | contig 12646 bp, 9 predicted proteins | sample NGEPerone_FD_185491 | JGI IMG/M metagenome (GOLD analysis project Ga0209585, IMG submission 185491) | Arctic peat soil microbial communities from the Barrow Environmental Observatory site, Barrow, Alaska, USA - NGEE Permafrost154B-one... | ecosystem: Environmental > Terrestrial > Soil > Wetlands... | reverse complement strand
GAGGTCCGTGCGTGGCCTGGGGCTATCCCAGGCCCTATACTGCGCCCATGGACGCGACCCATGACCAGACGGTGCTTCCCGAGGGCGCGAGAGTGCACCTCGACAACGTGACCGACAACCTCCAGCTCGTGGCCGACCTGGGCTACGGGCACGTGGCGCTCGCCGTGGCCGACCGCGACGGCACGCTCACCGTGGTGGGCGACGCCCGGCCGAGCACCGCCGTGACGCCGCACGTGGCCGCGCGCACGGGGCAGGTCCTGGAGCGTGAGGCCGAGCCCGAGGCCTACGAGGCGCTGGCAACCGGCCGCGCCGTCAAGGGCGACCGCCGACGCAGCGCGCGCAGCATCAAGTACACCACCTCCGCGTACCCCGTCGGCGACGGCCTGCCGCACGCCGTCGTCGTACGCGATGTGGCGCAGCAGGTCGCCGCCGCGCCCGGTCGCATGGAGACGGCGCAGATGGACTCCATCGAGGAGCTGCTGGAGACGCTGCGCACCGGCCCTCTGCTGGACGCGGGGACCGGGGAGCCGTTCTCCACCACCAGGCGCGCCGGCGACGGCGTCCTGCGCGTGCGTCCCACCGGTCGCATCTCGTTCGCCTCGCCCAACGCCGTCAACATCATGCGCCTCGCCGGCGTGGAGGGTCGCGTCACGGGCATGCAGGCCTCGGCGCTCCCCGGAGGCGGCTTCGGCATCTCGCCGGTGCTCGGCGGGCCCGGCGCCGTGCGGGTGGAGGTCGAGGTCGCGGACCGCGTCCTCGGCTACCGCTCCATCGCCCTCCAGGCGGGCGCGCTCGTGCTCGTTGAGGACCTCTCGGAGGCTCGCCGCCGGGAGCTCGAGCTGCGCGTCAAGGAGACGACCATCCGCGAGGTCCATCACCGCGTGAAGAACAATCTGCAGACCATCGCCTCGCTGCTGCGCATCCAGGCGCGCGGCAGCAAAAACGAAGAGGTTCGCCGCGCGCTGGCCGAGGCCACCGAGCGCGTCATGTCCATGGCCGTGGTCCACGAGCTGCTCACGGGCTCGGCCGACGAGCGCGTCGATTTCTCCGCCGCCGCCCGCACGGTGGTCGACCTCGTGCGGCGTGGCCTCGTCGGCGAGCGGCCGCACATCACGACCACGGTGAGCGGCGACACCGGCGAGCTGGGTGCGCAGGCCGCGACGTCGCTGGCGCTGGCCGTCGCGGAGCTCGTGCACAACGCCATCGAGCACGCCTTCGACCCCGGCGCCGACGGCGCCGTCATCGTCGAGATGCGCCGAGAAGCCGGGGACCTCGTCATCGTCGTGCGCGACGACGGCAAGGGGCTTCCACCGGACTTCGACGCGGTAGCCTCCGGGCACCTCGGCCTCCACATCGTGCGCACCGTGGTGGAGGACGACCTGCGCGGCACGATCACGTTCGCCTGCGAGCACGGCACGACCGTGACCATCCGCGCGCCGCTCCGCGAGGACGAGCCGTGACGGGCCCCGACCCCCAGGTCCCGGGTCCCGCGCCTACGGCGGTCGGCGCCCCCGTGCGCGTCCTCATAGCTGAGGACGAGGCCATCATCCGGATGGACCTCCGCGAGATGCTGCGGGAAGAGGGCCACGAGGTGGTCGGCGAGGCGCGGGACGGCGTGGAGGCCGTCGAGCTGGCGCGGCGACTGCGGCCGGACGTGGTGTTCATGGACATCAAGATGCCGCGCATGAACGGCCTCGAGGCGGCGGCCGTCATCGGTGACGAGCGCATCGCGCCCGTCGTCATGGTGACGGCGTTCTCGCAGGCCGAGCAGATCGAGCAGGCCTGCCGCGCCCAGGCGATGGCCTACGTGGTCAAGCCCTTCTCGCGTGGCGACATCATCCCGGCCATGCACGTCGCCATCTCCCGCTACGCCGAGGCGGCCTTGCTCGAGAAGGAGGTGGCAGACCTCTCGGAACGGCTCGAGACGCGCAAGGCGGTCGACCGCGCCAAGGGGATGCTCATGGCCAAGGGCCTCAGCGAGCCGGAGGCGTTCCAGCGTCTTCAGAGGCTGGCGATGGACAAGCGCAAGACGCTGCGCGAGATCGCCGAGGCCGTCATCGTCGCCGAGGAGGCCCTGGGGTAGCGGCCCCCCGCCGTTGCCGTTGCCGTCGCGCCGTGCTATCCTTAGCGCACCGGCACAACGGTGTGCCGGCGCACAGAGGCAGAGCAACGACGCTCGCCCAGCCAGTGAGGCTGTGGCGGGCGTTTTTCGTTGCCGGACCAGAACGGCGAGGCGGGCAGGCGGCATGCAGGAGTTCGCGGTCTTCTGGGGATGCACGATCCCCGCGCGGTTCCCGTTCATCGAGAAGGCGACGCGGGTGGTCTTCGACGATCTCGGCGCGCGCGTGCACGGGCTGGCGGGCCACACCTGCTGTCCCGAGGGCACGCTCGTGAAGGCCAACGCGCCGCGGACCTTCTTCGCCGCCGCGGCGCGCAACCTCGCCCTCGTGGAGCGCGCGGGTCTCGATGTGGTCACGCCGTGCAACGGCTGCTACTCGACGTTCAAGGAGGCGCAGAACCATCTCGCGACCCACCGTCGCGAGCTCGATGACATCAACGCCCTGCTGAGCGCCGAGGAGCTGAGGTACGAGGGCGCCTCTCGCGTGTGGCACTTGGCCGAGTGGCTCGCGGACGACCTCGGCTCGGGTCTCGTCTCGAGGAGGACGGTCAGGAGCCTCGGCGGACTGCGCGTGGCGGTGCACTATGGCTGCCACCTGCTGCGCCCCCAGCCGGCGGTGCGCTGGGACGACCCGCTGGCGCCCACAAAGGTCGAGGGCGTCGTGGCCGCCCTGGGCGCCACCGTCATCGACTACCCCACCAAGATGCAATGCTGCGGCGGTGCGCTCGACCGCGTCGGCGAGCGCCCGTCGGCTCTGGAGTTCGCGCGCCGCAAGCTGCTGGACCTGCAGAGCCACGACGTGGACGCGCTCGTGGTGGTGTGCCCGAGCTGTTTTCAGCAGTTCGACCTCAACCAGGCGGCGCTCCGGCGCGCCGGCGAGGAGCTGCACGTGCCGGTGCTGTACCTGGCCGAGCTCCTCGCGCTGGCCTTCGGCCACGCGCCCGACGAGCTCGGCCTCGGCATGCACCGCGTGGACGTGCAGCCGTTCCTGGATGCCTGGAGCGCCCGGCTGGGCTACCGGCAACGTCTGGCGGCGTCGTTCGACGTGTCGCTCCTGGACACGTGCGACGGCTGTCGCGCCTGCGTGGACGACTGCCCGGTCGGCAGGGTCGACCCGTCGTTCGCACCCAACGAGATCATCGCCCGTCTCGTGCGCGGCGACCTCGAGGGAGTGGTGGACGACCCGCAGGTGTGGAAGTGCCTGGAGTGCTACACATGCCAGGAGCTGTGCCCCTCCGACATCGGCATGGCCGAGACATTCAGGAAGCTCAAGGAGCTGGCCCTCGCGGCCGGCGCGGGGCCCGACGGCATCGCTGAGGCGTATCGCACGTTCCTCGAGCAGGGCACGCTGGGCACGCCTAAGGAGAGCGCTCGCCGCAAGCTCGGGCTCGAGCCGCTTCCGGCAAGCGGAGGCGACGCGGTGGCTCGGCTCCTGAGCCGCGCGGCCGGCGACGAGGAGGTGGCCGGCCGATGAGCGACGACTTTCTGCTGGAGCGCATGCCCACCGCGCGGCGCCGCCCGCCGGCGCTTGCCGGCGGCGCCGGCCCGCGCCCAGCCTATCGCGAGGAGGCGCCCTTCAAGATCCACGGCGGCTGCGGCCTCATGGGCATCTGCGACGAGTCCGGGGCGCTGATGCCCGCCGACATCGCCGTGCGCGCCATGGCTATCCAGCGCGATCGCGGCAACGGCCTCGGCGCCGGCTTCGCCGGGTACGGCATCTACCCGGAGTTCCCCGACCACTTCTGCTTTCACCTGATGTTCCACGATGAGCGCGCAAGGGAGGAGGTCGAGGCGATCCTCGACCGCTCGTTCGTGGTCGACCAGGCGGAGCCGATCCCCACGCGCCCCTTCGGCGGCGCCACCGACGTGCCGCTCCTTTGGCGCTACTTCCTGCTCCCCGACCAGCACGCGCTCGAGGCGCTGGCGATGGGGCCTGACGACTTCGTCGTCCACACGGTGATGCAGATCAACTCGAGCGTGGACGGCGCCTTCGTCGCCTCCTCCGGCAAGAACATGGGGGCGTTCAAGGGCGTCGCCTTTCCCGAGGAGATCGCCCACTTCTTCCGCCTCGAGGAGTACGAGGCCTACACCTGGCTCGGCCACAACCGCTTCCCCACCAACACGCCGGGCTGGTGGGGCGGGGCGCATCCGTTCACGCTGCTCGACTGGTCCATCGTGCACAACGGCGAGATCTCCAGCTACGGCATCAACAGCAGGTATCTGGAGCAGTTCGGCTATCGCTGTTCCCTCGGTACCGACACCGAGGTGGTGGCGTACCTCTTCGACCTCATGATGCGCCGCCACGGGCTGCCGCTGGAGCTGGCCTGCGAAGCCCTCGCCAGCCCGCTGTGGAGCGAGATCGACCGCATGCCGCCCGAGGAGCGCGAGCTGCGACGCTCGCTGCGCGCGGTCTACGGCCCGGCGATGCTGAACGGGCCGTTCGCGATCGTGGTCGGCTTCCGCGGCGGTATGGTCGCCCTGAACGACCGCATCAAGCTGCGCCCGCTGGTGGCGGCTCGTCAGGGCTCGCGCCTCATGGTCGCCTCGGAGGAGAGCGCGATCCGCGAGGTGCTGGACGCGCCCGACGAGGTCTGGGCGCCGCGCGCCGGCGAGCCCGTGGTGGCGCGCGTCCAGGCCGGCTCGCCCCTCTCGCTGGAGCACGCGGCCAGCGACCGGACGGACGGGTAAGCGTCATGTCCACGACCTTCGTCCAGGCAGAGTTCCGCGTGTGCATCGATGACGATCGCTGTCAGCGCTGTGGGCGCTGCGTGCAGCAGTGCGGCTGGGGCGTGTACTCCTTCGACGAGCGCCCGCTACCGGACGACGCCAAGTGCCGGGCCTGTCACCGCTGCGTGACGTTCTGCCCGGCGCACGCCATCACCATCGAGAAGAGTCCGCTGGCCTTCCGCGACAACGCCTCGTGGCAGATCGGCCTGCGCAAGTCCATATGGCGGCAGGCCGAGACCGGCGCGGTGATGCTCACCGGCATGGGCAACGACAAGCCGTACCTCAGCGTGTTCGATCATCTCGTGCTGGACGCGTGCCAGGTCACCAACCCGTCCATCGACCCCCTGCGCGAGCCCATGGAGCTGCGCACGTACCTGGGCGGCAAGCCGGACTCGGTGGAGGTCGAGGCGAACGGCCGTGGCGGCTTCCGCCTCAAGAGCGGCGCCGGCCTGCGCGACAACGTGGAGCTCGAGACGCCCATCATCTTCTCGCCGATGAGCTACGGATCGGTGTCGCTCAACGTGCACCGCTCCCTGGCGCGGGCCGCCGAGCGCTGCGGCATCCTCATGAACACCGGCGAGGGCGGCCTGCACGCCGACCTGTTCCCGTACCAGGACCACGTGATCGTGCAGGTGGCCTCGGGGCGCTTCGGCGTGGACCCGGAGTACCTCAACCGCGGCGCCGCCGTGGAGATCAAGGTCGGGCAGGGCGCCAAGCCGGGCATCGGCGGCCATCTGCCCGGCGAGAAGATCGACGAGGACGTCTCCACCACCCGCCGCATCCCTCGCGGCTCGGACGCCATCTCGCCGGCGCCGCATCACGACATCTACTCGATCGAGGACCTGCGCCAGCTGATCTACGCGATCAAGGAAGCCACCGGCTACAAGCCGGTGGGAGTGAAGATCGCGGCCGTGCACAACGTCGCCGCGATCGCCTCCGGCGTCGTCCACGCCGGCGCCGACTACGTGTACCTCGACGGCTTTCGCGGGGGCACGGGCGCGGCGCCGCAGGTGGTCCGCGACCACGTAGGCATCCCGCTGGAGATCGCCATCGCCGTCGTGGACCAGCGGCTGCGCGACGAGGGCATCCGCAACCGTGCCTCGATCATCGCGGCCGGCTCCATCCGCTCGTCGGCCGACATGGCCAAGGCGATCGCTCTCGGGGCGGACGTCGTGGCCATCGGCACCGCGGCGCTCATCGCGCTGGGCTGTCACCTTTGCCAGGGCTGCCACACCGGCTGCTGCAGCTGGGGCCTGACCACGCAGAAGGCCGAGCTCACGCGGCGTCTGGACCCCGAGTGGGGCGCCGAGCGCCTCACCAACCTCGTGCGCGCCTGGAGCCACGAGCTCAAGGAGATCCTGGGCGCGCTGGGGGTCAACGCCATCGAGTCCCTGCGCGGCAGCCGCGAGCGCCTCCGCGGCGTAGGCCTCGACGCCCAGACCTGCGACATCCTCGGCGTGAAGCCGGCGGGCCTGTGACAGGAGAGCCATCATGACCGTGCCCGCCTCCGGCGGCCCGGTCGTCGGTCACCTGCGGACGGCTCCGCCGGTCACGCGCTCGGGCGACATCGCGACCGTCGACTGCCGCAGCATCTACTACACCTATGTGAACGAGGCCGTGCGGCGGGCCTTCGACGAGGGCGCACACACCGTGCGCCTCGACAACGTCAACGGCCAGCGCTACATCGGCACCGGGCTCTCGGGCGAGGGCCGGCGCATCGAGGTGCACGGCACCCCCGGCCAGGCCCTGGGCATGTTCTTGGACGGGCCTGCCATCGAGGTGTTCGGCAACGCGCAGGACGGGGTCGGCAACACCATGAACGGGGGCGAGGTCATCGTCCACGGCAGCGCCGGCGACGTGCTCGGCTACGGCATGCGCTGTGGGCGCATCTTCATCGAGGGTGACGTGGGCTACCGCGTGGGCATCCACATGAAGGCGTACAAGGATCTGCGCCCGGTGCTGGTCTGCGGGGGCAAGGCTCGCGACTTCTTCGGCGAGTACATGGCCGGCGGCCTGCTCGTGCTGCTCGGCATGAACTCGCGGCTCGAGGGACCCGTGGTCGGCGGCCATCTTGCCACCGGCATGCACGGCGGTGAGATCTACGTGCGCGGCGAGATCGAGCCGTGGCGCTGCGGCAAAGACGTGACGGTGGACCCGGCCAGCGCGGAGGAGACGGCGGCGCTGGGCGCGGTGCTGGCCGACTACTGCGTGGCGTTCGGCATGGATCTGGAAGAGGTGCTCGCCGTGCCCTTCGCGAGGGTCAGGCCGGCGAGCTCCCGCCCTTACAGCGAGCTCTACACGTCCCTCTAGAAGATCTCAGGTGACGCGCACGGCCGGCCGCTTGCCGAAGACCAGCACCAGCACGATGCCGATGATCACGCTCACGATGGCCACCCATTGCGGCTGCGTGAGCCCCGCGAACCAGACGGGGTTGCGGCGCACGAACTCGACGGCGAAGCGCTCGACCGCCGAGAGGATCAGGAACCAGCCGAAGGTCCACCACCCGGACTTGTCGTAGCGCGTGGCCAGGCGCCAGAGGATCCAGACGACGAAGCCCATGGCGATGATCTCGTAGATCGGCGTGGGGTGGACCTTCACGCCGGGCGGCGTCGGGACGGTGCCGTGCGGGTAGCCCATCGCCCACGGCAGGCCCGAGACCTTGCCGTAGTCGCCGTCGCCGGCGAGCTGGCAGCCGATGCGGCCGATGGCGTAGCCCATGGCGACCGCCGGTGCCATGGCGTTGGCGATCACGTCCAGCGGGATGTGGCGCACGAGCGTCCAGCCGACCACAGCGAGGAACCCGCCGATGAGTCCGCCGTACCACACGAAGCCGATGCCGCCGAAGGCGGTGCCCCAGAAGTCGGCCTTGACCGCGGCATAGTTCTCGATGAGGTAGTAGATGCGAGCGCCGACGAACCCGCCGCCACCCGCGGCCACGATGAGCTCGTAGGCGAAGTCGGCGATCACGCCGCGGCGCTTGACCAGCGGCCGCACGATGACGAGGCCGGGCACGATCATCGCCAGCGCGGCCATGAGGCCGAAGCTGTAGAGCTTGAAGTCGCCGATCTGGAGGAGGACTGGTCGCATCTCAGGCTGAGTGTAGGCGGCGAAGGGCGTCTGCGAAACCCCTGCGGTCGCGGGGCAGCGAAAGGGCCGGCGGCTGCGTCATGAGCCGGGCGGGCCTACGGAGGCCCGGCCCGCCAGCTCGCGCGCCACGGCCGCGTCGAAGTGCCCGGTGCGCGCCGTCCCGGCGTTGGCGGCGGCTGCTCCCGCGGCCAGCGCCAGAGCCGCCGCGGTCGGCAGGCCGCGCTCGGCGCCCAGCAGCAGCGCGGCGGCGAAGCAGTCGCCCGAGCCGACGGGGTTGACGACAGTGACCGACGCTGCGTGCACCCACCATTCGGCGTTGCCGGCGAGGCCCGCGGCGCCTGCCGCGCCGGCGGTGACGAGCGCACTGGCCGCCCCGGCCGCGACCAGCCGACGGCTCAGCTCGAGTGCCTCGGCACGGCGCTCGTCGCCCGGCGCGCGCGATGCGTCCACGCAGTCAGCGTTGGGCCCGCCGACGGCGGTGCACGCCTCATCGAGATTCACCTTGACGAAGTCGGGGCCGGCGGCGAGCGCCCCGGCGAGCTGCGCCTCGGTGGCATCGACCATCACGTGATAGCCGCCGGCGTGAAGCGTGCTGACGAGCCCGGCGTACAGGCCTGCGGCCGCGCCGGGCGGCGCCGCGCCGGTCACCAGCGCCCATTCGCCCGGCGCGGCATGGTGCGCGGCGACGGCGTGCGTGAGTGCGCGCTCCTCGGCCGGGCCGATGCGGGGCCCGTACTCGTAGAGGCGCGTGACGCGGTCGTCGTCCGCGAGGACCACGGTGGACACGCGCACTTCACCGACGCCGGCGACCAGGTCGACCTCGAGCCCCTCGCCGGCGGCGAGATCGGCGAACAGGCGCCCGGCGTGGCCGGCTGCGAAGCCGGTGAGCAGCGCGCCACCGCCGAGCAGGCCCAGCGCCCGCGCCACGTTGGCGCCTTTGCCGCCGGCCTGCTGGAAGAGGGCGCGGCAGCGCATCGTTGCGCCGGGGCGCACGGCAGTGGCCGCGAGCACGCGGTCGATCGCGAGGTTGGGACAGACGACGAGGGTCATGGCGCGAGCCGGCGCTTCACGGGCGGGCTAGCGATTGACGTGCACGTAGCCGCGGTTGTCGGCGATCTTGACGCTGGTCCCGAGGGCGGCGGAGAGGCTCTTCACGCGCTGCAGGATGCTGAGGCCGGTGGAGCCGGTGGCCACGGTGGGCACACCGGAGCCGCTGATCTGCACGGGGATGAGCTTGGCGTCGATGGCGTGCGGCGTCACTTTGGCCTTCACGAGCATCGTCTGAGCGGTCTCGCCGGCGAAGCCGCTGAAGACGAGGTTGCCGAGGCTGTAGCAGATGAGCCCTCCGTGGTAGACCTGCACGCCGTCGAGCAGGTGCGGGTGGTGCGCGAAAACGATGTCGGCGCCGGCGTCGATGGCCGCCTTGCCCTCACTGGACTCCAGGTAGCTGGGGGCACGCTTGTACTCGAAGTTCCAGTGCCAGGCCACGAACACGTAGTCGGCCTTCTTGGCGGCGGCGCGGATGTTTGCCTTGACCGCGTTGATGTTGGCGCGCCCGGGGGACGTGCCGGGGCTGGTCGACGTGGCGGGGTAGCCGACCGGGAGCACGTCGCTGAAGCCGAGAAAGGCCGTCCGGGCGCCGTCCGTGTTGAGCACGGCGCCGGCCTGAGCCGTCTTGAGGCTCTTTCCTGCGCCGACCACGGTGATGCCGGCCTTCTTGCAGTACTTGAAGCTGTCGAGCAGCCCGCTGTCGCCCATGTCGCCGGCGTGATTGTTGGCCATGGTCACCACGTTGATGCCGCTCTTGGCCATGGCCGGCGCCAGCGCCGGGTTGCCCTTGATGACGACGTCCTTCCAGCCCTGCGGGTCGCCACCGTAGGTGAGCGGCGACTCGAGGTTGACGAAGCCGAAGTCGCTGGACTTGAAGAACGAAGCGATGCTGCGGAAGAGGCCGCTGCCCATGCTGCCGACGACGCCGCTGACTCCGAAGCCACCGATCACATCGCCGCCGGCGGTGACGGTCACGGCCGCCGGCCTGGTCGGCGTCGGCGTGGGGGCGGCGGTCTGGGCGGGTTCGCCCGTGGCCGCCGTCGGCTGCGCCGCCGCCGTGCTCGCCGTGGCGCTGGTCCCGTCGCCGAACGGGCGCAGGGTCGCAACGACGGCGGCGGCGAGGGCGGCTAAGACGACGAGCACGACGACGACGAGGATGAGCCCGCCGCGCCGCCGCCGGCGTCCGCGGCGCGGCGGGCGGCCACCGCCCGAGGCGGGAGGCTGCGGCCCGCGCGGCGGAGGCGCAGCCTCAGCCGCCGCGCCGTCCCCGCTGCGGTACACCGTATAGGGCTTGCGTGCGCGTCGTGGGGAGTCCATGTGCCGCTAGGGTACACGCGAGCCGGGGTCAGGCCAACTGCCGGCTGCGCGGAGCCCGCGCGGGCGCCCCGGCGGCGTCCATGCGGTCACCGGTGAGCCGCGTACAATGGGGCCATGGACTCCGTTCGCCGCACCGTGCGCCCGTGGCTGATGCTCTTCGTCGTGGCCGGCGCCATCTTCGTCCTCGCCGGCTTGGTCTTCTTCCTGCCGCTGACCTTCGATGAGCCCCAGGCGACGCTGCCGCCGGTCGCCCGGGCGGCCACGCCGGGGGAGGCGCGGGTGGCGCTGGGCCGCGCGGCGGAGGCGCTGCGCGCCGGCGACCGCGCGGGGTACCGCGCCGCCCTGCCCGCCTCCGGCCGCGCCGCCCGCCATTCGTTGGGCGAGCTCTTCCGGCATCTTTCGCCGCTTCCGTGGACCAGGCTCACACTGCTCGGCAAGCCGGTGCCCGGCGTGCCCGGCCGTTTCGACGTGCGCGTCGTCGGGCAGCTCGGCAGCACGGGTCCACGCGACCGCGTCGGCGGCGAGCGTATCCTCGACTTCGAGATGCTCGGCCCTCGTGTCGTCGCGACCGGCGACGCGACGCCGCCGGCGGTCAGGCGTCAGTACCTGATATCGTTCCACGACCCGGTGGCCGTGAGTCGCAAAGGGCTCCTCGTGCTCGCCGACCGGCGCGCGAGGGACAGGGCGGAGGCGCTGGCCGACGCCGGCGCCTCCGCCCGGACGCGCCTCGCGCTCATCGGCGTGACACCCCGCGCCTCCGTGCTCATATCTGTGTACTCGTCCCTGGAAGACCTGAAGGCTTCGTTGGGCGGCGGTCCGGACGAGGGCAGGATCAGGTTCTTCTCCAACGCGGGGCCGCGTGTGGCCCCGCGGCCCTGGCGCATCCGCGACATCGGAGTGCTCGGTCCCTCGCTCGACGGCACCGGCGCCTGGATGCCGTTGATGCTCTCCCACGAGATGACGCACGCGTACACCGGGCAGTGGTTCGCGAAGACCGCGCACGCCCCCACGTTCCTGCTCGAGGGGCTCGCCACGGCGGTCGAGGGAGGGCGCGACTGGACGCCGCTGCGCGAAGAGGTCGCCAGCGGCAACCAGCTGTGGCCGCTGCTCGACGCCATGGGCGCCGGGAACCTCTGGATGGGGAACTCGACGGAGCACGTCCGGCTCGCGTATCTGGAAGCCGGCTCGGTGGTGCTCTACGTCCTCGACCGCTGGGGGCTCGCCAAGCTCAGACCGTTCGTCACCGCGGTCGCCGACTCCGACCTCAGCGAGGAAGGCATCGACAAGGCGATCCGCGAGGCGCTGGGCGTGAGCTGGGACGAGTTCTACGCGGGCTGGAAGGAGTACGTCCTCGCGCTGCCGTGAGCCGCGAGGGCCTGTGGCCGTAAGGTTGCGCATTGCCCGTTCCGGGGGTACACCGTAGATAGCAGCAACCTCCGGAAGGAGACTCTCATGCGTTCCAAGCTCGCCATCTACGTCGCCGTCGGTCTGGTAGCGGCCGTGGCGCTGGTCGCCGGCGTCGTTGCCGTGGCAGGCGCCGGCTCGTCGACCTCTCTGCCCGACGCCTCCGCCTCAGAACTCATGGCCAGGATGGGCCAGTCCCAGGGTCAGGTGCAGGCGGTGAGCGGTGAGGTCTCGTGGAAGAACGACCTGTTCGGCGACCTGGGCAGCGCCACCGATATGGCTCAGCTGCCGGCGCAGTCGCCGCTCACGAGCAGTGGCTCGGGCCGCATCTGGGTCAGCGATGCCGGCGTGCGCGTCGAGTCGCAGGGCGCCGGCGGCGACCAGGTGGCCGGCGTGAGCAAGGCGACGCGCACCGCCTGGACCTACGACTCCGCCACCAACACCGTGCGCCGCTTGGTGATGGCCGGCGACGCGCCGGCAAACGAGCCCATACCGTCGCCTTCAGCCTCGATGATGACGCCGGCGGCTATCGGCGCGTACCTGCAGCAGCTGGCGCCCTACGCGACGGTCGACGTCGCCGGCCAGGGCACCGTCGCCGGCCGCGCGGTCTACCTGCTGCGCATGACGCCGGTGGCCGACGACACCGCGCTGGGCGCCGTGCAGGCGTCGATCGACGGCAAGACGATGATGCCGCTCCGCCTCGAAGTGTTCGCGAAGAGCGGCGGCGCCGCGGTGTTGCAGTTCGGCTTCGACAGCGTCTCGTACGGCCCCATCGATGCCGCGCTGTACGACTTCACGCCGCCGGCCGACGCCAAGGTGACGACCAAGCAGATCGACCCGTCGCAGATGAAGGGCGAGGCGGACAAGGCCGCGCACGAGAAGCTCGCGCGCCGCGCCCTGCTCACCCTCGACCAGGCGCAGAGCCTGGTCGACTACCAGATC
>Ga0209585_10000749_pt1 | contig 12657 bp, 15 predicted proteins | sample NGEPerone_FD_185491 | JGI IMG/M metagenome (GOLD analysis project Ga0209585, IMG submission 185491) | Arctic peat soil microbial communities from the Barrow Environmental Observatory site, Barrow, Alaska, USA - NGEE Permafrost154B-one... | ecosystem: Environmental > Terrestrial > Soil >... | reverse complement strand
GTGCGTCACTGGCGCGTTTGAGCTGGGCGGCAAGCGTCTCCACCTCATATCGACCATGGGTGACCTGTCCGAGCTGACCGCTTCCCTCCTCAGCGTTGCTCGTGTGGCCGCGCAGGTCGCCGATCCGACGAACCTGGTCGTCGATCTCTACCTCTCCTCGGGCGACATGTCAGCCGACCCGGACGCGGTCGCCTCGACGCTGGCGGACTCTCTGTCCGATGTGCCGGTCCTGGTCATGGGGCGACGCGTGACGGTCACCGTGTGCGATCACGCCGGGGCACATGTGGAGTTCACGTTCCGCCCATCGCAGGGGCGCTTGCAGGAGGAGCGCGTCATCCGCGGTATGCACCCGATGATTGGCCAGCGGTTTGACCTGTGGCGGTTGAAGAACTTCACCGGCACGCGGCTTCCTGCGACCGAGCACACGTACCTCTTCCACTGCGTCGCTCGGGACAACCCCGCCGATGAGCGACTCGTTGCATTCGCCGAGATCCATGACGTCACGCCGCTGCGGGATGCGGCAGGCCAGGTCGTCGCATTCCCCGCCGTCGAGCGCAAGCTCGCCGCCTGCCTGGAGAGCATGCGGTCCGCACAGGCGGCACGCGGGACGACACGTCGACTCGACGCCAACCGCATCGTTCTGTATGTATGGCCTCCGATCGACGCGCCTCTGGAAGAGCTGATCGACTTCGCCAGCGCGTCGGCACCCATGACGGTGGGCGCCGGACTGGAAAAGATCACGATGCGGGTTCGACAGCGGCCCCAACCGGACGCCGAACCTGAAGAGGTTGCGCTGGTCTTCTCCTACCGACCCGGGGCCGGTGTCGGCGTCACCGTAGGTAAGCCCTCGAAGGAGCCGATGGCACCGCTGGAAGAGTACACCCAGAAGGTACGGCGCTCGCGTGCCCGTGGCACCGTCTACCCCTACGAGATCGTCCCCATGCTCACCGGGATCGGTGGCAGCTTCGTCGAGCACGACCTGGACGAAGCCGGTCGGCTCATACCGGTTGATCGGCCTCGGGGGCGCAACAGCGCGGGAATCGTCGCCGGCCTGGTATCGACACCCAACGCCCGCTACCCCGAAGGCATGGTGCGTGTCGCTCTGTTCGGTGACCCCACCAAGTCGCTGGGATCGGTGGCCGAGGCCGAGTGCGCGCGGATCATGGCCGCCCTCGACCTCGCCGAGGAGATGGCGGTGCCGGTCGAATGGTTCGCCCTGTCCTCCGGGGCCATGATCTCGATGGACAGCGGCACCGAGAACATGGACTGGGTGGCCCGGGCTCTGCGACGGTTGATCACCTTCACCCAGGCGGGCGGCGAGGTGAACGTGGTCGTGGCCGGGATCAACGTCGGGGCCCAGCCGTACTGGAACGCTGAGGCAACCATGCTCCTGCACACCAAGGGCATCCTGGTCATGACGCCGGACAGCGCAATGGTCCTGACCGGCAAGCACTCGTTGGACTACTCGGGCGGAGTGTCAGCCGAGGACAACTTCGGTATCGGTGGATACGACCGCGTCATGGGACCGAACGGACAGGCGCAGTACTGGGCCCCCAACCTGAGTGCGGCGTGCGAAACGCTGTTCGCACACTACGACCACACCTATATCGCGCCCGGGGAACACATCGGACGTCGAGCGGCCAGCAGCGACCCACACGACCGTGATGTGCGCAGCTACCCGCACGTCCATCCGTGCAGCGACTTCACGACCGTGGGTGACATCTTCTCCGCCGAGGTCAACAAGGAGCGTAAGAAGCCGTTCGACATCCGCACTGTCATGCGTGCGGTGGTCGACCAGGACCACGCCGTGCTCGAGCGCTGGGCAGGCATGGCCGACGCCGACACGACGGTCGTCATGGACGCCCACCTCGGCGGCTATCCGATCGAGATGCTGGGCATCGAGTCTCGGCCGATTCCTCGGCGGGGTTGGCTCCCCGCCGACGGTCCGGACCAGTGGACAGCCGGAACCCTGTTCCCGAGATCATCCAAGAAGACCGCCCGGGCCATCAACGCAGCCAGCGGCAATCGCCCTCTGGTGGTGCTGGCGAACCTGTCTGGGTTCGACGGTTCGCCTGAGTCGCTGCGCATGATGCAGCTTGAGTACGGCGCCGAGATCGGCCGGGCCATCGTCAACTTCAAAGGCCCGATCGTCTTCTGCGTCATCTCGCGCTTTCACGGGGGCTCCTTCGTGGTCTTCTCCAGCGTTCTGAACAGCGGCATGGAGGTCATCGCCGTGGAGGGTTCGTTCTCATCGGTGATCGGTGGTGCGCCGGCCGCGGCCGTGGTGTTCACCCGTGATGTGAATGCCCGCACGTCCCAGGATCCCCGGGTCAAGGCAATGGAAGCCGCCGTGGCCGAGGCCGACGAGCTCGAACGCCCCCGCCTGCGGGTCGAGCTGGCCGGCTTGCGCGCCGACGTACGCTCCGAGAAGCTCGGTGAGGTAGCCGACGAGTTCGAACAGATCCACAACATCGAACGGGCGCGGGCGGTCGGCTCGGTCCACACGATCATTCCGGCGCGAGAGCTCCGGCCCTACTTGATCGGCGCCATCGAGCGGGGTCTCAGCCGAACCGCGTCTGACACCCCCTCGCCGTCGGCATCCTGACCCGCCCACATGAACCATCTCGTTGTCTCAACGCAAAGGACGTGCCATGCAGCCATTCGTCGTCAACCGTCATGATCGCATCGTCTTTCCCTCCAACTTCATCCCCGAGCTGGACGTGTCCGTCATGCACAGTCTCGAGCAGCTCGAAAGCGTGATCAGACGCGACTTCGAGGTGAAAGCGCCATCGGGCACTGAGATCCTGCGCCGGGTGGAGCAGGGCGCCTACTCCAGCCGGTACGAGTTGATGCGTGACGTCGCCCTGAACCTCTTCTGGACGAACCGGTTCACCACAACGCTGTATGAGAAGCGGCCCACACGCTGGGTGGATGTGCCCCGCACCCGCCCCGACGTCTTCTTGCCGATCGTGACCCTCTGGGAAGACGGTGACCGCAAGATCGCCGCTGTACAGACCGCATACGCGGCACTTCCGACAACCTGGGACAGAGACGTGGAGGACCGTATCTTCACGACGCTCTTCGACGTTTTCGGGCACAGGCGGCACCATGCGACCGATCTGCCCACGATCAAGCCCACCGTCGCGGAGATCCTCTCCGATCCGACGAACCTCACCTTCCGGCTGCCCGGCTATGACCCCGACTTCCCGGTCTACGACTTCACCGAGATCATGGACTGCTCCGAGAAGGTGCCCGAGCTCGAGGCCCTGAGCCGCTGGGCCATGGTGCTGCACAACCAGTACCCCTGGGACCGCTCCAACGCTGAGCTTGTCGAGGTCGGCCAGCTGAAGGACGACGACTTCGTCGTGGTTCTTCACCCGCGCGACCAAGAGGTGCGCCACTTCTTGCGCCGACTCGAGGGCGGGTTGGTGCCAGCGTCCGGCTCGAAGGCCAGGGAGGCGACCCAGCCGGTGCTTCCCTACGCGCCGGTCAACGTGCGGAGCCAGTTCTCGGTGATGCCCAAGATCGAGGCGCTGGCCGTCGTCCATGGTGAGGTCATCTGCAGCAACGAGGACCTGATCCGCAACGCGGCATATAACTGGTCGCCGATGACGGCGGACGAGATCTTTGACAAGACGGGCATCCAGCAACGGCGCTACAGCTCGCGCAGCATGGAAGAGATCGCGCTCGAAGCCGCAAAGTCTGCGCTGGCCCACTCGGGCCGCGGGCCGGAGGACATCGGGGCGGTCCTGGTCTGCACCTGCACGAGCAGCCGTATCATTCCCTCCGTCGCAACCTGGATCTCCGGCCAGCTCGGAATCTTCCAGACCCACGCATCCTGCGACATCATCGCCGCGTGTGCCGGGATGTCCTACGGCCTCTCGGATGCGACGCGGATCCTCCAGGAGGTCCAGCGCCCTGTGCTCGTCGTGTGCGTCGAAAAGTTCTCGGACAAGATCGGCAACGTTCGCCCGTCCCGCATGATCTTCGGTGACGGTGCGGCTGCCTTCGTGATCGGGGTCGCCCCGGAGGGTGGGGCTCCGGACATCGAGTTCATGCAGACCTACGCGAGCGGTCCAGCGAGCCAGGTGAACTCGATCATCTGGCCCAACCCCGCTTTCGACAACAACATCACCGTGTACGGTCCGGACGTCAAGGCCCTGGCCGGCCGCTACCTCGAACAGATGATTGGCGAGCTCAAGGTGCTTCCGGACCCGGATGGCGTGAAAGGCTCGCTCCTGGCGAGCATCGACCTCATCGTGCCCCACCAAGCCAACAAGCCGATGGTGACCAACCTCGCTCTGCACGCAGGGCTGACTTCCGACAGGCTTTACTTCAACATCGAGTCGGTTGGCAACGCCTCCTCGGCGAGCATCCCGCTGGCCATCCACGACGCGGTCCGCGACGGCGTCATCAAGACGCCAGTAAGGATCTTCGCTCCGGGGTTCGGAGCCGGCGCGGTGGCGGGGTACTGCGTGATGCGCATCGACCCTGCCGTCGTGGCCATGACCGGCGATGCGAAGACAGAAGTGGGCGCACATCTCGAAGACCTGCGGCCTCACGAGCCGTCCTCGGACGACGTAGAGCTGGCCTTCGGCTAGGTGCAGACGGCACATGCAGGGGCTGGCGCGACCTTGGGGATTGAACCCAGGCTCGCCTGGTCACGAGGGCGGAGTCACCGCTGCCCGGGACAGCGAATGGCGAAGTGAACGCGTCCGCTCATCGGCAGATCCGGTAAACGGCCGGTAGGTTGCCACCCCCATAGCGGCGGAAAGACGCAGCTATGCGACCGCACGACTCACTCGGGAGGGCCGTTGCCTGGTACCGGCTGGTTGATGTCGAACTCATTCCCTTCGGGATCGGCCATCGCGACTCCGTAGTGATCCAGACCCTCCGTGACGATCGCGCGCAGCCGCGTGGCACCGAGAGAAACGAGCCGCGCCGCCTCCGCCTCGAACCGCTCGCGCCTGGTGTCGAGCGACGAACCGCGACCACCGCTCGCGTTCACGTCGATGTGGATGCGGTTCTTGATCGACTTCTTCTCGGGGACGATCTGGAACCAGATGCGCGGACCCTCACCGTTCGGATCCTCGATGATGTCCGAGCCACCGCCAAGTTCGTCTTCAGGCACACCAATCGACCTGAAGAAGTCGTCCCACGAGTCGAAGCCGGACGGCGGAGGTGCGATCACGTAGTGCAGCGCCTCGGCCCAGAAAAGCGCGAGCGGTTCGGGTGATGTGCAGTCGATCACCAGTTGGTACGACACGGCCACCTGACACCTCCACGAATGCTCGATTCGGATCAGAGTGGCACGCCCGACCGACATGCACGCGAGCCGGCCTACCGGCTCATCGGATCCGGGCGCTTTCCCAGTTCACGAACGCGGCGGAAGGACGCGCCTGCTGATGATGGCTTGCACGAGCGGAACGCGGCGGGTCCCGGCGTCACCTTGACCACACGCGCCTGACGGCCGGCGACGATCTGAGACTTGACCTTGGGGCGAGCCATCCACGTACGGACTACCGGTCCGCCTGTTCCACTTCGCCCATGTTGGCGTTGGACCAGTCAATCGGCGGCAGGCCAACCTCGTTGAGCAAAGCATTGGTCGACGAGAAAGGCCTGCTGCCGACGAAGCCGCGGTAGGCAGACAGCGGCGACGGGTGCGCGGACTCGATCACCTTGTGGCTCGGGTTCATAATGAGCTTCTTCTTCCTCCGGGCGTCCTTGCCCCACAAGATGAAGACCACTCGGCGGTCCTTCTCGTCGAGGGCGCTGATCACCGCGTTGGTGAAGGTCTCCCAACCTCGGCGTCGATGCGAGCCGGCCTTACCATCACGCACCGTGAGGGTCGTGTTGAGCAACAAGACGCCCTGTCTCGCCCACCCCTCTAAGCTGCCACTCGGCAGGTCCACGCCCACATCAGCTTTGAGTTCCTTGAGGATGTTGACTAGAGACGGTGGCTTCTTGGGAAGGCCGTCAGGCACCGAGAAGCACAGTCCGTGCGCCTGGCCAGGTCCGTGGTACGGGTCTTGGCCCAGGATGACGACGCGAGTGGCGTCGTACGCAGACAGTTCGAACGCTTTGAACACCTGATCGGCTGGCGGGTACACCGCGTGGTCGGCGCGCGCGGCGTCAACGAACGCCATCAGCTTCGACCAGTACGGCTCGTACAGCTCATCGCTCAACACCTCGCTCCAGTCCGAGGGCAGCCCGGCTGCCTCTGGTCGGGTCTCAGACGTCCTCCGTTGCTCCATATTCATCGGGCTCCGCCTTCCCTGACCTCACGCTCGGCATAGCAGCTACTTCCGTTAGTAACGTCGATGTCCCCATCTTGACGCCTCTTGCGCTCACCTGAGGTGTGAACAATGCCCTCCGCCGCTGGCAGTGACGTCAACGCGGCGGAAATGGGCAGGTTCGCCCAGTGCGATGCCTCGGCGGATCGGCGCACCCCTCTTGGCGCCCGGGGGGATCCGGCGCGCGTGTCGGAGTGCACGAACGAGACGTCACCCGGCGCCTTCGATGACCAGAGCCAGTGAGACTCGCAGCCTGGTAAGTCAGCGGTCGCCGTTCCCGAACACCGAACGCGTCGAGAGCGACGAGCACCACGGTCTGGATCGCGATGCCACCCAGGATGTTGCTGACCGCGACGGCGAGCTGGCCGCTCGCGGCGGCACTGTAGGTGATCGCGATCTCCGGGAGGTTAGTGGCCACTGCGAGCAGGATCAGCCCGCCGAGAGCCTGACCGAGGTGCAGCCGGTCGGCCAGCACGTCGGTGTTGTTCGATAAGAAGCTCCCCGCTACCCAAATCACCACGGCGCTGGCGACGAACACCCAGCAGATCGGCCCAGAACGGCAGGTGCGGTAGCAGGTTCATCGGACCTCCACGTGGCCGCAGGACGCGGTGTCAACCTGTCACAGACACACCCGCGTCGATCAGGAGGGCCGGCGTATAGCCCCAGCAATGTCACCGGCACACCAACAATTGTGTCAGCGACGGCCGAAAATGAACCCCGGCGTGTCCGGAGGCTCCGATCCGTGAGGATGGAGCTATGTCCAACACGTCGAACAGGTATCCGCAGGAGTTGAAGGAGCGGTCGATTCGGCTGGTCGGGGAGGTGCGTGACCAGTACGGCTCGGAGTGGGAAGCGATCGAGTCGGTCGCCTCGAAGTTGGGGATCGCGTCGGCGGAGATGCGCAAGCTGCGCGCCGAGGTGCGGGAGCTTCGCCGGGCCAACGAAATCCCCACGGCTGGAGGCTGTCGCAGGAATCTCTCGGCCGCGTGAGGTCGCGGGTGGATGGGCATCGGCCAGGCGCCCGGGGCGGGGACCGTCAGGCCAGGCGGTAGACCTTGAGCAGGTTGTGCGGTTCACTGCGCATCAACGGGGCGTTTCGCCATCCCTGTCGTCGGTGGGGCTGCTGATGTCCGGTGGGATGGTCTGGCCGGACCTATCTAAGGTGGTGCCTTCCTCAGCGGGCGAGTCGTCGTGATGAGGGTCGACTTCGTCAGCCTTGCGGAACTGGTCGTCGACGTCGGAGCGCTGACTGGACGCCTCAGCCTTCCGACGCTCAGCGGCCAGAGCCAGTTGCTTGGCCTCCGCGGCTTTGATATCCGACTCGGCTTGCGCCGCACGGGCACGGGCGTCAACCTCGGCCGCCTTACTCTCACGTTGTTGTACGTGGCTGGACTGCTCCCGTGCGTCCGACCGCAGGGACTCAGCGCGCTCGGCTTGTTTCGCCTTCCGCTGGCGACCTCCGATAACGACTACTGCCGCGATGACGGCGATCACCACAACGGCCAAGATGAGCCACAGCAATGCGTTGCCTTTCATAGCGTCCTCCTAGGTCAGCCCGATTGGGCTCAGCTCAGCTCGAAGGCTGCGGAAATCGGCACTTTACTTTGGGGTTGACCCCCAGGTAGTTCAGGGGTCCGGCCACGACCGTGACGGCGACCGTCGCCACCCCCGCACAGTTCTGCGGCGAGGAACCAAAGTAGCCTCGCTGGCCCACTGCCACCGCGCCGATCGCCAACCAGATGACGACCACCAGCCCCACAAGCCTCCGCATGCGAACCAGCCTACCCGTGGGTGAAAGCCGCAACCACCACACAATCCGGTTCCCCAAGGTCACGCCCGCGGCGAAGAGCCCGGCGGCCGCCAGTGGTGGCCCCCGGCGCCGGCTGACCGGGCTTGTGGAACAGCTCAGTTGCGCGGTGACGTAGCTGCGGCTCCCACCGCGAGCGGCAGCCTGCGCGCGACTACCTGATCGGTAGGCATCTGGGTGGTGCTCTCTTTCGTCGCGACCAACCAAGGCTGGGGCGCCGCTTAGATGAAGCGCGCAGATACAAGCCACAGGCAGGTCGCGCAGGTAGAAGCCACGGGCAGGTCGAGGACACCTACGGGTCTTTCAATCTTGTTGGGAACGTCCTTGTCTCCGAGTACGGCCCAGCCTTCACCTGTTCTTGCCCAGTGGCGATCCTTGGGCGGTGGGTCCAGTCAGTGTGGGGTTCCGGTGACGGCGAGCGATCTCGGGTCGATGCCGAGCCGTGTCGTGGGTGAGGGTTGGACCTAGGCCAGGCGCAGCGATGCCGATCCACATTGCCGACCAGGTGAGGCCGTGCTCTGACCCGACGTTCCCTGGCGGGTGCCGTGGGGCCGGGTAGCCCGCGTCGGCCCAGTCAACGCCGGGGGTTCGCAGATTCCACTTCGTCAGGAGATAGGGGTGAGGTCTGTCGGTCTACACTTTCCCCATCTGAGAGGCGAGCGGGCAGGGCCACTGCGTGACGCGCACTTGGGGTATGAGGTGCGCGGCGGGCCATCCAGGGCCAGCCGGGCAGAACGGGAAGGACGTTCAGATGATCATTTTGGGAATCGTGCTTGTGGTCGTGGGACTGGTCGCAGGCATACCCATTCTGGAGACCATCGGCGTCATCTTGTTGGTGGTTGGCGCGATCTTGTGGGTCCTGGGCTCGATGGGCCGCGCGGTCGGCGGACGGAAGCACTACTACTGACAGGGATGTCACATACTGGCGGGCAGCCCTAAGGGTGGGCGGCGGGTCAAACCGCCCCCATGTCATTTCATCGAACGAGAAGGGGGCCAGTGATGGGCTGGGACGACAAGGTGAGGAACAAGAAGGACGAGGCTGCGGGCGCGGCCAAGGAACACATTGGCAAGGCGACGCACGACGAGCAGATGGAAGATGAGGGCAAGACCGATCAAAGCGTGAGCAACCTCAAGCAGGCTGGCGAGAAGGTCAAGGACGCTTTCAAGAAGGACTGAACCATTAACGCCGGAACTATCACGCCGCCTCGCGGGCCGGCACGTGGGGTCAGGAATGCCGGTAGCCGGGTGGTTACTGAACCCCCCGCGAACGCGCAGATCCCTCGCGAGCCTGTCATCGCGGTGATGGAGCACGGGCTGACGGCAATGTGGGCCTCGCCGCTTTCGCACGGACCAGTAGCCAGGGCCCCTCTGTGATGAGACCCGGTGTCGGCGGCAAGGTTGAACAGGCAGGCAACAGCGCATCGCTGGAGGCGGTTGCCCGCGTGGGGTTGATCGCCTACGGCGTGGTACACCTCTTGATCAGCTGGCTGGCGCTGCAGCTCGCATGGGGCGCAGCGGCGAGGAAGAGCGCCGACCCCTCCGGGGCCCTGAGAACAGTGGCTGATCAGCCCGTAGGCAGGATCTTGTTGTGGCTGGTTGCGCTCGGCTTGGTGGCGCTCGCACTGTGGCAGGCCAGTGAAGCCATCTGGGGCTACCGCAACCGCGAGGGTGCCGACCGGATCCGCAAGCAGGTCACCAGCGGGGCCGTCGCCATGATCTACGCTGCGCTGGGGGTCGGCGCGGCGTCGGTCGCGCTCGGCTCCAGATCGTCGAGCTCACAGTCCCAGCAGCAAGCCACCTCAGGTGTGCTGGGCTGGCCCGCCGGGCGGGTGATCGTGGTGGTCGCGGGGCTGATCATCGTCGGCGTCGGCGTGGCCGGGGTGGTCAAGGGCATTCAGAAATCCTTCAGTGAGGAGATCGACACGTCATCGATGTCCCCCGCGTTCCGTGAGGGCGTCGCACGCCTAGGTCAAGTCGGATACATCGCCAAGGGGGTGGCCCTGGGGTTGGTGGGGGGTCTGCTCAGCTATGCAGCCCTGACCTTCCAGCAGCAGAAGGCGCCGGGGCTGGACGGCGCCCTCCAGACGATCCTGGCGCAGCCGTTCGGGAGGTTTCTTCTCACAGCCGTGGCGCTCGGATTCTTGGCCTTCGGTCTGTTCGCGATACTCCAGTCGCGTTACCGCCGGATGTAGCCCGGCGGCACCTGCCTGACCGGCCTGGACCAGAACGCGTGTTCTTCGCGCGCCGCCCAGATTGACTAGGGCGCCCTCTAGCAGATCCCTATGCGGGCCCGTGTAGTCGCCTGCTTGCTGCAGTTGGCGACCGTAGACCTGACCCTCCGTCGCTACGACACGGATGGTCGCCGTAGCGACGAGCACCGTGCTGCGAGGAAGCCTGCGCTCAGCGTTCAACGCCCGTTCGCCAGCACCTTCGCCGCAGATCCGTTTTGGCCGGTGGACCCCGGAACGGCCAACCGTGAGAAGACCGGTTCCGGCAAACGGCGGCACCGTTGTGGCGCGAACGGCGGTTGTGGGATTCTTCGCGCTCGGGTTGTGGCAGCTCGCCAACGCCCTCGCGTCGCGTCCTTCCCCGGGCTCCTTCTCGTCTGATGCGTGAACAGCGTGTTGGCGCGGGCAATGGCCTGCCGTCCCTGCACGCAAGCAGCGATCTCTGTTAGTAGTAGTGCTTGCGTCCGCCGATGGCGCGGCCCATGGATCCCAGGACCCAGAGGATCACGCCGACAACGATCAGGATGCCGCCGATGGTCTCCAGGATGGGAATTGCCGCGACCAATCCGATGACCACAAGCACGATTCCGAGAATGATCAATTGAGGTTCCTTCCACCGTGCATGAACGGCCCTGTCCAGGCTTGGGTTAAATGATGTCAGCAGTCCGACTGCTCAACTAATCCGGTTCAGACTCCGCGTCGGCCGCCTGGCGACGAGCCACACCCGGTGACCGGTCCGACCCGCCAGCGTTGTTGTTGCGGGCGTGCCCGCGCATGAGCTGGTAGGCGTGATCGACCGTGACCGATTTCCTGTGGGCGGTGATCCCCTTGGCCTGTTCGATGACGACCCGTGAGTCCAGTGCCTGCTGCAGTTGCTTGCTCAGCTGCTCCTGGTCGTGCAGCTTGGCGGCGTTGAGCACGTAGCTGGTCGCCACGTCGGCCAGGACCACGGCCACCTCGATGTCTTGGTCCGACCAGTCCCGCGGCTCGCGTGAGTAGATGTTGAGGGCGCCGATGACTTCGTCGCCATCGCGCATCGGGATCCCGGCCATGCCGGCGATTCCCAAGTCAGTGGCGGTGGCCGAGTAGTGCGGCCATCGGGCTGACTCCTGGCGCACATCGGTCACCCGGACCACCTCGCCGGTCTCGTAGGCGTCCCGACACGGGCCTTCCTGATGCTCCTCCTGGCTGCGTTCCAGCTCTTTGGAATCGGGGCTCACCGCCGTCACGAACTGCAGCTGCCCCTCCTCGGCCATGGTGACCCCGCTGCCGCCCAGGCCCAACACTGCAGTGACGCTCTTGGTGAGTTCAGCCAACGCTTCAGCGTCAAGGTCATGGTGCTCCGGCAGAACCACGGAGAACCGTGACAACGTCTTCATGAACAACCGCTGATCATACATCTCTTGGCGTCCCTCGGCTTACGCCGCCGGGTCGGCGGCTCACCGCAGCGCGGACCGAAAACAACAGGATCGTGGGTCACCGCCCGGGCGCCACATGCTTACTCCGAGTGTACGGCCACGAATCCAGGCCTGACTGAAGACGCTCATCACTCAAATCGGCTGATGCGCCACGCCGACGGTAACGGAAGCACTCTCATTGTCCTTAGCTGCGTCCTCGTCGCCGGCTGCAGAGCCGGACCGGTGGCCTTCGGCCTCCCTCCCGGTTGAGGTCCACCGAATCCGTCAAAGACCGGGTGCACCTGGGTCGGCCCGACGGGCACGGGCATTGCGGCGATTGACGGCACGACGTTCGTCCGCGGACAGTCCGCCCCAGACCCCATCCTCTTGGCGGGACTCAATGGCCCAGCTCAGGCAGGGCTCAACAACCTCACAGCGACGGCAGACAGCCTTGGCTTCTTCTATCTGGAAAAGCGCAGGGCCGGTGTTGCCGATCGGGAAGAACAGCTCGGGGTCCACGCCAAGGCAAGCAGCACGATCACGCCAAGTCATCAGGATCGGACTCCTTGCATCGAAGGCGGGGCGAGCAGCACAGGAGTCAACTTAGGCGGCGAACCGGTTGGTCTTATCAGGTCGCTCAAGGCCAACGTTTCAGTCAACGCCAAGGTCAACGCCAAGTCAACGTCCCGAGCTGACTCACCAAAGGTGCCCACGTGGCAGGGGTGCTGGAACGTCTCTGAGAGCGTCCGTAACCGGATCGGCAAACGGCACCGTAAGGACTTCGTCGTAGGAGTCCGGCTACGGCCGCGAACACCTTTCCGACCTCCGTGTCCGGGGACCGGTGAGGCGCTCGTCGGGGTCTCCGCGTCAGTCGACGAACATCAGCAGGTCACCATCGCGCATCTGCCACACTCGCCGGTACAGTTCCGCGA
>Ga0209585_10000747_pt1 | contig 12671 bp, 6 predicted proteins | sample NGEPerone_FD_185491 | JGI IMG/M metagenome (GOLD analysis project Ga0209585, IMG submission 185491) | Arctic peat soil microbial communities from the Barrow Environmental Observatory site, Barrow, Alaska, USA - NGEE Permafrost154B-one... | ecosystem: Environmental > Terrestrial > Soil > Wetlands... | reverse complement strand
ATCCTTGGTCACATACTTCTTCGTCACCTTGGCTACGTGCATCGCACCTGTTCGCTTCGCCATACCGAACAGGATAACGGAACAGATGGCAAAGAATGGGTCACGACACGCTATAGACTTGGCTACATTATTCGGTCGCTGACCGCTCATACCTGCAGGTCAACATGGAAATCCCGGCTCAGAGCCGACGTAACTTCGGGCTAGCGGTCACGCGCGGGGGCCAACTGCGTGGCCCACAGGCCTCGACGCGTTCGTCCCCGGCCGCACGCGAAGCCTGCTGTGCCGTTCTGGGCGCCAGAATTGGCTGGCGCGACCGGGTCGAACCTTCACGAGGAGCGACGGCGGTGTGAGAACGACAGCAGAATTGGAATCTTCGTCGCCACGTGCCCGACGCGCCGCGTGAGCCACGTCCGAGCACGCTGCGTCGGCGTGTCTGGCGGTTTAACGTGTTTGACGGAGAACGAGCCGTGAACGGTGTCGTAGATGTGGTAGGGACGGTGATGGCTCACTTGGGCGGTGCCGTAGGCCAGCCTCTGGTCCTGGTGTCCGTGGGGGCCAGTGGGGGTTCGCAGCCAGAAGTCGAAGATGTCACCGAGAATCGAGGGCTCGAGCACTACCCGGGCTTTGCTGTCGTGCACCGCAGCCAGTTGTTCGATGCTCGTACCGCGACGGCGCACCATGAGCTGCGTGCCGGAGTCCGACACGGGAGCGTCGATGGCCACGACGAGGTGGTCGTTCTCCCAGTTGGCCGTCCGAACGCCGATGGGCGACGGCGAGGCAGCGTCAGAGATCTTCAGCGCCAGAGTACCAGACTGGGTCCGGTAGACGAGCACCTGTCGGTCCTCGACCTGACGAGGCCTTGATGGCAGTTGTGTTTCGGTGTCGATGGGCACCTGGCGCACCTGTTGCTCGCCGAGGAACTGCACCCGGATCAAGACGTCCCAGATGCCGGATTCCAGCTCGCGTCCGAAGATGCAGCGGGCAGGGTCCACGATGCCGTCGACGTGCACACGCAGGGTGGCCTTGTCGTCGGTCTGGGCAGGCGTCGGATGGCCGATGCTCTCGACCGGCCACTCGATTCCGAGCAGACGGTGCCGGATGGTGATCTCACCGGTGCCGTGCTCGGTGGTGGTGAGCACGCAGGGTGCTCCGGCCCCCCTGGGTGCGCCTAACTCGGCCGGAAGCGCGAGGTCGTCGCCGAACAGGTCCATTACCAGCGGGTCGCCCTCAGGGCTCACCAAAGAGGAGTCGACCCCGACGAGCACTCGCCCGTCAACCCAAGCGACCTGAGTGCAGCTCAGCGCGAAGCGGACCCGGGCGCGGTGCATCTGTACCTGTTCGAACCTGGCCAGTTCGCCGGATCGCAGGGCCTGGACTCCCAGCCGTTTAAGCACCGCCAAACGGTGGTCCACGTGTGGAGGCACGCACGTCTCCAGAAAGGCTTTCAGGGCAGTGGCGGCCTTCCGCTTGTCCTGCTGGTCCTTCTTGAACCATGACCTAGGGCGCACAGCGAGGAACATGCGGTTGGCGGAGACCACCGCGATCTCCTCACGGATTCGATTCTCGACGTCGTCGGTTTGAAGCAGCTCGACGGAAGCAGTGAAATAACCGAAATAGCTTTCGAGATCGACCGCCTGTGACGAGGTGTTCGTACCGTCCTTGCGATGGATCCAGCGATAACACGGTTCGCTTGCGAGAATGCTGACGGCCGGACTGCCTGCAAGGACCTGCCCCATGAAGTGGTGGTCCTCGAGCCTTACCCTGCCTTCGAGGAAGCGAATGTCGTGGTCGACCAAGAACTTGCGCCGAAACAGCTTGTGCGTAGACCGTGAGATCAGCAGGTGGTCCTCGACCAGGTCAGCGTGGTCCTTGTCAGCCTTTGCGAGTTCCCAGTACGGGGTTTGCAGTCCCATGCGTACGACTTTGCCGTAGACGACGTCCGACCCGTTGGCTGTTGCCATCGCGTACATCCGCTCCAGCGCCTCAGGGAAGAGCTCATCATCGTGATCGGCGTAGAAGACGTATTCACCGTGGGCCAAGTCGGTACCCACGTTGCGCGGACGACCGGGCCAACCGGAGTTAGGGATCGTGGTGACCAGGAAGTTGGGGTGGGTTCGGGTCAACTCGAGCAGGCGTTCGCCCGCACCGTCGGTCGAGCCGTCGTCGACGAAAACAACCTCGAACTCATCCGGGCTCAGCGACTGCGCATCCAGAGACGAGACCAGCCCGTCGATGTTCGTGCCCGGGTTGTAGACGGCGACGACGACGCTGACCTTGACCGGCAATCAGATCCTCCTCGTCAGGGACCAGCTCATTGATGGTCCTCGGGCTTCCTGTGGATCCTAACCATCCCCTGCGGGCGCGCCCTGGAGCTGCTTGGCATTTGCCGCCACGTTGACCCAGGCCAGTGAGTTGAACTGCTTGTTTCCCAGCATGCTCACCTGATTGTGCATCACGATGACCAGGTCGGGGTGGCGCTGCGCCACGAGCTTACGGATGTCCTGTCCGCGGTAGTGCCGCTCGTCGATAGTGATCAGGGTCTTGACCCGCTCGGCCAGGTAGGTGGCGAGTGCGTCCCCGAAGGAGTCCTTGATCAAGATGATACTGCCGTGTGCGGCCGGATCGAGGTTCTCGGTCCGCTGGTAGCCGAAGTCCCCGCCCATGAACGCGGTGTAGCGGTTGGCATATGGGTCGCTGTCGCGTGCCTTGGCCGCCACGAAGGTCGCGCGGTCGCAGACCCCACCGACGCAGGCGTGTGCCCGCCACGTCCGTGGCTGCGGGATCGCGAAGCGGTCAGGAGATCGGGTGGCACCTGCCGTGACCTTGCGGCCGGTGCTGCCGTACCACTGGGCGTAGGTTTTGGTCGTGTAGGTGCGGTCGTCCGCCGGGATGTCGACGCCCATCGCCTTCGCCTGCGCCGAGATCGCATCAAGGCCGGCGAGCGCACCTGCCGGCGTCCAGTGGTGATCGGTGTGCCAGTAGTACCCGTCGCGTCGGGCAGGGTCCGACAAGGTGGCGCTGAGGTCGAGGACCGGCCCACCAGCGGCCATGGCGCGCAGCACCGCCGGGCGGGTGTCGAGCAGGTAGTTGTGCCACGCGGGGGGCAACCGGCCGGCGAAGGCCTCCTCCTTGCGGGGCACGTAGACCCACAGGATCGGGGCGCCGGCCGCGCGGACGTCGCGGCCGAGCTGCGCAGCGTGGGTCGCCAGCGCGGCAGGAACCCGCAGCCGCACCGGCTTCTCGAGCTGAATCCCCTGGGGGTCGTCTACGAGCACATTGTCGACGACCGGCTCGCGCAGGGCCTGGGTGGTTAGCAGACCGTGGAGGTTCAACCAGCGGGTCCGCGCGGGAATGTGGTCGTTCAGCCACGACTCCACGCCAGTCATCCAGGTGCCGTCCGCCAGAGTGGTGGTCGACGGTGGCGGGAACGTGACCAGCGAGCGGCCGTCCAGCGTGGAGCGGGAGTGGTGGGGGCCCAGGACCGCGCCCGCACCGAGCACCGTCAGGAACCCGACCAGGGCAAGGCCGGCAACGGCCCGTCGCGCAGTGGCGGTCGTCAGGAGTCGTCGGGACATGTTGATCCTCAGAACCGGAAGTAGATGAACGGGGAGTAGGTGGTCGCCACGATGAAGGCGGTCGAAACCACGAGCAGGACGCCGACGAGCAGCGCGATCACGACCGCGAACAGCGTGCTGATCGGTTGGTCGGCGGCAGGCTCGGTGCGCTCAGCGGTCGGCTCGAGGGTGAGCGTGGTGCCGGTGGCTTCGCGCGCTGCGGCTGAGCCGGTGGGGGAGCCGGTGGGTGAGCGCGGCGTGGCGCTTGGAGCGGGTGGTGGCGCGGGAGCCGGCGTCCGGGTCAGGGCGCGCTCGGCCCGGTCCATGAACGGACGTGCGGCGCCGGCTGCCAGCACGATGCCGATGACAGCGATGACCCAGGTGCGGTCGAGAGCGAGCCCGACCTGAGGATCCCAGCGGGGCAGGTCGGGGCGCAGACCCGTCATCGACCAGTAGTAGCTGCCCGCCTGGTGCAGCGTGGTGCTGCGGAACAGCACCCAACCCAGGACTGCGACGAGGAGCCCGTAGAGGTGCTGCAACGGGCGGGGAGCACGCGCCAAGGCATCGCCATACAGCGAGCGCTCCAGCCCGATGACGACCCCGAAGTACAGACCCCACAGCACGAAGGTCCAGGCCGCGCCGTGCCACAGACCGGTCAGGGCCCAGACGACGATCAGGTTGCGCCAGACCAACGCCGGCCGCACCCGTGAGCCGCCGAGCGGGATGTAGAGGTAGTCGCGGAACCACGAGCTCAACGAGATGTGCCAGCGCTGCCAGAACTCACGGGCGGAGCGGCTGATGTACGGGTAGTTGAAGTTCTCGTGGAAGCGAACCCCCAGCATCGCCGCCAACCCGATGGCGATGTCAGAGTAGGCGGAGAAGTCCAGGTAGATCTGCAGGCTGTACAGCGCCGTCGCCGTCCATGCTGCGGCGACCGAGGTCGGGTCGCCCGTTACGAACAGGCCGTCGACGACGACGGACAGGGAGTCGGCCAGGACGACCTTCTTGGCCACGCCGGACGCGACCCGCAGCGCACCGTAGCCGAACAGGCCGGGGTCGAAGCGCGGTGCGACCAGCTGCGGTCCGATGTGGTTCCACCGCACGATCGGGCCGGCGACCAGGTGCGGGAACATCGTCAGGAAACCCGAGAAGGCCCGCAGGCTCGGGGCCCCGATGTCGCGCCGCCGGTAGATGTCGATGAGGTAGCTGATTGCCATGAACGTGTAGAAGGAGACACCGATGGGCAGCGGCAGGTGGGTCTGGTCGGCCAGCGACTGCAGGTGCAGCTGGACCAGGACGAAGTTCAGGTACTTGAAGATCGCGATGGGGATCAGGGTGACCACGATGCCGACGACCAGCAGGGCCTTGCGCCGGCGGTCGGCCTGCTGGGTCAGGATCCGGCGCCCCCACCAGTACGTGAAGAGCCCGGTCGCCAGGATCAGCACCACGAGGACCGGCTCGCCCCAGGCGTAGAACACCGCGCTCATCACGATCAGAGGTGCGGTTCGCCACCGCGGTGGGACGAGGTAGAACGCGATCAGTGCGGCGGGCAGGAAGGCGAAAAGGAAGATCGCGCTGGTGAAGACCATCAGCCGCCCTTCGCCGATCGGCCGAAGACATGATCGACGACTCGCTCGGCTGCATGTCCGTCGTCCATCGGGCTGAAGCGTGCCAGGAAGGCGTCGTAGCGACCGCTGTACTCCTTCTGAACCTGTTCCAGAGACAGCAACGCGTCGTACAGGGCGTCTTCGCTCGTCACAACCGGGCCGGGCAGGTCGGTCTCGTAGTCGAGGTAGAAGCCCCGCAGGTCGTCGCGGTAGGACTCGAGATCGTAGGCGAAGAACACCATGGGTCGGCGCAGGTTGGCGAAGTCGAAGAACACCGACGAGTAGTCGGTGACGAGCACGTCGCTGGCCAGGTAGAGCTCCTGGATCTCCGGATAGTTCGACACGTCCAAGACCGTGGAGCTGAACTCCTCGGGGATCTTCAGATTCCGGCGCACGAGCACGTGCATCCGCAGCAGGAGGACGACTTCGTCACCCATCGCCTCGTGGAACCGTGCCAGGTCGAACGGAAGGGTGAACCTGAAACGGTTGCCCACGCCCTGGTCGTCGCGGAAGGTCGGGGCATACAGGACCACGGTCTTGTCGGCCGGGATCCCGAGTCGACGACGCACACTCGCCGCCACGGCGGTTGCCTCAGGGCGGAAGAAGACGTCGTTGCGGGGGTAACCCTCCTCGATCACCGGCCCGGCATAGTGGAAGGCGCTGCGCATGACGGCGGTGGCGAATGGGCTGGGTGAGGCCAGCACGCTCCACTGTTGGGCGGCTTTGGTGACCCTGTCTGCGTATCCGCTGTCCCGACCGTGGATCGTTGTGAGGTCGTGCAACATCCGTTTGAGCGGCGTGCCGTGCCACGTCTGCAGGTACACACCGTTGGGTCGGCGCACGATGTAGTGCGGGAAGTTCTGGTTGTTGACCCAGTACTTCGCGCGCCCAAGGTGGTAGTAGTAGCTGACCGACAGCCGCAGGACCGACGTGGTGTTCTGGTCTTGGGTGTGGATCTTGCCGGGATAGGCCCAGGTCTTCTTCAGCCCGCTCCCGCGGCGCACCAGCTCTTCGTAGACGTATCGCGGGCTGTCTGCGTACTGACGACCCACCCCGCTCTCGAAGACGACCCGGTTCGGGTCGGCGGGGAGCTTCCTGAGCAGGCGGAACATGGCACGCATGGCGGGGAAGTACACCCGGCTGCGGCGGAAACGGCGCATCCCCGTGGTCGGTAGCTCGCTGGCGGCAAGGTCCTTGATGCGGGTATGGCGACGCTTGGCGGACTTGACCGCCTCGAAGATCCGGTCGCAGTTCTGCTGGTCCCGATGGGTGATGAAACGGTCCGCGCGACGGACGTACTCGCTCTCCATGACGAAGTCCCGGCCAGCTGCCCGCTCCACCTCCGTCAGGAGATGGCCGGCGGTGTGGGTGATCGGACCCGGTAGCTCGTGGTCCAGGTCCAGGTGTGAGCCCCGGCGTCCCAGGAAGCGCTCCCGGTCGAACTGGTAGTACGCCACCGGTCGGTGCAAGAAGCTGAAGTCGAACCCGACGCTGGAGTAGTCGGTGACCAGCATCGCGCTCTGCTTGAGCAGATACTGGACGTCGACCTCGCCCTGGCTGATCACCCGCACTGGCATATCGGCGAACAGATGCGTGAAGCGTGCCATGTTTGGGTGCAGGCAGAACACGACCTCGAGATCGTGACGGTCGGCGATGTCGTGCAGTCGTGGGTCGTGCAGGAACTGCGACCAGCGCTGGTGGTACTCCGAGGCGAGGTAGTTCTCGGTGTCCATGAGCCAGTCGCGCCAGGTCGGCATCACGAGGATCTGACGTCTTGCAGTCACGTCGGGCGTGAAAAGCGAGTCGAAGCGGGACAGGCCGGTGACCGCGACCTCGCCGGGGTCGTACCCGAAGTCGCTGACGATGTACTGCTTCTCGCGCTCCGAGCTGACGATGAACAGATCTGTCTCGAACGCCGACGAGCCTTTGCCGTAGTTGGGCACCATCCACTTGGTGCCCATGACGCCGTGCTGCAGGAAGACGCGCGTCGCGCGCACAGCGTGACGGAACCGGCGGGTGCGCAACGGGTAGGCGAAGTCGGGGTGGTGAGATCCGAGGATCCTCTCGGCGGTCAGCGCTGCCCTGATGTGCTCCTTGGACCGGTAGGCGAGGACATGCCCCAGCGGTTCCACGTTGCGGTAGTCCGCAGATGTGGGATCCATGACGTAGTAGGCGTCGATCTCCGGGTGCCGCTCACGCAGGTAGCGGAAGAAGTGGAACCCGGTGTCCTGCGCCCTGGTCGGCCGTTCGCCAACGAGCCACACCGGCTTGGCGGGACTCGACAGGTGCCGGAGGTGGCGGCGGCGCAGCTGACTGCGCAGGTACTTCAGCGTATCCGCCTCGAATCGGTCGAACTGAAACGACGTCTTGCGAGCCTTGAACGTGTAATAGGGGGTGATCACGGCGGCGCTGTCGCCGCGTTGCACCCATCCGGGGCGGGTGAGGTTGCGCGCCACGAAGCGGGTCTTGCCCACCCGGACGTCGAACGGCTCCTCGGCCTGCGCCGTCTGGACGGTGAACCAGGCGTCCAAGATGTCATCGACCAGCCGAGCGTCGTCCAGCAGCTGACCCAGGTCGGCGGTGGCGGAGAAGTCGTAGTACCTGTGGCCGTAGTGGTTGCGTGCGCGTTCCTCGTCCTCGATCAGGTCGACCGGCTCCGAGATCCGCACCCCCGAGGTGCGGGCCTTGAGCAGCAGCTCGGCGTGCGCGACGTCGCCATGGCGGGTGAGCAGGCGCCCGCGCAGTCGCAGGACGCCCCCTTGGACGCTTATCCGCCTGACGTGGACGTCGGCGAACGGCTTGAGGTCTTGGTTCAGCGCGAGGGAGAGATAGCCGCCCTTGGTCGGGTAGGCGGCGATCCGGCGATCGCCGTTCGACAGGGGGTGCAGGTTGGTGATCCGGGTGTCAGCGCTGCGACCGAGCCGCATCCGGTAGCGCGCCTGCATCCCTCCGGCTGGCTGGTCGGTCAGGACGGCCAGCGGCGCCAGCCCAACTCGGTCGGCCTCTGGCGATCCGGCCACCACAGCGTGCTCGACGTCGAGGAAGAGGTCGATCGTCGTCTCGAGATCAGGGAGTCGGGCCGCGGTCTCGAGGAGGTCGATCACCGCGCGGTGCCCGGTCGGCCCCTCAAGAGGTGGGGACAGGGCCCACCACTGGCCGGTGTCGGTGCTGTGCGCCCACAGACCGTGCACCCGTACTCCTGGGCGCAGCCGGACCTCGAGCTCCAGCTCGCTCCCGTTCTGGGACACGGCAAGGTGCTGCTGAACCTTCGGGGAGCGATGGTGCCGCAGCAGGGAGGGGAATCCGCGCACGGTCAGGCGCGCCTGGGCTGCATTGGATGGGGGCCAGTGCCAGCTTCCCGGACCTTCACCTGCACGGCTGTCACCGCTCACCACTTTCGTTGCCGGACTGTCGGGTCAGGATACCCGCTCCACGTCCCCTCCAGACGCGTCCGCCGCGGAGCAGGGCGGGTTGCAGCCAGAACGCCGGGGGCTGCGCGCTGCCGCTCACTTCACCGCCCGGCTGCGGGAAGGTCGCTCACCGGCCTGCGGAATGGAGGGATACTGGGTCCCACCATGAGTCCAATGACCCCGGCGAACCAGCCAGCGCAGGCATTCGTTTTCCCGGCCGTTTCCGTGATCATGCCGATCCTCAATGAGGAACGGCATCTGGAGGAGGCGGTGGAGGCCGTGCTCGGCCAGGACTACCCCGGCCCGATCGAGCTTATCCTCGCGCTCGGGCCCAGCCGCGACCACACCGATGAGATCGCCTCGCGCATCACCGAGATCGAGTCACAGGTGCGGACGGTTCAGAGCCCCAGCGGACGGACACCCGATGCGCTGAACGCCGCGCTCGCCGAGTGCCGCAACGAGATCGTGGCCCGGGTCGACGGCCACGGCATCCTGGACCGTGACTACGTCTCGACCGCATACCAACTCCTTCAGGAGACCGGGGCCGCGAACGTGGGCGGTCTGATGGACGCCCAGGGTGTCACCCCGTTCGAGCGTGCGGTCGCAGCCGCGATGACCTCCCGGCTGGGGGTGGGCGCCGCGCGCTTCCATACCGGTGGTGACCCGGGGGTCGCCGATACCGTCTACCTCGGCGTGTTCCGCCGGGAGTGGCTGGACCGCCTTGGCGGCTACGACCCCCGTTTCGTGCGCGCCCAGGACTGGGAGCTCAACCACCGGATCCGGGAGGCCGGCGGCGTGGTGTGGTTCTCGCCGCGTCTTCGCGTGTCCTACCGGCCGCGTCCGAGCCTGGCCGCGCTGGCCAGGCAGTATCGCGACTACGGTCGCTGGCGCCGGGTGGTGGCACGCACCCACCGGGGCACTATCAACGCTCGGTACCTCGCTCCACCCACGGTCCTGGTGGCGGTGGCGGCGGGTGCGGTGCTGGGCTTCTTCTGGCCCCTGGCCTGGGTCGTGCCGATCGGCTATTTCGCCGCCACGGCCCTAGGCGGGCTGACCATGTCCGGCGACCTGACGCTGCGCGAGCGGCTGATGCTTCCGGTCGTGCTACCCACCATGCACCTGTCGTGGGGATGGGGCTACCTGACCAGCCGCGTCCGCATCGGTGCTCAGCCCTCGGCGCAGGCGACCATTCGATAGAGCGTGTAGGGGCCTTCCTTGGCGATCCTGCGGAAGGCGTCGGAGGAGCCAACGGCGTCAACGCCCACGTACTGGGTGGTTCCTCTCGGTCCGGCCCACGAGAACGGGCGACCCCCGGTCATCGCGAATGTGACATGGCGGCGCCGGGCAGCCGCGCAGACCGCCGGTGAGCGGCCGACGTCGTCCAGCTTCAGCGCCAGCAGCTTTGGGTCTCCGGGCCACCGCGACTTCTCGGTGGGGAACAGCATGTGCCGGCCGCTGACGACATACATGTAGCTGCCGCCGTTGCACGGGTTCTCGGCCACGACCGCGCCAGGCGGGATGAGCCGGGCCAGCCTGTGCATCGCGCCCAGTTCCTCGTTGCTCGCCCATGACAGGGCAGCGGTGGGGTGGAAGTACGGGTTCAGCGCACGGCGGTGGGTATCCACGTAGGCGCCGCCGGTCGCCACCACGAAGATCGTGACCACAGCGACTGCTGGCGCCCAAGGCGGCAGTGTGACGCGGGTCAGCGGTGCCACCCGGCTCCGGAGCAGCTGAGCCCCGGCCGCCAGCGCCACGGTGGCCAGGAGAGTGGCGGGCAGAACGACCATCGTCGCGAGCCGAACCGACTGGTTGTTCCACGGCCAGGTGAACAGTCGCACGGTGTGGTTGTCCACGGCCAGGTTCAGGTACAACAAGGCGCTGGTGACGGCCAGTGCCGCCACGAGCCACCGGCGGCCTCGATACCGGACCAGGATGATGCACGCGCCCACTGCAACCAGCGCGGCCAGGACCCACAGGGCCCCTTCGTCGCGCCGGGCGAAGAGGAGCACGTCGTGGAGCGACTCACGGTGGCCCAGCTCCGGACCGGGAGCCCCAAACTTCAACATGCTGGCGGCCTTGGAGCTGTTCACGGTGGATCCGAAGAAGGCCAATCCGGTGGCCAGGACCAGGCCGACGACAGATGCTGCGGCCAGCAGGGGGCGACTGGCCCGCAGGTCCGATGCCTTGCGGAGGACAACGCCGGCCACCATCAGGTAGCTGAACAGCACAATGGTCACCAGCGCGTTCACGTGGGCCACGGCCAGGCCGGGAAGTGTTGCCAACAACAGGACCGTCGCCCTGAGCTTGCTAGCCAGCGGTGGTGACTGCCGGTGAGCTGCTGACATCATGACCGCCAGCAGCGCGAGGGCTGCCGGGACCAGCGTCTGCCCGAAGAGGGTGGGCCACAGCACGCCGTAGCCCATGACCATGTACGGATATGCCGAGAAGGCGACGCTGACCACGCCGGCCGAGAGGGTCACGGCGAGGTCCGTCCCCAAGAGGGTGCGGGCCAGGAAGACACAGCCGAGGGGCCACACAACACCGGCGATGACCAGCACAAAGCTCGACGTGGCCACGACCACGGCCGCGCCACTGAGCTCGGCAATGGTGGCGACCATCGCGTGGAAGGCCGCCGGATAGAAACCAGTTCCGGTCGGAGAGGCGAACGTCAGGGCGTGCAGGACGGAGGCGTCGTGGTGCTCGACCATCCACTGCGCAGCGCCGAGGTGAAAGATCGTGTCCGGATGTTGCGGAAAGGCCTCAGGGGTCTGCGACACCGGGATGAGCACGAGGGCGACCCCCAGGGCGGCTATTGCCGTCGCCACCAGGACGGCGACCGGCAGGCGGCCCCGCACCTCACGTGGGGCGTACCGGCGCAGCAGCACGCCGACTGCGCCAGCCAGCAGCCACAGGGCCACGATGCCGATGATCAGCGGTATGGGGCCCCACGGGACGCCGAGAGCCGAGCTGGCGACACTGATCAGGACCACTGCGGTTGTCGACAGTCCGGGAGCAGTCGCGAACGCGGTCAGCAAGGGCACCCGAAGGGCAAGACCAGCAATGACGCCGGGCAGGAACAGGAGCAGCAGTGCCACCGCCACGACCGGAATGGCCCCCAGCCAGGACGTGGTTCCCGGATCTAGCAACGGCCGACAAGTCTGAAGGTCACTCCGGTACCTTAGCCGGGCGAATGTCAGGCCCGGTAACAGCCGAGCGCCATGTTTCGACCCGACGGTCGGCTAGCCTGCTCTGAACCCTCGGCAGCGAAGGCGTCCCTTCATCCGTCCTAGGAGATCGAGTGTTTCAACGGCTGCGGCGGTGGTTGGTGGCGCGCGTGCCACCTGCTGCGCACCCCGCTCTGTCCGCGATGTTCCATCGTGAGACCGCCCTGCAACGGAGCCTGTCCAACCGCGTTGCCGGGATGCGTGTGGCACGCAGTGGCCGTCGCATCCCGGGTCAGGGCGCTGTCTGGAGCCCCGACGTCGTCAGGGCGGTCCAGACCGGGCTCGGCCCACTGCTGGCGAGCACCGTGGATCGGTTTAACGCGTCCCAGGTCCTTGATGACAGCCTCGCCCTGGTCGTCGATGCGCTGGAGGGGGCGCAGGTGCCGTATGCCGTCCTTGAGGCGGGTGTGATGCGCCGTCGGGTGGTGATCGTCGATGGTGACCACGGCGAACAGGCACGTGAGGCAGTCCGGCAGCGCTACCCCGCAGACGCGGTGTACGTGTCAGTGGTGGCCGGCGGGCGCAGTGTCGGCGCGCCGGTGCTGGCCGCCGACATGTTCAGGCACGCCCGTCTGCGCAAGGCCGGCGTCCTAAGGATCTTTCGGGTTCTGGCGGCGGGTGCGGTGGTGCTCGGCTCCGACGACCTCGGCTGTGACCTGGAGCTGTGGCCGCTGGTCGAGTCCGAGGGCGTCCCGCGCGCTGATGGCGGCAGGCATCTGGTCGGGACGGCGCTGGCTCCGCGACCGAATCGCCGGGCAAGCTACCTCACACCCTCCCGGCGTCAGCCGGTCACCGCCGTCGTCGGACCCAGGACGGTCACGACGTACGAGGGCCTCCTTCGCCCGCACGTCTTCGATGTCGACTTTCCGGTCGATG
>Ga0209585_10000746_pt1 | contig 12679 bp, 13 predicted proteins | sample NGEPerone_FD_185491 | JGI IMG/M metagenome (GOLD analysis project Ga0209585, IMG submission 185491) | Arctic peat soil microbial communities from the Barrow Environmental Observatory site, Barrow, Alaska, USA - NGEE Permafrost154B-one... | ecosystem: Environmental > Terrestrial > Soil >... | reverse complement strand
GACGAGATCCTCGGCGGCCTTGCTGGCGAAGTACATGCCGCTCGCGTAGGGTCGGCCGCCGTGCTCTTCGGCGATCTTCATCACGGTCAGCACCAGGCCGAACACGTAGTTGTAGTCGAACGTGCGCTGGTCGCTCGGGATGAAGCCGAGGATCACGGCCTCCGCCTTGCCGGACGGGCCGTTCTTGATGATCACGCCTTCCTTGACGATCGGCTGGTCGATCTTGGCCTCGATCTCGGTCATCACCTCGCCGAGCTGGTCGAGGGGCACGACCACCTCGCTCGGCACGAGCGACGGGCCGAGGCGCTTGACGACCATGAACTTGAAGCGGTGCTCCCACTCGTGGTTCGCGATGCGGTCGCTGAGGATCTCGGCCTGGCACGGCTTGACGATCTCCTCGAGGCTCGCACGCACGGCGTCGTGGTCGACCTTGTCGTAGGCGAGCGTCACGATGTAGGCGGCGGGGAGCAGCACGCGCTCCTCCACGGGGTGCCCGTGGTGCTCGCGCAGCGGAGCGCGGTTCTTCATCTCGGCCATACGCGGGTTGATGTAGGTCATCGACCACACCGGCAGGTCGGCCTCGGCGATACGAGCGATGAGCCGCTCGAGCTGCTCGGCGTCGGAGCAGGCGATGCTCGTCACGCCGAGCTCCGCGAGCGGCCGCAACCGCACGATGACCTCGGTGATGAGTCCGGTGATGCCCTCGGCGTCGGCGATCATGTCGAGGTCGTCGCCCTCGAAGGTCCGCACCTCACCCGACGGCAAAGCGACCCGCACGGACACGACGTTGTCGGCGATGTAGCCGTACTGGTAGGAGCCGATGCCGGCGCCGCCCTGGGCGAGCCAGCCGCCGACCGACGACGACGGGTACGAGGTCGGGTAGAGGCGCAGCGTCAGGTCCTGCTTCTTGAGCTCGCGGTCGAGCTGCTCCCAGGTGACGCCGGGCTGGACGCGGGCGGTCTGTGCGTCGTGGTCGACTTCCAGCACGTCCTTCATGAAGTAGAAGTCGACCACGACGCCCTTCTTGACGGGGATTACGCCGCCGTAACCGCTGGTGGCCTTGCCGCGCGGCGTGAGCGCGACGCCGCGCCGGGCCGCCCACGTGAGCAGGTCCACGACCTGCTGCTCGGTGCGGGGCTGCACAACGGCGTCGCAGGTCGCGTCGCCCACGAGCGGCTTCACGAGCCCGGGCATGGCCGCGATGTCGTGGCTGTACAGCTTCCGCTCGATCCTGTCGAAGGTCACGCGATCGCCGAAGATGGTGGTCAGGAACTCCCTATCCTGGGTGTTCAGTGATGCCACTGATTCGCACGTCCTTTCTGAAAGTCGGACGGTCCGGCAGAGGACCGGCCGCGGTCAGCTCAGCCCCTGGGCGAGCTTGGCTTGCTGGGTGAGGCCGCCGACGAGCACGGCGCGCATGGTGTCGAGCGCCCCGATGACGCGATCGTCGGCGAGCGAGTAGCGCACGCTGGTGCCCTCGCGCTCGGTCGAGACGAGGCGCCGCTCTCGGAGGACCTTGAGATGCCGCGACACAGTAGGCTGCGGCACGTCGAGAGCCTCGGTGAGCTCGGTGACGGTCCTGGGCCCCTCGGAGAGGGCGTAAAGGATGAGGATGCGCTTCGGGTCCGCCAGCGCCTGGCAGATGCTCGCGTGAAGGAGGTTCACTTCTTTCTCGAGGCGTTCGTCCACTGACGCACTCCTTCCGGGGAGCCGACCGGCGTGGCCTGCGGCACCAGCCGGCGAAGCCCGACTCGTTTGGTCGCAGATACATTCGGACATGCGCTCATCCGAATACGCCTCCGATTCTCCGCCTCGAAAGGGTGTGTGTCAAGCGTCACAAGCTTCTGAAACCCTGCGATTCACATCCATATGCTTGACCGTCGATGCGTATGGGCGTATATAAGCAAGCATGCAAGTGATGGACAAAGGCGCTGCGGCGCCCGCTGAGCTCAAACCGCTCTTCCGGATGCACGCTGAGCTGTGCAAAGCGCTCGCCGACGAGCATCGTCTGGCGATCCTCTACGACCTAAGCCGGGGCGAGAAGTGCGTCCGCGACCTGGCGGCAGACGTGGGCATCTCCGTGCACCTCATGTCGCAGCACCTGCGGCTGCTCAAGGAGCGGCAGCTCGTGCGTTCGCGCAAGGAAGACCAGACCGTCTACTGCTCCATCACCAACGCCAAGTTCATCCAGGGCTGCACGCTCATCCGCCAGGCGCTGATCGAGCAGCACCAGGCCCGGGGTGGATCGCTGATGGCGGCGGAGCTCCTGCACGCCATTCAGCACACGCCGTTGCCGGTGGTGCCGGCGTAGACAAGACCGCTCCCGGGGGCGGGAGCGACAACACCTAGACCGCGTCGCAAGAGGGGACGTCCACAGCCCAACGGCACGACTTGAAGGATCGGGCCTCTATTACGCCCACGCTTGCGATAAGGAACACAAGCACAAGCGTCGTCACGAAGGAGAGCATCATGTCAGAGGACCTCAGCTCCATCCAAGCAGAGAAGGTAGTGGACGCGCGCGGCACCTCGTGCCCCGGCCCCATCCTGGCCGCCAAGAAGGGCATCCCCGGCGTCAGCGTCGGCGGCGTCATGGAGGTCATGGCCACCGACACCGGCACCCAGAAAGACCTCCCCGCCTGGTGCAAGAAGATGGGTCACGAGTTCATGGGCGTCGTCGAGGAGCCCGGCTTCATGAAGCTGTACGTCAAGAAGATGAAGTAATGACGGCTGAGGCTCAGACACACGAGGAGCAGGCGGCTGCGCCGCGGATCCTGGTCTTCTCCACCAACAACATCTCCGATCCGGGCATCGACCTGGCCGGCAGCTCGCACATGCACTACTCGCCCAACGTCACGGTGATCAGCCTGCCCTGCACGAGCGGCCTCAAGCCGAGCTGGGTGCTGTACGCCGTGGAGCAGGGCTTCGACGGCGTCTTCATCGCCGCCGACGGCGACGAGTGCGCCTACCTGACCGACTGCAGCGAGCGCACGGCCGGAATCATGACCGACGCACAGGCGCTGCTCGTCGAGAAGGGCTACGAGCCGCAGCGCGTGCGCATGGCCGCGATCTGCTCCGTCTGCGCGGAGCCCTTCACCAACTACATGCACGAATACTCGGCGTCCCTGGCCGGCCTGGGACCGTCCCGGAAGGCGACCGCATGAAGTACGACGCTCTGGTGGTCGGCAGCGGCATCGGCGGGATGGAGTCCGCTATAAAGCTCGGCGACATGGGCTACAAGGTGCTCGTCGTCGAGAAGGATGCTAGCGTCGGCGGCAAGATGATCCTGCTCAGCAAGGTCTTCCCCACGCTCGACTGCGCCAGCTGCATCTCCACCCCCAAGATGGCTGCGACCATCCACCACCCCAACATCGACGTCCTCACGTACGCCGAGGTCGAGGGTATCCGCGACGACGGCAACGGCGGCTACCACGCCAAGATCACTCAGAAGCCGAAGTTCATCGACGAGGCCGCGTGCACCGGTTGCCGCCAGTGCGAGATGGCCTGCAACGTGGCGGTGCCCGACGAGTTCAACGCCGACATGGTGTCGCGGCGAGCAGCGTACATCGCCTTCCCGCAAGCCGTGCCGAAGAAGGCGGTCATCGAGCGCGCCGGCGTCTCGCCCTGCACCTACGCGTGCCCGGCGGGCATCAAGGCGCACGGATACGTGGCCCGGGTGCGCAGCGGCGAATACGACCAGGCCTTCGACCTGGTGCTCGAGGCGACGCCGCTGGTCGGCAGCCTCGGGCGCGCCTGCTACGCGCCCTGCGAGGACGAATGCACGCGCGGCGAGCTCGAAGGCCCGCTGCCGATCCGCCGCCTCAAGCGCTTCATCGCCGACACGCGGTACGGCCAGCGGGAGCCCAAGGCCGTCGAGAAGCCCGAGCAGAACGGCAAGAAGGTCGCCGTGGTCGGCTCGGGCCCGGCCGGCCTCACCGCCGCCTGGCAGCTCGCGCTCAAGGGCTACGGCGTCAAGATCTTCGAGGCGGCGCCCACGCCGGGCGGCATGCTCAGCCTCGGCATCCCGGCGTACCGCCTGCCCAACGACGTGGTCGCCGACGACGTCGCCAACGTCACCGCCATCGGCGTCGAGATCGCGACCGATACGCGCGTCGAAGACGTCGGCCAGCTCAAGCGCGACGGCTACGACGCCGTCCTTCTGGCGACGGGCACGCACAAGTCCGTGGGTCTGCGCGTGCCCGGCGACGATCTGGACGGCGTCGACAACGCCCTCCACTTCCTCCGCGCCGTCAAGCTCGACGAGGGCATCGACCTGGCCGGCAAGCCCGTGCTCGTGGTCGGCGGCGGCAACGTCGCCATCGACGCGGCGCGCACGGCGCGCCGCCTCGGCGCGGCCTCTGTCGCCCAAGCCAGCCTCGAGCCCTGCGAGGAGATGCCGGCCCACGACTTCGAGGTAGAAGAGGCTCGTGCCGAGGGCATCACACTGCACGACGGCTGGGGCATCGACCACTTCACCGGCGAGGGCCGCGTGCAGGGCGCCGAGCTCAAGGTCTGCACCTGCGTGTTCGACCCCGACGGCCGTTTCCACCCCGAGTACGACGAGAGCCAGCGCCAGAGCCTCGCGTGCGACGTCGTCATCGTCGCCGCCGGCATGGGCGCCGACACCGAGGCGTTCGGCCTCGAGACCAACGCGAACCGCACGCTCAAGGCCGACCCCGCGACGCTGCAGACCGCGGCGCCGCACATCTTCGCCGCCGGCGACGTCGTCACCGGCCCCACGATGATCACCACGGCCGTCGGCCAAGGCCGCCGCGCCGCCTTCATGATCGACCGTTACCTGCAGGGCGCCGAGCTCGACCCCGGCGCCTTCGACGAGGCGCTTCCGGTCGTGGACAAGGCCGAGGTGCTCGGGCGGCAGGACGTGTACGACCGGCGCGAGCCGTTCGAGTCGAGCGCCGTCATGAACGCGGCGCCGACCGACTTCGGCGAGACCGAGGGCCCGATGACCGAGGACGAAGCGTTCCTCGGCGCCGCCCGCTGCCTCGACTGCGGCGTCTGCTCCGAGTGTCACGCCTGCGTCGACGCCTGCCCCGCCGAGGCGATCAAGCTCGACATGCAGGGCGAGGAGATCGAGGTCGAGGTCGGCTCGGTCGTCCTGGCCACCGGCTTCAAACTCTTCCCGGCCGACGCCAAGCCTCAGTACGGCTACGGCCGCTACAAGAACGTCATCACCGGCATGCAGATGGACCGTTTGCTGGCGCCGACGCGGCCGTACAACGCCGTGCTGCGCCCCAGCGACGGCAAGCTGCCGGACAACATCGCCTACGTCATGTGCACCGGCTCTCGCGACGACACCGTCGGCAACCCGCTGTGCTCCAGGATCTGCTGCATGTACTCGGTCAAGCAGAACCAGCTCATCATGGGCGCCCTGCCGCTCGCCGACGTGACCGTCTATTACATCGACGTGCGCTCGGTGGGCAAGGGCTACGACGAGTTCTACCAGCAGGCCAAGGAAATGGGCGCCAACTTCGTCAAAGGACGCGTCTCGGGCATCATCGAGACCGACGAGGGCAACCTCGTGCTCCGTTACGAGGACATCGAGAACGGCAGCACGCTTGCCGAGGCCGAGCACGACATGGTCGTGCTTGCCGTCGGGGTGCAGCCCAACGCCGAGGCACAGCGTCTCTTCGAGGACGGCGCGCTGGCGCTCGACGACTACTACTACGTCGGTGAGGCCGACGAAGACCTCGACCCCGGCCGCACCAACCTCCCCGGCGTGTTCGTCGCCGGCTCGGCCGCCGGAGCCAAGGACATCCCCGATTCCATCCTCCACGCGGGCGCCGCGGTCGCACAGGCCGCCGCTCACCTGGAACGCGCGAAAGTGAAGGTACAGGCATGAGCGGCCGCAAGATCGGCGTGTACGTCTGCCAGTGCGGCGGCAACATCAGCGATTACGTCGACGTCGACAAGGTCGTCGTCGCCGTGGAGCACGACCCCGACGTGGTGGTCGCGCGCTCGGCGATGTTCACCTGCTCGGACTCGACCCAGCAGGAGATCATCGAGGACGCGCACGAGAAGGGCCTCGACGCGCTCGTCGTTGCCTCGTGCTCGCCCAAGCTCCACACGGTCACCTTCCGCGACGTCGCCAAGCGCGCCGGCATGAACCCCTTCCAGTACACGCAGGTCAACGTCCGCGAGCAGTGCTCGTGGACCCACACCGACGACCACGAGGGCGCGACCGACAAGGCGGTGCGCCTGGTGCGCGCCGGCATCAACCGGACGCGCCTCACCGAGCCGCTCGAGCCGATCGTCGTCGAGACGACGCCGAAGAGCCTCGTCGTCGGCGGCGGCATCGCCGGCCTGCGCGCGGCCCTCGGGCTCGCCGAGATCGGGCTCTCCGTCTTCCTCGTGGAGAAGGAGCCTCAGCTAGGCGGCTGGGTCGCCGGCTTCGGCCATATGTACCCCCACGGCCGCAACGGCGCCGACCTGGTCGCCAAGCTCGAGGAAGCAGTGCGCGCGCACCCCGCTATCACGGTGTTCACGAACGCTGAGGTGATGAACAAGTCCGGCAGCTTCGGCAATCTCCAGGCGACGATCGCGGTGCACGGTGAACGGCTGGAGACCATCACCGTCGACGTCGGCTCGATCGTCGTCGCCACCGGCTTCGACACCTACGAGCCGGCGGCCGGCGAGTTCGGCTACGGCATCGACGGCGTCGTCACGCTGCCCGATTTCAAGAAGATGGTGGACGAGTCGGTCGGCCCCTTGAAGTACAACGGCCGACCGGTCAAGACCATCGCCTACGTCTATTGCGTCGGCAGCCGCCAGGGCGAAGACGTCGAAGGCGGCCACACCTACTGCTCGCGCTACTGCTGCACGGCCGCCGTGGACGCGGCGCTCGAGGCGGCCGCCAAGGGCGACCCGTCGCTGCGCCAGTACCACCTGTACCGCGACATGCGCACCTATGGTAAGTACGAGCTGCTGTGGGCCGAGTCGCGCGAGAAGGGCTCGCTCTACCTGCGCGTGCCCGACGACGAGCCGCCGGCGGTCGAGAAGCTTGCTTCCGGCGGCCTCAGGATCACGACGAAGGACCTGCTCACCAGTGGCGAAGAGGTCGCCGTCCCGGCCGACCTCGTCGTGCTCGTCACCGGCATGGTGCCGCGCGAGAACGGCGAGCTCGTCAGCGTGCTCAAGCTCCCGGTGGGCAACGACGGCTTCTTCAACGAGATCCACCCCAAGCTTCGCCCGGTTGAGACGATCGTGGACGGCGTCCTCATCTGCGGCGCCTGCCAGTCGCCCAAGAACTCGGCCGAGAGCGTCGCCAGCGGCCTCGCGGCCGTGACCCAGAGCGGCGCCATCCTCAAGCGCGGTTTCGCCGAGCTCGACCCGATGGTCGCCATCGTCGACACCGACGCCTGCACCTGGTGCGGCAAGTGCCTCGAGGCCTGCCCATACGCCGCCATCGAGCAGGTCGAAGAGGGCGACAAGGCGGTCGCCGGTGTCATCAAGACCGCCTGCAAGGGCTGCGGCGGCTGCGTGCCGGTGTGTCCCACCGACGCCGTCGACCTGCAGGGCTACACCGACGCCCAGATCAAAGCGACGATCGACGGTCTCCTGGAGGTGAGCTGCACATGACACCGACCCCCGGCGAGAAGACGATCAAGGACGCGGACCCCGCGAACCGCAGTGTGCGCGAGATCGTCCGCGACGAGCAGGTCATGCGTCGCCGCATCCTGGAGGCGCTCGAGGACGGCCCGCTGACGGTGCCCGAGATCGCGGCGGCCGTCGAGCGCCCATCGCACGAAGTGATGTTCTGGGTGATGGGTCTGCGCAAATACGGCTGGCTCGGCGAGATCAAAGAAGCCACCGACGAAGGCTACTACCGCTACCAAGTGGTGGAGAGGGAGGGCTCATGACGGCTCTCGTGAACCCCGGGCTGGCGGAGGAACTGGACCGCGCCGACGAGTTCAACGCCGACGCCTGCATGAACTGCGGGGTGTGCTCCGCCATCTGCCCGATGGGCGTCGACGTCCAGCCGCGCAAGCTGTTCCGCTACGTGCTCCTCGGCATGGAGGACCAGGTGCACGCGGAGACGGAGAACGTCTTCTCGTGCCTGCTCTGCAAGATGTGCGAGGAGAACTGCCCCTCGGGCGTGCACATCGCAGAGAACGTGCGCACCTTGCGCCATCACATCAACCGTACCGTCTTCGGTCTTTAGGAGGAGATGACCATGCCTCTACCGACCGGCGACGTCATCGGCATCCTGGCCGACAACCTGCGTCTCAGGCGCTCCGTACTGCCGATCCCCAAGAAGGTCGCCACCAAGTGGACCGAGGGCCTCGGCCTGCGGCGCGGCGGCGACACCGTGCTCTACACCGGGATGATGTACCAGCTCATCCCATACATCGAGGGCCTCGTGAAGGTCGAGCAGCGGCTCGGCGACTCGTGGCTCGCCAAGTTGACCGGCTTCGGCCGCAGAGTGAACCGCGTCGTCAACGTCTCGGCGTTCATGGCGCGCCCCTCGGCAGAGGAGCGCGCCCTCTACGACCAGGTGCCGATCAACGTCGTCCACCTGCTGCGCAAAGCCGGCGTCGCGTTCGGCGCCCTCTTCGAGGACGACCTGTACTCGGGCGCCCTCGCCTACGACCTGGGCGCCGACGAAGCGCTCGCCGAGCATGCCCGGCGCGTCCAGGCAGTCTTCAAGAAGCACGGCGTGAAGACCGTGATCACCGTCGACCCGCACACTACGACCATGCTGCGCAGCGTCTACCCCAAGGTGCTCAAGGGCTACGACGTCGAGGTGCGCAGCTACCTCGAGGTGCTGGCCGAGAAAGGGCTCACGCCGAGCACGACGCTCAGCGGCGAGGTCGCCATCCACGACTCGTGCGTCTTCGCCCGCTACGAGGGCGTCGTCGACGAGCCGCGCGAGCTGCTGGCGGCCGCCGGCGTCACCATCCGCGACCCGGAGAACGCGGGTCGCCAGACCTGGTGCTGCGGCGGCCCCATCGAGTCGCTCTACCCGGCCAAGGCGGCCGCCAACGCCGAGAAGCGCGTCGCGCAGCTCCGCGCCGCGGCGCTCGACGCCGTCACCATGTGCCCGATGTGCTTCGTGAACCTGAGCAACGCGGCGGGCGACACGATGCGGTTCAAGGACATCTCGGAGTACCTGCGCGAGGCGTACGCCTCCTGACAAAGCCCCGGAAGGCAACGATCGATCAGCACTGGAGGTTCTGGAGTGGACACGACCAAGAAGACGATCATCCTGTTCAGCGGCGAGTTCGACAAGGTGATGGCGGCCCTGATCATCGCGAACGGCGCCGCCGCCATGGGTGACGACGTCACGATCTTCTGCACCTTCTGGGGCCTCAACATCCTCCGCAAGACGGAGAAGGTCCAGACGGAGGCCAAGAAGAGCACCCTGCAGTCGATGTTCGGCAGGATGATGCCCAAGGGCACGAAGAAGCTCGGCCTCTCCAAGATGAACTTCGCCGGTGCCGGCAGCCCCATGATGAGGAAGGCCACGAAGGACGCCGGCGGCATGTCGCTCGAGGAACTCTTCGACAGTGCTCGGGAGCAGGGCGTGAAGTTCATCGCCTGCACGCTCTCCATGGACATCCTCGGCTTCACGGAGGAGGAACTCATCGACGGCGTCGAGTTCGAGGGCGTCGCCGCCTACCTCGGTCATGCAGACGAAGCCAACGTGAACCTGTTCATCTAACAGGCTCGAGAAGGCCGCGGACCTCCGCCCCGACCGGTGCACACGCGCAGCGGTCGGGGCCAAGTCGTGTCACGCGTGACGGCGGCGACGCTCCTCGCGAGGAGCGTCGCCGCCGTTCCCGCGTCTGGCCTCAGTAGTTGAGCACCGCCGAGGCCGTCGTGACCTCCTGGATCACGCGCGCGCCGGCAATCAGCTCGCCGCCGTCGACCAGCATCGACTGCTCGAGCTGCCGCTCCTGGATGCAGGGCGTGCAGACGAGCAACTTGCCGCCCGCCGCCATGAACGTATCGAACAGGCTCTTGAGAGGCGGGAGCCCGCCGGCGAAGATGTGGTCGTAGATGCCCTTCTGGGCGAGGAGGACGCCGGTGCCCTGCAGGATCACGACACACTCACACTCCATGAGTTGGGCGGCGGTAGCCATGACGAACGGCAACGTCGCACGCTCCGGATCCTCAGGACCGTGCGTCGCCATGATGACGACCTTGTCTGCGGCTTGATCTGCCATGCCTGTCTCCTTTTCGAGGGGGTCAGTCACTCGTCGCCCGCACCCGCCGGAACTCCGTGAACCAGATGGCGAACGGACGGTAGACGATGTGAGCCAGCTTGGTGAACGGCAGGAGCAGGATCAGCTCCATGGCCAGCGCGATGTGGACCAGGAAGACGACGCCGACCCAGCTCGACAGGGTCGCGTAGTCGGCGAGCTCGAGCGCGAAGCCCGTGACGCCGATCGCCCACAGGAGGGCGAGAAACAGCCAGTCCGAAAGCAGACTGTGCGAGCTGTACTTGTCGGTCTTGCGCAGACGCTGGATGACGGCGACGGTGGCGCCGTATACGAGAAAGGCGCCGGCGACGGTGCCGAGCAGTCGCACCGGCGACCAGATCGGCACGTACGACCCCGGCGTCTTGAAGAAGTAGTCGAGCGCTGTCGCCAGTGCGAGCCCGATCATGCCCATCATGATCGAGTAGTGGACGAACCAGCGGCGCACGGGCAGCGGAGCCGGCGGCGCCGGTTTCTCGGTGTCGCAGTCCCGGTAGCGAGCCTGGCTGAAGACCTCCGCGAGCGTCGTCTCGAGGGCGCAGAGCGCCGCCGCGAGCGGGAAGACCTGCGCCCGCTCCGCCGACAGCCCGAGGCCACCCGGCGTCGGCGCGCGCGAGATCGCCCACAGCATGTTCACAGCGGTCGCCACGGTCAGAGCGACGGCCGCGACGCCCACGCCGATGCCCAACCAGTGGATGGTCTCGTAGGGCACGAATGTCAGCAGCGCCTCGCTGGTGACCCGCCCGGCGGGCCAGCCGGGCGAGCCGGCCGCCAAAATCACGAGCAGCGCGGCGAAGACGATCGCCAGCAACAACCAGGTGAAGGCCGCAGAGACGTACAGCCGACGGGCGATCGTCGTCGGGTCGAAGCCGGCGATCGCGAAGCGACGTGCCGACGCCATGAACTCGCCCGGCTCGGCCTGGCGCGGGCACGTATCGGAGCACTCGGCGCAGTAGTAGCACAGCCACAGCTCGCGGCTGGCGATGACGTTCTCTTTCTGCCCGAGCTGCGCGTAGCGGATCATGCGGCGGGGGAAGGCTACGGAGTCTTTCGAGAGCGGGCACACGGCGGTGCAGTTGCCGCAGTTGAAGCAAGCGCTGATGTCGAAGGCGCCGAACGTCTTCATGTCGCGCAACACCGCGGTGTCGATGCGCATCGCCATCAGGCGTCACTCCCGCCGGCCTCGACCACGAGGGCGTAGGTGCAGTAGTCGCCGTCCATGCCGACCTCCGCGAGGTCGCCGTACTTACGCATCGCGGCTATATGCCACAGCACGTCCTGGGTAGGCAGGCCGGTAGCTGCGGCAAGCGCGGGGACCGTGCTCGGTCCACCGGACAAGGCGGCGCGTACCTGCTTGCGCACCGCCTGCCGCAGCTTGTTGCGCTCGGTGGCCGCGCCCACAGCCGCGCCGCGTTCGTCGCGCAGCTTCTTCAGTGTCGCCCTCAGTGCGTCTCGCTGTTCCTTCGACTTGCTCACCGAGCGGGAGCCTCCGAGCCGGCGAGGATCGCGTCGACCATCGCGTCATACTGATCCAGGGTCCACCCGGCCAGGTCGATCGCCCGCGTGGGGCACACCGCGACACAGGCGCCGCAGCCCGAGCACAGGGCGGGGTTCACGATGGCCCGCTTGCTGCCGTCGGGGTACTCGTGCAATGCGACAGCGCCCGGGTACGGGCACTCGGCCACGCAGGCGCCGTTGCCCGCGCAGAGCGTCGCGTCCACGTGCGCCACGAACGGGTCGAGCTCAACGTGACCGACGGAGAGGAGCGCTGTGGCCTTGGCGGCAGCCGCCGATGCCGAAGCCGTGGCCTCGGTGATGTCTTTGGGGCCTTGGCTCGTCCCGGCGACGAGCACGCCGTTGACGGCGAGCTCGACCGGGCGGAGCTTGGGGTGCACCTCCTGCAAGAAGCGGTCGGCGCCCACCGGAAGCTTGAGGCTGTCGACCAGCGACGAGACATCCGCCGGCTGCATGCCGACGGCGAGCACCACGAGATCGACGGCCGCTTCCACCTCCTCGCCCCAGGTCAGACCATCTCGGGCGCGGACGAGAGCCGCCGCGCCGTCGCCCGGCTTGGCCTTGGCGACCGTCGGCGGCTCCTGGTCGCTCCAGCGCACGAAGACCGTCCCGCCCTTGGAGGCGCGTTCGTAGTACTCCTCGTGGCCCCGGCCGTAGGCGCGGATGTCCTGATAGAAGTCGTAGGTGGCCACGTCGGGGCGCTTCTGCTGCAGATCGCAGAGCGCCTGCAGCGTGGCCGTGCAGCAGACGCGCGAACAGTACTCGTTGATGCTGCCGTCGGCCTGGGGTTTATTGACGCCCTCCGCCTGGCGACTGCCGACGCAGTGGATGAAGGCCACGCCGGCGACCGGGCTGCCGTCGTAGTCGGGCTGCCCTGCCCCGGGCTCCACCGCGCTGAGCCAGCGGATGAAATCCGGGAGCGTTACGACCTGTGGGATGCGCTCGTACCC
>Ga0209585_10000745_pt1 | contig 12696 bp, 11 predicted proteins | sample NGEPerone_FD_185491 | JGI IMG/M metagenome (GOLD analysis project Ga0209585, IMG submission 185491) | Arctic peat soil microbial communities from the Barrow Environmental Observatory site, Barrow, Alaska, USA - NGEE Permafrost154B-one... | ecosystem: Environmental > Terrestrial > Soil >... | reverse complement strand
ACTTCGCGGCACTGCTGGAGGGTCGTCGAACACAGGTCAAGGGCCTGCTGAAGGACCAGGGATTCCTTGCTGGTGTTGGCAACGCCTACTCCGACGAGGTGTTGCACGCGGCGCGGCTCTCGCCGTTCGCGCTGGCCTCAAGCCTGGACAAGGAGCAGGTCCAGAGGCTGTATGCCGCGCTGCGAAGCACGCTCGCGGGCGCGGTCAGTGCCGCGTCGGGCAAGCCGGCCAAGGAGCTGAAGGACGCGAAGCGCGCCGGGATGCGGGTGCACGGGCGCACCGGTCAGGAGTGCCCGATCTGCGGCGACGTCGTGCGCGAGGTGTCGTTCGCCGACTCGTCCCTGCAGTACTGCGCCACGTGTCAGACCGGCGGCAAGCCGCTCGCGGACCGTCGGATGTCCCGGTTGCTCAAGTGACCCCCCTCCCGCTTGTTGCGCCGAAACCACCAAAAGGCGCCCGGCGATGAGGCCAAACGGTGGTTTCGCGGCAACAAGCGCAGGTGGGCGCGACACGATCGGCATGTCTCGCCATATCTCAGGAATACGCGATACATCTGTATAGCCTGCGATCGTGGACCCCATCCGAAATCCGTATGCCCCCGGCGCCGGCCAGCGCCCGCCCGAGCTTGCCGGTCGAGACGACCAGCTGCGCGCCTTCAACGTGGTGCTCGAGCGCATCGCCAGGTCCAAGCCCGAGCGCTCCATCGTCCTGACCGGTCTGCGTGGCGTGGGCAAGACCGTGCTGCTCAATGCGTTGCGGTCGGCCGCGGTTCGGGCGCACTGGGGAACGGGCAAGCTCGAGGCACGTCCGGACCAGCGGCTGAGACGACCCATCAGCGCCGCCCTGCACATAGCGGTCCGCGAGCTCGGCCACCCCCAAGGCGACGAGGTGGACCACGTCCTCGGTGTCATCAAGGCCTTCGCCCAGCGTGAGGCGGCACCGAACGCGAGGATCCGCGATCGCTGGAACCCCGGAATTGACGTGGCCGCGGTGTCCGGGCGCGCGGACTCGGGAGACATCGAGATCGACCTGGTCGAGCTGTTGACCGATGTCGGCGGGCTCGCCGCGGACGTCGGCAGGGGCGTGGCCATCTTCATCGACGAGATGCAGGACCTGGGGCCGGAGGACGTCTCCGCCGTGTGCGCTGCGTGCCACGAGATCAGTCAAAGTGGCCTGCCGCTCATTGTTGTTGGAGCTGGACTGCCCCATCTGCCAGCGGTCTTGAGCGCCAGCAAGTCATACAGCGAACGACTCTTCAAGTACTCATGCATAGACAGGCTCGACCGTATGGCTGCCGACCTGGCACTGCAGCTGCCGGCCAAGGGTGAGGGTGCGGAGTTCCAGCAGGAGGCCCTCGAGGCGATGTATGCCGCGACCGGAGGCTATCCGTACTTCATCCAGGCCTACGGCAAGGTCGCCTGGGATAGTGCCCCTTCATCACCGATCACCGCCGAGGACATCCGGGTCGCTGCGCCGGAGGCCGAGGCCGAGCTTGCCCTGGGCTTCTTCGGGTCACGTTACGAACGGGCGACGCCGGGCGAGCGCGAGTACCTGCGCGCGATGGCCGATGCCGCCCAGATCGCCGCACAGGACCCGGCGGGATCCGGCCTGGACGACAACGAGTCGGTCTCGACCGCGTCGGTGGCGACCGTGCTCGACCGCAAGCCACAGTCGCTGTCCGTGGCCCGCGACGCCCTGCTCAAGAAGGGCCTGATCTACAGCGGCCAGCGTGGGCGGATCGCCTTCACCGTCCCGCACTTTGGCCGGTATCTGCGCGCGAACGGGTGACCCCAGCCCCTCAGTTCTGGCTCAGACCCTCAGTTCTGGCGGGGCCGGAGGATGACGACGGGGATGTTACGCGAGGTTCTGGTCTGATAGCCCTCGAAGTTCTTCGCCGTTGCGACGATGCCGGGCCAGACCTTCGCCTTCTCCGCGTCAGAGGCTGTCCGGGCAGTCATCGGCCGGTCCACGCCGTCGATCTCGACGCTCACCAGTGGGTTGGCGACGAGGTTGAGATACCAAGCCGGATGATGGTCGCTGCCGCCGGCCGACGCGATCACGACCAGTCCGTCATCATGGGGGAACCAGGCCAAAGGGTTGTGTCGTTCGACACCTGACTTCCGCCCGGTGGTGGTCAGGACGCAGAACCTTACGCTGCCGATTCGGGCTCCGAACCTGCCATGGGTGAGCCGGATCAGGGCCACGTGGGTATCCGTGACGGCCTTGATGAGGCGGCTCACTGCAGAGGTCATGGCGGCGAGAATACGCGGGGTGGTAAGGATGGTCGGGTTCTGGGCTACCACTGGACTGCTGGTGCCGTGGGAGCCAGACTGCAGGCATGACCACCAGCGCGGGAGAACCGCAGACAAAGCTTGACGCCGAGACCGAGGCTGAGCGTCTGAGAGTGCTCCGGCGTCGCAGGGCCGAGCTGCTCGGGGTGATCCACGAGCTCGAGAGGGCACTCGCGGCGCCGATCCCGGGCGGGCCCCTGGCCTGGGTTCAGAGGGTCTCCGCCGCGTTGTTGGATCTGTCCGGCGACTTCCGTGACCACGTCGAGCTCACAGAGGGTCCAGATGGCCTGTACGGCGTGGTGATCCGCTCGACGCCCAGATTGACCCATCAGGTTGAGAAGCTGACCCAGGACCACGCGACTCTCACCGAGCTCATGTCTGATCTCCTCACGTTGGTGGGTCAGGCAGCCGGGTCGTTCGCGCGGGGTGAGTCGATGTCGGACGATCTGGACGATGTGCGCGAGCGCGGCACTGCTCTCATCGCCGCCCTGGTTCGCCATCGCCAGCGTGGCGCGGACCTCATGTACGAGGGATACTCGGTGGACATGGGTGGTCAGGACTGAGCACGGATCAGCGCTCCACCTGAGCACGGATCGGCGCCCGACCGGGTCCGTTTCGGCGGTGATGTGTCATTGGCGTCCCTGTGATCCCCTAGACTGATCACAGCGGTCCGCACAGTTCTGCCTCGGACCTGCTTTTTTATGTCGACAGCCACGCGCCGCGACCGCATGGGTTTGCGCCGGGCAGAACGACCCTCTTACACCTATGGAGTACCCACCTGTGTCTTCTGACACCACTTTCGCCAGCCTTGGCGTGCCCACTTCCCTGACCGCTGTTCTCACGGCGGCAGGCATCACCATCCCGACCCCCATCCAGGCGGCGACGCTGCCCGACTCCCTCGCGGGTCGCGACGTCCTCGGCCGCGGCCGCACCGGCTCCGGCAAGACCTACGCCTTCGTCCTCCCGCTGCTCACCCGGCTGGCCGCCAGCAAGACGACGCGCCAGTCCCGCAAGCCGCGAGTCCTGATCCTGGCGCCGACCCGTGAGCTGGCCAGCCAGATCGAGGCTGCCATGACTCCGCTGGCCAAGCCGCTCGGGATCACGAGCATGACCATCTTCGGTGGCGTCGGCCAGAACCCCCAGGTCAGTGCCCTGCGCGCGGGTGTCGACGTGGTCGTCGCCTGCCCCGGACGCCTCGAGGACCTGATGAGCCAGGGCGCCCTGACCCTGGACGCCATCGAGATCACCATCCTGGACGAGGCCGACCACATGGCTGACCTCGGCTTCCTGCCCTGCGTACGACGCATCATGGACCGCACTCCGAGGACCGGTCAGCGGATGCTGTTCTCGGCCACGCTTGATGCTGGCGTCGACGTGATCGTCAGGCGCTTCCTCACCAACCCCGTGACACATCAAGCAGACTCAGCCCAGTCGCCGATCTCGACGATGGCGCACCACATCTTCCATGTGCACCATGACGCTCGTCTCCCCGTGCTGGTCGACCTCGCGTCGGCTCCAGGGCGCACGATGGTCTTCACCCGTACCAAGCACGGTGCCAAGAAGCTTTCCAAACAGCTCAACGCCTCCGGAGTCCCGACCGTGGAGCTTCACGGCAACCTCTCCCAGAACGCCCGAACCCGCAACATGGACGCGTTCCAGAGCGGAGCGGCGAGCACCCTTGTCGCTACTGACATCGCGGCTCGCGGCATCCACGTCGACGACGTCGCGCTGGTTATCCACGCCGACCCGCCGATGGAGCACAAGGCCTATCTGCACCGCTCCGGTCGCACCGCCCGCGCCGGCGCCGAAGGCACCGTGATCACACTGATGACCGACGACCAGGTGGCGGACGTTCGCGACCTCACGCGCAAGGCCGGCATCAAGGCGACCACGACCCGGTTGGACGCCACGCATCCTCTGCTCAAGCAGCTTGCCCCCGGCGAGCGCACTTTCACGGAGCCTCTCGTCCTCACAGTGGACGAGGGCAACGCCTCCCGTCGCTCAGGTGGTGGCGGGGGCCGCTCCGGCGGCGCGCGTTCGTCCGGTGGTCGAGCCCCAGGCGGCCGGGCCAACGGTGGTCGGGCCAATGGCGGTCGAACAGGCGCTCCCCGCAACGGTTCCGGTCGCGGTTCGACCTCTGGCGGCGGCTCCCCGCGTGGCGCAGCCAGTGAGGCTGCGCAGCGATCCTCGGGTGCCAAGCGCCCGTCGTCGCAGGATGGCCGGCGTGCGGGCGGACAGGGCGGTTCGTCCTCGGTCTACTCCACGTCCTCATCGCGAGGTGGCGCTGCCGCCTTCTCGTCCGGCTCCACCCTCGGGCGCCGCTGACCTGACTCCGGGAAGAACTTTCCGACACCTGGTGTTCATGTCCACGTCGTGAGTGTCTGGTCTTCAGATCTGAGCGGGAGTGTCAGGATGGGGAGGTGCACCAAGTAGTCATGCCCGCGACAAAGCGCACCCCTCTGATCATCGCCCACCGGGGATCGAGCCAGGATCTTCCGGAGCACACCCTCAACGCCTACCGCCGTGCCATCGACGAAGGCGCGGACGTTCTCGAGTGCGACGTGCGGCTCACCGCCGACTCCCACTTGGTCTGCGTCCACGACCGCAGGATCAACCGGACCTCGAACGGCAACGGGTTGGTCTCCACGCTGGAGCTGGCCACCCTGGAGGGTCTGGACTTCGGCTCCTGGAAACAGGGCAACGACGGCCAGGTCGAGATGCCGATCGCCGATCGCGAGCGCGACAAGCTGCTGACGCTGCACCGCCTGATCGAGATGGTGATTGGCTGCGGCCGCGAGGTCGGGCTGGTGATCGAGACCAAGCACCCCACGCGTTATGCCGGTCAGGTCGAGCGTGAGCTTGCGAAGGTGCTCAACGAGTTCGGGTTGAACCGCGCGTACCAACCCGGCCTGCCGTACGTGCGCCTGATGTCCTTTTCGCAGCTGGCGATCGCACGGATGCGACAGCTGTGTCCCAAGGTGCCTCTGGTCTACCTCATGGAGGACTCGGTGCCCTTGCGGTTCCGCGACGGTTCGCTGCCGAAAGGCGCGAAGATCGCCGGCCTGGACAAAGAGATCATCCGACGCTGGCCCAAGACAGTGCAGAAACAGCACGACCGCGGTCACCAGGTCTATGTGTTTCCGGTGGACGACGAGGCCGACATCGACATGTGTCTGGATCTCGGGGTTGATGCCATCATCTCGAACCGTCCGGCCTTCGTCCGCGACCATGTCTTCGGCCGGGACTGACGTCCAACGGGCCTTCTGCGAGGTATAACGTCCGATATGTCCTGGGAAGGACTACGGTCAGGGTGGGCGGTGATTTCACCAACAGGATGAGCACGGAGGTCAGGATGTCAGCGCAGAACCTGCGCGTGCCGTGGGCGATGAGCTCGGCGGTGCAGGTTCGGCGCGCATTGGTGTCCGAGCTGCGGGTGCTCGAGGTGAGCGAAACCGTCATCGACGAGGCCGAGATCGTTATCTCCGAGCTCGTTGCGAACGCCATTCGCCATGCCCAACCCCTGCCTGACGGAATGATCCACGTCAACTGGGCCGTGAGTGACGGTGTGGTCGAGATCTCCGTGACCGATGGTGGAGGACCCACCACTCCGGCTCCGGCACCGACCTCACCGTGGTCGGCCAACGGCCGAGGCCTGCGTATCGTTCGCAGCCTCGCCCATGAGTGGGGCGTCAAGGACGATGTCGGCTCCTGCACCGTCTGGGTCTCGCTCGGCGGCCCATCGCTTCGCAGCTTTCCCTGATCCGCGTCTCGGCGCACTATGGTTGGCGACCATGGGCAAGGCATCCAGGCGTCGCACGGCTGACAGCACGCATGTGCGCGAGAACCGCACGAGAGATCTTTCCGCAGGCCCGGCTCCGTTCGTGGCCAGACCCTTTGAGGGACTGACCGGCGAGACCGACTGGGTGGCGATGCGCGAGGTCGTTCCTGCCGCCACCGCCACCGTGACGTTTGCCGCCGGTATCGTCGCGGCCGATCGCCCCCAGACAGCAACAGTGGCAACGATGTTGCCGATGGCTTGGTCAGGACTGCGACGCATTGACGGTGCGGTCATGGTGGCGCTCCAGGCCGGTTCTACCACCGGTGACGCCAGCCGCGATGTCGCCCAGGTGCTGCTGGCAACGGTCGCCGCCGAGCCCGGGGTGCCGCTGCCGTCGTCGCCGCTCGCCAGGCCCACGACTCCACGGTTGCAGGACGTCCTCGACCCGGCGGCTGCTTTTGAGGTCACGGTGCACGAGGGGTTCGACTTCTGGGTGGCTGACACCGACGACCTCGATGAGGGTGGCAAGGAGGCTTTGGAGCAGGCGAACGCCTCGGCGATCCCGACGACCAAGCTGACGTCCGCCCCCTCGGCGTACTGGTGCCGGGTGGGCAAGCGCACCTACCTGCGCTGGGTGCTTCCGCACAACGAGGATGCGGCGACCGACGCGCTCGCACGGTTGCACGCGGCGGGGGCCACCTCTTTGGGCGAGGGCACCAGGCTGCTCGGGGCCTTTCGGGCGTGCGGGCTGCTGGTCCCGGTCTGGGACCTCGACCCGAGTCTGGCGGGAGCCGACTATGAGAGTGAAGTGGCACGGATGACTGTCCGGCTCGACGAGGCGCTGGCCCAGACCGGCACCCTGAGTGCCGAGGAACGACGGGCCCGCTCGGGTCTGTTGAGTCGCCAGGTCACCTTGCGCTGAGACCCGTCGCCATGGATCCCACGACGACGGTCGTTTCGGTTGCGGTGATCATCGCGGCCAAGGACGAGGCCGCCCGCATCGTGACGACGGTGTCCGCGGCACGTCGAATCGCTGGGGTCGACCTGGTGATCGTGGTGGATGACGGCAGTTCTGATGCGACTGGGCGGCTGGCGGCCGATGCTGGCGCTGTCGTGCTCAGCCATCCGCGCAACCGTGGCAAGGCGGCGGCCATGGCCACGGGAGCCGGGGCTGTCGCCGATCATGACATCAACGATCCGGTGGTGTTGGGTGGCGCTCGGCTGCTGCTGTTCATCGACGCGGACCTGGAGCACAGCGCTGCCAACGCGGCCGCCCTGGTCGCGCCGGTCGCCTCGGGCGATGCAGACATGACCATCGCGACATTGCCACCGCAGTCGACCGCGGGCGGCGGTCATGGCTTCGTGGTTCGGTTGGCGCGCAACGGCATCGAGAGGCTCGCTGGCTGGACGCCGACCCAGCCGCTGTCGGGCATGCGTTGTCTGTCCCGCGAGGCGTTCGAGGCGGCATCACCGTTGGCGCGGGGCTGGGGTGTCGAGGTTGGGCTCACCATTGACGTGCTGGGTGCGGGGTTGCGGGTCCTCGAGGTCCCTTGCGAGCTTCAGCACCGGGTCACCGGCTCCAGCTGGCGGGGTCAAGTCCACCGCGCCAGACAGTATCGCGACGTCTGGCTGGCCCTCGCGGATCGACGGGTCCGCAGACTGATCAGAGCCAGGGGCCGCCGTGAGCGCCTCACCTTCTGACAAGACTCTTGCGTGGCTGCGGCCAGTGGCGTTGAGCCTCTCGTTCGGCCTCCTCCTGCTGGTGGCGGCGGCTGGTCCATCGGCGGCGAAGCCCGGTCTCGGCCCTCGCGGTTGGGCTCCCGGCGACCTCCCGATCTCCCTGTCATCGGCTGTGGTCACGGCCATCTTGTGGACGGCATACCTGCTGGGAGCGGTGGCGGTGGTGCTTGGCCTGCGGCATGGCTCGGACCGCGCTGAGCGTCAATTCCAGCCATGGTCCCGGCTGTGGTCCAGGTCATGGCCGCTGGTGCTGGGTGCCCTGGCGTTGGTGACGGCGCCGATCGGCTCGGCTGACCACACCAACTACGCGGCCTACGGCCGGATCGCGGCGCAAGGCGGCGACCCTTACTCCGTCGCTCCGATCACCTGGGCGCTGGGTAGCGACCCGGTCACCAGCGCTGTCGAGCCCCCATGGACGATGGCGCCCAGTGTTTATGGCCCCTTCGGCACGGCGTTGCAGACCTTGAGCTCCCTTGTCGGACAAGACAATCTGCGCCAGACGGTCTGGTTCTGGCAGTTGTTGATCGTGGCGGCCTGGCTGCTGGTCCGGATCCTGTTGCGCCACATGGCCTCCGATGACAGGACCTTGGCGCGTATCGACCTGATGTGGACAGCCAACCCACTCGTGTTCGGCGTCGCGGTGCTCGGCGCTCACGTCGACCTCATCGCCACGGCCCTGGCGCTGACGGCGGTCGCCCTCGCGGCGCGCACCCCGTGGATCGCCGGACTGGTCCTCGGAGCCACAGTCAGCACCAAGATCACTTACGCCATCGTGGGGCTGGCGATCCTGTGGTCCTGGCGCTCCCTGGCCCGAAAACCCATGGCCCGCAACATAATCGCGCTCTCCGTGTCGTCCATGACCGTGGTCGTCTTCTTGCACCTCTGGGCTGGTCCCCACGTCTTCGATCAGCTGATGAAGGCCAGCAAGGGGGTGTCTCTTGCCACCGCCTGGCGCCCCGTCGTCAACCTTCTCTCCGCGGTGATGTCGCTGGACGCAGCCAGGACCGTGGTGTCTGTCGCCTCCGCCGCCACGATCGTGGCAGTGGCATGGGCGCTGTCGCGTCTCAGGCTGTCTCGCCAGGCCGCATCGGAGACCTTGACCACCGTGCAGTCGCCGACGTCGCACCAGGTCTCGCTCTCGCAACAGACGCAGTCGGCGATGACCGCAACGTTCGTGCTCGCAACGGCATACGCGGTCGCAGCCCCCTATGCGCTGCCCTGGTACGACGTGCTCACCTGGGCCACTCTGCCGCTGATGCTCGCCACGGCCCTCGACGGGATCCTGCTGGCGCGGTTGACGGTCATGGCCCTGGCATACGTCCCGGGTCGGGTGGTCGCGATGAGTCCTGGCGTCGAGTCGCTGACCCTGGGCTTCCGCAAGGTGGTTGGCCCGCTGGCGGCGTGGCTGGTGCTGCTGGCTATCGCGCGAGCCGTGAGGCGCGGGTGGTCGCGGGTGCCGCGAACGTCTCGTCCTCGAGCGTCTTGAGCGCCAGCACGATCAGCAGAGGTATGGCCAGGCCCGCTCCCACAGCGGGGATTGCCGTGCCCGAGTCGTTGAGCGCAAAGCCGATCACCCACATGACCAGAACGGCGATGAGCCCTGGGCGCAGGAGCTGGACCCGCCCGAAGGACCGACGCAGTGGTTCGGCGGCCCGTGATGTGGGCCGGGCGAGGACGTAGGCCAGCACGACGAGGCCGACCGGGATGAGCAGCGACACGGGGTTGCCGAACAGGAGTGACATGTTCTGGTCGAGCTTGCGGGAGATGACGTCCCAGGCGCCGCCGTCGAGGGCTGTCTGCACGAATCTGCCGAAGTGCGAACGGGACTCGGCCGGACGGAGCCAGTCCAGCAGGCCCAGAAGAAGGACGAACAGGCCGGTCCCCCCACCGACGGCCAGGAGTCGGCGCCAGGTCACCTTGATCTGAAGGATTGCCATCATCAGGAGGGCCAGTGCCGGTAGAAGAGCCGGCGGGCCTCCGAAGTCGCTCCCCCATGACGGGGCCGCGTCCACGAGGATGGCGCACGATCCGATGACGGCCACCGCGGCGGCAGCCATGCGGGGCTGCCGGACCGTGAGGAGGTGGTTGCCGACGGCGATGCAGAGCAACAGTGTGGCCGTGGCAAACACCGCGAAGGTCACGTTGCCCATGCCATAGAAGCGACCCCCGACCAGTGGTTGGAGGCCCAGCAGCGAGGAGAGCTGGAGCCTCGACCCGGTCATCACGTCGGCCGATAGCACCGCCACGGTCGACGCGCTGACCACGGCCAGCGGCCCGAACAACCGCTGGCGCCACGGTCCCACGAGAGCCAGCAGCGAAATGATGGTGGCAAATATCGCGACGGAGGCGACCACACTGACCAGGGGTAGCGAGAAACGCCACCACGGAAGCAGGTTCGCGAGAAACGTCGAGACCGGAACCGTCGCGGCGACGGTCGTCGCCCGACGGGTGAACACCAGTAGTCGCCTTCGCTGAGGTGATGTGCCCCAACGGCGCCGCCAGAGCACCGCGGCGATGATGTACAGCGCCAGCTGGAGCAGTGCCCAACCGTAGAAGAACGGCTCGACCAGGCTGTGGACTTCGTACGAGGCCTCGTCAAGGTCGAGCAGGCCGGTCAGCCGCTCATCGGCCGACCGCTGGTCGTTGCCGTCGCCCGGCACGAACCGGAGCGGGGCGCCGCCCAGACGCGACGGACGAGGGATGCCCAGGTGATCCAGAGCGGTCACCGTGACATCCGACAGCTGCACCAGTCCTGGCCGTCGGGTCGATGGCGACTGCAGCGTCCCGGCTCCGAAGTAGGGCCCGGTGCCCGCGATCAGCCGCAGACGTTCGGTGACCCCGGCGTCGGAAAGGCTTGCGAGCAGGACGTCGGTCCCCGACGGTGCCGCCTTGATCACGGCGCCAACCCTGGCGTCGACCGCCGCGACCTGCTGGGCACGGGTGGTCATCGGGCGCGACGCGTCCTGGGGGTCCACATCGGCGGGGTCACGGATCGATCCGACGTCGATCAGCGTCGCCGGGCACGCGGTCAGGGCCGAAGCCAGTGTCGACTCGTCGAACGGCTGGTAGCGGTCCACGATCCCGGTCGCCCGCGCCGCGCCCAGAGCTGCCCCGGGACCCACGGCCTGGATACAGCCACCGTGGCTTGCAACCTGGTCGCCGAGCAACCCAAGAGAGGCGTCGAACTTCGTGGCTGCTGCTGCTGCGAGGAAGTCGTTCCAGTGGGGCACCTTGCCGGCAGTCATGTAGTCGGGCAGGTCCTGGCACGCCTGTTTGGCCCCGTCGGGTCCTCCGCCACCGCTACCGACGGCGTCAACGTCGCCGGCGCGCTCTCCGGCGGAAAGGCTCAGCCAGCCGTCGACCGGACACGTGTTGGCACGCACCGAGCGAACCGTCAGTGCGGCCGTCGCCCCATCGCGCAACAACGACCAGAGGGCCGGCGTCGCCTCGACCGAGACGTCACTCCACGACAGGCCGCCGGTGCCGATGACCACGATGGATCCGCTGAGGTCCTTGCTCGCAGCGGGAGAGGACGCGTCCGGCGATGACGCCACGAGGCCGCCGATCACCAGAGCTGCGAGCACCGCGACGGCCGTGGCGGCGGCGAGCAGTCGGCGTCGGGTCACGAGCAACAGGCTACGGGCAGAGTCAGCCCAGGATGGAGACGTTGGCGACTTGCAGCAGGGACGCAGCGGCGAGCAGCAGGCACACGCTCCCGCCGATCCGGCGGACGGTGGCCAGCCGGATCCGTTTGAGCAGGGTCCGGCCCAGGATCGCGGCCAGTGCGGACACCGTGGCCAGGGCCAGGAAGGCCCCCAGCCCGACCGATACCGGGTCCTGGTACTTCACGACCAGGCCTGCGGTCAGCAGTTGTGACAGGTCACCCCACTCGGCCACGAAGAGCACCAGGAAGCTGGCTCCAACAGCCCGCAACCCATGCACACCCGGCTTGGCCTTGGCCTCGAACTCGTGCTCGATCTCGGCTTCCTCGGCATCGGCCTTGCCGGCCCCGCGGATCAGGATGAAACCACCGACCAGGAACATCAAGGCGGCGAAGATCTCGACCGGGGTTCGTGGCAGCCGCCCGATCAGGCCGCCCAGCGTCACCGCGATGACGGTCTGCACCGCGAAGGCGAAGGCAACCCCGATCCAGACCGCCAGCGGCTTGTATCGCGTCGCCAGGACCAGCGTCGCGATGAACGTCTTGTCAGGCAGCTCGATGGGGAAGATCAGCAGGAAGGCGGTGAGGGCGATGGCGAAGCTCATGGTGGCGTCGAGCCTAACGACACCACGGCCAGGTCAGGGCCTGGCCCTGACGAGCGGTCGGGCTGGACCTGACCTGGCCGTCAGCTGGAACACTCGCGCGCCGGGGGGTCAATCGTCATACGCTGCGGTCGTGAACCTGAGCCAGGACGCGGTGTCGACGCTGGTCGTCGTCGCGCTGGGTGCTGTGGCCATCGCCCTCGCCATCGCCGTTGGCGCTCAGCTGCGCCTTTCCCGCGTGCAGGCCCGGTATCGCGTTCTGTGGGCCGGTGGTGAGAAGGATGTCGCCGCTGTCCTCGCCGACCAGTCCAGCGAGATCGCCCAGCTGCGCAGCGACGTCGCACGGGTTCGCGACAAGCTCGCAGGGTCGGCCGGCGACATCGAGCAGAGTCTTCGCCATGTTGCGGTCGTCCGCTACGACGCGTTCGGCGACATGGGCGGCCGGCTCTCCTTCTCAGCGGCGATCGTCGACGACCGCGGGGATGGGCTCGTGATCAGCTCGATCCACGCGCGCGGTGAGTCCCGCACCTATGCCAAAGGCATCGTGGAGGGCGACAGCGAGGTCACACTGTCACCTGAGGAGCAGCAGGCGCTCGCCGCTGCCCGAACCGGAAGGGGCGGCTC
>Ga0209585_10000744_pt1 | contig 12710 bp, 8 predicted proteins | sample NGEPerone_FD_185491 | JGI IMG/M metagenome (GOLD analysis project Ga0209585, IMG submission 185491) | Arctic peat soil microbial communities from the Barrow Environmental Observatory site, Barrow, Alaska, USA - NGEE Permafrost154B-one... | ecosystem: Environmental > Terrestrial > Soil > Wetlands... | reverse complement strand
ATGAACAGGCAGTAATTTCACCACCATGGTCAATTCATTCAGGTGCTGGTACTTCTAACTATAGCTTTATATGGGGAATGGCTGGTGAAAATCTGGACTATGGCGATATGGATGTATGTGCCATAAATGATTTAAAATAAATATAATTTTTTGTGTTTTTTATAAATAAAAACGATCGATTTCTTGAATACTTAAACTTTTTACAATGAAAAAATATTTGCTTTTCATCACATTATTTGTTTTTTTAATGGCTGTAGTCAATAAAAAATCCATTGCGCAAAATAATTTCAGAGCAGATTCCACTTTGAAATTAATGAAAAAGGTGGCTGATTGGCAATTGGCTACCTGGGAAAAAGAAGGCATGCGCTGGGCCAAAACAGATTGGACAAATGGAGCTGCCTATGCTGGTTTTATGGCATTAAATGAAATTGCCAATGATTCAAAATACATCAAAGCCATGCAGAATATCGGGGAGGCAACGGGCTGGAACCCGGGGCCACGGTGTGCTATGGCAGATGATTATTGTGTGGGGCAAATGTTTTCTCAAATGTATAATTTATACAAAGAGCCAAAAATGATCGCTCACTTTCGTGCATTAGCAGACACCATAGCGGCTTTGCCTCATACGGAATCTCTTGAATGGAAAAATAACATTCAACTAAGGGAATGGGCCTGGTGCGATGCTTTGTTTATGGCACCTCCTGCTTTAGCCTATCTTTCTACAGCTACCGGCGACCCAAAATATTTAGATATAGCCAGTAAACTTTGGTGGAAAACAACCGATTATCTTTTTGAACCGTCAGAGAATTTATATTTCCGTGATAGCAGGTATTTTACTGTAAAAGAAGCCAACGGTAAAAAAATGTTCTGGTCTCGCGGTAATGGCTGGGTAATGGGTGGCCTGGTACGTATGTTGGAAAATATACCGGCAGATTATCCTGACAGGCCGCGTTTCATTGAATTGTATAAAAAAATGGCGAAGAAAATAGCTTCACTTCAAAGTGAGGATGGAAGCTGGCACGCCTCTTTGCTTGATGCAGAAAATTATCCTGCAAAAGAAACCAGTGGAACCGGATTTTATTGTTATGCTCTGGCATATGGAGTCAACCATGGCCTGATTTCATATGAAAAATATAATCCTGTTATTGAAATGGCCTGGAAAGCATTACAGTCATCTGTACATGATAATGGCAAATTGGGAGATGTACAGCAAATAGGCGCACAACCTGAATCCGTTGACAGCAACAGTACTGAAGTGTATGGAGTGGGAGCCTTTCTGCTTGCTGGCAGGGAAATGGTTGATTTATTATTAAAACATTCTGGCCAGGGAGCAACCTTAATGTTATCCAATTCCACTGGTTTACAGAGAACAGAAGAAGTAGTAGAAATTCCGTATAGCGATTTTGTTGCTAATACAAAAATCAACAGGAATAGTCCATTTAGGGTTAAGGATGTTTTATATGGGAATGAAATTCCTTATCAGATAGAATACCGGGGTCAGAAACAAGCACTGAATATTTTATTGCTGATAAATCTGGCTCCAGGTTCTAAAATATATGCAGGCATTTCTGATGAAAAACCTTCTGAATTTAAAACAAAAACTTATGCCCGTTTTGTTCCTGAGCGGTATGATGATTTTGCATGGGAAAACGATCGGATTGCTTTCAGAGTGTATGGCGCTGCTTTGGAAAAAACAAATGAAAACGCCTATGGATTGGATATATGGGCCAAGCGCACCTCTGACCTGGTGGTCAATAAATGGTACAAATCCCGTGACTATCATGTAGATCATGGTGAAGGTATGGATTTTTATGAAGTAGGATTTAGTTTAGGTGCCGGAAGCAGTGCCCCTTATATTAAAGACTCCATCTATTATTCTAAAAATTTCAGGAATAATAAAGTACTGGATAATGGCCCATTGAGAAGCACATTTCAATTAAATTATGATGATTGGAATGTAGATGGTAAACGAGTTGGTGAGAGTAAAATTATTTCATTGGATGCAGGATCACAGCTGAACAGAATGGAAACAATATATTCTTTTAAAGATAAAAATAGTATGGCCGTTGCTGTAGGAATCGTTGAACATATGGGCAATGGGGCGATGCTGCTTAATGTGGCAGAAGGTATTTTGGGTTATTGGGAACCGCAGCATGGCAAAGATGGTACCCTTGGTGTAGGTACCATTATTCCGGAACCGGTTTCAACAATGAAAGTGAATCAACAGCATTTGCTCACTATAGTCAATGTCAAATCTAAAAAACCATTGGTGTATTATACCGGCGCTGCCTGGGATAAAGCCGATAAGATCACCAGTTCAAAAGAGTGGTTTAACTATTTAGAAAATTTTAAAATAAAACTTGAGCGTCCTGTATTGCATAGTTGGCTGTAATAATTTTAAAAAAAATGATAGAATGAAAAAACAAAATGTGTTTGTAAAACATATGGATATAGATTGGGAAGTGGTAGAAGATGGCATACGTAGAAAGTTGGTGGCCTATGATGATCAACTTATGTTAGTAAAAGTTGAATTTAAAAATGGTAGCAAAGGTACTATTCATAAGCATTTTCATAGTCAAATTACAATAATCGAAAGTGGCCTTTTTGAAATTATTATCAATAAAGAAAAGAGTATCTTAAAAGCAGGAGATGCATTTTATGTTCCACCAAATACTGAACATGGTTGTTCGTGTTTAGAGGATGGTATATTGGTAGATGTTTTCAGCCCAATGCGTCAGGATTTTATTAAAGAAAAGAGATAGCCCTCCAACTTGCAAATTCCAAAGTATCACCTCTTGTCCATGACGGCTTTCGAAGTGGATTTTAAAAAAGAATTTTTATTAAACGATGAAGTTATTGTTGTAGCCGGTGTAACTGTTATCCTGGGCGAGAGTTTTGTAAATGGTATTGCACAGGCAGGTGGTAATGTTGGAATTCTTGGCGGAAACGAAAAAGTAGCGAATAAAAGAGTAGCTGATATTAAATGTAATGGCGGTGAAGCGATTGCTTTAATTGCAGACATTACAAATGAAGATCAACTTCTGGCAGCAAAAGAAAAGGTACTTGTTAACTATGGGAAATTTGATGGTTTGGTAAATGGAGCTGGGGGAAACATTACTGAAGCGGTTATCCTGCCAAATGATGATATATTCAATTTAAATTTCGATGTGCTCAAAGAAGTAATGAATCTAAATTTGTATGGCAGTTTGTTACCTACTCAAATATTTGGCGAAGCGATTAAAAGGCGATGCGAGCGGAAGAGATTCCAGGGTTTTCTCCTTCAACTTAAGATTTATATTATAATATGAAAGAAGTTAAAAATGATTAATTTGATAAGAGTGAATACTTGCTCTATTACTCCTAAATATTTACAGATCGTAAATTCTGTAAAAAGGGAAATTGAAAATGGGAAAATTCATAAGGGCGATAATATGCCTTCAATAAACGAATTAAGTATAGAACTTGATATTGCAAGAGATACAGTTGAAAGAGGTTATAAACGGCTTAAGGATATGGGAATAATAGATGCTGTTCCCAGAAGAGGCTATTTCATAAAAAACATTGAATTTTTACGGACATTAAAAGTTTTCTTACTTTTCAATAAACTTAGCGTACATAAAAAAACTATTTACGATTCTTTTGCTATATCCTTAGGTGAAAATGCCCTAATAGATTTTTATATTTATAATAATAATTTCTCCTTATTTAAAAGGTTGCTATTAAATAAGGAAGATGATTATACGCACTATGTTATTATTCCTCATTTTATTGAAGGTGGCGCAAATGCATATGAAATCATCAATGCTATTCCAAAAGAAAAACTTTTGTTATTAGATAAATTGGTTCCCGGTGTAGTAGGAGAATATGCAGCGGCGTATGAAAATTTTGAAAAAGATATTTATAATGTCCTTACTGAGGCCATTAATCAACTCTATAAATATCATACTTTAAAAATTATATTTCCGGAGCATAGTTATTATCCGCCGGAAATACTAAAGGGATTTAAAAACTTTTGTCAGGATTATGCTTTTTCTTGCAAAGTTATTAGGGAGGTTGCTGTAGAACCAATTAATGAGGGAGAGGTTTACATTAGTGTTATGGAAGATGATCTTATTACATTAATCGAAAGAATCAGGAATTTGGGTTTTGAAATTGGTAAAGAAGTAGGAATCATTTCATATAATGAGACTCCAATTAAGAAAATGATTCTAAATGGTATTACTACTATATCTTCTGATTTTGAGCAAATGGGAAAAATTGCTGCTGAATTGATCCTGTCGAAGTCAAAAGAACATGTCGAAGTGCCATTTAAGTTGACATTAAGAGCTTCATTGTAATAGAGATAGTTTAAATTATTTTCCTTGCTTTGTAAAAAAATAATTTTTTCAGGGTGAACTACTACTTTAATAATTTCCGCTCTTTCAAGTATTTTTCCTGCTTCCCCGCGAAAAATATTTTCTTCCATTTCCATTTTATGTTGTTTTACAATTGGCACTATTAATTTCCGTATAATTTTTTTAAAAAAGAGATCTCAGATTTAAAAAAAGAGCCTCTCAAAGCCGACTGTTAACAAGAGTTAAAAAAATAGTTAAAAAACTGGTATGTTTTGCAGGTCAAAGCAGGACAGATTAAAAAATAATAATTTCTAAATTGTGCGAAACTTATTCCCTTTGTACCAATGGAGGCAGTGCTTCCAACAGGCGATTCAACTACCGCTGTATTTGGGAAAAGTGAAGAATTAAAGCCCTTATAAATTATAAATTTATAGTAGAGAGGCCCGTGCAGGTATTAAGATCGAAAATTTTTTAATAAAAGGTTCCGTTAAGAAATAAAATAACTGATTGATAAACTCCCTGTTAATTACGCGTAATGTTGCCGCACTATTTCTGATACTGTTTGTAACCAATCTCAATGCTCAGAGTACTGTCAGTTATACCCTTTCTTTGCCCGCCACTGATGCTTTAGGCAGAAAATTGCCGACGCATGAGGAAGTAGGTGATTTAAAAATGGATAAGTTCGTCGGCTTATTCTACTGGATCTGGCATACAAGGCAGGCTGCGAATCCTCCCTTCAATACTTCTGAATTTTTGGCAAAAGATCCTACAGCTATAGATGATTATGATAACCCGGTCTGGCCTAAAAGAAACAGTCCTTTCTTCTGGAATGAACCTTTATTCGGATACTATCGCGATACCGATGAGTGGGTGCTTCGTAAACATGCGGAGATGCTCGCAGATGCGGACGTAGATGTTATTATCTTTGATTGTACCAATGGAAATATCACCTGGAAAGAATCTTACACCAAATTGTGTAAAGTATTTACACAGGCCCGTAAAGATGGTGTCCACACTCCGCAAATCGCTTTTATGCTTCCTTTTTCGCTTTCCAATGGTGGAAAAGAAATAATCAGGGAATTGTATTCCCAATTATATAAGCCGGGTTTATACCAGGATCTTTGGTTTTATTGGAAAGGAAAGCCGCTAATCATGGCGATGCCTGAACTCGTTCCTGATATAGCAGGTAATGCTGATAGTACAACTTTTAACAGGGAGATAAGAAATTTCTTTACTTTTCGTCCGGGACAGCCTGTATATAATAAAGGACCTGAAAGGCCAGACCATTGGGGATGGCTGGAGATTTACCCGCAGCATGGTTTTGCGAAAAATACAGATGGCAGCTTTGAACAGGTAACAGTAGGGGTTGCCCAAAACTGGTCAAAGCAAAGAGGATTAACGGCTATGAATGCGCCCGGCGCATTTGGCAGAAGTTATACTCATGCTAAAGGTCATCATACTGAACCTGGATCTGTAAATTTTGGTTACAACTTCCAGGAGCAATGGGACAGGGCTTTAAAAATAAATCCTGAATTTATTTTTATTACCGGGTGGAACGAGTGGATAGCAGGACGGTATAAAATGTGGCAGCAACAACCCAATGCATTTCCTGATGAATTTAACGAAGAAGGCAGCCGCGATATTGAGCCTATGAAAGGCGGCCATGCGGATAACTATTATTATCAAATGATCAGTAATATACGACGATTTAAAGGCATGCCGGCACCCATTCCTGCATCAGGATTCCAAACCATTTTGATAGATGGAAAGTTTACAGAGTGGAATTCTGTACAGCCATCTTTTACCTCTTACAAAGGCAATATCCTACACCGTAACAGCCCGGGCTGGGGGCAGCTTAATTATATAAACAATTCGGGAAGAAATGATCTCGTACTTGCGAAAGTAGCCAGGGATAAAACCAATATATATTTTTATGTAGAAACAGCAGCGCCTCTAACGCCAAAATCTGATCCGGCATGGATGCGCCTTTTCATAGATGCAGACTGCAATAAAGCCACCGGCTGGGAAGGATATGATTTTGTGATTAATCGTATTAATCCAACACGCAAGGCTGTGATTGAAAAAAGCATAAAGGGCTGGAAATGGAAGAAGACCGGCGACGTAGATTATAAAATAAATGGTAATAAAATAGAGATAAAAGTGCCAAGGTCAATGATAGGGATGAAAAATAAGATAAACTTCGAGTTTAAGTGGTCTGATAACATGCAGAAGGATGGAGATATTAGCGATTTTTTAATTAATGGAGATGCGGCGCCTGGTGGTAGATTTAATTACCACTTCAACAGCGCTGAATAATGTGTGTCTACTCTTATAATTATTGTATTTGTTTAACTAGCTCAATGAATATGGATAATTTAATTTGAAATTTTTAATCAGAAATAAACAGAAATAATGAAAAAAAACTTGATTTTAATTGCTTATTTGAATTTTATCGTGGTACTTCTTTTTATCTCATGTACTTCTTCTAAAAAGAACATCAGCAGTAGTTCCTCTGAAATTATTCCATTAAGCCAGATAGAATCTGGTTTTAAAGTTTCGCCCGATTCAGTGCAGACCAGTATTTACTGGTATTGGCTTTCTGATAATATTTCTAAGGAGGGAGTTATTAAAGATCTCCATGCAATGAAAAAGGTGGGGATTAACCGCGCTTTTATTGGAAATATCGCACTCAATGAAACGCCTTATGGTAATGTGAAAATTTTTTCTGAGGAGTGGTGGGATATTATTCATGCGGCTTTAAAAACAGCAACCGAATTAAATATCGAAATAGGAATTTTCAACAGCCCGGGATGGAGCCAATCGGGAGGCCCCTGGATTAAAGGGAACCAGGCCATGCGTTTTCTTACTTCTTCAAAAATAGAAGTGACAGGACCGCAAAAATTAAATATTGAATTAAAAAAATCCGCAGCAGATTTTCAGGATGTTCGGGTTATTGCTTTCCGTAAGCCAAAGGATTTTGAAAAAACGATTGCAGAGTTAAATCCTAAGATAAGTGCTTATCCTGCAGTTGATAATATCAGGAATCTTATGGATGGAGATACCTCAACAGAAATTCAAATTCCTCCTGCTAAAAATTTTACTTTGGATTTTGAAACGCAACAACCGTTTACTGCCAGAAGTGTGCTATTTTATCCTTCTCACAGGAAGATGAAACTGGAGGGCGACATACAAGTAAAAGAAAATAACAAATATCGTACAGTAAAAACATTTGTCATAGACAGAAGCAATGTTGCATTAAATGTAGGATTTGATCCTTATGCAATAGCAGCCATTTCTATCCCAACGACGTCCTCCAGGGATTTTCGGTTTGTATTCACGAATGTTTCTTCAAAAAGTGGTTTAAAAGAAATTAAAATTTCTTCCTCTCCGGGAGTTGAAGATTATGCTGAAAAAACTCTTTCCAAAATGTTCCCGACTCCTCTTCCATATTGGAAAGAATATCAGTGGCCGAAGCAACCTGAAACGCGGGATAAAGAACTTCTTATAAAGCCTTCAGAAGTTATTGATATTTCCAAAAATATGAATCCGGATGGGCGATTGAACTGGAACGTTCCTGAAGGAGATTGGATAATTATGAGGGCAGGAATGACCCCTACCGGAGTAACTAACAGTCCGGCATCACCTGAGGCTACAGGGCTTGAAGTAGATAAAATGAACAAAGAACATGTAGCAGAGCATTTTAATGCTTTTCTTGGCGAGATTCTAAGGAGAATTCCGGCAGAAGACCGTAAAACATGGAGAGTTACCGTGCAAGATAGTTATGAAACCGGTGGGCAAAACTGGACGGATAGTTTAATTGAAAAATTTAAGGCACAATTTGGATATAGCCCTCTTCCTTATATTCCCGTAATGAAAGGATTGGTAGTAGGAAGTGAAGATATGTCTGACCGGTTTTTATGGGATCTAAGGCGTTTTGTAGCGGATAAAGTAGCTTATGAATATGTAGCCGGATTAAGAGAAGTGAGTCATAAACATGGTTTACATACTTGGCTCGAAAATTATGGCCATTGGGGATTTCCTGCTGAATTTCTCCAGTACGGAGGACAATCAGATGAGGTAGGCGGTGAGTTCTGGAGTGAAGGTGAATTAGGTAATATTGAAAACAGGGCAGCTTCTTCCTGTGCTCATATTTATGGAAAAACCAAAGTTTCTGCTGAATCATTCACTGCAGGAGGGAAGGCGTTTGCCCGTTATCCTGCTCTTTTAAAACAAAGAGGTGACCGGTTCTTTACTGAAGGTATTAATAATACATTGCTTCATGTATACATTGAACAGCCGTATGAGGATAAAATGCCGGGAGTAAATGCAGGCTTTGGTACTGAATTTAACCGTTTTAATACCTGGTTTTTGGATATGGACTTATTCATTAAGTACTTAAAACGATGCAATTTTATGTTGCAGCAAGGAAAATATGTTGCAGATGTAGCTTATTTTATTGGTGAAGATGCGCCAAAAATGACCGGGGTTCGTGATCCTGAACTCCCAAAAGGATATTCTTTTGATTACATCAATGCGGAAGTAATTGAAAACAGGTTAGCGGTAAAAAATGGGAAACTTGTTCTTCCGGATGGAATGTCTTATCGGATTTTAGTTTTGCCTAAACTCGAAACCATACGCCCGGAATTACTAAGAAAGATAAAAGACCTGGTAAGTCAGGGTGCGGTTATTTTAGGTCCAAAGCCGAACCGGTCACCGGGCCTGCAAAATTATCCGCAAGCTGATAAAGAGATCAAAAGATTGGCTTCAGATCTATGGGGTAATATTGATGAGAAAAATGTGAAGTTCAATAAATTTGGAAAAGGGATGGTAATAGATGGAATGAACATGCAGGAAGCCTTAAACCTGATTCAGGTAATTCCTGATTATCAGGCAGCAGTAAATGATTCCTCACTTTTTATTCACAGAACCTTGCCAGGTGGTGAAGTATATTTTATTTCTAATCAAACAGAAAGAACTATTTCTATAAATCCTCAATTCCGGGTAACAGGTAAAAGTCCGGAACTTTGGGATGCAATCAATGGCTCTGTTCGTGATCTTTCAGCATATAGTATTCATGAAAAAGGAACTTCTGTGTCCATAAAACTGGAACCCTTCCAAAGTGCATTTATTGTATTCAGAAAGCCGACTCAAAAGTCAGGATTAAATAGCATAACAGCTAATTTTCCTGATCCCACACGTACCTATGAAGTTACCGGGCCATGGAAAGTAGCTTTTGATGCTAAAATGCGTGGGCCGGAAAAGCCGGTTATTTTCCAAAAACTAACCGATTGGGCCCAAAACCAGGAAAGCAGTATTAAATACTATTCCGGTACCGCTACTTACACTAAAACATTTAATTCCTTTAAAGCACAGAATGGCGAAAAAGTATTTCTTGATCTTGGAAAAGTAATAGCCATGGCAAAAGTAAAAGTAAATGGTGTGGATGTAGGAGGAGTGTGGACTCCTCCTTACCAGGTAGATATTACGGATGCGATAAAGGCTGGAGAAAATAAAGTGGAAATTACCGTTGTCAATAACTGGATGAACCGGCTTATTGGAGACCTTCGGCTTCCTGCAGAGCAAAGAAAAACATGGGTTAGCTTAAATCCTTACAATGCCAATAGCACATTGCAGCCTTCCGGATTAATGGGACCTGTCATCCTGAAATATATAAGATATTAGCTTACATAAGTCTATTGCATCTGAAAAATCAAATGAACGGGCAACAAATGAATAATGGAATGCCCACGTCTATAAATAACGATAAAACATGAAATATAAATAACGATAAAACATGAAATGGAATTTAATATTTGTCATTATCATCTTGTTATTCTTTATAGAATTTGCCCAAGCTCAATTGCCTCCTGTGTTTTCCTCCAATAGGTCTGCAGGGGTGAAGTCAACTCCTACTGTACGCCGTTATCTTTCCCCTGTTCAGGTTTTATGGAAAACGGTAAATGCTGACCACAATATCATTAATGAGCAACGCTTATTGTTGCTAGGAAATGGGCATGCTGATTTAGGAAATAAGGATAGGTGTATTTTAAAAAGTGATAGTAAAATTCATCCTGCATTGCTGTTGGACTTTGGAAAAGAATTGTATCAGGACAATACAGGATAAAGCGTGAGTTTAGTAAGATTAGTGAAGCTGTTAACGATTTAGCTACAGGATCACATACGTTATTCGATCGTGATAGCAAAAAAATGGAACTGACTTTTAATAAATTTATGAGGAGACACGAAAACATATTTTTTTGTATTCTAATTCTTATATCAATGAATACATTCCATGTATCTGTTTTTGCACAGGAGAGATCGCAGCAATTAATCTCTTCTACTAAAGCAGATACCTGGGTAGCCACCGATGCATTGGGAAGATCTTTAGTAACGGGTTCACAAGGAGGCACTATCCGGAAAGACAAATTTGTGGGCATATTTTATTTTGTATGGCATGGTGCCCATGGATATGATAAAGGCGAAGGCAAGCGGGCAAATGGAAATGTGTTAGACAAGCTGCCTTCAGATACGGTAAGTCCTTACGATATTAATAAAATAATAGCAAAAAACCCTGATGGTCCAAAATATGGCCCCGATAGGGCCTGGCATTATTGGGCAGAACCTTATTTTGGATATTATCTGCCGGATGATGAATGGATAATCAGGAAACATGGGCAGATGCTTTCAGACGCCGGAGTAGATGTTATTATTTTTGATGTTACTAATGCCTTCATTTATTTTCAACAGGTAGCTAAAATAGCCAAAACATATGAAGCTATGCGTAAAGAGGGTATGACAACGCCTTCTATCGCTTTTATGACGAACGCTGCACCTGAACGGCAAGTTCAGCGATTATATGATACTATTTATAAAAAAGGGCTTTTTAAAGACTTATGGTTTTACTGGAAGGGTAAACCCCTGATACTCTCGCCGCCAGAGGGTTTAAATGCAGAGACAAAAGATTTTTTTACGGTAAGGCAGTCCTGGGCCTGGAAGGATCATTGGAATAACTGGTTTGGAAATGGCAAAGACAAATGGCCCTGGATGGATCATACTCCTCAGGCATATGGTTGGCATGAATCGCCAGAGAAGCCTGAAGAGATCAGTGTATGTATTGCAGAACATCCTATCTATTTTGATGTAGGCAGGAGCTTCCATCACGGGGCAGAACCTAAACTGGATAAATATAACTTAACTCCATATACGGCTTTAGGACTGCACTTTGAAGAACAATGGAAACGGGCGCTGGAAGTAGACCCTGAATTTGTGTTTATTACCGGCTGGAATGAATGGGTAGCTATGCGCTTTAAAAGTGACAGGGATGTGATGTTTCTTGAGAATAAGCCTTTGAAGTTTGCAGGAAAACCAATTAAAAAGGGAGATACTTATTTTGTGGATGAATATAATAAAGAATTTAGCCGGGATGCAGAGCCAATGAAAGGCGGATTTGGAGATGATTACTATTACCAGATGGTTAATTTCATCCGGAAATACAAAGGTTCGCGTCCGGTTCCTCAGGCGACCATTAACCATAATGTGAAGGTAGATGGTAGGTTTGCCGACTGGTCAAAGGTAATGCCTGTATTCCATGATGATGAGGGAGATACTTTTCATCGTAAACATGCCGGTTGGGGACGAATAAAGGAATATGTAAATAATACAGGACGTAATGATATTATAGAAGCAAAGGCAGCTAATGACAAAAAATACATTTTTTTTTATGTAAAGACCGCTTCCGGGCTTACTCACTGGAACGATCGGGATTGGATGAATCTTTATATAAAAGTAAAAGGAGATAGCGCGGGTAACCGGGAAGGGTTTAATTACAGGATAAACGCTAATCCACTAAGTAAACAGGTTACCAGCTTAGAAGGATGCCAGGGTGACTGGAAATGGAAAAAGATTGCTGATATATCCTATGCTTACAAGGGGAATGAATTGGAATTAAAGGTCCCCAAAGAATTATTAAAGATTCACAGCAACGCATTTACTTTAGATTTTAAATGGACAGACAATTCGCCTGTTAAGGGAGATCTGATGAACTGGTGGGATAAAGGTGATGCTGCACCGAACGGAAGGTTCTGTTACAGGTATATTAAAAAATAAAAAAAGCCGGAGGATAACCCGGTTTCATGGTGTCTCTTTTAAAAATGATTTCTTATGAGATTACTCAATGGATGGATGATTGGAGTATATGTTTTTTTTGTGCCTTTTCTCTGCCAGGCGCAAAAAGCAATTCCTTTGTATCCTGCTCAAATTCCTAATGCTCATATTGCTTCTGACGAAGAATTCAGCAATTCAGATCATACCGTACTTTTTAAAGTTTCAAAGCCCGAATTGTATGTTTATTTGCCTTCCAAAAGAAAAGCCACAGGC
>Ga0209585_10000743_pt1 | contig 12712 bp, 10 predicted proteins | sample NGEPerone_FD_185491 | JGI IMG/M metagenome (GOLD analysis project Ga0209585, IMG submission 185491) | Arctic peat soil microbial communities from the Barrow Environmental Observatory site, Barrow, Alaska, USA - NGEE Permafrost154B-one... | ecosystem: Environmental > Terrestrial > Soil >... | reverse complement strand
GATCCCCAGCACTCAAGGTGACCGTGAACTCCTTCGGACGAGGCACGCCGTCAACTCCTTCTGGTCGAGTATCAACCAGAACAGCCGACCACACATACCAATCAAATTAGAGGCGACACGCTACTAGTGCCTCTAGTGAAGATCTCGCTGGCACCCTGAGAGCCTGCGGTTCGGATTCCTGGCCCGAGCCCAGTAAAGGGCGCCGGGCGCAAGGTCGTGCTCGCCTGCCCGGGCAATGAGGACTGGAATCTGACTCTTCCGCCGGGAGCGACAATGTCGGGTTTCACGGAACGGCGATGTCCGCTGCCGAGGGCGCTGAGTGGGCTGATGATGGGTGTGCCGTCCGAAGGATCGACCGCGTAGCCGAGTGGCACGTCGCCGGCCTGGTCCGAGTTCAGGGCCCCAACAGAGATTGCATTGATGGATTCGGCTGGGGAGAGCAGGCTGCGCCTGGGTGAGGACTCGGCCACCGCGGAATTGATCGCGATTGCCCGGTGCTCCTTCGTGAGCGTGCTGAGGTCTGGCGCTCCTGCTGGCCTCTCAATCGCGGTGTGATTCCCCGCTGAAACGATGAAGAGGACGCCGTACTCGCTGCTGAGCCAGTCGATGGTCCGCGCCCATGACGACATGACGGTGTCAAATGGAGTCGAGGGGTCACCAACCGAGAGATTGATGACCACGATCCCCGGGCCCGTCGGGTTCTGACCAGCCGCCCCGTCAAACAGCTCACGGAGCACCCGGCGCATGAGGTCAGGGGGGAGGTCCTCCGGCCGCAACTCTTCGGTCAGCCCAATCGTGTGGGCGGAGGGGGCGAGGATGGGTCGCACTAACACGGGCCGGGATGCCGGTCGCTCGGGCGCGGAAAGGTCGCCCCACACGGACACTGATGCCATGGCGGTGCCGTGCCGACGCGCTTCGGAGGTGGTCGCGGACAGGGAGGTGAGATCGTCGGGATCGGTGATCGTCACCCGTCCTGCGAGGAGCGGGTGGTTGCTGTTAGGAACCCCGTCGAGTAGGCAGAGCAGTGGCTCGCCTGAGGGCTGTGGTGCGTCCGAGAGATCAGGGACGGGTTTCGCCTCAGCAGCTGCAAACTCGGGGGCCTGCCCGGTGACACGCAGATACATGACATGGCTTGACTTCACGAGGCCGATCGCGTCGAAGTCTCCTGTGACGAGCGTCTGAAGGACACCCAGAGGGACTACGCATTTGACGGCGTGGTATCCGACCTCATCTACTACGGCGGCGGTAACCACTCGGCCGCCGGCCATCCGTACCAAGGCCGTAACCTCGGCCTGCGCTTTCTCGCGCAGCGGGGCAGATTGGCGGTACCAAAGCTCTATCTCGATCTCGTGATCCGTCCCCGGGATGAGATTGGCGAAGTGGGCATCCCAGTCGATGAGTTTGAGACGGTCCTGCGGCCCCCAGGCCCGTACATCCTTCAGATGTGCGAACAGGTCCTTCAGCTTCCCGTAGCCGTAGTCGAACTTCCCTGTGTTTCGCCATTTCCTCCACTGTTTCAGGAGCCCCGCCATGGCGGTCTGGTCCACGCAGATGGCATGGAGGCAGATAGTCACTGGAAGTGACTTGTCGACGCCCTTCCTCGGGAAATCAGCCGACGGCGCTTCGGTGGCCTCTGCCTCGGTCACGATTTCGAACCCGAGGCGTATCGCTATCCTGGTGAGGTCGGTGCGCTCGTCGAGTCCCTCGAAGACAACGATGAGCTCAGGGTCTGACGCGCCCAGCGAGGTGGATAGCTGCACCTCATCTTCGAATGCACGACCCAGATCCTTGAAGCGGTCTCTGAGCCGTTGGGACTGACGGGCGTAGCCAGGCAGCACGACCTTGCCCTCTCCCCCACCGGGCGGCGTGAAGGGTCTCGCCTCGCCGACCTCACCGCGGAGAACTGGCCGCTCAGCCTGACGTGCAGGGATCTCGCTCATGCGTCGAAGGGTGCCGCGCGAGCGGCCCAAACCCGGAGCAATCTGCTGGCTATCGCGGAAGGATCGGCGTCGAACCCCTCCAACACGATTCTCCGCTGCAAGTCAGTGGCGAAGTCCTCCAACTCGGCGAAGCTGACATCGCCCAGTCGGTCGGAGACCGTCCGTGTTGAGAGGCCAAGATCCACTCCGGTTCGTGCTGTCCATCCGCGCAGCCACTCGACTTTGCCCGCCCGGGACGCCTGCGGCAGTTCGAGTCGGATCTGCATCCGCCGCCATACCGCTCTGTCCAACAACTCGGCATGGTTCGTCGCTGCCACGACGATCACGTGGCTGGGCAGCCGATCGACCTGCAGCAGGAGCGAACTGACGACTCGCTTGATCTCACCCGTCTCATGGATGTCGCCTCGCTCCTTCGCCACTACATCAAACTCGTCGAAGAAGAGCACACATGGGCGGATTCGCACAGCAGCGAACAGCGTGTCCATCCTCGCTGCGGTCTCGCCCAGGTAACTCCCAATGAGGCCCTCGTACCTGACGCTCAGCAGGGGAACGGCGATCTCGGTGGCGATGGCCTCGGCAAGGGTGGTCTTGCCGCTGCCAGGTGGACCGGTCATCAGCACGCGGTGCCGGGGTTCCAAACCGTGGCTTCGCAGGAGGTCTCTTCGGTGGTGCTCCTCGACAAACTCAGTGACACTCTGACGCGTCACCGACGACAGAACGAGTTCAGTTAGCCGCCGGGAAGGCTCGGACTCGTGAAAGAGCGCGGCCCCATCCCCTGTCCGCGTCATCGCCGTCACGGATGAGGCAGAGCTCCGCTTTCGCGTCAGGGCGTCTGCGAGTTGCGAGGCGAGCACACCGTGCCTTTTCGCGTTCTCTTCGGCAATCAACGCTTCCGCGGCGCGACGGAATGCCAAGTCGTCACCACCTGCGCCTGACTGCACCAGCGCAAGGAGCAGGTCCGCCCTCGCCATCGCTGCCTCCCTGATCGGTGACCCCATCCTTGCAGAACCAACGAGGGCGATCGACATTAACTGTCTGTGACGCGCCGGCCGCGCCGGGCCGGCTTACAAGCGCTGGGGACGAGGGAGGGGGGCCGCGCAGCCACCTTTCGCATGGCCCTCAGGCCCCAAGCTCTGAGTGTGTACAGGGCTAGAACCCGCACGGGGTCCATGACGGACTGGTAACCGGAGCGCGATTGCTCGCCTCTAGAGATGCTGGGCCACCACCAGCCCCGAGACTCCCACGTTCACGGCTGACCCACGCGTCGGCGAACGATCAGTGAACGATCCCTGACGGACAGCCACGGTCCGATAGGGATGATCCTGACCGTGTCCTCCGTGCGCCCACGCAGGCACAGTTTCCATTCCCAAGCTGACTGTCGGGTTCGACTCCCGTCACCCGCTCTATACGCCAAGAGCGCTGCAATAGGGGCGAGAGGCCCGTACTCCAGAAAAGTACGGCAACGACCCCGACACCAGCCGAGTACGAGACCCACCAGTTGCGCCGCGCAGGAGCTGACCGACGGCAAACGCCAACTCAGCCGCGAGTTTGCAAGCAGGAGGTCCCGGCTCGTTCCCATTGCCTTCCCAGGTCGGTTCGATCCCTACAGTAGTTCCGATACTGCTCGGTATTGCAGATCAGATGAACGACGTTACTTCGGCGTGAGCCGCGTGGGTGCCGAACAAATCGGCCACGCGGTTGAGATCAAAGAACTGCCAGGTCTGGGGAGGATGGAAATCGCGCGCCGACCGAAGGTGCTCAAGAGTCACCGGGTGGGTCAGAGGTCGGACCTCGCGCAGATGAATTGCCACCGCCTTCTCGGCATGGCCGAAATAGACATCGAACTCATCCCTACTCACGGCTGCGTTCGTCAACGTTTCGCGGGACCCAATGGTGACCAGGCTTCCGGTCACTACGGTCTCGACCCGGCACATGGCAACGATCGCCCCGGTGGGGGCTGTGGCGTAGATGGCGACCGGTTGTCCGGGTTGGACATGTGGACGAGTGCGTCGAAGCTCGACGGTCTTCGAGCCCGACAGGATGGATTGGACGTGGCGAGGGTGGATCGAGAGAAGCATGAGCCCGCGGTGGAAGGTGGGCACAGCGCTGGTCACTTCGTGCGTCCTTCTCTCAGGATGTCGGCGAAGAGCTCGGGCTTGATCTTGCGAGGCGAGCGTACCCACAGGCTCTGACCGTGGCGTTGGCAGAGGGTGTCCAGTGTCCTGGCTGGCACCGGACTTGCGAAGAGCTGGGTGTCGATGACGTGCAGAGCACGCACGGTCCCGGACTTGCCTGCGGAGGCTTGCACCTGTTGATACGTGTAGACGCCGAGTCGTCGAAACTTGCGGTACAGCTCTTTCGGCTCGCCGTCCGCGACTTCGATTAGGGAGCTGCAACCCATCACGACTCCGTGGTGAGGTCCACTGACGTACCAGAGGATCCTGGCTGGAGCGGTCTCTCCTGACTTCCCGGAGCGGTAGTAGACGTGCTCTAGGCTCATCCCCAAGTTGTCCGGCCGGTTTAGGAGATGCGTCGGGTAGCCGAAAAGGTCCCCGGAGAACGAGGGCTGGATCGGGACCAGCCACGTGTCCAGCGGCGCGTCCGCCACCCGCAGCGGGCGGAGACGATGCTCAACGGCCAGGTAGCCCGCGGGGGTGCCAGTCTTTTCCGCGTCCAACCGGCCCATTGCTCGGGCTACTTCCTGAGCCTTGGGTCCTACCGGTGCTACGGCCCTAGCCAGGTCGGCCTCGAGGCCGGCGACGGTGGTGAGCCTGTCAAGGCTCACGCCAATCCAACCGTCTGTTGAGCGGTGGAAACCGTCCTCGGCCAAGGCTTGGGTGATCGTGGGAGGGGCGTGGCGGTCAACCACATGGATGACGGAGGCTGCCTGCTCGACGGCGAGGTCGCGCAACTGGCTCACCAGCTGCGCCGCAATGGTCGACTGAAGAGCGCATGGCTTTAGGCGTGCGAGTTTCACCTCGAGAACCGAGCCAGCGTTGACGACGCCGATCAGTGCAATGAGGTTCCCGTCAGGATCGGACATCAGGTGTCGATGCGCTTGAGGTCGAGCGGCTGCCAAGGCATCGCACAGGCCTTCGAAGGCCGGACGCCTCTCTCCCGAGCCCGTGGCCATGAATGTCCCGAGTTGGGCAGCGTCTAGGTGAGTGGCTTCCCTGCGCACGTATCCAGTTCGGAGCAGGGCCTCGGGACTGTATGCCGGCTCGTTCTCACGGTGGTCGAGCCAGGTGACCAGCTCGGCAGGGCTCGTCAGGTTGACTCCTACCTGGTCCATCGCGGCCTGGATGAGTCGCTTGCGCGCCTTTCGATCCCGCGTCACCACAATGGGGATGCCCGCGGCAGCTGCGTACGCCACGTGCTGGACATCGCTTTGATCCTGTCGTCGATGCGGACGCCAATCTGTGGCCGAAAGGAGGGCCCCTCGTAGACGTTCCACGTCAGCGGGGTGCACGGGAAGGCGAGGGTAGTTGTTTGCGATACCCAGCAGACGTGCTCGCTCCGGTGCATCGACGTTGCGGTTGATCTCGTTGTGGGTCTCGGGGCTGATCAGAATCTCGATGCGGTCCTGGAGTCCGTCGAGGATCTCGCCGGTGTCGCGTGCGGTTTGGTTGCGCTCCCGGCCGTGGAGATCGATGAAGATGTTGGCATCGATCTCCACGGGGACGGAGTTGGCGGCCGCCCCCTGCCAGCTCATTAGGTCCGCATGCCCATGGTCGCGCCACCAGTCAGTGAGTGGGTGACCTTGGGCGCTTCGTCCGGGCCGGTCTCCTCGTGAAGTGAAGCCGAGCTTCGGCCAAACAGTGTTTGCCTGATAGTCCCGACGGCAGCGTGCAGCGATCCCGCGTCGTTCGGCGTACCGGTTGGATAATTCTCGGATCAGGGCGAGGGCGATGCCGTGACCCTGGAGTCCGGGGGTGACGACGAGGTGTGCAAGGACGACATCTTGGCGGGGCGTTCGGAACGCGGTGTACCCCAACAGGGTTCCGACCTTTGCCACCGAGCAGTCCGACTCCGCCACCGCGACGAGGACGTGGGACTGCTCTGCGTAGTCCTCCCAGGCCGCATAAGGCAGCAACCCCAAGGTTTTTGTCTGGGAGTCGCCTAGCGCCCTTGCCCTCTTAAGGAGATCAGCGGCCGGTCCAGGAGTTTCGAAGGCCACCGAAAGAGTGGCCCTAGCCATCAAAGTTGCCCACCTGCGGATTGTCATTGGCTGTCAATTCGACAAGCCGCTCCACGTGATGGGCGAGGAAGGCAGACTTCGCGGCCTCTTCGCCAGCAGCAATCGGCATACTCTCCGCCACCGTGATCAAGGCCATGGTTCGCAAGACCTCCACGTTGGCGCCGAAGTGGCGGGCCAAAGTGGCAGTGCCGAAGTCGAGAAGACGCACCGCAAGGCCGATCGCGTGCGTGATGTGGCCCGCCTCAGGGATTCGGGTAACGCGATAGTGGCCTGGCTCATACTCGTCGCCAACGACTGCTGTCGTGCCGTAGTCGGAGTACCAGGACTTGCCGTGTGCGGCAGCCGAGGCGGCTCGCCAAGTCAGGATGGCATCATCAGGATCCCAGCCGGCTGCGGCCGCAACGGCCTTGATCATGCTCGCGTACTTCGGCTCGGGGTGCTTGATGCTCCCGAAGGAGTACACACCCTCAACTCGCTGTTTGATCTCGCTCCGCCTCCGCCGAGCGTGCTCGGCCACGGCCACATCGTGGTCGCGGTGCGCCTCCTCTTGGTAGCGGAGGTCGTGGTACATCAGGCGGAGGTGACGGAGAGTGCGTTCTTTGTCATCCGTTCCGAGCATCACCCATCCGGCCTGAGCGGAGGCCTCGATGGCGCCTCGGGCGAGGGTGAGATAGGGCCGAGGTGGGTTCACGACTTCGGAATCATCGTGAACCTTAAGAGGGTTGACGATGTTGGCCCAGACCAAGAGGTGATCGGCTGCTGCCCGTAGGTAGGACCGGAGCCATACGGACTGTTTCTCCCACGGGTAATTGGCGTCGTCGGCGCGGAGCAGGCTGTTGGGAAGCGGGTCGACCAGGCTGCTCAGGATGTCGTCGCAGATTCGGGCCGTCATGGCGCATGCGACCCAGGTATCGGTGTCGGCCTCAGTCACGGGCGATTGGACCGTCAGGCGCGGTGCATCTCGCATACGTGACTCCTCAGTGGTGACAGGTGTCCCAGCCGGGGCAGTCGATGCCAGAACGTAGTGAAGGTTTCGGGCCCAGGGCCGGGTAACCGACGTGACAACCGCCGCACGTCATGGTGGATCACAGGGACGCACCCAGAAGCAGTCTGCACCTCGAGGAAGAATTTCGGACGCGTCTTTGCTCGGATTTGCCGTTCGGCTTTCCTCTTGCCAGAGCCCCCACCATGTGGTGCAGACTCCGTTCCATGAACACCCAGCAACTCATCGACACACGACTACAGCTGCGCCGCTTCGCGAATCAACACGGCATGGAGTGGGTTCTCGCCGAGGTGGACGAGGCCGTGTCTCTCGGCGTCGTGGAGGTCAAGGCTTTGAGGCAGGCGACCCACAAAGGAAGAACCGTCTACGAAGAGGCTCCGCCGGGTGTTGCGCCCATTCGTGGGCGCAAGCGGGCTGAGGAGTTCCTGAGTCGCCGTCCGATGACCGAACTGGAGCAGGTGGAGGCGATCGTGGCCGCAATTCGGCGCGTGCTCGTTGACCTTGATGACGTGGCCCGAACATCCGTGGACCAACTCAGGAACCTGGACGGTCCAGGCGATGAGGCCGTGCCCCTCATCTCCGAGATTGACTTCGAACCCGATGAAGGAAGTTCCACCCCGCCAGTCACCACTGAGGCCATGCGTCACCAGCCCCGTGAAGCAACGACAGAGCTGCTCGACGAACTAGAGCGAGAAATCCACTTGTGACGGCCATTGACGATCTGCTACGAGACATGTCGATCTCGCTCGGAGGTCGGCCCACGTCCTACAACTCGGCCTCCGCAGCATCAGATGTTTACGAAGGATACGTATTTGGCGTGGTCCTGCGAGCCGGCCTTGCGGCGGGTGGTTCCGCACCAGCCCCGGGATGCTGTACTCCACCATCCACCCCTACACGCATGCCGTCTTACGGCTCCCCGGTTGCGACCCATTGGAGGTACACGTCGGGGTCCGCGTGCAGGGAAAGTCGGGCGTACTCCACGAGTGCGACGTCCTAGTCCTCCCAGCGGATGAGGCGATCCTGTCAAGGTCACGCCATGTAGCCCCACGTGGGACGCGATCCCTTCTCGCGGTGGAGTGCAAGTACTACGCCAGCCACCTGTCCCTGTACCTGGCGCGTGGCTTCCACGGGCTCCACTCTGATCTCGGCCTGAAGTTTCCCTACTTCGTCGCCAACCTCCGCGCAGGTCGAATCGAGCGCTACCTCAGCTACCACAACCGCACTTGGGAGAACGGCGTGATCCCGTCCTCCCTGGAAGCCATCTACCTCGAGGGCCTGATGCGGGAGTCCTTCAAGAAGCACATCGCAGTACGCGGCGCCCTGAATCCGTAGGCGGGTCGGCTCCTGCCAGAGCCAGTCTGAGGAAACCGGGCCACACACGGGCCACACACCACGGCCAATCGGCGGTCAGCAGCGGTTAGGCGAGGCCGCGGATACCGTTGAAACGCAAGGAGACACGGCGCCCCGACTGCTTTCCCCAAACTGACCGTGCGGATGCGATTCCCGTCAGCCACCCAAACGCGTGCCTGGCGACTCCATCCGCCCGAGCAGACTCGAACGTTCCGCGCGGCGCGTTGCCATCAGAATGGGGAGATGGATCTGTCCGCTGCGCTCGCTACCTATGACCGGGTGGCCCTCAACCTCGACAAACTCGACCGCGTGTGGCAGCGGATGGAGGAGCTTCTGCCTGACGGCCCGTTCATCGGCCTCGGCAGCGAGGACGACGTGACCTACACGCAGCTGGGCGAGCATTGGACAACCATCGCGAACAGCCTCCCGGCCATCGACGGCTGGAAGTTGGAGGCGGAGATCGTCGGCTACGCGGCGATCGGTCAGTCCCGGCTCGACTACCTCGAAATCGATGAGCGGGAAGGTCTGCGCGCCTTCGACGCACACGTCGCTGCCCCGGGGACGGAGGCCTTCAGGTACCGACAGAAACTGGCCCGCGCTCGGCAGCAGCTGGTACGTAGGCGTAGTGAGGAGCTCGTCCGCACGGTCGACGAGCTCCTTCGTCCGGTTCCCACGGACATCGATCAGGAGCTGCCAGAAGATCAGGCCACCCCGATCCTCCGCGAGATCAAACTGGCGGTGGATGAGCTGGAGCGACTGCTTGGCGAAGCACTGGAAGGTGGACCGCGTCAAGGGGACCTGCACCGCCACCTCCACTTCGGGGAGCCGCATGACCTACGCGACATCGCCACCATGGACTGGCCTGCCTTCAGGCCGCATCTGGAGCTGGCCCTCTACAGCGACGAGGATCCCGTCCCGGTCGGTGTAGCGGATCTGGCGGACCTTGCGAGCGTCGTGTCGAGCCGTGTTCCATCGAAGATCCATTGGGATCGCATCGATGCGGACGGGTTCGAGCGACTCCTGGTGCGCCTCCTTGAGCAGTCCGGCGCCTACCTCCGGATCACGCGTCTCATGAACGTCAATGCCGCAGACGCCGGCCGAGATGTCGAGGCGTATCGGAAAGTCGGGGACGGGCTCATCTCCGAGCGGCACGAGCGCGTCATCGTGCAGGCAAAGCACTGGCCCGCTCACGGCGTCAGGGCGTCCGACATCTCGGATCTGGTGTACACGAAACTGCCGCTCTGGGAGGGCGAACCTATCCGCGGCCTCATATTCGCGACCACCGGGTCGTTCACCCAGGAGGCGGTGCGCTGGGTGGATGACCACAACCTTGCCGCCAAGCGCCCCGATATCACGCTCTGGTCGTCGACGAGCTTGAGGCTCTCCTTCGCAAGTGGCCGGCCGTGATCGCGGAGTTCGGTCTGATCGACTGAGGTTCGCCGGCGCCTCGCCTGCTCAGTTGAAGTCGGACCAGTCAGGGCCGAACTCGGCCGCGTAGTAGGAGTCCATCTCACGCTTGGTCGACAGGTACTCGCTCACGCCGCTGTCGGCAGCATCGAGGTAGTTGGCAACGCCGACCATCGCCTCTTGGAACGCGATGAGGTTGAGCTGTTCGACGTCGGGCAGCGTTTCGCGGCCGTCTCGCTCGGCCGCATAACGGAACGCCTGCCCATCCGGATCCAGTCGGGCCAGTTGGCTAATGACCCTGTCGACCGGGGCAAGGTCCGCCCTGTCACTCGGGAAGTGCTCGATCATTAGTTTCCGGGTCTCCTGCCACAGCTGATCGATCCGGTGGTGGTGTCGGCCCTCCACAGGGAGGTCAGAAAGGGAACGAAGCTGTGCGAGCAACGTCTTCAGCTGCAGCTCGACGCAGTGTCTCCAGCACGCTGCGTACGGGAAGATGACCGTGTCGAGATCACGTATCGACTGTTCGGCGAGCATGACCGCGTGCAGGACCTCGGCGGCGCGCCGGAAGCCCATGATACGGCCCTGCAGTCCGAGACGGCGCTGCCCGCCGATGTCAGAGAAGCTCCAGTAGCTGTCTGAGGGCGCGTGGAGATCGTGATGCTTGGCGGGCCATGGGTAGCTAGTGTTATCGGACGCGGTCACAAGTCTTGCTCCAATCTGCGAAGCATGTTGGCAAGCAGGATCACCGCATCACTGGCGATGCCAGCCTCCCGGCGGCCTGGTGTGGGGGAATGCTTTACGTGGTGGGCAAGCGCCGCAGTCTTGTTAGCCAGTCCGCGGAGGTCCTCGTTGGCTCGACCAGAAAGCGCATCCTCGATGTATCTGCCGATGCGGATGTTCGTCTTGTCCCGTGGCGGCACCGTCTCGCCATCGCGGAGATGCCTCGCCTGGTCGTAGACGGTCTCACCCAATGCCTCCAAGACGCCGATGCAGTTGGTGCCAATGGCCCGGTAGTCCTGGGTTGTCACCGCAGTGGCGAACCGGCGTCGCAGCTCGCGGATCTCCTCGTCCACCACAGGCCACCCGAGCTCGGCCCACGGCGAGACCGGGAGGGCGAGGGCCTCAAGCGTCCGTTCTTCGAGTCGGATCAACTGGAGGTGCAACGGTTCGAAGAACTCGTCGAGCAAGTCCCGGCGCGCCTGCCAGGAGTAGCTCGCTCCGTTCTTGATCCAGTGCGACCGGAATGTGGTGAAGTTTCGAAACGGGAGGTTGAAGGAAATGGTGAGCCGCCGGAGCGCTGCTCCGAGGGAGAGGATCGCCGTGCTGATCTCGTCGTCGCTCAGCGTTTGCGAGCTGTCGGTGCCATAGCACTGCAACTGATCGTGAACCAGCTGGCAAAGTGCGATGGCGACCTCGACATCTGTCCGACCATCGATCGGGCCGCGGCGGACCTGGTCAGCCAGCGCGTGGTCGAAGGCCAACGAGCTACCGGGTGTGTCCCACGGGTCGGCGTTGGGTGATGGCGTCTCCATCACCTCGGTAAAGAAATCCGCTGCTCGCACGACTCCCATGATCCCACCGCGGGCCGACACTCTTGGTGATCACGAGCGCTCGCTTCGAGGCGCGGCCACGAACATCTCGCATCATCACTCCACGCTCCCGCAACCGCCGTTGCGCCGTCGTCGGCGTCACACCCACCCGCCCCGCGATCCGAACCAGCGGCCACCGCGAGGCGTAAAGCTCGGCCGCCTCATCCATCTGGGCTGGGGAACAGGCCGGCCTCACGAGTGGCCGCGTCGTTCCGTTTGAGGATCGTGCCCACAGTTCGCCGGTGGATCCCGAACTGGTCGCCAAGCTGGTAGACCGTCGCACCGGCGTGGTCGCCATCGATGAACCGGCTTTGGCCACGGCGATCCGTGAGGAGTTCCGTACTGCGCAACCGAACGACAGTCTTCCTTTCTCCACAAAGAGATTGAAGAAACCACCATCGCCCCAGCCGAGCATTATGTGCCGCGAACCCCAACACGACGGGGCCAGTCACGCACGTCGGTGGCAGATCAGCCCCGGGACGGCCACATAACCCAGCCGGTCACAGAAGACCGAAAATGTTCCGCGGAACATTTTCGGGGCGCACCCGGCCCGGGACGCCACCGAAGTGCTGGAACGCCAGGACGTGTCCTTCCAGGAACGCCTCCTGCGCTTGGGTCCCGTAGGCCACATGGAACGCCCGCCCGGAGTGCGACAGACGCATCACGAACATCCACACCTTCACCCTTAGCCCGCCGATCGTGGCGTAGAACTCCCCGAAGTCGACCTCCGCCTCCGCACCCGGTTCATGGGACTGCGGGATGCACACCTCCACCTTGACCAGGTCGAGCTCGACCCGGCGGCGGGACACGTACCGGGACACGGACACCTCGGACAAGACCGCGCCGTGCTCGGCCACCAGCCGCTGCCACACCCGCCGGGCGGTGTGCCGCTGCTTACGATGCACGTCCTGGTCCGCGATCAGCCAGGCGTCGATCACGCCCGCCCACGGGTCGATCGCCGGCCGGGACCTCGCCAAGTACTCCTTGCGCGGCGGCGGTAGTGCGGACGCCAACGCCTGCCGCACCGCCCGCCGGTGGACCTTGTGGCGTTCGGCCAGCTCCCGAATCGACAGGGCCTCAACGCGGCGGTCGCGCCGGATCTCCTCGAATAGCTCCACTCGTGAACCCACCTGACCGACCTCCACGTCGACGACACTGACGTGAAGATCTGACTCCGGGGTGGGGCCAACATTCGTGACGACACACCGCCCCACCCGGCAGCAGC
>Ga0209585_10000740_pt1 | contig 12715 bp, 13 predicted proteins | sample NGEPerone_FD_185491 | JGI IMG/M metagenome (GOLD analysis project Ga0209585, IMG submission 185491) | Arctic peat soil microbial communities from the Barrow Environmental Observatory site, Barrow, Alaska, USA - NGEE Permafrost154B-one... | ecosystem: Environmental > Terrestrial > Soil >... | reverse complement strand
AGAGCATCCGGCACCCCCGCAGGAGAGCGGCGCCGCGGGATCCGGCGGCTGACATGCATGAGGCCGGTCACCAGGGTGACCGGCCTCATTTGTGCGCCATCAGGGACTCGAACCCCGAACCCGCTGAGTATGGGCACTCCCTCGTGGTAGAGTGGCTACAAGTCCCGTGACCTGCACGTATGGCTCACCGGGAGTCACCTGGACCCACCACGCATCCCCCGGTAACTGGGGAGTAGGTGGGGGATGGAGGGTAACACCATGCTGGTTCACTACCCCGCACAGCTCACGTTCCGGGAGGTTGTCACTGTCACGCTCATCGAGCCGGCAGAAGGCTTCCTGACCGTCCTGCACGAGCGTTACCGCCCTAGCCCCGGTGAGATCGCGGCCGAGGAGGGACGCGAGGTGGCGTGGCGCTGTGGCGACAGCCCCACCACGCGGACGCTCCTGGACGGCAGCGGCGGGAGCATGGTGGGCATTGTGTACGCCACCCTCCAGAGCGCCGAGGATCGCGCGAGGGATCGCGGCGTGGGGGCCGCGATGGCCGACGCTGACGCATGGCTGGCCATGCAAGGGCTGTCGCGGGACAATGACGACCCGGACGGCACCGACATGGGCGAGCTCTACAGGATCGTGCCGCTCCAGTAGCGGATAGAGGTATGCCTGCCTGCCGCCACCCGGCATGGGTGCCCCCGCGCGGCGCGACTCAACAGCTTGAGGCGTACCGTGGCAGCGCGCCACCCCCCCATTCGCTTTCCCGCTACACCGGGGGTGGGGTATAAAACCGTCCACCCCTTGACCCGGGGGATGTTGAATGGCGGCCATTACTTGTTAGTAGTACAGTCCACCGACATAACTTGCTACGGGGCACCCCATGAATGATCGGTCGCTCACGGAACCCGTTGCCACAGCTGTCGGCGGATTTATCGGGGTGGTCGGCGTCATCGCAGCGACCATATGGGGCCTGGGGTGCACTTGGGTCGCGTTGACCGGCGGCGTTCTCCCTCTGCCGTTCGTGCATGTGGAGGTAGTCGAGGGCAGCATCTTCCTCGCTCTGCTGGTTCTTCTTGTGGGAGTCCCCATCCTCGACACGATCGCCTATTGGGTGACCATGGGGGTTGTGGTCCTCGTATCCGTCCCCCTTGGACTCGCCGTCAGTGCCCTGCGACGGCGATCCGGGTAGCGCTACGACCGGACCCGCGTCACGGGCCGGTCGGACGGGTGGTTCTCATCCACGAGAGCCCTCCTCTGTCGAAAAACCGGAAGTGCCCCTGAGAGGGCCAGCGGGCGATTCTAAGCTCTGGGGGGTACTAGGGTACCCGGACGAGGTTTGCGTCGCTCCTAGGGCCCTTTCCGGGCGTCTCAGAGGCATGTGTGGTCTCGACCGCCGCACACAACACACCCAGTATGAAGACACTACCACATCCGGGGCTCTCTCCGTCAGTTTCGGGCCTGTCGGACGTTGGCGCCCACCCCCCATAGCGAACCCCCTACCCCTATCCGGCGCGCTATCGTCTGACCGTGACGAAGCGTTCAGGCCGGCCGCTGGCCGAGGGGCTGCACAGGACTTCCAATAACCAGTGTGCCCGCGACGACAAATGATTGCCGCATGCCGAACAGCCTAACCCGATACACTCAGCGCACACATTTGCATGAAAGGATCGAATCGTGAGCATGACAGACAGTGAGCGCAGGAAGCGTGTGCGAACCGGTGTGATTGTCGCGGCCATTCTGGTAAGCTTGTTTCTCCTGAGCATCAGCCCCGCGTGCACTCACGATCGTGACAACCTGCCCGGCGGGTGCTATATGGTGTACGACCCGAACGGTGATCGTGAACACATCCGCTGCCCAGGTGACCCGCTTTACTGAACGGCGAGCGGATAGGTTCCGACACAATGGAAAGGTAACCGCACCTGCCAGGCACGCTGAACGGACAGTCTGGACAGCCGCGGGGGTTTCGTTCTGTAGATTGCAAGGATTACTGCGGTTTTGCTGTGTCATTGCCCTAGTTACCGTGAGGAGCTGCGATGTTTGGGCGTTGGTTGACTGGTGGGGTGGCCGTTGGGGTGTTCGTCGTCGGATCGCTCTGTGTCGGCTGTTCAGCCAAGGAGCCACAAGGGCGGATTACGACCGTGACAGTGACCGCCGAGCCGCAAGCTCCGGAAGCCGAGCCGGCGCCTGATGATCCGAGACCCTGGGCTTCGGCGGTTGCCGGTGCGGCTGGCCCGATCCGCGATGCCGTTTTCGCTTGGGAAGCCGGGGGCTGCGATTGGCTTGACTTCTCACCGGAGCCCTGCGTGTCGTCGCTTGCCGCCCTCAGCATCGCGACGGTTGACGGGTTAACGGCGCTGGACGCCGTCGGCGCCCCGCCAAGTTCTCTCGCCCCGTTGGTGGAGTCAACGAGGTCCGCCCTTCAGGAGGCCCTCGATCTCTCCACCGACTACTTCTTCGCCTGTAATGACAGCGGGGACTGCTCCGGAGTCGGAACTGACTTCTTGACGCTTCAGAGCCTCACAGGTGCCCTCGATTCATGGGAGCCGTACGGCGTCTCAAGCTGACACTGGAGGCACTCCGTTCCAGAGCCGCCCAGGTGCGGGCGATCTCTCGACGGCTGGCCTCGCGCTTTCATGGCAGGGTGGCGCGTCATGTCCCGGCCGATGGAGTGGGATTTTGGCCTCACGCACACTGGCGCGGCGTTCGGACCTTGGTCGTGGGACTTCAACTTGTTCCAGAGTGAGCCGGTGGTTACCGACCCGAATCGGCCACGTCGGACGCCGGGGCCGATCCCTGGGACGTATATCACCCCGGATGGCACGCAGCTGTGCTCGCGGGATTACGTGAACGTCAACGATGACGTTCCGGTCATCTCGTGTATCCCTTGGCCGCAGGACTGATCCAAGATCGCGCGTGATCAGTGGATCACGTGACCATGGGGGAACCTGAGGAGCGAACGAAGAGAACGACGAGGAGGGGGTATCGCTCCGTCTCTCTTCGGAGCCGGCGCTCGCCCTCGACCCTAGAAGAGGGCGAGGTCGCTTCGCTCGGATTGGCGTGGAACGATGGCCCCTGGGGCCAACGGGCCACGTTGAACACCTCCCGATCACGGCTAGGTGGGCGACCGAAGAGGAGCACGCCGAAGCCGTGCTGGTCACCGTGGTGGACACGGCGCGCCTCGCGCGCGCTGTAACTACCGGTAGTTACTACCCGTAAGTCCTTAGGTCCTTACGGGTAGTTAGTTAGTGTCAGGTGAGCCGACTGATCGCGTGGTGAGCAGCCACGCCTTCACCCGCTGGTCACCCTGCGCGATCCCGACATGTCCAGCCGCCGCGTACGCGCGGCGATCTGCCTCAGTCAGATACCCGAGGTCACGAAGCTTGGTCAGTGCCACGCTGACCGTTCCCTGCGCGATCCCAGCTTCTCCCGCCACCCGTCCCCTCGACGGCCAGACGGGCGAGTCTGGCGTCGGCTTACCGTGCGCGGCCAGCACGAACGCCACAAGTAGGGTGCTCCGCGTCACCCTCGGATCAGCGAGCAACCGGGCGCTCCATTGGTAGGGTTGCACCGTCTCAACGGTGCCCGGGGTAGCCTTTTCTGACACGTCTATCCTCTCTGCCCCTGAGAACGCTTACCGCGTCACGCCATCGAGGACGCTCGGCGCGTCTGGTGCTGGCCCGCACCTATCGTGCTCGGTGATGATGACAACCAGAGTCCCCTCAGGGAAACCACCTCGACACTTGGCGCATATGCCGGGGTATCGGGCGGTGGTCGTTCGCTTGCCAGGGTTGTCCTCGTGTGCGTGCGCCCTGTGGCGCCACGCCCCGTAGCCGACGATAGTTCACGCCCCGATCTTGACGGCTCGGGCCGCCTCGTAGGCGGTCACATCATCGAGCAGGTATCTCACAAGCCGATGGAGCTTGTGGTACCTCGGCCCGACGCCCTGGCTTCTCATATTTGCCAACCATCCGGGGGCGCATCGCCATCGTTCCGCCAGTTCCCGTTCCGTCAGAAACGCCTCGCCTTTCACGTTCCACATCACCCCAACCGTTTTGTGGGAACGGCCCTACATTGGGCCTCACCCATACTCTAAGTGGTGGGTCCGGCCACACCCGTCAACCGGACCCCCTGAGCGGACGCCGATCGACCCGTAGAGAGGCCGAGTGGTTCACCCATTCGGGTGATCCTCCCCCGGTTGGGACCACCGGCGTCTACCCCATACCCATCCCCCGTAAACTCTGCTACGGTGTGGTTAGAACACTCGGGAGGTGGTCAGGATGGCTCGTCCCCGTACGGCACTGGGAAGCTGGGGAACCGTCCGCGTCGTCGGTCAGGTTCAGGAGAGCCCGGAGCGGTGGCAGCAGGTACCCGCCGGCACGAAGGCGACCCGCTGGCGTGCCCGGACGAAGGTCCGCGACCTCGACGGCAGGCTGCGTGACGTGGAGAGATATGCCGCGACAAGGGCGAAGGCAGAGGCTGCTCTCAAGGCCGCGCTCTCCGAGCGCACGGCACCGCGCAACAGCAGCACGCTCGGCACGGAGACCTCGCTCACCAAGGCGGGCGAGGTCTGGCTCAGGCAGATCAGGCGGGCTGAGTCGGGACTGGCAGCATCCACCGTTGCCCAGTACGAGGCCGCGTGGCAGCGGCACGTCAAGGATTCCTCTTTGGCTCGTATGACGCTCCGAGAGGCGAACCGCGTCCCGCCCGTCCGCACGTTCCTAGAGGGCGTGGCTGACGTCCACGGCTCGGGCTCGGCAAAGACCGCCCGGACGGTGGTGTCCCTGGTGCTGGGGATGGCTGTGCGTGACGGCTTGTTCGACGTCAACGCTGCCCGCCAGGTGCGAACCCCCAAGGCGAGCGCGTCCGTGGCGATCCCGCCGAAGGCGAGCCCGCGCACAGTGGCGCTGGCAGCGGCGGGGATCGACCCGTCAGAGGCCACGCGGGACACCTCGCGTGCGCTCACTCCCACCGAGCGGGCTTACCTGCTCACGCTCGCCGCCACCGATGAGGCAGCCAAGCGCGCCGACGTGGCCGACCTCGCCCGCTACATGGCGGGCACGGGCGTTCGCATCAGCGAGGCATTGGCACAGGCGTGGGCTGACGTGGATCTCAGGGCAGGCACGGTATACGTCCGCGGGACAAAGACCGACGCCTCTCGCCGCACGCTCTCGCTCCCTCCGTGGCTCATCGAGGTGTTGCGGACTCGCCGCCAGGCGATGCCTCGCGCCGTGCTGGTGTTCCCATCCCCGAAGACCGGTGGCGTCCGTGACCGACGCAACGCTGCACGCCACCTGCGGGCTCTGCTCGACACAGCCGGTCTGCCCTGGGCCACACCTCACAGCCTGCGCCGCACGGTGGCGAGCATGATCGACGAAGCGGGGCTCCCGATCGCCCTCGCGGCCAACCAACTCGGGCACGCTGACCCGGCCATGACGGCTCGGGTCTACCTGGGGCGCAAGGGCGACACGAGCCGAGCGGCAGCCGTTCTGTGAGGCTCCTACCCCGTGGCGCGTCGTACGGTCAGGGCACGGGCTCCCAGAGGACGACGTCCACAGGCGGCATCGGTGTGACCATCTCGAACCCGTGCTCGGTGCCGTCCCATGTGGCAGTCGCAGCGACGGCGTCCACGCCGTCCGGCGGGTCCTCGGTGCGGCTGTCGAACGGGATCAGTTCGGCCTCGTCGGCGAAGTAGGCGAATCGCATCCGCGTGACGACCTCGGATGTGGGGCTGCCACCGATCGACGTGTCCCAGGCGATGGTCCTGGCGTCGTCGACTGCCTCGACCGCAGTCCCGCCATCGGGGTAGGTGCGCTCGTCCTGTGCGAGGGTGATCGTGGAGACCGCGATAGCCGAAAGGGCCGCGAATGCCACGGTGGGGACTGCTACGAGTGCCACGCGGGCCGCTGTGTGGCGGATGGGCCCGAGAGCGCAGATCGTGGCGAAGAAGACGACCGCGGCGGCGGTGACACGCAGTTCGTGCAGGAGAGTGCTGTCGCCTGCGACGACCCCCGCGAGGGCATAAACGGCCGGGATCGGGAACGGGCGTGCTGCGGCGGTGGTGGGGTCGATGCCAGCGGTCTGCACGCGCACGAGCGCGCACACCGCGACGGTGCTCGCGACGGTCGCGCCGCGTAGCACCCATGCTGTGCGATCCGCGCGCCCCAGGAGCCCGAGCATCCCGATCGTGGCGGCAAGCGGCAGACAGCACGCGACGTACCGCCCGTACACGAGGTAGTCCAGGGACGGGATGACGGCGTCGGAGCGCAGCACGGCCACACCGAACACGATCGCCCCGCATCCCGCGGTCAGGAGGATCGCGGCGGTCAGGCGGGGCGCCTTCTCGCCGGGCGGGGCGGACAGGCCGGCGCGCCAGGCGTGGAAGATGCCGTACAGGGCGAGCAGCCCGGTAGCGGCGGCGGCGTACCAGACCTGCCCGAGCGCGGTGACGAGTTGGTCGGCCAGGGTGACGCCTTCGATGCCCGCGCCCCCGCCGTTTGGGATCAGAACCTTCACGGCGTGGGTCGGGTAGTTCGCGTGCATCGTCGCGACGTTGAGCCACAGTGCGCCTGCGACGGACACGGCACCCACGCCTGTGCACAGCAGGACGTTGCGCCACCCGGCCCAGCGGATGAAGGAGACACCGACGAGTGCACCGATGCCGACGAGGATCAGGCCGCGGGAGTGCGCTGCCGCCAGGAGCCCGTACACCAGGCCGAGCGTCCCGGCGCTGACGAGCCCCGCGCGACTGCGCCCGTGGCGGATGACCCGGGCGGTGAGCCACACCCACGCGACGGTGAGTGCTGCAAGCAGCGACTCCGACAGGGCGTAGGACGACCAGAAGACAGCGTCGACGATGGTCGACCCGACGATCGCGGCACCGAGGCTGCGCGCACTACTGGCGCCGATCTCACGGCAGAACGCGTAGAGCAACGGCAGGACAGCCGCAGAGATGAGCGCCTGGATGACAAGCACAACCTGGTAGGCGGTCACGGCGTTGTCGGTGATCCAGAACGCGGGGGCCATGAACAGCGACGAACCGGAGTAGTAGTAGGTGCCCTGCATGAGGATGCCCGGGCCGCCGGCGAGCCAGCGGGCGTGTGCGAGGTACCCGATCTCGTCGCCGACGACGAGCGGGCCGACGCGCGTGGCGGACAGTGCGATGCGGAAGGCGGCGGCGGCGAGGTACGCGGCCGTGACCGCGATGACAGTGCGCCTCCGTGACCGGTCCCGCCGCACGTGTGGCTGCGGGGCGGTGGCGGGCTGCGCGGTGGTGGCTAGGTGCGTCATGGCGAGCGTCAGCGTACCGACTGGATGTCAGACCCCGGGCGCACACTCCCCCGATGGCCTACTACAGCTCCCATCCCGGTTCGGCCGACCGCGCCCGCGCACAGATCCCGCTCCTCAACGGCCGCCCGGTCCCGCCCGGGAAGCACCACGACGTGCAGCACCCGATCCCCGTCACCGTGACGCTCCGGTGGGAGACGGGCGACGAGCAGCTCGACACCATCGCCGTCGAGGGTGACCTCGACAAACTCTCCCCCGCAGGCTTCACACGTCTTTGTCGCCATGCCGGCGATGCTCCCACGCACGCCCAGCGCGTGTGTATTCGGGGAGTAAGTGGGGGATCGGGCCTGACAACAAAGGCCCCGCTCTGCGTTGCCGCAGGTCAGGGCCCTTCTCTGTGCGCCATCAGGGACTCGAACCCCGAACCCGCTGATTAAGAGTCAGCTGCTCTGCCAATTGAGCTAATGGCGCGCGGTGCACGAGGCTACCACCGGCGTCGTCGGGCGACGAAACCCTTCAGGTGCTCGCTCTCAGGTGCTCGGGTGACGGGCCGGGCTCACTCCCACCAGGCGACCTCGGGCAGGCCTTCGTCCTCCAGGATCGCCGGCGACGACGGCCCGGCGGGCTCGGCCAGGTCGGCCAGCAGCGCCAGCGGGACGTGCTCGCTGAGCAGGGCCATCACCTCGGCGGACGCCTGCTCGTCAGCCTGCTCGACGGCGTGCGTCACCTCGTCGTCCGGCTCAGCGGCCGTGACGGCGTCCTCATCGCGCGGGACGCTGCTCACAAGTACCACCCCTCTCTCGCCCTTGGGATCGGCACATGGTGGGCGGTACATGAGCACACTGCACCATCGGTCTGCTCCGTCCGCAACGGGAGCCGACCGGTCCCCTTCACAGGTACAGGCCGGTCCCCTTGCCCGCGTGCTCCGGCTCGGCGACCCCGTGGATGTCCCGCTCGCGCAGCAGCAGATACGTGACTGCCTGCAGCTCGACCTCGGCGCGGTCCTCCGGGTCGAAGAGCACCCGGTCCCCCAGGTCCACCTGCCGCACGTGCTGGCCGGCCGCCACGACGACGCCCCAGGCCAGCCGCCTGCCGACGGTGGCGGTGGCCGGGATGACGATCCCGGCGGACGACAGCCGCTCGGCGGACTCGGTGTCCAGACGGACCAGAACCCGGTCGTGCAGCATCCGTACCGGTGGGGGTCCGGTGGTTGCCGGGGTGGGACGGACGGGGTCGGTGCTCACCCCGACGACGCTACCCCAGCGGGACCGGTCACCTCCGGCCGTCCGGCCTGCCCGGATAGGCTGGACGCCCGCCCCCGAGGAGGACCACCATGCCCCAGCTCGCCGTCGGCGACCCGGCTCCCGACTTCACGCTGCCCACGGCTGACGGCGGCCGGACCACGCTCTCCGCGCTGCACGGCCAGAGCGTGGTGATCTTCTTCTTCCCGGCGGCGATGACCCCTGGGTGCACCCTCGAGGCGGGCGATTTCCGGGACGTGCAGCCCGACCTGCGCGACGCGGGCTTCCAGGTGCTGGGCATCTCACCGGACCCGGTGCCGAAGCTGGCGGCGTTCGCCGCCGCGGAGAGCCTCACCTACCCGCTTGCCTCCGACGTCGACCGGGCCGTGCTGCGCGCCTACGGGGCCTGGGGCGAGAAAAAGCTGTACGGCAAGGTGCTGGAGGGCGTGATCCGGTCGACGGTCGTGGTGGACCCGGACGGCCGGGTGGCGCTGGCGCAGTACAACGTCAAGGCGACCGGGCACGTCGGGCGGCTGCGCCGGGAGCTGGCGCTGGCCTGAGCCCGGCGTCGGCCTGAGCCCGGCGTCAGCCTGAGCAGCCCCCGGGGCTGCCCTAGGCTCACCGGTGAGCGCGAGTGGCGTAACTGGCAGCCGCGCCAGGTTTAGGTCCTGGTGCCTTCGGGCGTGCGGGTTCGAGTCCCGCCTCGCGCACCATCAGGTGCCTTCGGCGAGGCTCAGCCGACCTGCCGGAGATCGCGGCGCCGGAAGAGCACCACCGCCAGCGCCACCAGCCCCACGAACACACCCGCGAACAGGGCGCCGCTGGCCCAGTCCATCCCCCGGTCGAGCGGGTCGCCGCGCAAGTAGTAGTAGAAGGGTGACCACTTGGCCCACCCGGCCAGGGTGGCGCTCAGCGGTAGGAACGAGTTGAGCAGGTACGCCGCGAGCGCAACGCCCGAGGTCACGTAGACGGCGATCGTGGTCCGTCCGGTCCCGCCGCTGAGAGCGAGCGCGAGGCCACCGAAGGCCAGCCCGAGCAGGGTCACCAGCAACGACGTCGCCGCGATGTTGCCGATGTCCATCCCGAGTCCGCCGAGCCACGAGCCGGTTGCGACACCCGCGAAGGTCGCGAAGCCCACCAGGACGGCGTTGACGACCATCGCGAGAGCCTTCTCGACCACAACCGCGGACCGCGGCACGGGGTTGGCGAGCAGCAGCCCCATCGTGCGCCGCCCTTCCTCACCGGCAAGCGCCCCCGCACCCATCGCGACCGTCACCACCATCAGCGCGATCGGAGCCGTCATCGAGAAGGTCTCGACCTGGAAGAAGCCCTCAGGCGTCCGCATGTCCCCGTTCCCGACCATCGCCAGCAGCGTCTTCGGCAGCTGGCCGGCGAACTGCTGGATCGCCTGATCGATCAGCCCGTAGAGCGGCCCGATCAGAACACCCATGATGAGGAACATGAGGTACGAGACGACGATCACCAGGCCCTGGTGATCGGAGACGGCCTTGACCCAGATCCGGGACACCCGCGCGGACCCTCCCAGCCGGTCAGCGAACTTCCTGGTGGCCGGGTTGCTGCGCAGGCGATCGAGCAGGGTCGCGCCGACTGACTGGCCACGCAGGTCTCGGCGGTTCACTCCGACAACGGCCACCGCCGCGAAGACGACGATTCCGCCCAGCAGCACCCACAGCCGGCCCCAGTCGACCCCGTTGAACACCGGCTTCCCGGCGTCGTAGTAGTACCAGGGGAACGCCTTGGCGACGCCCTCCCACCCCTTGATCACCGGGAACAACCCCACCGCGAACCAGGACAACACCATGACGCCCGTGGTCAACCCCGTGGCCAGCGACGCCCTCCCGGTCCACGCCCCGATCGCCAGCGCCAGGAACCCGTAGAACAGCGCATTGACGAACATCTCGAAGACCAGGGCGCCGGGGTGCATGCCACCGATCCGCACGCCGATCGCCGCCGGAACGATCCGGGCCGCCGCCCACAGGATCAGCGCGCCGAGCCCGGCGAGCATGACCAGCGCGGCGGCCTTCGCGGCCAGCACCCGGGTGCGGCTCTTGGGGTTGGCCAGCAGCAGGCCGATCGTCCCGTCCCGCTCCTCACCGGCGATCGACGCGCCACCCATCGCAAGCGCGAGCGCCGCGAGGATCAGCGCGCCGTACGACGCGTACATCACCCCGTAGGCGAGGCTGCCGACGTCGGCCCCCTTCGAGATGTTCATCATCGAGAGAAACACCTGGGGCATGCTGGTGTAGAAGGACAAGTCGATCTGGCTGTAGATCGACATGACCCACCAGAGCATCAGGCCCATCACGACGGTCGCTACCAGCCACCCCTTCCAGCGGTCGCGGATGGTCTTGGTGGTGACGGTGGCGAAGATCACGCCGTCACCGCCTCGTCCCGGTAGTAGGTAAGGAAGATCTCCTCGAGGTCGGCCTCCTCGGTGGTGACGTCGAGCACGTCGTACCGCTCGGCAACCTTCAGCAGGGCGGCCATCTTGCCGTCGAACGAGAGCGAGACGCGGCCGCCGGTGACGTCAACGCTCCGCACGCCGGGAACGTCCCGGAACGGCGCGGCGTCGGCGGGCGTTGCGAACTCGAATGCGACCTGGCGGATCGCCTTGGACCGCATCTCGGAGACCGACTCGAGGGCGATCAGCCGACCGTGGCGCAGGATCCCCACCCGGTCGGCGACGCGCTGCACCTCGGACAGGGTGTGGCTGGACAGGAACACGGCGCGGCCCTCGGCCGCCACCTCGCGCATCATGGTGTGGAACTCGCGTTGCACCAGCGGGTCCAGCCCGGAGCTGGGCTCGTCCATGATCAGCACGTCCGGTCGGTTCATGAACGCCTGGATGAGCCCGACCTTCTGGCGGTTGCCCGACGACAGGTCGCCGATCTTCTTGGCGAGGTCAGCGTCCAGGCGCTCCGCCAGCTCGTCGACGTACGTCCAGTCCACGCCGCCGCGCAGGTTGGCGAAGTAGGTGAGCGTGTCCCGCCCGGTCAGGCTCGGGTACATCGCCAGGTCACCCGGCACATAACCGAGCCGACGACGGATCGCGACCGAGTCCCGGCGGCAGTCCATGCCGAGGATCGACGCCGTGCCGGCGGTGGGGCGGATCTCGTCGAGCAGGGTCCGGATGGTGGTGGTCTTGCCCGCGCCGTTGGGGCCGAGGAAGCCGAACACCTCGCCCGGGAGGACGTCGAGGTCCAGGTCGATCAGCGCCTCGACGGTGCCGTAGTGCTTGGTCAGGCCCTCGGTGTGGATGGCGGTCTGAGTGGTCATGCGAGTCCCTTGCCTGGCTGCTCGGGCGATGGTTTCTGGGGTAGCTGAACGGATGGCGCGGTCCCGACGTCGTCGGCGGTGGGCCTGGCGAGTGACTCGCGAATCTGCCGAGTGAAGGACTCGGTGAGCACTCCCTCGCCGAGGATCTCCATGGCAGGACCGATGTACCCGGTGATGGCCGGGTCCGAGCCTAGATCCGGGGCGGTGAGATCGACGCAAAGGATCCGCTCCAGATGGCGATGCAGGACCAGCCCGCCCAGCGACCACAGGGTGAGCACGGCCGCCCGCCCTCGCGGGTCGGCGGACGGGCGCAACATGCCGTTCTCGACACCCCGCTGCAGGTACTCCTCGGCGTCAGCGACCATCTCGTCGACGAGAGCGTTGACCGACGGCGAGTCCTCGGCGAGCACCCGGACCAGGTAGCTCATCAGCGGACCCAGGTCCGCGTCGCGCAGAGCGGCCAGAGGATCGAGGCCGGCCGACATCGACTCGGTCGTGCGTCGGCGGATGGCGGCTGCGACGTACTCGTCGCACTCGGAGCGCAGGCCCTCCATCGACCCGAAGTGGTGGATCACCAGGCCGGTCGACACCCCGGCAGCAGCGGCCACCCTCCGCGCGGTGGTGGCGGCAACTCCGTGCTCGGCGACGCAGTCGATGGCGGCGTCGCGGATGCGCGCCTTGGTCGACCGGTCGTCCGGAGACTCGCGTTCGGATCGAGTTGAACGCATGTTCAGATTCTTGTACGACCGTTCAGTTCTAGGCAAGACGTCTTCCGGGTGCAGCGGGACTCGGCCGAGGGCAGCCACCATCCAGCGATCGCCCGGTCCTGCACCGCGCGCCGGCCTCGCACACCGGCGGAACACCACCGCTTCGCTCAGGCGTGCTGGGCGGCCTCGTGCTCG
>Ga0209585_10000738_pt1 | contig 12729 bp, 13 predicted proteins | sample NGEPerone_FD_185491 | JGI IMG/M metagenome (GOLD analysis project Ga0209585, IMG submission 185491) | Arctic peat soil microbial communities from the Barrow Environmental Observatory site, Barrow, Alaska, USA - NGEE Permafrost154B-one... | ecosystem: Environmental > Terrestrial > Soil >... | reverse complement strand
TCGCGCAGGGCCTCGCCAGGCACTTCGGCGGCCTCACGGCGGACGCCGGACGCGGTCTCTCCTTGCGTATGGACAACGGCACCCAGTACGTCTCCGAGCACTTCCGCAACCAGGTGCGCTTCTGGGGAGTGGAAGCGAGCTACGCCTTCATCGAGCAGCCCCAGACCAACGGCGTCGCGGAGCGCTTCTTCCGCACTCTCAAGGAGCAGATCATCCACGGCCGCGTCTACCGCACGGTGGCCGAGCTGCGCGCCGCCGTAGAGACGTTCATCGACCTCTACAACGAGCAGTGGCTGCTCGAGAAGAACGGCTTCCTGAGCCCCTCAGCGACCCGGGCGGCGTGGTACGCTCAGCATGGCATGGAGGTCGCCGCGTAAGGCAGTTCCGTGTCCAGGTATCCGCGTCCGTTACAATCTTCCACTTTCGTTTCCCCCTCCTATTTCGATTTCGCGAGGACCGCTGTTAGGAACGCCCACGTATTGGCGACCGAGCTTATGCTCAGATTCTCCTCGGGGGTGTGCACGCTGTAGAGGTTCGGTCCAAAACTGATCATGTCCGTCTGCGGCAGTTTCTTCCTGAGCAGGCCGCATTCAAGTCCTGCGTGAATGGCCTGGATCTGCGAATCGCTGCCGGAGACGTCCTTGTAGACGCTGACGCACAGGTCTCGAATCTTGGAATCCGCTTCGTACTGCCAGGCGGGATACTCGCCTGTCCTCGTGCTCTTGGCGCTGACCAGGGCCGCCAAGGCCTCGACCCTGCGGGTGAGGTCCTCCCTGATCGAATCGGCGCAGCTCCTGACCGAAACCGTCATCTTGATGGACTCGCCCGACTGCTCGAGTACGCCGAGGTTCAGGCTGCTTTCCACGAGACCTTCCAGGTCCTTGCTCATGGACTGAACGCCGTTGGGGGCGATCACCAGGAAGTCGATGAGCTTCTCCGTGGATGCGTTGTCAAGGTGTCGTGCGACCTTGTCACCGGAGGCCGCACCCACCCTGACATCCGGATCCACAACAGCGAACTCCGTTTTCAGGTCCTTGGACAAGCGGGTCACGATGGACTTGATCTTCTTGAGCACGGGGGCGCTTGCCGTGACGGTCGCTTGCGCTTCTCTCGCGATCGCATTGGACTTGGAGCCTCCAGATATCGCGGCAATACTGAACTCGCCCGCCTCTCTGGCCGCATCCAGTAGTCTTCCCAGAAGCTTGATCGCGTTTGCCCTTTGCTGAACGATCTCCAGACCCGAGTGCCCGCCCTTCAGGCCTGAGACCTCTATGAGAAGCGCACCGCTCGTGGCTTTCTCCCAATGGGTGTCGAACTTGCTCACGAGATCCACTCCGCCTGCGCAGCTGACAAAGAGAACGCCTTCTTCCTCGGCGTCGATATTCAGCAGCGTCTTTCCCGCGAGATGGTCTGCTTTGAGGGCATGAGCTCCATTCATGCCGGTCTCTTCGCTTGTCGTAACGAGAAGCTCAAGAGGCGGGTGGGGGATGTCCGCGCTGTCCAATATGGCCAGGCCGTACGCTACTGCGATGCCGTTGTCCGCACCGAGTGTCGTGCCGTCCGCGCGTAAAGAGTCTCCCTCGATCTTCAGGGGTATCGGGTCCTTGGAAAAATCGTGGCGGGATCCCTTGGACTTCTCGCAAACCATGTCGATGTGCCCCTGGATGATCACTGCGGGGGAATCCTCGTATCCCGCGGTTCCGGGCTTCTTGATGATGACGTTCAATGCTTTGTCCTGAAAGACTTCAAGCTTCCTCTGCTTGGCAAAACTGACCAAGTAGTCGCTTGCCTGCTTTTCGTTTCCTGAGCATCTTGGAATCTGGGCTAGTTCTTCAAAGTAGTGAAATACTTCTTTTGGATTCAAGTCCTCCAGCATCCGAATTGACCCCTTTCTGCCCCTGCTTCTCCCGGTCGGTGCACCTATCGCACTTGACCGCCACTTGCTTGGTGGGATGCGCCGAGATGGCGCCGAGGGGGCACACCATCGCAAACATGAAGCAGCCCTGACATCGATCCTCGTTCACGACCACCCTGGAGTATCGTCGGCTGCGGCCCCCGCGGGCGCCGGTATCCAGAGCAGGATGCAGGCCAAAACGGTCGTTGCCACTACGAATCTGCGCATGGTGTCTCCTCCTTGAGGCCGGGAGCGCGACGCCCACCCCGAGCGCCGTACCGGTCCCGTGCTGTCTACTAGCTGTGAAGTATGTTGTCAACAGGCTAGCGCAGCACAAGGCCCTGACGATCACACGACGTCGCCTCCAGCTCCGTCATTCTCCAGCGCCAAGCCGACCTTCAAGTGGAGCAAGGCGGCCCGCGCCACCAGGTACGAGGTCCGCGTCTACCAGGGCCGCCAGCTGCTGCGCAAGAAGACCAGCATCACCAAGCGCTCGTGGAAGAGCAGCAAGGCGCTGCCCAAGAACATCAGTCTTACCTGGAAGGTCCGCGCCAGGAACGCCGCCGGCAACGGCGTCTGGAGCAAGAGGCTCAGGTTCAAAGCCGTGACGGCTCCCAGCTCGGCCAAGTCCATCACCGACGTCACGGCCCCGACCAGCACCGTCACCACCATCAACGAGACCGATCACACCATCGCCCTGACCGTCTCCCACGGAATCAACGTCACCGCCCTGGTGGCGACCTTCACCACGAGCGGGGCAGCAGTCAGTCCGGCCAGTGGAGTGGCCAACGACTTCACCAGCCCCGCCACCTACACCGTCACCGCCGCCAACGCCTCCACCCAGGACTACACGATCACGGTGACGGTCGCCGCCGGCCAAGTCTGCCACGGGCGCAATCGCAACGACGAACGGCTTGATCCCTGCGATATTCTGAGTTGCCGCATCCTGTGAGCGCAGCGATCTCACGCGTCCAGCTAGTCATGCCCCGACTCGCAGGGAAGACCCGTCAACCGCTATCGAGGAGCAAACGATGTCTCGTGCCGGGAATCGCGTCGAACACGATCTTCTTGGTGATCGTCAGGTGCCTGCCGACGCATACTACGGCATCCACACTCTGCGTGCCCGGGAGAACTTCCCCATCACCGGTATCGCCATCTCGACATACCCGGATCTAGTCAACGCCTTGGCGTCCGTGAAGCACGCTGCTGCCGCAGCGAACCGTGACCTTGGTCTGCTCACCGTTGACAGGGCCGCAGCGATTCTGAAGGCCTGCGATGAAATCCGGTCTGGACACCTGCGTGAGCACTTCGTTGTCGACGTTATCCAGGGCGGCGCCGGAACGTCGGCCAACATGAACGCGAACGAGGTCATCGCCAATCGAGCCTTGGAGCATCTCGGCCACGAACGCGGTGAGTACCGGTTTCTGCATCCGCTCGATGACGTCAACAAAGGGCAGAGTACCAACGACGTCTACCCTACTGCAGTGAAAGTAGCGCTGCATTGGGCCGCCGATCGCCTACTCGAGGCGATGGGTATTCTGCGCATCGCCTTCGCCGCCAAAGCTGCCACGTTGACGGAGGTAGTGAAGGTTGGACGTACGCAGCTGCAGGACGCCGTCCCCATGACGCTCGGACAGGAGTTCACGGCCTACGCGATCATGATCGGTGAAGATGAGCACCGACTCGCTGAAGCCTGTCGACTCATCGAGGAGGTGAACTTGGGTGGCACTGCCATCGGAACGCGACTCAACGCCCCGCCACGCTACTGCGAGTTGGCATGTCGGTACCTGACCGAGGTCACCGGTATTCCGCTGATCATTTCGCCGAACCTCATCGAAGCCACCCAGGACCCGGGGTCCTTCGTGCAAATCTCTGGTGTACTCAAGCGGATTGCCGTCAAACTGTCCAAGACCTGCAACGACCTAAGGCTCCTGTCCTCCGGCCCTCGAGCAGGACTGAATGAGATCAACCTGCCCCCGGTGCAGGCCGGCTCGAGCATGATGCCGGGCAAGGTCAACCCGGTCATCCCGGAAGTAGTCAACCAGATTGCCTTCGAAGTCATCGGAAACGATGTCACCGTCAGCATTGCCGCTGAAGCCGGTCAGCTACAGCTCAATGCGTTCGAACCAATCATCGCGCACGCCCTCTTCGAAAGCATCACGCACTTAGAGATGGGATGTCGCACACTCGCTGAACGTTGCGTCGGAGGAATCACCGCAAACGTCAGCCACCTCAGGACCCAGGTGCAGAACTCAATCGGGCTTGTGACCGCGCTCAACCCCATAATCGGATACGCCCAGGCCACCGCTGTCGCGCAAGAGGCCGCCGCGACAGGTCGGACTGTGCACGACATCGTCCTGTCCAGTGGACTTCTGAGCAAGGAGCGGCTCGACGAGATCCTTAGCCCGGAAGCACTGGCGGGCGTACCGGCACAGACCCACCCAGCAGAATGCGAACCTTGATCGCGCTGCCACCGGTGCGGATAGTGGAAGCCCTCGACGTAGCGGAGCACGGCGAGCCGCTGCGTGCAAAGCACGGCTGCTCCGGCCACGCGGTCTACCGCGACGATGATGATGCCAATGATCTGACGGTCCATCTGCACTTCCCGTCCCGCGAGACCGCGGACGCCTTCCTGGCGGATCCGGAGCCCGCGGCGAACATGAAGTGCGCCGGCGTGGAGACACAGCCGGCCCTGACGAGAGTGCGCGAGGCGGAGTCGCTCAAGTACACGGGCCGTCGCGCCGTCTGACGGGGCTGACAGTCTCATGGAACGCGCCGAGGGCCTCCAGCAGTGCCCTCGGCGCGCTTTCCTCCCGAACCCGCGCGAGTACCGCGGCGCGCTTACACCGGTCGCGTCGTCACCTCGGCGCTGGGGAGACCGGCGACGGACGCGACAGAACCGGCAGAACTGACGCTTCACGACGCCGTCGCTGGCGCCGTCGCTGCGTACTGTCCGCAGTTGAGCGCAGCGATGCGACTCCGGAGTCGAGCGTCCGGCGGGGAGGCCGACGTGTGTCAGCGGGGGCGCTCCGGATCACAGCGCTCGGCGTGGTAAACGGAGCCGGCTCGTCATAGACGCGCCAGCCCTACTTGGCCGGTGCCTTCCTCAGCCCCGCGTCGATCTTCTCCGCGGCCTCCTCCTGCATGCCCGGCATTACATGACTGTGGGTGTCCAGGGTGATGCCGACGTTGGCATGCCCGGGGCGTTCCTGCACGACCTTGGGGTGCACACCGGCGCGCAGGAGCTGGGTTGCGTGGCTGTGGCGCGGCGGCCGGCCAACGTCCAGCTACGTGCGGGAGTCCGCCGGCCAGCGATCGTCGCCGGCCGCCAGCCAGGATGGCGAGCATGACGGATCCCGAGTTCCTCCCGCCCGTGGAACACCTACGAACCCTGCTGTCGAGTCAGTCCATCCCACTAGGTGGAGGCGCGGTGACGTCTTCTAGCTTCAAGGCGCGGCGAGACGACTAACGGCCAGCCCGTCCAAGAGCCAGCGCCGAGGGCCGTGGCAAACCGCCGCTGCCATCGCTGTACTCATCGGCGTCGGGACGGCCATGCTCTGCGAGACTGCCGCCGCTACGTTCACCCTCGCTTGGCGTCACTGTGATGCGCAACCAGCGCGAGCAGGTGGCAATCCGCTGCCAGAGTGGCGTCCTGCGCTCGCGCCTGCTGTGCGTGTTCCTGCTCGCGATGCGCTGGCCCTGTCTCGTCGGCGGTCTCATCGGCGAAGCCCTTGGCGTCTTCGTCGCCGTGCTGCTCCGAGAAACGACGGTGCTGCGCAAGGGGCAAGGAGGAGTCAGGGTGAGCGAACGGCACGTCACGATCCGTGACCTGCGCTACCGCTACGCGGGGGCGAGCGAAGACGTGCCGCGCATTCCTGCCCTCGAGAGACTACGCTCGTTGAGCTGCTCGCCGGCACCCTGCAGGAACCCTACGAGGGCAGCTTGCGGGTGCTCGGCCGCGAGTGGCGGCACCTCAAGCCGACCGCCGGCGACGACATTTTGCGGCTCCGACAAGGCCCGTGGCGTATCCTTCTGGCGGTCGACGACTCAGGACCGTCGGCACGTGCTGCTGAGACGGCCGCCGTGATGACCGAGCCGTGCTGCGGCGAGGTGCTCGTCTTCCGCGCCCGGGAGGTGGAAGGATCCGGCCGCACCCCGTCGCTGGAGACGCCGGCGTCGCCCGAGGAGCTGGTCGGCCACGTCGTCGAGATGCTGCGCGGCGAGGGTGTGAGGGTCCGTGGCGAGGCGTTCACGACGACACGCGGCGAGACTGCGCGCGACATCGTCGAGGAGGCACGGCACCGAGAGGCCGACCTCATCATCATGGGCTCGCGCGGGCTCTCGGACCTCGTTGCGCTCTTTAGGGGGCAGAATCGCTCACGAGGCCATCCGCCGCACAGACTGCCCGGTCTTCGTGGTTTGCTAGGGCCGTCGTCACGAGGCGAAGGTAGGGGGTCGGTTTACCGGTGCCCGACGACCCGAGCGTATGCCTCCGGATCGGTCGCGCCCTCTGTCGAGAAGACGAGGACGCTCGCGGTCGCGCCGATGCCGAAGCGCTTGCGTGGCTCCGCCAGCTCGGGCGCAGAGCAGAGGGCGAGCAGCCCGGCGAGTCCGGCGGCGCCGCTCTCGCCCGACTCGATGCCTGCGTTCGCCAGCAGGAGCATCGCTTCCCGAGCGCGCTCGTCGTCGATGGTGATGCAGAGGTCGAAAGTGCTCGCCAGCAGGGGCCAGGCGACCAGTGACAGCGTGCCGCAGTTGAGGCCCGCCATGATCGAGCGGTGTGGGCCTCGGACAGTCACGATCCTTCCCGCCGCCAGCGATTCCAGCATGCAGGCTGCATCGTCGGGTTCTACTGCCACGAGGGTCGGGCGAACGCCGCCGCGGTAGTGCGCGCCGACCGCGGCTGCCAAGGCCCCCACCCCGCACTGCACCAGCACGACGTCCGGCTGGGGCACTCCGAGCTGGTCCAGTTGCTCGTCGATCTCGTGCAGGATCGTGGCGTAGCCGTCGATCACAGCTCTGGGGGTGTGCTCGTAGCCGGGCCACGACGTGTCGCTCACGATGAGGCAATGCTCGCCGGCGTCGTGTGCCGCGCGGGTGACGGCATCGTCGTAGGAGCCATGCACGACCTCGAGCCGTGCGCCCTCCCCCTTGATCGCGTCCATGCGTGCCCGGACCGTGCCCGCGGGCACGTAGATCGTGGCTTCCAGACCGAGCAGCGCGGCCATATGAGCCACGGCTCTCCCGTGGTTGCCGTCCGTGGCCGTGACGAGCCTGAAGGGTCGCAGAGACTCGGCGCGCTCCAGAAGCGCCGCGAAGGTGGGCGCCGGAGGTAGCCCGAGTCGTTCGGCGATCGCACGGTTCACAGCCCACGACGCACCGATGATCTTGAACGCAGGGAGCCCGAAGCAGCGTGACTGATCCTTCACGACGAGCGACGCGACACCCACCAGCTGGGCCAGCTTGTGAGTGCTGATCAATGGCGCCGGCTCGTACCCCGGCATGCTCTGGTGGAACGGCACGGGATCGTGCGCGGCCTTCGGGATCTTGCCCGGCGCATGCTCGACCATCTCGTTTACGTAGAACCGACTCACAGCGCCACCTCTCGCTTTGCGGTGGTCCCCACCCGCCGGGATCGGGTCGCTGCCGCGGGTCCCGTGGTGGCGGCGAGAACGCCGAGGGCGATCGCGAGGTAGAGCAGCGTGATGCCGAGGCGTGAGCGGCCGCGCCCCCGCCGTACCCTGAGCGCATTGCGCATGAGCTCCTCCCTCCGTGAACCGAGGCGAATCTTCACGTACTTGGCTAGTCTACGGCGTCGACCACCGGAGCAGACGTTGACGTTCGTTCATAAGGAAGAGATCCCTGGTTCGAATCCAGGTGCGCCCACCGGTCATTTGCAGGGAAATCTTCCGCTCACCCCTCCGCTCAGCCCGTCGGCTGCAACCCACATGCGTGCATCTGGGTGGTAGCGGCTGGGGTTCGTTGGCGTCAATTGTGAACGGCGGCCTCCGCCCCCACTGGGGGCTGGGTCGCAGAGTAGGGACGAGGGCGGGGCAGGTGCGGGTAGCCCGCCGGCGGCGCCCGGCCGCGAGCGCCACCTCGCAGCGCCACGACCGCAGCGCGCGGCCGGCGCCCCTAGACGCCGATGCTCGACATGTCCGCGTAACGATCGCTCGCGGTTCAGAACCCAGCGATAGCGCCCGCGTTGCATCAGCCGACGTTCGGCGACTGAGCAGCCGTCTCCCTACGACCGCCGGATCACCCCGCCACGCAGTGAACGGAACGGCACAGATTGAGGCTGCGTGAATGGGCAAAGAGCACCGCGAGAAGGGGGATGGACGACTGCAAATCATGGTGTTGGCAGTTCAACCCTGCCCTCGCACCAGAAGACCCCTGTCCCTAGAACTCCTCGTGCGTGTCGGGATCGCCGCCGAGGCGTCGATGGCCCAGGCCGCCGATGGCGGCCATCTCGCGGTCTGTCAGCTCGAACCGAAACACATCGAGATTGGCCGCCTGGCGCGCGGGCGTGGCCGACTTGGGGATCGGGACCGCGTCGCGCTGGACGTGCCAGCGAAGAATGACCTGGGCGGGTGAGACGCGATGTGCAGAGGCGATAGCGCTGATCGTCGCGTCGTGGAGGAGGTCGCCGCGGCCCAGCGGACTCCAGCTCTGTGTGGCGATGCCCTTGGCCCGGTTGTAGTCGAGCATCGCTCCCTGGGGGAAGCGCGGGTGCAGCTCGATCTGGTTGACCGCGGGCAGAACGCCGGTCTCGGTTTCGAGACGGTCGATCTGCGCGGCGGTGAAGTTCGAGACCCCGATGGAGCGAACCACGCCCTCGCGTTGGAGCCGGATCATGGCGCGCCACGACTCGACGTACCTGTCGATGCGCGGAAGCGGCCAGTGTATGAGGTACAGGTCGATGTGCTCCAGGCCCAGGCGAACCCTGGACTGTTCGAAGGACACGAGCGTTTGATCGAACCCGTGGTCGCGACCGGGGAGCTTCGTGGTGACGACGAGCTCGGCGCGGGGTACCCGTGAACTTGCGATCGCGCGTCCCACGCCAGCCTCGTTGCCGTAGGCGGCGGCGGCGTCGATCAGCCGGTAGCCGAGCTCCAAGGCGGTACCGACCGCGGCGGCGGCCTGGTCGTCATCGAGGGGGTAGGTGCCCAGCCCGATGGCGGGAATCGATCGGCCGTCGTTGAGCGGCTGGCTCGGAACGTGAGTCATGAGTCATACATGACGTGCCTAGAGGGTTTCGAAACCACGGAGTCTCGTGGCGGCTATGCCTCCTGTGCGTAGGCGCCGACGAAGGCCCTCAGTCGCCGCGCCAGCCCACCTAGGTCGTCGGCGTCGAAGAGCGCCCGATCGCCGCCGCTGACACACACGTAGAACGCCGGCCTCACGATGATCGCGTTGTGCTCGAGACCCACGATGAATCCGGCACAGTCGCCGGCCTTGGCGCGCCCGATCCACCGCCTGCGCTCGCTGGTGCTGACCGCCGTGGACGTGCTGTTGCGTGCGCAGCGTGACGATGAAGCCGCTAGGCTGAGGCGCGGGCTCGACGGACTATGAGCTGACCCCCGCTGACGAGACCGAAGCGACAGAACCGCCAGAACTGACGCTTCGCGACGGCATCGCTGACACCGTTGCTGCGTACTGTCCCCTGTTGAGCGCAGCGACGCGACCCTGTAGTCGAGCGTGCGGCGGGGAGGGTGCCCTGTGTCAGTCTGGGCGCTCCAGGGTTGGGGGTTCGACACCCCTGCGGTCCACCACCCACATCTTGCCCCGCGCGCCGCCCGGCATGATGCTGCGCGCGGCTCCTTCGCCGTCCCGGGTATCATGTAGGCAGCAACGCTCAGGAGGCAGCCGATGCTCACCTCTGGTTCGGCCATACGCCGCGTGGCGGCGATTCTCCTCATCGCCGCGGTGCTGGCCGTCACCCTCGTGCTGCCCACGTGGTGTGTAGCGACCGGGCTGTGGTGGTGACTCCTCCGGCCCGAGCAGGCGCCGCCACGTGACCGCCCGACAACGCTTGGACTAACGGGAGTTCGGGCGTATACGGTTCCGGTACGAGACTCCTGACAGGTGCAGCGCTGCACACGGAGGCTGTGATCCGCCGGACGTACCTCTGCGGCCACCGCAGTTCGACGGGGAACCACTGGTGAGACCGGCCCGCGGGCCGGTCTTCGTGCTTCTTGGGACCGGCCACACGGGAGCCGGGGGCCAAAGGGGAAGGGGCAGTTCATGAAGAGGCCAGGAGGACCACGGCCACGCGCATCCACCACCGTCGCGCTCTCGTCGCTCGTCGTCATCGCGGCGCTCACGCTCGCCGCCTGCGGCGGCTCGACCACCACGGCATCGAGCCCGCCGACGTCGCCGTCGGCATCGCCCAGCCAGGTCGCGGCCTCGCCCAGCTGGCAGCCGACGAGGAAGCCGGCGCCGATCCCCGCGGTGAAGGTCGGCCAGAAGCTGCCGCCGTTCACCAAGCTCGCGAAGATGTTCGCCTACGACACGCCGGAGCCGCTCGACTTCTACGCGGGCCGGGTCGAGCAGTAGTACCCGAAGTGCACCGTGCAAGCGATCGGCTACAGGAGCCAGGGCGACGATGCGGGCGCTTGCCTCGTGATGCCGCCGGGCGATGGCCCCTTTCCGGTCGTGATCTACGCGCCGGGGCTCAGCGCCAACGTGGCCGAGGTCGTCCTCGACGATGCGGTCGCGCTGGCGCAGGAGGTATACGCGGGGCTGCTGATCTACGAACCCCAGTACTCCGTCGGTTTCACGCTCGACGACGCGCGCGGCAATTGCCGGCTAGCCGTGAAGTACGTGGTCCAGGAGCGCCGCGCCCTCGACCTGCTCGAGACGCTGCCCAAGATCGACACCGAGCGCGTCGCCTTCGTGGGCTGGAGCAGAGGCGCGCTCGTCGGCGGGGTCCTCGCCGGCGTCGACGACCGCGTCAAGGCCTACGTTCTGATCGGACTGAGCATCCAGAAGCGTTCGCGCGGAGAATCTGCGGCGAATGACGGGTGGTACGCCCAGTGCGCCGTCGTCGCCAGCGTGGCCTACCTCGGCCACAACAAGAGGGCCGCCTTCTGTTTCGTCAACGGCAAGGACGACAAGTACGCCATGGGCGACGCCAAGACGCTGCTCGCCGCCGCCGCGCCCAGGCCGAGGGTCTTGAAGGTCTGCGAGGGCGCTCACGGCTCGTGCGGGGCGGCGCTCGCGCGTCCGTGGCTGAAGGCTCAGCTTGAGACGCCGGAAGGAGGGGCACCATGATATGGCGCTTCGTGGGAGTCACGCACACCAAGGCCGTGATCGGCTGGTCGATGCCCGAGCACATGCGCACCGACCTGATCTACGACACGATCACCATGGCCGCCGGCAACGTCGAGCTTCAACCCGGTGCGGTGTTCCATTCCGATCGCGGCACCCAGTGCACCAGCATCCAATTCGCCGCTCACCTGACAAAGCACGGCACTACCGGCGCGACGGGCCGCACCGGTGTTTGTTGGGACAACGCCATGGCGGAATCGTTCTTCGCAGCACTGAAGAACGAGCTGATCTATCGCACCGCATTCCCGACCCGTGAGACAGCCCGCCGTGCGATTGCCGAATACATCGAAGTGTTCTACGATCGAATCAGACCTCACTCTGGCCTCGGCTACAGAACACCCCACGAAGTCGCTACCGAGTACCGCAAGAATCACTCACTGGCCGCATGAATCAGGCGAAAGTCACTGTCCGTTGAGAGCCCACCAGACCACCCGCAACGCCTCGATCACAGCGGCCTGCTCAGCCACCAGCGCCCGCAACGCAGCATTCTCCGCCGCGAGCTCCCCAGATGGCACGGACCCAGACACCCCACCAGCATCACCAGTCACACAGCCTGGTCAACCAGGCGCGCCGCTAAACCACCCAGCGCCCTGCCGAACCACCTGAGTAGTTACCATGATGGTAGCGACGATCGTGGGATCAGCTGGTCCGGACAACATCCGCAGAAATGTGGCGTGGCTGAACGAGGAGCTCGACAAAGAACTGCTCGCCGCCGTGAGGAGATCGTGCGGCCAGTTCACAACATCAGCTGGCCCAGCGGGCGCGCGGAGAACGCCGCCCTGGCTGCCCCGGCTGCCAGGGCGACCGGCTGACCGGAGCCCGCCACGCGGTGTCTCCGACGCTCCACATTCCAGATTCGCTACAGAGAAGGGTCTTTCGTGTCCACTCCAGCAGCTCTCTATGCCGGCGCCGGTTCGGTCATCTACGCCGAACGCGAGGTCGAGGCGCCCAAACCGGGCGAGGTTCAAATCGAGGTGGCGTACACCGGAATCTGCGGCACGGATCTGCACATCTATCACGGCGTCATGGACGGCCGCGTCGATCCACCCGGCGTCATCGGCCACGAGATGTCCGGCCGCATCGCCGCGATCGGTGACGGGGGTGCAAGGCTGGTCCATCGGGGAGGCCGTCACGGTCATGCCGCTGGACTGGTGTGGACACTGTCCGGCCTGCGTTGCGGGCTACACCCACTTTTGCCACAACCTGAACTTCACCGGGATCGATTCCACCGGTGCGATGCAGGTGCGCTGGAATGTCAGTGAGCGCACGCTCATCCGATTGCCGCCCACCCTTGATCTCAGGCACGTCGCCTTGGTCGAGACGACCGCGGTCGCCGTCCGCGACGTCCGGCGCGCGAATGTCCAGGCCGGCGAGAAGGTCGTTGTCATTGGCAGCTCTCCGGTAGGAGTTCTGATCGGACTCGTCGCCCAAAGCGCGGGCGCCGACGTGGTCGTGCTTGATTTGGATCCGTTCAGGCGGGGGATTGCCGAACAGGTCGGCTTGCG
>Ga0209585_10000737_pt1 | contig 12747 bp, 14 predicted proteins | sample NGEPerone_FD_185491 | JGI IMG/M metagenome (GOLD analysis project Ga0209585, IMG submission 185491) | Arctic peat soil microbial communities from the Barrow Environmental Observatory site, Barrow, Alaska, USA - NGEE Permafrost154B-one... | ecosystem: Environmental > Terrestrial > Soil >... | reverse complement strand
CACCTGATTGAGCCGGACGGATTCTTGTCAATGGGCGAATGTCAGTTTCAACCGGAAGGGAAAATCATAGAATTTGGGAGGTCAACTGTATGCTGTTTAGCATACAGTTGACCTGCAATAGAGACGCAGGGAAAGTGACCAAGCACGAAGTGCCGGGAGGTGATAACCTAAGAAATCTGCATTTGCATCACCGGACGGCCCTTGACTTTTCCGTCCGGCGATCAATACCTTTGCACCCAAAATAAGTAAACAAGAAAATAAGTTCAGAGGCATTTATAAAGAAATCTCAAATCCTATTATGTAACAATTCAAACTGAATGAAATATCATCTGATTCTCAATTTTGAAGAATTACTCCAAAAAGTGTTTCTCATTTATTATTTCGTTTTGTGTTAAAAATCACCACACTGCACAAAATTTATCGCGAATAAATTTTGTGCAGTGTGGTGGGGCCCCAACTATGGCCTACGAAGGGATGAAGAAAAAAAAAGTGGAAAATCAGGAAATATGATAAAACATAATAACAAATATTGCTCTTCAATGCTTGCCATTGCATCAATGGTGGAAAATAGGAAGAAAACGTAAAAACAACCCAAAAATGGTGGAAAGAAGCAGATGAGTCCTGATATTAACAGTGTTAATGTCTATTGTATTGATTAGTCCTGTTTTGTTTGAGGCAACTAAATACGGGGAGCGACAAATGTTGAATAGTTTTTATTGACAAGATTGCCATACTTCGTCCACATCCTTTTATCGACAGCATCACCAAAATGTGTCGCTTCTTCAGGGAGAATCGAAAGTTTGCGTTCGGAGCTTTTATCCTTTGTGAACTTACCATCTTTGTCTGTTACCTTCGTGTTGTTCATCGAGATGATCGTGTATTTGCACTTGTGCCCGTTGATGATGAAGTTAGGATAACGCGCATCATTCCCTTTCAGGATGTTCATCCACAACAAAAACTTGTCGTGTTGCGGCGGTTCCTGTCCTTTATGCACACGCACGTCAACCGTCCAGCCATTGAACGTGAAACGGTCAATGGCCTGTTCATTATAAGTCTTTGAATTTTTTGAGTTGGGCTGGCGCGAATCACCATAACGATCCCGAAAATAGATCACAGTCCTCATCGGATGCGGAGCGTAGTACCGGCAGAACTTATCGACCAGGTCATCAATCATCACGCCAGGCGTATTTGATTTGACAAAGAATTCATTGATCGTACAATCTACAGGCTGAACGATTTTGGTGACAAAATTATAATTGCGTTCCTGAGCCACAGAGAACAACGCGATCTTCGATCCCCAGTCAGGAACAACCTCTATTGGTTTGTGAGGATCACAGTCAAGATCATACCGGGAATTCTCATTGGATAACTGATCTGTATTCCAGTTGGTGTTTTCGGCAATATCCCTGATATAGTCGTTATCTATTGCATCGTAATAGATGTGCTGTGAGCTGTCAAGATGATAGTAACAATCTTCTACCTGATCCGGAATCCAGTTCAGGATCTCCACCATGAATGTAAGGAGGTTTTGTTTGTCATATTCCCTGCAGATATAAGACAGTCCCAGGTTTTCAAGGTTATCAAAGGCATTCGCGAGCGTAAAGAACAGGCCATCTTTGGATACAAATGGGGCAATCTGCAATTTCAGCCGGACGATTTCATTCCAGATATTTTTGTAAAGCGGCTGATCCACATATTTATAAGCCTCGATTAACTGAATCTGAAGCTTTACTATCCTGTTCCAGGTATCGAAGATCGGGACGCCTGCTTCCTGCATGTAATAATCGCCATACCGCAATAGCCACATCTGGTCACGCGTATAAGGCATCGACGATACATAGCGAAAACCATGGTGCTGATTCACCCGGTTAACGGGCAGTGCCCTGAATCCCCAGAGTTCTTCGTTACCCCTGTTGGCAGGTGAAACCTCCTCGTCGTAACGAAGTTTGTTCAGCGTCAGCGCCTCATCCACGATTTCACGGTCAATATTGGGTCCTCGCGATGAGCCCTGCCGTTCCTGGGAAAGCATTAAAAAGCCCGTTCCGTTGGAAAAGGAGATGAAATTATCGTACCGGGTTATTTTTTCGTATGGCTCCATAAATCCAAGTTTTTTAATCGGCTTTCCCCCGATTACAAAATCCTTATCCTTTTCAAACCCCAGTTTTTCCAAAAACTTAAGTGTCGATGGAAGCGTTCTGGAATAGATCTGGCCATAGGTTCTGCCGGTGATGGAAGTTACCGAACGGGGCATCTTTCGTACGATCTGGCTCATCTCCCACCCGATGATATAGGATTTCCCTGTTCCGCGTCCGTGAACGCTGACTTCACTTTTGGCATCTGCCAATACGGACAGGTGCTGCGGCCGGTTCAGGAAAATCTTTTCACATATCATGATTTCAAAATCTCTTCTGCTTCTGTATCTGTAATTTCGGGACCTGAATACATTGCCTTCTGGATATCCTGGATGGTTGCAACCGGCAAGTCCTTTAGTTTTTCAGGGTCCATTTTTACGAAACCGCTGTTCCCCTGAAGCATGATGTAGAACTCATGTTTTTCATTTCTCTTGGGATCGGCCATCTCTTCCGGTTTTTTGCCCATCAGTTTAGCCAGGTTCGCATGTTCCATAGCGATGATGCGCCTGTCTTTCTCGTTGTGCGTCAGGCAGCAGTTATTGATGTTTTTCAATATGTCACTGATCAGCCATGCCTGCCAGAAATCAAAATCGAACGTATGGAAATTTTTAAACAAGTCAATGGAGCGATCAATATCACGGTAAGCGGTAGCCTGGGAGATTTCCGGATATTTGACAAGATGCATCGCAACTGCATCCCTTTTATTGGGATACCTGTCTAGGAGTTTTGTTGCAGAAACAATTCTGTTGAGCTCCTCCTGGTAATTGGAAGGAAGCGGTGAATCTTCAGGGTGCAGAAAATGAGCTTTTATCAACTCATGTCTTACCTCTTCAAGTGGTGGATAGTTCATGTTCTTGATTCTCTTTGATAGTTTAAGAAGATCTGCTGTGACGGACTGCTGCCGTTCATCGCAGATTGTTTAATTGCTTTACGCATGGCTATTTCAGCTGTAAACCAGCCTTTAAAATAAGATGCAGCACCCGGATGCTGAATTTGTTTTTCAGCAATCGCGAATTTCAGCACTTCTGAATCATCGTCATCCAGTTCCAGGTTAATGCAAATATCATCAGGAGAGAAGAACAGGGAGGCGAGTTCTTCAATCGCGTTAAGGTGTTCCGTGGTTAAATTCATTGTCAAGAATATGATAGTCGAAATTAAAAATAGCAGGATCGGTAAAGATGGTTCCCCGCTCCAGTTTTGGGTTATCCGTTGCGTTCTGGCTGGTGACAACCGATATTTTCCACTGATCATTCCAAAGCAAAGCGACCTTGGCATGAACGGAAGTGCAGCGGTAATCAAAACTATCCATCAGCATCTGGAACGGCAACGGGCTCATTGTTTTGACGCGGTTATCAATCAACACCCTGAATGAAAGAATCAGTCCTTTGTTGATACAGTTTTGCAGCTGCTCGATGCTGGTCTGGCTGAATGAATAAGAGGTCATCAGGCAGTGAACCGGACCCGTCTGCCTGACCAGGTGCAGGATAAGGCGAACAAGGTTGAAGTTGCCCCAGCTGTAATAGTGGGTTGAAAAGCCATTTTTCAGCTGGCCAATTGCCTTTATCAATGTTTTAGAGTCATCGGCCACGAACATTGATTCATGGTTGGAATGCACCAGGGATTGTGGCTCCGGTCTGGAATCAGCATCCGGCTTCTGCTGTATTTCGATCGATGATGGATTGACTAACATGACAAGTGAAGGATTTGGATTCCAATTTCTTCAATCAATTTAATGCGGTCGATGATGCGTGTTTCCAACTTTGATCTTTTAGGGCCATTGGGAAGCGGCATTTTCTGACCCGTGTGATTGGGAGACTGGAAGTCGAGCATTGACTGGTCTTTTGAGTTTAGGGTCTGCAGATTTTTCTTCATTTTCTTCAGATCAGCAGCGTCAAGCGTACTGATTGCATCCAGTTTCTGAACTTTGTTTTTCAGGTTGTTATCAGCAATTGCGGTATTTTCAAAAAGCTGACGTTCGTCCGGCAAAATATTCTTTTGAATAAAATTTTGCCTGGCATCGTACAATACTTTAAGCCGCTCGGATATTGATTTTATCGCATCAAAAAATTCAGCTCTTTTTTTTACCATAACCGGGGTATTGGTATCTGGTAATTCACACATCTGAAGATGAAGCGATCTGCGTTTTTGAAACAGGCTTGCTGTTTCAAAAATGACGCGCTGAATTATGGGTGGATAGGATTCTGCATTTTTTGAATCATCGATTTCGTCCGGGGAATTGGGAATTGAAACAGATAATTCAACTTTGGAGGCGTCAAAAGATTTTGAATAATGCTGAGCCAGTTTTTTCTCCTGCGGAGAAATAAACTGGGTTGCTGCCGAAGGCGATGCGTTTTTCATTTTTTGAATGAAGACCTTCCAGTTCGTAAAATCTGCCAATTGCGAAGCCTTGCAGATTTCATAGGGAAGCTTGTTTTTCATGGTTTGTTCCCTGCCCATAAACATCGCTGAATAAGACTGTTTGTTCGTCAGTTCAATCAGCAAGGTGACCCCGTCATTGTAATTCATGCCCGATTTTATCCAGGCAACTACCTTTAGTTTAATATCTTCCATTATTGATATAGTTATATGTTTATATGGTTGCATGTTTACATGGTTATATGGCTATTTGGCTACAAGGGTATATGTCTACATGGTTATATGTTTTCATGGTTACATGATTACATGGTTGCATTTGTTTATGTTTTCAGGTGGCCGTCGAAATCAAAACCTTCGGCCAGCCGCAGGTAATGAAAAATATAGAGTTCCTGAATAAGCCGGATGGTCAGCCCTGCTTCAAGTATGGCATAGCATATTTTGGTATCCACACCCAGTATGAATTTGTTGGCTGCTTTGGCGAACACTTCATTTCGGATGGAAGACCAGGTTTTTTTCTGAATAACCATCAGGTGACCAGCAATACGGCAATTAAGATCAAGGACTTTATTCTGACCAATCACCGAGACATGATCAGCCACATTTTTATGGTACAATATTGAATCGGAATTGATGTCGGTGCCAGTTGGGACCTGGCAGTTGTAATGGCACCTGCTGGCATAGCAGGTAAAAAGTCCTGTATCCGGAAAAGCATCAATGGCTCGCTGGATCACATGACCAAAATCATTTCGTAAAAAAGCGGTATCACCATCCAGCAATACCACCCAATCTTTTGGATCCGTTACTAAGGAAAAGCAACGGTCGATTGCATGAAACAATTTTTTATCCTGGGCATATGGCATAAAGAACCAAAGCATGTTAATTATTTTGAACCGAAAATAACATGCTGAAAAACTTGAAGAAAGGACAGAAAAATGAGATTTCTCATAACGTCAGTCTATTCTAACCGCTTCATCTGGTTCAGGACAAATATTTATCAATTGGATTTATAAGGACGGGTTGTTCTAAATTATTTATTCATCTATAACCAAACAGTTTAAAATCAATACTATATTTAAGCATATTATTTAGAATTAGATTAAATTAATTTAAGCTTATGAATTTTACTAATTTTGCCGCGAACATTTAAAAAATTTTGAAATAATGAGATTATTAATTTTATTAATTGCTGCCGTTCTCTCTTTTACAACTGCCTTTGCGCAGGAAGAATTAACTGGATCAAAAAATAGTTCCGAAAGACTGATGCAGGATGAAAAGAGTCCTTTAACGATTGGTGGATATGCCCAAATTGATTTTAATCAGCCAACTGGTGGAGGCAGCTATCATAATGGGACACTTGATGTTCACAGAATGGTCCTTCTTTTTAACTATAAATTTAATGATCGCGCACAATTTGTCACAGAAATCGAACTGGAACACGTCAATGAGGTGACCATAGAACAGGCCTTTTTGAATTACAGAATTCTCCCCTGGCTTAATTTTCGTGGTGGGTTAATGCTTATTCCAATGGGAATTATCAATGAAAATCATGAGCCACCAACATATAATGGTGTCGAACGGCCTAACGTAGATAATAAAATTGTTCCTACTACCTGGAGAGAGTTAGGAGCTGGTTTCACAGGCGTATTCAACAGTGCTTCCGTGAAATATCAGGTTTACGTTGTGAATGGATTCAAGAGTTATGCCGGTGTAACTCATCTGAATGGTACAAACGGATTGCGAAATGGACGACAGAAAGGGATTGAATCGTTTATGAGTACGCCTAACCTGACCACAAAAATCGAGTATTTTGGTTTGCCAGGATTAAAAGTCGGGCTATCGGGTTATTTTGGAAATACACAATCAACGTTGTACAACAACCTGGATAAAGAGAATGCTGCAGGAAAGGCAAAAGCCGATTCTTCTGTTGTTGGTGTTACAATGCTTGGAGTGGATGCGCGTTACGCTAAAAAGGGTTTGGAATTTCGTGCTCAATATGTTATGACATATATTGAAAACTCTGCTCAGTATAATATATTTTCCAAAAATGATTTAGGAAGTCAGTTATCGGGTTGGTATGTAGAAGCCGGTTACAATTTATTTCAGACAAAGTCGGAAATTCGTTCTCAACTGGTTCCATTTGTTCGGTATGAACAATATGACACACATGATAAAACAGCGGGCAATTTATTGCGAAACAGTACTTATGAAAAAACTGAAATTACAGCGGGTATTGGTTGGAGAATTACGCATGAATTGGCATTAAAAGGGGATTATCAATGGCGTAAATCGGCAGCTGACAGTAGATATTCAGGTCAGATAAACCTTGGTATCGGAATAATGTTTTGATGTTAAAATCGATTAAATGAATTATATTATGAAGATATTTGCCGCTTTGTTGACAATCCTTATTTTATCAGGTGCGATACCTGTTCAGGAAATGTCACCAAGCCTTTGGAAAAAAGCCAATAAAAAACTTGATCTGATCTTTAAAGATCAGATCATCACAAAAAGGAGTCTTGAACTAAGTGAAGCGGAATTGACAAATAATAGAAAACAGTTTGTTACCAAAGGGATTTACCAATTATTTTGTTCCAACGTGTCGTTAGGGTACCTGGTTTTCATGACTTCGATGGGGCGATATGAATCTTTTGAATACATAATTGTGTATAGTCCTGAATTGTCAGTAAAATCCATTGATATACTTGAATATAATTCGTCGCACGGGGGAGAAATAGCGTCCCAGAAGTGGTTAAAACAATTTGTTGGTTATGACGGGAAACCATTAAAATATGGATCGGATATAGATGCGGTTTCAGGTGCAACCTATTCAGCAACCTCCCTCGTGAAAGATGTAGAGTCAGTTACCTTATTCATGAAAAAAATCGAAAAGTAACATTGAAATTTTGTTTAAGTGGTTTTTGGATCAAAAATATGACAGGACATTCAGGTGAATAGTGAAAAAGCGGAAGTCTCGAAAACCGGATATCCTCTTTTCACGATCTTTAGATAAATTCTAAGCATTTGATCTGATTCTTTTAATACGGTTTGTGGGTGTATTATTCAGAGAAACCTTTTTTTCAGACTTGATTGCCAGTTTTTCAATTCCGTATAGGTATTTTTTACCTTCTTCCGTAATTTCAAGGTAAGGAAAACCGCTCTGATAGAGTTGTTTAATTTTCTCCGGGGGAATTGAATCACTGCTGAAATCAATTTCACCCAGCAGAGCCGTTACGACTTTGCCGGGTTTCAATTTTACCAATCTGAAATATTCTTGCCACATGCCAGGGTGTTTAAATGGCCTCGGTCAGTGGAATATTCCCGGTATAAATATGTATCCGTGGCGTCTTGGCCGTGAATTCCATCGATACCCCTTTGCGTGCAGCCGTTGTTTTTCCTGTACCGATACCGTCAGGAGAGGAAGCCAGGATGGCCGGACGAAGCGCATCACCCATCACATATTTCTGGCCGTCGCTGTCAATGACAATGAAAACAAGGTTTTCATTTTTGATCGCGTTCAAAAAGCCAACAACTTTGTCCTGCATCCCGGGATGAAAAACAGAAAGGTGGTAAACGAATGAATGACCGTCAATTTCACCCACCATTTCACATTTGAATTCGCCGGTATCATCTGTCAGGTAAAGCTGGTACATTTTCTTGCCGACTTTCATTTCAAGATCCCCGGTAAGGTTTGCCGCAGTTGCCAATGTAGTGGGAGCCGCCGTTTTTGTTGGCCAGGTATCCACATCATCGTACAGACCGAAGTAAACGATCTGCATAATTCCACCCATATTATCTCCGTTCAGGAGATTCTTGGTGATATCTGAAAAATCAATCATCGTGTTTTATTTTTAAAGGTTGATTAGCAGCTGGTTTTATTGTGTAAAACCAGCTGCTGAAGATTGAATTGACTGGAATTTACTATGTATGCTGGATATTGGTCCATACGATCTCGTTGATGCCGAAACCAAGTCCTTCCTGCCAGTCGGCCATCACAGCGACCGAACGTTTTGACTCTTCAAGTTTGAACTGATTCTTTGACAAAGAGGCAGGGGAAACATGAAGGAAGTTCGGGGTTGGCGTACAGAAAATATCATTGGTGCCCACCATGCAGGCAAGCGGTTTTACATCCAATGGGGTAAAATCGATGCCGCCATCAATCTGGGAATCGGAAGTCCGCTGGTAGAACAGCTGGGCACGTTTGTCCTGAAGGTATTTTTTGTACCATTTGCGGCTCATAAAAACATTCATCTTTATGCCCTGGTAAACTTCCGCGATTTCATCCGTGAATTTCTCCACCTGGTCAAAAATGGTATTCGCGTCAAGCGCACCAATATTGATGGAATTGATCGTACCTGCATCTACTCCGGCCTGCAACTGGTGTTTAAGACCATCCATACCGGTTCCGTTTAAACCTGCCACACCAGCTGCGGGTGCTGCATAAACACCTTTGTAATATTCATTCAGTTCCATGTCCTGGTCGATGGTAGGAATGTAATGTGTTTCCATCAGCCACTGTACGAATGGCCATGCCTTGCGGTCAAGACCACCCTTGGACAGGAATCCGAGCCAGGTTGAATGAAGATCATCCGGCTGAAATTCGTCGTCAATCTTATACCTGTATTGGCGGATTTCATTGGGTTTGATCTCAAGCGCCCCTTTTTGGGTGAAGGTCTTCTGGAACGGCTGAACCAGTGACTGAAAAGTTGAATTTGCCAGACGGAAAATCGTATCATCCGTCTTGATGGGAGTTGCAAAAGAAGTAATTTCTCTGCCCTGGGTAAGTCTGGTCAGAATCCGTTTCTTGTTCTGGCCCGAGTCGATGTAAAATGCACCATACTCGCTGATAATGTCCGAGATGTTCAATGACATGGCATTCGTTGTTAAGAGTTTATATCAAATTGTTTATTGTGGGAAAGGTTATCAATCAGGTTCCAGTCAACTTCCCGGGCCATTTGCTGATCATCTTCCTTCAGAAGCTGGACAGGAGTTGCGGAAAGTTGGGAAGCAAGCAGTGCACGAATTGCTGAAGCCTTGGCTTCGGCAGTTTCGGATGCTGCGATCGTCGGATCGATCGCATTGAAAAGATCATAGGCAGCAGCAAGCGAAGCTTGTGCGGCAGCCAGGGCTGTGCTGGCAGTTGTTAATTCCTGAACGGCGGCATTGCGTTCCGTGAAAAGCTGCTGATTGGATTCCAGCAATTCTTCGACCGACTGCAGTTGTTCCTCGTTCAGAAAAGAACCATCTTCCGAACATTCAAGGTGATCAACATTGAGCACGTTGTTTAAATGGGTAAATTGTTTCATTACTTTTTGGGTGTTATTTGATTGCTGATTCACAGGGATTTCTTTTACATAGTTGGAGAGCGCCAGCATGCGTTCCAGGGCAAAGTCGAAACTGCCGATAGAATCAATCAGGGAACCGACTACTTCAGAAGCAAAGTAGGTCCTGCCAAGCATTTGTTCAGGTAAGATGGACGGGCGGCACGACTGAATATCAGCTTTAAACTTTTCGTTTAAGGGGTTTAGAATCCGCTCTTTGATGAGTTTAAAATCAAAATCATTGATCGCTTTCTCATACTCCTCGTTTTTCTGCTCGCTGCCATCGGCGTAGATCGTGACAGATACTTCGCCCAGGCTGTTCTCGGAGGATTTAGATTTCCTCCCCTCGTAGGTTGCCATCGTTCCAATGCAACCGATCATGTCTGTATCACGGCTCGCTATTATTTCGTTGGCATAGCTGGCAATGTAATAGGCTGCGGATGCGGCCATCCCGTCAATCCAGGCGATGACAGGTTTGGTGCAGTTTTGCATCGCCTCCGTTAGTTCGGGAACGGCGATCGACTGTCCCCCACCTGATTCAATAACCAGTATATGCCCCAGAACATTTATAGCAGCATCTGCCTTCAGCAGGCGTGACGCGAGTGTCCTGGTACCCATCGGACCGCAGTCCTGATCATGTTTGGTGAGAACAGAACGTACGGGTAGAACATGGATTACTTTTAAGGAAGGTTCCTCAGATTCAATATTTTCGGATTTATTATCAGGATCAGGGCACACAGGTGCGGACAACCCAGAAGCAGAAATGAGGTAAGGGATATTTGCTTCAGGTTCACTTGATTTTTCAATCTGAAGGCCATTCAGCATACTTCTGAAAATAGGGAGCATACTATTTAAGGTATGCGGCTCTATTTGCCAGGGTGAGGAAATTGCTTCTTTTATAAATTCAAAATTCATTTTTGAATAGTATTTGAAGCAATTTTAGGCAATAGAAAAGGCGGTCTAAAGGACACAGACCGCCTGAAAAGGAAGAAAAGCGCTTATTTATAGCTGTTTAATCATTCGGATCGCTCAGTAACCGGACCGGAGGATAATGGACGTTACCGGAAAAGGATATTTTGTAACCACGTGGTTCAGCCGGGGTAAGTCCTGTTGAGAATTCAGCATTAAACCGAATGGGTATTTCCGGGCGGCCTAATAATACCCTGTCGCCGTTGGAATCCATGTAAAAAACCACAAAACGGCGCTGGCGCATCATATCTTTAATGATAGCCTCCGTTTCGGAATCGAAGCCGGGAATAAATCCTGTTATTTCATGTTTGTAGGTTGTCCCTGCAAACGAAGTTGCAGGGAGGATCGTTGCCCCTGAAGTATCCTGTGTCATATTGAGTTCTATAACATGATCAAAGGAGGAGAGAACCGCACGGCTCCCATTGATGGTAATGTCTTTTGGTGGAATCGCCCACAGGCGAACAACGCCACCCATGTTTTCAGGTTGTTTGATTGTGTATTTCATTTTAATATTAAGTTCAACACAATGTCCCGAAACCGGTCAATTGTGTGTTTAGAAAAAGGTGTATTTTAACATTTTTTAACTAAAATTCGATGTTTTCATAGATTCGCTGACCAATAATTTTGGAATCAACCAGGGTTTTTAAAATAAGGCGATCAAGATGATCATATGCGAAGTCCTTAAAATTAATCTCATTCGAGGTCTTAAACCGGTAAAAATCCTTTTTGATGGATTCATACGGCCAGTATTCTTCTTCCATATGGAAACGTGATTGAAATTTTTCAATCGCTGTGAAGATCGGAACTCCAAAAGAGATATAGTTCCCAACCACCATTCTCATCAACTGCTTTGCCCGAATTTCGTAATGTTTATTAAACCGGATGGTATCCGTTTTAGATAACTGCCAGCCATAGCGGTAATACTCAGCGGAAGATATCAAAACAGACACAAAGTCTTTACTGACCGATGGCCTTAGATTATAGAATGAATCGTAAGTGAAAGCTGGTTTTGTAAGCATCCGTTTCATGAGAATGTTTTCATTTGGATAGGAGGATAAATCAACAGGATCACCATAATTGTTTTCGAGAAACCTTTTCACATAGGATTTCACGGGAATAACAGCAAAAAATTTCATAGCATCAGGTATTAATAAATTTTAGAGCGTGTAATGGCTTGAGGGGTAATACAAATATAGGAATATTTCAACAAATAAAAAAAGGTGCAAATTTGATTTTGCACCTTTCAAAAGGAAAATAATTCGTGTGATTAGTCGTTTTTTACCTGAATTAAGTTGGATTCTATTGTCCTTGTTTTGATTTAAAAACTTTTCTGATAAACTTTATAGTTATGCCAAAGTTCTGAACTTAAATTTCATTTTCAAAGTGGAAATTTTTTAAATAAGTCTACATCAAGCAACGGTAATTGCGGATAGAAACCCAAATCAGGTTCGGATTTTACAGGAAATTCATCCCTGCGCGCTCCAGGAGACTTTGTCAAATGCCCAACTGCTTTTTTGGTTTTATTTTCGACCACTTTATTCTTTTTGTCTGTTTCGGCTACATTTCTTTTCTTTTTATTTGCATTCTCCTTTTTCTTGTCCGTTTCAGGAAAATCTACAACACCTTCATTCACTTGATCAAGCTTTGCTATGAATTCGCGATAATGTTTTTCCTGTATTTCAATGATATTAAGATCTTGTTTTTTGCAATACTTCTCCACATCAATCAATACTCTATTATCACGTTTGGAAGGATCAATAATTGTTTCTCTTATCCATTCCAGGTTCGAATCTGGTTTTAATTGGTACACTTTTCCCTTACGATGTTCCAAATAATTGTCTTTTGAATGACCGGGGCGCCTATCTTTGAATTTCCTTGCAAACACATTCTGTTTTTCCATGAGAGATTCGGGTAGTTGGCTGGCCTCCAATTTTTGTTGCTCATCTCTGATT
>Ga0209585_10000736_pt1 | contig 12752 bp, 9 predicted proteins | sample NGEPerone_FD_185491 | JGI IMG/M metagenome (GOLD analysis project Ga0209585, IMG submission 185491) | Arctic peat soil microbial communities from the Barrow Environmental Observatory site, Barrow, Alaska, USA - NGEE Permafrost154B-one... | ecosystem: Environmental > Terrestrial > Soil > Wetlands... | reverse complement strand
CTTCTTCTGCAAGGTGGCGCAGGACGCGGGCTACGTGAGCTTCGGCGAGCCCTACGCCCGCCTGCGCAACCAGGGCATGATCCAGGCCGAGGACGGCCAGAAGATGAGCAAGAGCAAGGGCAACGTGATCACGCCCGACAGCGTCGTGGAGCGCTATGGCGCCGACAGCCTGCGCGTGTACGAGCTCTTCATCGCCCCGTTCGAGCAGAGCGTCGCCTGGAGCGACCGCGGGGTGCAGGGCTGCCTCCGCTTCCTGAGCCGCTTCTGGAACCTCGTCGCCGAGGTCGTGGAAGCGCAGGGCAGCGGGGTGGCGGCGGACGAGGCCGAGGCCGAGAAGGGCCGCCAGGTCCTGCGCACGCTCAACAAGACCATCCGCAAGGTCATGCACGACCTCGAGACCTTCCGCTTCAACACCGCCGTCTCGGCGCTGATGGAGCTCCAGAACGAGGTGCTCGAGGTGTGGGCCGGCGCACGAGGCGCGCTCACGCTCGCGCAGTGGCGCGACGTGGTCACCGACATGACCCTGCTGGTGGCGCCGATGGCGCCGCACATCGCCGAAGAGGTCTGGGAGCTGCTCGGGCACGCGGAGACCGTGCTCGACGCCGCCTGGCCGGCCTGGGACGAGGAGCTTGCGGCCGACGAGGTCGTCACCGTGGTCGTACAGGTCAACGGAAAGCTGCGCGACCGCCTCGAGGTGCCGGTCGACGCGGAGAGGGACGGCGTGCTGGCTCGGGCGCGGTCGGCCGCCAACGCCGTGCGCTTCCTCGAGGGCAAGCAGGTCGTGAAGGAGATCTACGTGCCCGGCAAGCTGGTCAACTTCGTCGTGAGGTAGCGGCGCGGCGGAGAGATCCTGCGGGACGGGCCGGGATGGGGTCGAAGGACCTCTTCCCGGCCCGTCCCGCGTGGCCTGCGGCGGTGTGATCGGCGAAGGCGCCGTCACCCCATGGGTTCGCCCCTGCGGGGCGATGACTGGAGCCGGCGGGCGCTCTACGCTCTCCTCCGGCGGGCGCCGGACGACCACAGGCGCTCGGTGCCCGCCGCCAGCAGGCCCGCTCCGCCGGAGGTGCTCATGCAGTTCACACGCCGCCAGATCTACGCCTATGTCGCTGTCGGCGTCGTCGTCATTGCGGTGGGCGTGCGTTACGTGGTGCTGCCCGGGGCGGACGGCCCGGCCGGCGGCGAGCCGCTGGTGCTGGCACCAGCTTCCTCGCCGTCGGCGTCGCCGGTCGTGTCGGGCAGTCCCGAGGCCGGGGCGGATGTGGTCGTGTACGTCTGCGGCGCGGTGAAGGCGCCGGGGATCGTGCGCCTGCCGGCGGACGCTCGCGTCGCCGATGCGCTCGAGCTCGCCGGCGGAGCCGGTTCAAAGGCCGAGCTGGCCGGCGTGAACCTTGCGGCGCGCGTGACCGACGGGCAGCAGATCATCGTTCCGGAGCGCGGAGTGGCCGCGGCCGCCGGACCGGGCTCGCCGGCAGGCAGCGGCGTCAGCGCGGCTGCGCTTGCGGGGGGCCTTGCCACTGCCGGAACGCTCGTCAACATCAATACGGCCTCTTTGAGCGAACTCGACGTTCTGGACGGTGTGGGTCCGGCCACGGCACAGAAGATCATCGACTACCGCACGGCCAATGGCGGCTTCAAGAGCGTCGATGAGATCAAGAACGTGTCCGGCATCGGCGACGTCAAGTTCGCCGCCATGAAAGATTCGATCACGGTCTAGCGCTCGTGCTGCGCCGCCTCGCGCCGCCGCACGTCATGCTCACCGCCTATTGCGTCGGGCTGTGCCTGGCGCTCGCTGCACGCCCGCCGTGGTGGATCCCGGCGCTTGCCCTGGCGGCGATTACCGCGGGCCTGTGGTTTGCCCTGCGCCGCGGCGGTACGGCAGGGTCTTCGCTTTCGTGGCTGCTGGCGGTGCCGGCCTGCCTTGCGGTGTTCTTCCTTGTGGCGGGGCTGGCTATGGGTGGGCATCGCCTGAAGGCCCTGGAGCGCTCGTCACTCACTGCCTACGTAGGCCAGAGCGTCGCTCTCACAGCCGTCCTGACCGACCTGCCGGCGATCAAGGAGGACCAGGTCACGCTGGCCGTCGACCTGGAGGAGGTCGGACACGCCCCGCTCCGTGAGGCGGCGCACCTGCGCCTCCGGCTGGACGACGGACAGAGGTTCGCGCTCGATCCGTGTGGCGCGCTCGTCGAGGGAGCGCGGATCCAACTCGCTTCCGTGCGGGTCGAGCCGCTGCCGGAGGCCAAGCCCGGCGCCTTCGACTATGGCAGGTACCTGCGCCGGCGCGGCGAGCATGCCTTGCTCGAGGGCCTCTTCGCCGATCTGCGCGTGACCGGGCGCCGCGACGGGCTGCAGGGGGCCATCGACCGCCTGCGCCTGGCCTCGCGGGCGCACCTGCGCGCCGGCGTGCGGCCACCGCTCAGCGATGTGCTGCAGGGCATGGTGCTCGGCGACGACGAGGGAGTCGATCAGCAACTGGTCGACGACTTCCGCCGCAGCGGCCTGCTGCACATCTTGGCCGTCTCGGGCGAGAACGTGGTGCTGCTCTGCGGCATGTGGTCGTTCGCCTTCACGCTGCTCGCCGTGCCACGGCTGGCGCGGACGGCCCTGCTCATCCCGGTGGTCGCCACCTACGTACTGCTCACCGGCGCCTCGCCATCCATCGTGCGCGCCGGTGTGGCCGGCGTCGTGGGGCTGCTGGCCATTCTCGCCTCACGTCCCAGCGACGGCTGGCTGGTCTGGCTGGCGCCGGGCGCCTGGCTTCTCACCGTCAACCCCAACAACCTGTTCGATGTGAGCTTCCAGCTCTCGTTCGGGGCCGTGCTTGGGCTTCTGGTGCTGGCCCGGCCGCTTATCCGCGCGCTGGCCTTTCTGCCTGGTCCCCTGCCGGAACAGGTCGGCATCACGACGGCGGCCAGCCTGTCCACGGCGCCTGTCTCCATGCTTACGTTCGGCTCCGTGTCGGTGGTCGGCGTGCCGGCCAACATCGCCGGCGGGTTCGTGCTGGGGCCGATCATGTTCCTTGGCATGCTCTCGCTGCTGCTTGGGTTCGTCGGCCCGTGGCTGTCGGCGCCGCTCAACCTCCTCGCCGGCCTGTTCATCGGTTTTCTGCTCGAGGTCTCGCGGATCTTCGGCCGTCTGCCGTGGGCCGTCTTCGAGTGGCAGGGGCTGAGCCTGCGATGCCTGCTGATCGTCGGCCTGGCCTGCGAGGGCGTCGTGATCGCAGGGCTGGCGCGGCGCGCCGGCGGCGGCCTGGTCGGCTACGTCGCCGATCGCCGCCGGCGCGGCGCGCTTCTCGCGGTCACCGCCGGCCTCGTCGCGACAGTCCTGCTCCTGGCGCCGGCATCGCCGTCGCCGCCGCGCCAGCCTACGCTCACCTTCCTGGACGTGGGTGAGGGGGCGGCGACGCTGCTCCAGGTGCCCGACGGCCCCACGGTCCTCGTGGACGCGGGCCCGGCTCCGCTGGCCCGCGTCCTGCGCGCACACGCCGTCAAGGGCATCGATCTCCTGGTCCTGTCGCACGGCCATGCCGATCACGTCGCCGGTCTGCAGGACGTCCTCGGGCGGATCCCGGTGAGGACGGCGCTCCTGCCGCGACCGCTCGAGCCTTCTGCGTCATTGGACCGGCTTGCCGGCGAGCTGCAGGCGGCCGGCGTCGAGGTGAGACGGTGCGACGCGCCTCTGGACCTCCGTGGCGCCGGTTGGGGCCTGCGCGTGCTTCCCACCAGGCCGCCTGCCGGTGAAGGCGGCAACCAAAGCGAGAACGACTGTGCGCTGGTCGTGCTGGCCGACCTGGCCGGCCGGCACGTGCTGGTGCCGGGCGACGTCGAGGGCGACGTGCTCAAGCCGCTGGGTCTGCCAGCCTGCATGGTGGTGGAGCTGCCGCACCACGGCAGCCGAGGCGGCTTCGACGAGGCCCAGCTTCAGGCGCTGGCGCCGCGTCTCGCGGTCATCTCGGTCGGCCCCAACACGTATGGTCACCCCACGGCGGAGATGCTCCAGCTACTGGCCGCCGACAGCGTAGCGTGCGCGCGCACAGATCAGAGGGGTGACGTCGCGGTGTGGGCCGACGCGCGGGGCCTGCAGGTGAGCGTGACGCGCGGCGGGTAGAGCTCCGGCGTGCGGCGCGGGGGTCTAGATCTCGCGCCGGGAGAACCACCAGACGGCGGCGGCCAGGCAGGCGGCGCTCAGGCCCAGACCCGTGAGCAGCGGAAGAAGCCAGTGCGACGGCTCGCCGTTCACGAGCGCGAGCGCCGCCGCCATGAGCCCGGCCGGCGTGCCTCGGCTGGTGATCTTGAACTGGGCGAGGACGGCGAGCGCCGCGTACACGCCGATGCCGGCGCCCGCTGCGGCCGCCGGCGCCGAGAATATGACGCTCATCAGCACCATGGCGCTGAGCAAGAGCGCCGCATACACGATCCACAAGGCGGTCGCCGCGACCAGCGCGGTCGCCGGCCCCGCACCCAGCAGAACCGCGGTGAGAGCGACGCAGAGGCCCGTCGCGACAAACGCGGAGCAGACGATAACGAGCAGCTGTGAGAGCCACTTGGCGATGACGAACGCGCCGCGCGACAGAGGCTTGCTGAGCGCCAGCACGGCGGTCCCGCTGCGCAGCTCCGAGTTCACGATGCCGCCGTAGGCGATCACCAGGGCGAACATGACGAGCTCGCCGAGGTTGCCCAGGTACTCCACATAGGCGGCGATGGCCGTAGGATCGGCCACCTGGATGGTGAAGCCCGCCCCCGCTCCGCCCAGGCGGTCGACCATCATGGGCATCAGATAGGTGACCACCGGCGAAGAGAGTCCCGAGAAGAGGAGGAAGGCGGGCAGGACCCAGATGCGCCAGGTGTGCACGGTCTCGCGCAGCTCCTTGGTGAAGAAGGCGCCGAACCCCCTCATCGGTCGGCTCCCGTGATCAGGCTGACGAACACGTCCTCGAGGCTCAGCTCGTCGCCTTCCAGTCGGCGCAGCGCCAAACCAAGGCGCGCGACGGCCGCCGGGATCTCGCGCTGGGCAGCCTCGAGGTCGTCGACGCTGACCAGCAGACCGCCACTCTCGTCGGGCTCCACACCGCGGACCCAGGGCGCCTCGCGAAGCACGCGCGCCAGAGCCTCGTGGTCGTCCACATCGACCGACAGACGGTGGAGTGCGCCTCGGCGCCGCCGAAGCTCGTCGATCCCGGCCAGGGCGGCGACGCGGCCATGGTCGATGATCGCCACCGAGTCGCAGACTCGTTCCACGTCCGCCAGGATATGGGTCGAGAACAACACCGTGGTGCGCCCGCGCAGGGCGGAGATCATGTCGAGGATATCTCGGCGGCCGATGGGGTCGAGCGCGCTGGTGGGCTCGTCGAGCAGCAGGAGTCGAGGCGCGTTGACGAGGGCCTGCGCGACACCCAAGCGCTGCTTCATGCCGCGCGAGTACCCCCCGATTCTGATGTCCACGCCGGCCAGCCCGGACAGCTCGAGCAGCTCGTGGACGCGTTGCTGCAGGGCCGGGCCGCTCAAGGAGAACAAGCTGCCGGCGAACCGTAGGTACTCGGCGCCGGTCATCCATTTGTAGAACGCCGGCACGTCGGGCAGGTAGCCGACGAGCGAGCGCAGCTCTGCAGACCCGTCGGAAACGTCGCTGCCGAGGACGCGCGCGGTGCCCGCGCTCGGACGCGCGAGGCCGGCGAGGATACGCAGTGTGGTGGTCTTGCCGGCGCCATTGGGCCCGAGGAAGCCGAACACCGAACCTTCGGGGACGGAGAGGGAAAGCCCGTCGAGCGCGACCGTACCGGCGAAGACCTTGCGCACGGCGGCGAGCTCTACGGCCTCGCCCTGACCGGCCTCCGGGGCATCGCCGGCACCGTACAGCGTTGCGGCGGCCAGCGCGATGCGACCGTTGCGCGGCGTGTCGCCGCGACCGTGGGCGCCCGCGGCGCCGAGGCCGGAGGTGTGCGGGGCAGCTCGCGTGCGGCCCACCGCCAGATACAGGATGGGACCGATCATCTGCACGAAGACGCAGAGCAGCAGCCACAGGAGCCGGCTACCGCCGGCTACCGCCGTGGCCGGCCGCCGGGACAGGTCGACGAGCGCGTACACCACCAGGCCCAGCTCCACCGCGACCAGCATTGTGAGCAGCGCGATGGCGAGCGGCGCCACCGCGCCCATGACGATGGGGCCTCCAGTCTGCTGCACCGGTCTCCTCTGCGCGTACAGGGCGCGCGGGCGCGCGACCGTGGCAAATCCTAGCCTGCGCTCCGGCGGGCGTCGACCCTCGTGCTATCCTTCGCTCACGATGAGCGCACCAGATCCCCTCCACTCCTCCTATCTCATCTGCGGCAGCGACCGGCCCAAGGTGCGGCGGGCCGTGTCGCGCCTGCGCGCGAGGGTGATCGCCGAGTCCGGCAGCGACATGGGCATCACCGTGTTCGACGCGGAGGTCCACTCCGCCGATGAGGTCGTGGAGGCCGCCTCGACCCCGGCGTTCACCCTTGGCACGCGCCTCCTGCTGGTCCTCAACGCCGACAAGTGGAAGGTCAAGGACCGCAAGGCGCTGGCGGCGTACCTGGACGACCCCGTGCCCGACACCTGCCTCGCCGTCGAGGGCCAGAAGTTCCCCGCCGACGATGCGCTCCGCAAGGCCATCCAGAAGCACGGCAAGATCTTGCCGTACGACTTGCCGAAGAAGTACGAGATGGCCGGCTGGGTGCGCGAGCGCGCTCGAGCGCATGGCCTGTCGCTACGGGCGCCGGTAGCCAAGCATCTTCTTGACCTCTGCGGCCAGGATCCCAAGCATCTCGAGCGCCTCGAGCGCGAGATCGAGAAGCTGGCGGTGTACTGCCGGGGCGCGGAAGCGGCGGAGGAGGATGTGGACGCAGTGTGCACGCCGGACGACGAGGCGCGGATCTTCGATCTCACGGATGCGGTGGGGCGCCGCGACCGAACGCGGGCCTTCGGGCTTCTCGAGTCTATCTTTGCGTCTGGCGACCCTCAGGATGACGCAAACCGCGTCTTCTACAGCCTGCTCCGTCACGTCCGTCAGCTCGAGGCGGCGTGGGGGCTTGGGACGAGCGATCAGGGCACAGCCGCGAAGCAGCTGGGTGCGCACCCGGTCACGGCCAAGAAGCTGCTGGAGCAGCGCAAGAACTACGATCGCCGCCGTTTCGACAAGGCCTATCGGGCGCTCGCCGTGGCCGAGACCGGCATGCGCGGCCGGGCGCCGGCGACGCTCGAGTCGGCGGCGGGGGTCAATCACAGCGACCGGCTGGTGCTCGAGCTGGCTCTGGCGCGGCTGCTGTCGTGAGACGACGGGGACGGCGAGCCGCAGAGCGGCCCGCGCTGCGCTGGGGGAGGGGCGCTCTGGAGGGCGCTCGCTAGCGCTCGCTCCGCTCGGCGAGCAGGCCGGTGCTCCGCCGGGGTTGAAACCCCGGCCTCCGCACCGGCCGCCTCGCGAGCCTCCGTCGCATCGCCTCCACCAGCTCCGCACCGGCGGCTGTGAGCGTCCCAGAGACCAAGACGACGACAACGCGGGCGGGCCGCCGGAGCGGCCCGCCCGCGTTGTCGAGAAGACTGGGCGCTGCCTAGGAGAGGCTCGCCAGCGTGTGTGCTACGCGGCTCTTCTTGTGGACGGCGTTGTTCTTGTGAAGGATGCCCTTGGCGGCGGCCTTGTCGATGCGTGAGGTGAGGAACGTGGCCGTTTCTTTGGCCTCGTCGGTCTGCTTCTCGGTAACCTGCTCCTCGAGACGCTTGAACAGCGTCTTGAGGCTCGACTTGGCGTGCCGGTTGCGCAGCCGCTGCTTGGCGGCCAGGCGGATACGCTTCTTCTGCTGCTTGATGTTGGCCACGTGATCCCTTCGATCCAGGTGAAATCGTGACTGCGTGCTGAGGCAGTGGGGACTGCGCTCGGACGCGAGATGCTACCACACGCATGCGCGAGCGGCAAACACCCGAGGCTCTGCTAGACTGGCCGCCGGCCGGCCGGGCAGTAGTTCCCGGCCGGCGGTCGAAAGAGGGAGGCTATGAGCGACCACAAGCGCAAGCTCGCCCTGGCCGCGGTCGTCGTCGCCTCGGCGACCGCCATCTCCCGCGTGACCGGGCTCGGGCGCGAGGTCGTCACGGCGGCGATCTACGGCGTGGACCCCAACTACAACACGCTGGTCTCGATCTCGGTGATCCCCAACCTCATCCAGCAGCTCTTCGCCGACGCGGCAATCAGCGCCGCCTTTGTGCCGGTGTTCACGGCGTTGCTTGCCGAGGGCAAGATCGAGCGGGCCTATCGCCTCGCCGCCAACCTGCTCGGTCTTATCGTCGTCGTGGTCGGCGGCGTCGTCGCGGCCCTGGTGCTGGCTGCGGTCCCTCTTGCGCACGCGGTCTTCCCGGCGTTGACGACCACGGCCGCCGGCGCCGACCTCGCCTCACAGCTCCTGCGCATCCTGCTGCCGACGGTCCTCTTCCTGTCGATCGCCGGCGCGATCAGCGGCGTGTTGTACTCGCTGGAGCGGTTCACGATGCCGGCGGTGGTCTCCATCGTCTGGAACCTGACGATCATCGTCGCCATCGTGCTTCTGCAGGGGCGCATCGGCGTCTACGCGATCGCTTTGGGCATGCTCGTCGGGACGGTGCTCGAGGTCCTTCTGCTGGCCGGGGCGCTGAAGCGCACCGGCCATTGGGTCTGGCCGCGCTTCGGCCTCGACGACCCGCTGCTGCGTCGCGTGCTCCTGCTGATGGTCCCGATCACCATCACGCTCGGCATCCTCAACTTCAACGCCGTCATCGGCACCTGGTTCGCGCAGTTCGTCAGCGTCCGCGCGGCGGCGGAGATCGGCTACGCCTTCCGCCTCTACCAGCTCCCCCAAGGCATCTTCGCCGTGACCATCGGCACGGTGCTGTTCCCGTCGCTGTCGCGCTTCGCGGCGCAGCGCGAGGACGGGCGCTTCCGCGAGACGGTCTCGTTCGGCGTGCGGCAGATGATCTTCGTGTCGCTGCCCTTCGTAGCCTGGTTTATGGTCATCCCCGAACCCTTCGTGCGGCTCGTGTATCAGCGCGGGCAGTTCGGCCCCCAAGCTACCGCCGAAGTCGCGCCGGCGCTGGCGTTCCTCTGCGTTGGACTCGTGTTCGCCAACTCCAACATCATGCTCAACCGCGCCTTCCAGAGCATGCAGAAGCCCTGGCTGCCGATGGTGGTGAGCGTGGGGAACCTCGTCGTCAACGTGATCCTCTGCGCTCTACTGTACAAGCCGCTCGGAGTCGCCGGGATCACCTTCAGCATGGGATTCGTGTCCGCGGTCAACTTCTTTGCCCTGTTCGTGCTGCTGCGGCGGCGCGTGGGCCGCATCGACGGCCGCAAGATCGTCGGCGCAGCGGGCGCAGCCCTCCTCTGCGCCGGCGCGCTGGCGGCCGTCTCCTGGGGCGTGTGGCGCCTGCTGGCCGGGCTTGCCGACGGCGGCTTCCTGCCGCTGCTCGCAGCGGTGCTGGCCGCCGTTGGCGCCGGCGCGGCCGTCTACATCGGGCTTGCCAAGGCATTCAAGCTCGAGGAGCTCACCACCGTGTGGCGCATCCTGCGGCGGCGCGGGGTGGCCCCGGTCGCCCCGCCCGGCGACTAATCGGCGAAGCCCTATTGAGCGGCCTGCGGGCCCGAAGGGCACCGTCGCGAGCCGGACTAGCGGCAGGCACGGTGCGCCGCGGCCGGCGCTGCCCGCCCGTGCGACCCGTCACGCCACAGGCTGTATCATTCTCGGTCGTGACTCCACTTGCTCATATCCGCAACTTCAGCATCATCGCCCACATCGACCACGGCAAGTCGACCCTTGCCGACCGCATCCTCGAGCTCACCGGCACGGTCGCGGCGCGCGACATGAAGGAGCAGGTCCTGGACAAGATGGACCTGGAACGAGAGCGCGGCATCACCATTAAGTCGCAGGCGGTGCGCATCGCGTACAGGGCTCACGACGGCCAAACGTACCAGCTCAATCTCATCGATACCCCCGGCCACGTCGACTTCACCTACGAGGTCTCGCGCAGCCTCGCGGCTTGCGAGGGCGCCGTGCTGCTGGTCGATTCCACACAAGGGGTCGAGGCCCAGACCGTGGCCAACGCCTACCTGGCCATCGACAACGATCTCGAGATCGTCCCTGTGCTCAACAAGATCGACCTTCCGGCGAGCAACGTACCCGAGGCCGAGCTGGAGCTGCACGAGCTCACCGGGGCTACGCACGAGGAGCTGCTCACGATCTCGGCCAAGACCGGCGAGGGGGTGGAAGCCGTCCTCGAAGCCGTGGTAGCGCGCACCCCGCCGCCGGAGGGGGACCCCGAGGCGCCTCCCCGCGCCCTCATCTTCGACTCGGAATACGACCAGTACCGCGGCGTGGTCGCCTACGTCCGCGTGGTCGACGGCAGCTTCTCGCGCCGCGAGGTCGTCACAATGATGAGCACCGGCCAGGAGGCCGAGATCGAGGAACTGGGATACTTCGGCCCCGAGATGAAGCCGACCGAGCGGCTGGAGACCGGCGAGGTCGGCTACATCATCACCGGCGTCAAGGACGTCGCTCAGGTCCGTGTGGGCGACACCATCATCGACAAGAAGCGCCCGGCCGCCGAAGGCCTGCCGGGCTACAAAGTCGTGCAGCCGATGGTGTTCACCGGGCTGTTCCCCACGGAAGGCGACAAGTTCGAGGAGCTGCGCGACGCGCTCGAGAAGCTCAAGCTCAACGACGCGGCCCTCATGTACGAGCCCGAGAGCTCCAACGCCCTCGGCTTCGGCTTCCGCTGCGGCTTCCTCGGCCTCCTCCATATGGACATCGTGCGCGAACGTCTCGAGCGCGAGTACGACCTCGAGCTGCTCACCACGATGCCCAACGTGGAGTACCACACCTATCTCACCAACGGCTCGATGACCGTGGTGCGCAACCCTGCCCAGATGCCGGACGCCACCTACATCGACCACGTGGAAGAGCCGTTCGTTGCCGCCAGCATCCTCGTGCCCACCGAGTTCGTCGGGACGATCATGGATCTGTGCCAGGGTCGCCGCGCAGACTTCGTCGACATGAAGTACCTGTCGCCGCAGAGAGTGGAGATGCATTACCACCTGCCGCTGAGCGAGATCGTGCTCGACTTCTTCGACCAGCTCAAGACGCGCACCCGCGGATACGCCTCGCTCGACTACGAGTTCCACGGCTATCGTCAGAGCGATCTCGTGAAGCTCGACATCCTGCTCGCCGGCGATCCCGTGGACGCGCTGTCGCTCATCGTGCCGCGCGAGCGGGCGCACCTGCGCGGCAAGGCTCTGGTGACCAAACTGCGCCAGAAGATCCCGCGGCAGATGTTCGAGGTCGCCGTGCAGGCGGCCATCGGCAACCGCGTCGTGGCGCGCGAGACGGTCAAGGCGATGCGCAAGGACGTGATCGCCAAGTGCTACGGCGGCGACATCAGCCGCAAGCGCAAGCTGCTCGAGAAGCAGAAGAAGGGCAAGAAGCGCATGAAGCAGATCGGCACCATCGAGGTGCCGCAGGAGGCCTTCCTCGCCGTCCTCGAGCTCGAGCCGGACGACAAGGACCACTGATGATCGGCGGCGGGCGGCGGACGCCGCCTCGGCTCGTCAGTCCTTCGCGCGAGGCTCACGCCTCGTTCCTCGAGGCCCTGGCTGAATACCAAGCCGAAGGCCGTCACCTCGAGCTGCCCGTCGACCTGCTCGCCGACCCCGGCGAGTTCGCCCGCTACGTCGCGGCGCTGTGCTCCGGGGTGGAGCGCCCCGGGGAGCCTGCCTTCTATCTCGCGGACTTGCGCGGCGCGGCGCTGCCCACGCCGTTTCCGGACGGTTACGTCCCTCAGAGCACCTACTGGTGGGTCGCCGGCGACGAGTACCTCGGCCGCCTCGCCATCCGTCACCGGCTGACGTCACACCTCCTCGCGGAAGGCGGACACATCGGCTATGCGGTGAGGCCCTCCGCACGGCGGAGGGGGCACGCGACGGCCATGCTCGCGGCCGCACTGCCGCTGGCCGCCGCGCTGGGCATCGACACTGCCCACCTCGACTGTGAAGACGACAACGTGGCGTCGCGGCGAGTCATCGAGAGGAACGGCGGCTGGCTCGAGCGCCGCGAGGCCGGCTCGCTGTACTTCCTGGTGCCGACGCGATGAACGCCGGGCGGCTGGGGACGCCGCCGCCGGTCGCTGCCGAGGCGTTCTCCGGGCCCGTCCGCCACCTGTACGTCCACGTGCCGTTCTGCCGGGCGAAGTGCGACTACTGCGACTACGTCTCGGTGCCCCTCGGCGACTCGCCGGACGGCGCGCTGCTCGACCGCTTCAGCGCCGGGATCGCCGCCGAGTGGGAACGGGAGCGCCTGACGCACGGCGTGCGCCGTCTCCACACGCTGTTCTTCGGCGGCGGTACGCCCAGCCTGCTGGGGCCGGACCGGCTCGAGCTTCTGCTCGAGCTCTTCCGGCCGTATCTGACGCCGCGCGCGGAAGTCACGGTGGAGACGAACCCGGAGGACGTGGACGACGCCTACGCCACTTGGGCGGCGGCGCGGAGCGTGCGCGTCTCGCTGGGCGTGCAGAGCTTCGCTCGCGTCCAGCGAGACGCGCTTGGCCGCCGCGCCGCCGCCGATCCCGAGGCCGCCTTCGAACGTCTGCGGGCCGCGGGCGTGGCCGACATCAGCGTCGACCTCATCCACGCCATCCCCGGACAGACGGCCACGGATCTCGAGGCGGACATCGCCGCCGTGCTTGCTCTGCGCCCCGAACACGTGTCGTGGTACGAGCTCGGCGTGGCGC
>Ga0209585_10000735_pt1 | contig 12754 bp, 13 predicted proteins | sample NGEPerone_FD_185491 | JGI IMG/M metagenome (GOLD analysis project Ga0209585, IMG submission 185491) | Arctic peat soil microbial communities from the Barrow Environmental Observatory site, Barrow, Alaska, USA - NGEE Permafrost154B-one... | ecosystem: Environmental > Terrestrial > Soil >... | reverse complement strand
CCTGATCGCCGACGGCGAAGGCCGCAAGGACGGCGCCACCCACCGGGTGAGCGGACGCGCCGCGGACAACCGGCTGGTGCACCTGGCGCTGCCGCCGCACCTGGCCGCACCGTCGGGGGCGGAGCCCTCGGGGGGCGCCGGGAAGACTGTCCCGGCGCCCCCCGACGGCTCCGGTCCGGCGGACCCCCGCGCGACCGAACACCTCGACCCGGACCTACCCCGGCCGGGCGACCTGGTCACGGTGCGGGTGACCCACGGCGCCCCGCACCACCTGGTCGCAGACAGCGCGTTGGACGGCGGGCCCTATGCGGTGCGGCGTACGCGGGCCGGGGACGCCTGGGCGACGCGTCAGCGCGCCGACCACGACCATCAGCACGGCGCCCACGACCACGGCGCCCAGGCGACCGGTCCGGTCGTCCTTGGCATGCCCTCACGGCGTCCCTGACTCCGGCATCTGCTGGGCCAGGGCGCCGAACAGCCGGCCGCCGGCCGCCAGTCCGCGGCCGATCACGGCGTCGATCTGGTCGTCGGTCACGCCGTCGGCGAGGTCGACCGACACCTCCGCGTACACGGCCGTCCGGCCGTCCTCGGTGCGCAGGTAGGCCTTTGGCCAGATGCGGTCCCGGTTCCAGTCGTTCAGCGCGAGCAGGACGTCGGCCCGCTGCTCGAGCGGCAGGGTCCGCCGCCATCGCCCTCTGACGCGAAGATTCCCTGCGGAATCTTCGCGAGCCACGGCGAGCCCGAAGGGCTCTAAGTTGCTGACCTGCAGGATCTCCCGCGCGCTGCCCATCCGCAGGAACCAGAACCGGTCCTGCCCCCAGACGCCGCCGATGTCCCCGTCGTCGTCCGTGCTGACGCGGTAGCCCAGCGCAGCCAGGCGCGCCGCCAACCGCTCCGCGGTCAGCGGGCGGGTCTCCTGGGCGGGCTCGCCCGGCACGTCGGGGCCCCACCGACGACGGCGGATCACGGCGCCAGCCCGGCGGGGTCGGGGTACGCGTTGTCGAGCTCGTCGAAGAAGACGGTCGCGGTGCCGAGGCCGCACTGCAGGAGCAGGTCCAGCTGGGCGTCGGTCGCCCCGTGCGCGACGTCGGCGGTGACCTCCGAGCTCACATGCACCCGGCCGTTGTCCCGCACGCGGGCGTAGCACGTGGGCCAGATCCGCTCGACGTGCCAGGCGTTGCAGAGCTCGAGCGCCTCGGGAAGCCGCTCGATGGCGAACTCGCGGTTCCAGTGCCCCCGGACCTGGAGCACCTCCCGGTCGGGGCCGAGCAGGAAGAAGAAGAACATCCGGCCGCGCCACAAACCGCCGAGGTCGCCCTCGCTGTCGATGAAGTAGGTGTAGCCGCGACCCTCGCACCACCGCCTCAGCCGGTCGAGCGTGACCGGCGTGGGGACCGTCGCGGCCTGGTCCGACGCCTCGGTGCCGGGCGTGGCCCCGCCGGCCGGATCCCGCTGCGTCCCCCGGGCGTGGTCCCGCAGCGCCTCTTCGCGGCGCAGCCAGGAGAACAGGTCCACCGTCGCACCCTACCCGCGCCGGTTGAACCGGGACCGCTTGGTGTGTCTGCCCACCGGCACGTCGCGATACCGTCGGGAGGTGCTCGTCGCTGCCGCCCTCGTCCCCTCGACGGCACTGCTGGTGCCCGGCGCTGCGGGCCGCGCCGACGTGCTGCCCGACGAGCGTGCGGCGGCACTGACAGCGGTGGCCACGATGCTCGAGGCCGCGCCGGACGTCGTGGTGGTCGTCCCACCGGGTCCTGCTTCGGTGCTGCTGGGACGACTGCGCCCCACGCTGGTCGCCGCTGGGATCGACGACAAGCGGCTCGACTGGCAACCCCGGCCGACTGCGGGTGCCGGTGCGACCACCCCGGTGGACGACGTCGCCTCCGCCGTCGGCCTGCTGCTCCTGGACCAGACGGGCTGGCGTGGCCCGGTGGAGCTGGCGCCGGCCGGCGTGACCGACGGCGCGACGCAGCGGATGCGCGGTGACGAGCTCGTCGCGCGGCGCCGGACCGGGCTGCTGCTGGTCGGCGGTCTGAGCGCCCGGCACGGTCCGGACGGCCCGCTGGCCACCGACGAGCGGGCTGCACCGCTCGACGACGTGCTGGTTGCCGACCTGACCGACCTCAGCCCAGGCGCGCGCTCCCGGCTCGCGGCGGTGCCGGCGCACCTGGCGTCCGTGTTGGCGATCAGCGCCTGGGGACCGTGGCAGGTGCTGCTCGGCGCCGCGCCGCCCGACGCCCCGCGCGCCGTCCTGCACCATGCGGGTGCTCCGTTCGGTGCGGCCTACGCGACCATCTCCTGGCGGTGGTCGTGACGCCGCTGGTCGTCGCCGTCGTCGGCCCGACCGCCACCGGCAAGTCCGACCTGGGCCTCGCGCTCGCCGAGCGGCTCAGCGGGGAGGTGGTCAACGCCGACGCCATGCAGCTGTACCGCGGGATGGACATCGGGACCGCCAAGCTGACCATCCCCCAACGGCGCGGGGTGCCGCACCACCAGCTCGACGTGCTCGACGTCAGCCAGGACTCCACCGTCGCGAGCTACCAGCGGCACGCGAGGGAGGACGTCGCACAGGTGCGCGCGCGCGGCGCGCGGGCCGTCGTCGTCGGCGGCTCCGGCCTGTACGTCCGTGCCCTGCTGGACCGGCTCGAGATCCCCCCGACGGATCCGGACGTCCGGCGCCGCCTGGAGGAGCGAGCCGACGTCGAGGGGCCCGGCCTGCTGCATGACGCCCTCGCGGCCGTCGACCCGCTCGCTGCGGAGCGCATCGGCCGGTCGAACACCCGCCGGCTGGTGCGTGCCCTCGAGGTGGTCGAGCTCACCGGCCGGCCCTACAGCGCGACGCTGCCCGACCAGACCTACGCGCTTCCGGCGATCCAGATCGGGCTGGACTGCGCGCGGGACGTGCTCGACCGGCGCGTCGAGGCGCGGGTGGACCGGATGTGGCAGCGGGGCCTGGTCGCCGAGGTGCGGGCACTCGCGCCCCGGATGGGCCGGACGGCCTCGCGCGCCCTCGGCTACGCCGAGGTGCTGGCGATGCTCGCCGGGGCCATCGACGAGGCGGGCGCGCGGGAGGCCGTCACCGTCGGCACCCGCCGGCTTGCCCGCCGCCAGATGACCTGGTTCGGCCGTGACCCCAGGGTGCACTGGCTGCGCGTCGACGAGCCGGACCTGCTCCAGCGCGCGCTGGACATCGTGGACGCCGCCGACGCCGGACGGCTCCCCGCGCCGGGACGGCCGCGCCGTACGCTCGGTACATGAGCACGAGCGGCGCCTCCTCGACGGCTGACCCCGCCGCCGCGCCCACCCGCCGCCTGGCGGTGACCAAGGGCCACGGCACCCGCAACGACTTCGTGCTCCTCGACGACCGTGCCGGCGCCCTGGAGCTGACCGCTGACCTGGTCCGCGGTCTGGCGGACCGGCGTGGCGGGCTCGGCGGCGACGGGGTGATCCGGTTGGTGGCCAGCGCCGCCCTGCCGGAAGGGGCGGCGACCTTTGCGCAGGACCCTTCCGCCACCTGGTTCATGGACTACCGCAACGCCGACGGCAGCGTCGCGGAGATGTGCGGCAACGGCGTGCGGGTGCTGGCGGCATTCGCCGAGCGGCTCGGCGTCTGGGACGGCACCGGTGAGCTGGTGCTCGGCACCCGGGCGGGTGTCCGCCGGGTGCGGCGCGAGCCCGACCCGGAGGGCGGCGCGGCGCCCTGGTACGCGGTCGAGATGGGCGCATGGCGGTTGCCGGGCGGTTCGGCTGCTGTCGACGCCGGATACGACGCCGAGGTCACCGTCCCGGGCCTTGACGTGGCCCGCCCGGGGTTGAGTGTCGACATGGGCAACCCGCACACCGTTCTCGTGGTGAGCGACCCCGCCGAGCTGGCGTCCGCGGACCTCTCGCGCCCGCCGGTCGTCAGCCCAGCCTCGCCGGAGGGCTCGAACGTCGAGCTCGTCGTGCCCATGGGGGAGCGCGCCGACGGCTCGGGTGTGGTCCGGATGCGGGTGCACGAACGTGGGGTGGGCGAGACGCAGTCCTGCGGAACAGGGGCGTGCGCCGCCGCCCTGGCGGTCCGGACCTGGGCCGGCGCGGGTGCCCCTGAGGTGTGGTGGGTCGAGGTGCCCGGTGGCACCCTACGGGTCCGCGTGCTCGGTGACCGGGTGGAGCTCGCCGGGCCGGCTGTGCTCGTCCTTGACGCCGAGGTGGATCTGGCCGCCCTCGGGTGCGTCTGACGCCTCAGCGGCGGTCAGCAGGGGCAGTCGGCGCCGTCGGCCCGCTCAGGCGAGCAGGGCGGGTAGGTCCCCGGGTGTCTCGGCGATCCGGTACGCGCCGGCGGCCTCGAGCTCTCCTTGCTCGGCATAGCCCCACCGGACGCCGAGGCATCTGATGCCGTGCTCGGCGGCCCCGGTGACGTCCTGTGCGCGGTCCCCGACCATCAGCACTGCGCTCGTGTCGTGGGGTGCGAGGGCAGTCAGTGCTTCGGCGATGACGTCAGCCTTGCGCGACGTGCTGCCGTCAAGGGCGGCACCAGCGACGTGTGTGAAGTACTGGTCGAGGTCGAAGTGGTCGAGGATGCGGACGGCGAAGGGCCGCGGCTTCGAGGTGGCGACGGCGAGCTGCAGCCCACGTCCGCGGAGCGCGGCCAGGGCTCCGGGTATGCCGTCATAGACCCGGTTCTCGAAGATCCCGCGTTCCCTGAAGTAGTCGCGGTAGTGACGCAGGGCGTCGTCGCACTGCTTCGCGTCGAGTCCGAGGCCGCCGAAGGAGTCCCGCAGGGGCGGGCCGACGAAGGTGCGCAGCGTGGCCGCGGCCAGGGGGGGTAGCGAGAGTGCGGCGAGCGCGTGCGCGACGGAGTTGGCGATGCCCTGGTACGAGTCGGTCAGCGTCCCGTCGAGGTCGAACAGGACGGTTGCGGTCGGCACGAGAGGAGTATGCCGTGCTGACCCGCCTCAGCCGTCCGAGGTCGTCACCCGCAGCACGCGGAAGCCCTTGGCGCTGGCGACTCGCTCCGCGTTCATGCCGAGGTCGTCGACCAACCATCGCTGCAGCGAGTCCGCGCCCAGGTTGCGCTGGACCACCAGGTGGGCGGCGCCGTCGGGCGTCAGCCGCGCGAGCCAGGTGCCCAGCAGGGCGTGCAGGGCGGGCTTGCCGATCCGGATCGGCGGATTGGACCACACGGCTGCGAACCGCACGTCCGGGGGGACGTCGTCGGGCGTGACTGCCCGGATCCCGCCCAGCCCGAGGTCGGCTGCGGTGCGGCGCACCAGGTCGAGCGCCCGCTGGTTGACGTCGACCGCCCATACCCGGGCCTGCGGCGACTGCAGGGCCAGCGTGAGGGCGACCGGCCCCCAACCGCAGCCCAGGTCGAGCAGGTCGCCGGCCTCGGGCGGGGGCGGGACGCTGCGCAGCAGCACCTGGGTGCCCAGGTCCACCCGCCCGGGCGAGAAGACACCAGGGGCGGTGTGCACGCGGACGTCGCGGCCGGCCAGACGGACCGTGCGGATGCGGCGGTCGTCGGCGGAGGCAGGCTCCGCCGAGAAGTAGTGGTCGGGGCTAGGGCTGTCCGGCACGGACGGCACTGTACCGACCCCGGTCGTCGGCGGCCCCGACCCGCCCCGAGCGGCGTCGATCGGGCCGCCGGTGCACGTCCGCGAGGGGCCTATTGGTTCGCGCGTCCCGCGGAGCGCGTGTCACGCTGGGGCCGAAGAGAGGTGGACATGACCCAGACCCCGTCCCCGTCCCACGACCCGGCCACCATGGCCGATGCTGTCGTGGCCCGCATCCTCGCCCGAGCCGGTACGGCCGTCGACGGTCCGAGCCGGTGGGACGACGACGCCGACGGCGAGCAGCTGGACCGCGCGGACCGCGCGGCGCTGCGGCGGGTCGCCGGGCTGTCCACCGAGCTCAGCGACGTCAGCGAGGTCGAGTACCGGCAGCTGCGCCTGGAGCGGGTGGTCCTGGCGGGGATCTGGGCGCAGGGAACCGCGGAGGACGCCGAGGTGTCCCTGCGCGAGCTCGCCGCCCTGGCCGAGACCGCCGGCTCGGAGGTGCTCGACGGCGTGCTCCAACGGCGTCCGCACCCGGACCCCGGCACCTATCTGGGTTCCGGCAAGGCGGCGGAGGTGGCCGACCTGGTCAAGGCCAACGGCGCCGACACCGTGATCGTCGACGGCGACCTCGCGCCCTCGCAGCGCCGCGGGCTGGAGGACATCGTCAAGGTCAAGGTGATCGACCGGACCGCCCTGATCCTGGACATCTTCGCTCAGCACGCCCGCTCCAAGGAGGGCAAGGCCCAGGTGGAGCTGGCGCAGCTGGAGTACCTGCTGCCGCGCCTGCGCGGCTGGGGTGAGTCGATGTCTCGCCAGGCCGGTGGCCGGGTGGCCGGCGGTGAGGGCATCGGCTCCCGTGGCCCCGGCGAGACCAAGATCGAGCTGGACCGACGTCGGATCCGGACCCGGATGGCCAAGCTGCGCCGGGAGATCGTCGGCATGCAGCCGGCCCGGGCGACCCGGCGTGCCTCCCGACGGCGGCACGGCGTGCCCTCGGTGGCCGTCGTCGGCTACACCAACGCCGGCAAGTCGAGCCTGCTCAACCGGCTCACCGGTGCCGGTGTGCTCGTGGAGGACTCCCTGTTCGCCACCCTCGACCCGACGGTCCGCAGGACCCAGACCCCGGACGGGCGCACGTACACGCTCACGGACACGGTCGGGTTCGTCCGGTCGTTGCCGACCCAGCTCGTCGAGGCATTCCGGTCCACCCTGGAGGAGGTCGCCGAGGCCGACCTGCTGGTGCATGTCGTTGACGCCTCGCACCCGGACCCGGAGGGGCAGATCACGACGGTCCGGGGTGTGGTGCGGGACATCGACGGTGCCTCGGACATCCCCGAGCTCCTCGTGCTGAACAAGGTGGACATCGCCGATCCGGACGTGGTGGACCGGCTGCTCCGGCGGGAGCCGGACGCGGTGACCATCTCGGCGCGCACGGGGGCGGGCCTCGATGCCCTGGTCGACCGCGTCTCGGCGGCGCTGCCCCGACCACGTGAGGTGGTCGACGTCGTCGTGCCGTACGGACGCGGCGACCTGGTGAGCCGTGCCCACTCGGAGGGCGAGATCCAGAGCGAGACCCACACCGGCGAGGGCACGGTGCTGCGGGCGCGCGTCGACCCCGACCTGGCGGCCGAGCTGCGGGCCGCGTCCCGGTGAGGGACCGGCCCGGTGTCCGTGGCCACCTCTAGGCTTCCTGGGTGAGCGTCCCGCCGGCTGAGGATCTGCTCGACCTGGCGGTGACCGCCCTGGGCGGGCGGCGACGGGACGGTCAGCGGGCCATGGTCCGCGCCGTCGCACGTGCGATCGACAGCGGCGAGCACCTCTTGGTGCAGGCGGGCACCGGCACGGGGAAGTCGCTCGGCTACCTGGTGCCGGCCGTCCGACATGCGGTGGTCTCGAGCGAGCGGGTGGTCGTCTCCACGGCGACCCTCGCGCTGCAGCGGCAGGTGATGGCGCGGGATCTGCCACTCGTCGCGTCCGCGGTGGCACCCAGCCTGCCTCGGCCACCCAAGATCGCCCTGCTGAAGGGCTGGCACAACTACCTGTGCCGACACCGGATCGCAGGCGGGTACCCGGAGGAGGAGCCGGCCGGGCTGTTCAGCGCGGCCGACGGGCGGGGGGCCGCCGAGCACCCTCGGCCGGAGGCCGCCTCGCGCCTGGGCCGTGAGGTGCTGCGCGCCCGGGAGTGGGCGGAGGAGACGACCACCGGTGACCGCGACGACCTGGTACCGGGGGTGTCCGACCGCGCCTGGCGTCAGGTGTCCGTGACGGCGATGGACTGCCTCGGCCGGCGCTGCCCGCTGGTCGACGACTGCTTCCCCGAGCAGGCGAGGGCCCGGGCCCACGAGGCCGACGTCGTGGTGACCAACCACGCGATGCTCGGCATCGCAGCCAGCGGCTCGCCCGGGGTGCTGCCGGAGCACTCGCTCCTGGTGGTGGACGAGGGCCATGAGCTGCCGGACCGGGTGACGGCGCAGGCGACCGCCGAGCTGTCCCCGACCGTGGTGGAGCGGGCGGCCCGTCTGGCTCGGCGGCACGGCGGGGTTCCCGGCGACGACCTCGTGGCGGCGGCCTCCGCGCTCGGGGCGGCGCTGACCGACGTGGCCCCCGGTCGGTTGCGGGACGGCCTGAGCGGGGGGCTCCTGCTCGTCGTGGAGGGCGTCCGTGACGCGGCGCGAGCGGTGCTCACCGGGCTCCGGCCGGACGCCGGTGCCGCAGGTGCGGTGGAGGACGGCGAGGGCGGCCGCAAGATGGCAACGGCAGCGGTGCTCGCGATCTTCGAGATCGCCGAGCGGATGGCCGGCGACCCGGGTCGGGATGTCCTCTGGAGCGCGGGGGACGAGCCGGGAGCGGCGCCGACCCGGCTGCTGGCCGCCCCGCTCGACGTCGCGGGCCTGGTCCGGAACGGTCTGGTGCACGGGCGGACGGTGGTGCTCACCTCGGCAACGCTCTCGCTCGGGGGCAGCTTCGTCCCGCTGGCGCGGGCGGTGGGGCTGCGGCCCGACGAGCAGGTGGCCGACGACGAGCAGGTGGCCGACGACGAACAGGTGGCCGACGGTGAGGCTGCCCGGGCGGCGGCGGTGCCACCGACGGTGGAGGTCAAGGGGGAACCCGACCGCGCCGGACAGCCGCAACGGGCGCCGGTGGACCCTGAGCCGACAGAGGATGACCAGGCGTGGCGCGGCATCGACGTGGGCAGCCCGTTCGACCATCGGACTCACGGCATCCTCTACGTCGCCCATCGCCTGCCGCCGCCGGGTCGCGAGCCGGCGACGGAAGCACAGCTCGACGAGATAGCCGAGCTCGTCACGGCCGCCGGCGGGGCCACCCTCGGCCTCTTCTCCTCGCGACGGGCCGCGATGGTTTCAGCCGAGGCGATGCGTTCGCGTCTTGACGTCCCGGTGCTCTGCCAAGGGGACGACGTCGTGCCGACCCTGGTCCGCCGGTTCGTCGAGGACGACGCCACCTGCCTGTTCGGGACCCTCTCGCTCTGGCAGGGGGTGGACGTGCCGGGCGCGGCGTGCCGCCTGGTCCTGATCGACCGGATCCCGTTCCCGCGCCCCGACGACCCGGTGCGCTCCGCGCGCACCGAAGCCGTCGAGGCGGCGGGGGGCAACGGCTTCATGGCCGTCTCGGCGACGCACGCCGCCCTCCTGCTGGCCCAGGGGTCCGGTCGCCTGCTACGCACCGAGACCGACCGGGGAGTGGTGGCAGTCCTCGATCCCCGGCTGGTCACGGCCAGGTACGGCACGTACCTGATGCGCAGCATGCCGCCGTTCTGGCGCACGACCGACCGTGACGTGGTGGTGCAGGCGCTCCGGCGTCTGGCGGCGGGCGGCGGGGACGCCGGGGCCGACACCGATGCGGAGGATGAGCTCGAAGCCCGGGCGGACGCCGGGGACGACCTCCGCGCGTGACGATCACAGTTGGGACTAAAGTCCTGCTCGGTGGTGCACGGTCGACGACCGACGAAGGAGCGCGCGTGGAGACGACCGAACGGTCCCGGCAGGGCGGCCCGGACGACGGCGACGGGTCGGCCCCCGCCCGGCGCGGCACCAAGCTGGCGGTGGTGGGGGCAGGCAGTGTCGGCAGCACGCTGGCATACGCGGCGCTGATGCGCGGGGCGGCTCGGACCGTGGCCCTGTACGACATCGACGCGGCGAAGGTCGAGGCCGAGGTCCTGGACATCGCGCACGGCATCCAGTTCATGCCGGTGGCCGACGTCATCGGTTCGGACGACGTCGCGGTGTGTGCGGACGCCGACGTCGTCGTGGTGACGGCAGGCGCCAAGCAACGGCCGGGCCAGACGCGGCTCGACCTGGCGGAGGCGACCGTCGCCCTGGTCCGCCGGATCATCCCGGACCTGGTCGCGGTCGCCCCCGACGCCGTCTTCCTGATGGTCACCAACCCGGTCGACATCGTCACCTACGCGGCGCTGAGGATCTCGGGCCTGCCCGCACGACAGGTCTTCGGGTCCGGGACGGTGCTGGACTCGTCCCGGCTGCGCTATCTGCTCGCCCGGCACACGGGCGTGGCCGTGCAGAACATCCACGCCTACATCGCCGGCGAGCACGGTGACAGCGAGATCCCGCTCTGGAGCTCGGCCACCATCGGTTCGGTCCCACTGACCCGTTGGCCGGGGATCGTCGGGCCCGACGGGTCAGTGACCGGCCGGCTCACCGCGTCGGACCGCAAGCGGATCGCCGGGGAGGTGGTCACGTCCGCATACCGGATCATCGCCGGCAAGGGTGCGACCAACTATGCCGTCGCCCTGGCCGGATCCCGGATCATCGAGGCGGTACTCGGCGACGAGGGGCGCGTGCTTCCGGTCTCGTCGTTGCTCCAGGGGTACCTCGGGATCGACGGCGTGTGCCTGTCGGTACCGTCGGTGGTCGGCCGCGAAGGTGTCCGGACGCAACTCGAGGTCAGCATGTCCGACACCGAGCTGGCCGGTCTGCGCCGGTCCGCCGAAGCGCTGGGGGCGGTTGCCCGCCAGCTGGGGCTGTAACGCCCCGGATTCAGCGGGCCCGGCGTCGCGAGCGGGTCACAGGCTGCGCAGGACGCTGACCACCCGACCGAGGACGACGGCGTCGTCCGCCGGGATGGGGGCGTACGCGGCGTTCTGCGGAAGCAGCAGCACGTGGCCGTCGGCCCGGCGCAGGGTCTTCACGGTCGCCTCGCCGTCGATCATGGCCGCGACGATCTCGCCGTTCTCGGCGACCGGCTGCCGGCGGACGACCACCCAGTCGCCGTCGCAGATCGCCGCCTCGATCATCGAGTCCCCGACGACCCGCAGCAGGAACAGCTCGCCCTCCCCGACGAGCTGGCGGGGGAGCGGGAAGACGTCCTCGACCACCTGGTCGGCAAGGATCGGGCCGCCGGCCGCGATCCGGCCGACGAGCGGGACGTACGCGGGGACCGGCGTGCCGTCCCCCGGCGCCATCTGGTCCTCGCCGAAACGAGAACCGAGCGCGTGGATGCTCCGCGAGTCGTCAGGGTGCACGACCTCGATCGCGCGGGGCCGGTTGGGGTCACGCCGCAGGTAGCCCTTGCGCTCGAGCACCGTCAGCTGGTGCTTCACGGATGACGGGCTGGTCAGGCCGACCGCCTCACCGATCTCCCGCATGCTCGGCGGGTAGCCGCGCTGCTCGACGCTGGACCGGATGGTGTCCAGGACGAGCCGCTGCCGTGCGGTCAGCGCGTCCCCGCCGGCACGGGAGCTGATCGAGTGCACCGAGGCCAGGTGCTCGTCCGGGGGCGGAAGCTGGCCCGACGGCGGGGTGGGTGTCACGGTGACCTCCGATCGTTGCCCCACGTGCGTGTCAGTGGCACGTGGTGGTCTGTCGTCATGTCCCACCCTAGGGGCGACGCCCTTCCGGATCAAACATCTGTTCGAGCGTGTCTCGACAGTTGTCGGCGCGGCGTGGTAGACATCGTACAGGCGTTCTACGTACACACGTTCGACGCCGACCCTGCCCGTCGAGGTGGGACCCGGTGGTGAAGGAGGCAGTCATGAGCGGTCTTGTGGAAGAACCCGGCGGGTCGGTCATCCAGCTGCGTCCGGCGCAGGTCCGCACGCGTCCGGCCGTCGACAACGCTTCCGGCCTTCGCCTGACCAGGCGGGGGCGGTTCGTCGTGGCCGTGCTCGCCACCCTGGTTGCGTTGTTCGGCGTGTTCGCCTCGCAGCGTGCCGTGGCGGGCGAACCCGGGAGTGCGGTCGCTGTGACCCCTCGGACGGTCGTGGCCGGCGAGACCCTGTGGGACATCGCCAGCAGCCAGGCGGCACCCGGGCAGGACGTGCGCGAGGTCATCGACGCGCTTGTCGAGCTCAACTCCTTGAGCGGCAGCGACCTGCGGGCCGGGCAGGAGCTGCTGGTCCCGGCCCCCTGACGGGCTCCTTGCACCCGGGTGGGGCGCTGCGTAGCGTGAGCCCGGCCCGCCCGGCACCATCCGGAGGGCCACCGCCCGCCGCCGAGGCGCCGGTGCTGAGGGGAAGGCCCACCCGTGCACTGTCCGTTCTGCCGGCACGGCGACTCCCGTGTCGTGGACTCCCGCACCTCCGATGACGGCGCCTCGATCCGGCGTCGGCGCCAGTGCCCCGAGTGCCACCGCCGGTTCACCACCATCGAGACCGCAAGCCTGTCGGTCGTCAAGCGGTCCGGGCTGGTGGAGCAGTTCAGCCGGGAGAAGATCGTCACCGGTGTGCGCAAGGCGTGCCAGGGGCGGCCGGTGAGCGAGGACGACCTGGCGCTGCTGGCCCAGCGCGTGGAGGAGGCGTTGCGCAGCACCGGCAGCGCCGAGCTGGATGCGCACGAGATCGGCCTGGCGATCCTGGGCCCGCTCCGCGACCTCGACGAGGTGGCGTACCTGCGGTTCGCCAGCGTCTACCAGGCCTTCGAGTCCCTTGACGACTTCGAGGCGGCGATCACGGCGCTGCGGATGAAGCGTGCCGCCGACGACGCGATGGAGCCGGGCGCACCAGCGACGGTCAGCCCCGGCTGACCGTGGCATAGAGGTGACCTAAACCCTCAGGACTGTCGGTGGTCCGGTCGAAGATGAGGGTGTGGCCGAAGCGACAGCGAAGGGCGGGCGCCCTCGCAAGTACGACAGCTCGGCCCCGCCGTGCCCTCGGGGGCACCGGGGCCGGGTGGTGTTGAGCCACCTGTACGGCAAGGCCGGGTTCGAGCGTCGGATGTACCGCTGTGTGCCGGAGGGGTCCC